>Ga0265797_10007413_pt1 | contig 15043 bp, 13 predicted proteins | sample P2T30metagenome_FD_192433 | JGI IMG/M metagenome (GOLD analysis project Ga0265797, IMG submission 192433) | Plant litter microbial communities from East Loma Ridge, Irvine, California - P2 T30 | ecosystem: Environmental > Terrestrial > Plant litter > Unclassified | place: USA: California... | reverse complement strand
TGGAATCGCCACGGCGGCCGTCACCGTCAACTACGTCCACGACGCCCAGTTCACCGACCTGCCGCGCACGCCCTGGCAGCGGCAACAGGCGCTGGAAGACATCAGCGAACACTTCCAGTCGCTCGGCAAGGACTTGCCGGCAGGACAGGACCTGGTCATCGACGTGCTCGACATCGACCTGGCCGGACGCGAAGAGCCGAACCGCTTCGCCCTCACCGGCGTGCGCATCCTGAACCACGGCGGCGACTGGCCGCGTATGCGGCTGAAGTACTCGCTGGTCGAGGACGGCAAAGTGCTGAAAAGCGGCGACGCCCAGCTGAGCGACAAGTCGTATGCCAACCATATCAACAGTTACCCGTCGGACGCGCGCTGGCCCCATGAAAAACAGATGATCGACGACTGGTGGCGCGCAACGATCGTGCCCGACCAGACTGCCGGCAGGTAAGCCATCACGGGATCCTACGCATGTCTCTTCCATTCGAACAAGTCGAATTCCTCGGTTTCGATGTCTTCGGCACCGTGGTCGACTGGCGCTCGGGCGTGGCCCGTGCCGCTGAACCTTTTCTCGCGCGCCATGGCATCGCTGCCGATCCGGTCGAATTCGCCAAAGCCTGGCGCGCGCTGTACCAGCCGGCAATGGACGCGGTGCGCTCGGGCGCCCGGCCCTGGGTCCGGCTCGACGTGCTGAACCGCGAAAACCTGGAGCAGGTGCTGGCCGGGCACGGCGTGGCCGCGGCCAGCTTGCCGGAGGCGGAGCTGGCGGACCTGAACCGCGCCTGGGAACGCCTCGATCCCTGGCCCGACGCGGTCGAAGGCTTGCTGCGCCTGAAACAGCGTTTTGCCATCGGGCCGGTGTCGAACGGCCACATCGCCGGCATGCTGAGGCTGGCGCGCTTCGGCGGCCTGCCCTGGGACGTGATCCTGGGCGCCGAGATCGCGCGCAACTACAAGCCGCGCGCCGAGGTCTATTTGCGCTCGGCCGAGGCGGCCGGCGTGGCGCCCGGCCAGTTCGGCATGGTTGCGGCCCACAACGCCGACCTGGCGGCGGCGCGCGCGCTCGGTCTGCGCACCGTGTTCGTGCGGCGCCGCTTCGAGCATGGCCCGGGCCAGACGGGCGACCTGCAGCCCGAACAGGACTGGGATATCGTCGCCGACGACCTGGTCGCACTGGCCGATCTGCTGCGCTGCCCATGACGGGCGCTGCGGCCTGATAAAGCCGGTATCATCTTGAAACAGTGAATATGTTTTGAAGATGAAAGAATTTATGCTTATCGTGACCCACAGCGGGAAATTCCATGCCGACGATGCATGGGCGGTGGCAGTGCTCAAGGTACTGCACCCGGACAGCCAGATCGTGCGCACGCGCGATGCCGCCATCATCGAACAGGCCGACTTTGCGGTCGACGTCGGCGGCATCTGGGATCCGGCCAGCGGCCGCTTCGACCACCACCAGAAGGGCTTCGACGGCGCCCGCCAGAGCGGCGTCGTGTATGCCAGCGCCGGCCTGGTCTGGCGCGAATACGGTGCCCGCTGCGTGGCCGCTCTGGCCACAGCCCACACCGGGCAGCGCCTATCCGACGATGCAGCGCGCGAGATCGCCTACGCCATCGACGCCGACATCGTCCAATACCTCGACATGTCGGACACCGGCGCCGCCCGCAACGCGCCCGGCAGCTATGGCCTGTCGGCGGTGATTTCCGGCTTCAACCCGAACTGGCTGGACGAACAGCGCATGGGCTTCGGCGAGCCGACCGAAGCCTACCGCCTTGGCCAGTTCCGCCGCGCGATGGAACTGCTGACCGACATCATGATCAACGCGGTCAAGTACCGTGTCGGCGCGACCCTGGCGGTGGAGCAGGTGCGCCAGTCGGAAGTGCTGGAAGACGGCAAGGTGCTGTTCCTGAAAAACAGTGCACTGCCATGGACCAGCGTGGTGCGCAAGGAAATGCCTAAAATCCTGTTCGTGATCAGCCACAACCTCGGCGAGCAGCGCTACATGCTGCACACCGTGCCGATGAGCCCGGAAACCTTCGACGCCCGCGCCGACCTGCCGGCGGCCTGGGCCGGCCTGCGCGACGCCGAGCTGGCCGCCGTGACCGGGGTGCCGGATGCCGGCTTTTGCCATAACGGGCGCTTCATTGCGGCGGTCAAGTCGTATGAAGGGGCGCGGGTGATGGCCAGGCAGGCGCTGGCGGCGGTGGAGGCCGAGCGGCAGGTGCCATAGGGTTTTAACAGTAACGCTGGAACTTAAATAAACTTGCTCAGTCTTACCCAGTATGAGCAAGTTACTTTCGATCGGAGCGGCTGCAGACGCATTGGGCGTGTCGACCAATACGCTCAGGCGATGGGAAGCCAAGGGCCGCCTGGTGCCAATGCGTACCGAAGGTGGGCAACGGCGCTACGACCTGGCTGCATTAAAGCCTGGCATGACGCACCGCGCGCCGGCGCCACGGAAAACGATAGCGTATGCCCGCGTCTCCAGTCATGATCAAAAAGAAGACCTGGCCCGCCAGAAGCAGGTACTGGAATTGTACTGCGCACACCAGGGATGGGATTTCGAACTCATCGACGATCTCGGCTCTGGCATGAATTACCACAAGAAAGGTCTTAGTCGCCTGCTCACTGCCATCATCGATGGGCAAGTCGGGCGGCTGGTGCTGGTCCACAAGGATCGCTTGCTGCGCTTCGGTGCGGAACTCGTCTTCGCCCTCTGCCAGGCCAGGCAAGTCGAGGTCGTTATCATCAACCAGGGAGAAGACAGCACGTTCGAGGAAGAGCTGGCCAATGATGTGCTGGAGATCATCACGGTCTTTTCCGCCCGCCTCTACGGCAGCCGCAGCCACAAAAACCGCAAGTTGATCGAAGGCGTGCGTGCCGCAGTAAAGGAGGCACAATGCTAGTGGCACACCGCATCCGGCTCGACCCGAACAAGGTACAGCGCACGCATCTGGCGCGCGCGGCGGGCGTGGCGCGCTTCGCGTACAACTGGGCGCTGACCGAGTGGGGAAACCAGTATGCCGCCTGGAAGGCCGACCCGGCCTTGCCGCGCCCGAGCGAGGCTGCCTTACGGCGCCAGCTCAATGCCATTAAGCGAGAACAATTTCCCTGGATGCTGGAAGTGACCAAGTGCGCGCCGCAGATGGCGATCATGCAACTGGGCCGGGCCTTCGACAATTTCTTCGCCGGCCGGGCGCGTTATCCGAGATACCGGCGCAAGGGTGTGGATGACCGGGTCACGATCAGCAACGACCAGTTTCAAGTTGAAGGGCCGCGTCTGCGATTGCCGAAGCTGGGCTGGATTCGCATGCGCGAAGTTTTGCGCTTCACCGGCCACATCGTTTCGGCCTGCCTCTCCCGAACGGCCGACCATTGGTATGCGAGCATCACGGTCGAGTGTCCCGATTCACAGCTGCCATCTGCCGATAACCAAGGCGTGGTGGGTGTCGACCTGGGCGTCACCCACCTCGCCACCTTATCGACCGGCGAAACGGTCGAGGGACCGAAAGCCCTGCGGCGCATGCTGGGCAGGCTGCGCCGTCTTTCGCGTGCCTTGAGCCGCAAGGTCAAGGGCTCGGCCAACCGTGCCAAGGCCAGGCTTAAGCTGGCCAGGTTGTACGAGCGTATTACGCATGTGCGCCGTGAAGGCTTGCACCAGCTGACTACCAGCCTTGCACGCCGCTTTCATACGATCGGCATCGAAGATCTGAACGTCAAGGGTATGCTGCGCAACCGCAAGCTGGCGCGCGCGATTGCTGACATGGGCTTTCACGAATTCCGGCGCCAGCTTTTGTACAAGGCGGCGCGCCATGGAAGCCAGGTCATCGTAATCGACCGGTGGTACCCGAGCAGCAAGACGTGCTCCGGCTGCAGCCACGTGCTGGACGTGCTCACACTGGCGCAGCGCAGTTGGGTCTGTCCCGCATGCGGTGTCGACCACGACCGCGATGTCAACGCAGCGGTCAACCTGATGAAGATGGCGGTGAGTTCCACCGTCACTGCCTTTGGAGGGGTACAGCGCTGGCCTGGCACATCAGTGCGAGGCGAAACTGTCCCCGGTGAAACAGGAATCCAACAGCAAAGTTAACTATGGTTAGCTTTGCATAAGTTTGGAAGAACGGCTCAGAACCCGCCCGGATAGGTTTCCGGCGGCTCCGCCGAGTGCCAACCGCCGCCCGGATCCAGCGGCTGCACCGCCGTCGTGCGGTCGATGTGGATCACGGCATCGAACTGGCGTGCCATCTGGGCCGAGAAATAATGGCTGTGGCGCTCGGTACGCGGCAGGTAGATCACACCGATGGCGCGCTCCAGCCGGCGCTGCATCATCGCATCGCGCGCCGCGCCTTCTTCGCGCAAGGGCAGCAGGAAGCGGTCGATGCCGACGTCGTGCAGCAAGGCTTCGTAACTGCCCGGCATGCCCGGACGCACGCGCTTGTGCTCGGCCGGCGCATCCCATTCGGACGCCGCCGTCACATACCCCTCGTAAGTGGAAAAGCCGATCAGGCGGGTATCGCCATCGTAAGCCTTGCGCGCCAGCTCACCCACATTCCATTCGCCGAGTTCGCCGACCTCGGTGGCGCGCGCATCGCCGATGTGCGAATTGTGTTCCCACACTACGATCCTGGCCGGTTCGCCATCCTTCGACAGGTGCTTGGCCAGCGCGTCGAGCGTGTCGGCCATGTGGCTGTCGCGCAGGTTCCAGGACGACACGCGGCCGCGGAACATGGTGCGATAGTATTCTTCGGCATTCTTGACCAGGCGCGCGTTTTGCTGCGCATGGAACAAGGCTTCGTCGGTGCCATCTTTCTGCATGGTGTCGGCCGAGCGCCTTTGCAACTGGTGCAATTGCTCGATCACGCCTTGTTCGCACGACTCGGACAGGCTGAGGCTGGCCATGTAGCCGTAGTGCTGGCTGTCTTCCTCGTAATGGTCGAAGCAGGCATAGCGTTCGCGCGCCACCCTGGCGGCTTGCGGATCGACCTTGTCGAGATAGTCCAGCACTTCACCGATCGAGGTGAACATGCTGTACAAATCGAGGCCGTAAAAACCGACCTGGCGCCGGCCGGCTTGCCCGTTATGCCTGCGCAGCCATTCGACAAAGGCTTGCACGTCGGTGTTGCGCCACATCCAGTTGGGGAAACGCTGGAAGCCGGACAGGGCTTCGTCGGCGTCGGCGTCGTCGCCCTGGCCGCGCACGTATCGGTTGACGCGGTAGGCGTCCGGCCAGTCGGCCTCGACGGCCACGGCGTGAAAACCCTTCTCTTCGATCAGGCGTTGCGTGATGCGTGCGCGTTCTTCGTAGAATTCGTGGGTGCCGTGGGTGGCCTCGCCCAGCAGTACGAAGCGCGCATCGCCAACCAGGTCGAGCAGGGCGTCATAGTCGCGCGCGCCGCCATCCAGGCGGACGGCGGCGGCGCGCAGGGCGGAGAGGGTATCCTGGTCCGCCATGATCAATGCAGCGAGCGGCTTGAGAAGCGGCTGGAAGAACGCGCGCGGCCGGTGTCTTCCGCACCCTTGCCCGCAACGGCGCCGCCTTCGATGAAGGCTTTCATGCGTGCCAGGTCCTCGTCCATTCGCGTTTTCGGGTCGGCGCCGAGCAGGGTCGCCAGGCCGTGGCCGATCACGCCCGCCGGCGGCGTGTACGACATGCGCACCGTGACGTGGGTGCCGCCGCGGTGCGGCTCGAACTGGATCGAACCGCTTTGCGGGATTTCGGCACCCGGCTCGCTGCGCCAGGCCAGGCGCTGCGGGCGGCTCTGCTCGGTGAGCACGGCATTCCATGCGAACTCTGTGCCGCCCGGTCCCTTGACCACCCAGTGCGAGCGCCGCCGGCCCAAGTCGCTGACCTCGACCACGTGCGGCATGAAGCGCGGGAAATTCTCGTAATTGTTCCAGAGGTCGTATACCTCTTCCGGCGCGGCGTCGATATGGATCGATTTCTCGAAATCGATGGTCTGGCTCAGGCCGTGGCCGATGCGGTCGCCGAGATGGCGACCCGACACCAGGCTGCGCAGCGGCTGCCCGGTCACGCCGCGTGCCAGCAGGGCGGCGCCGGCCAGGCCCAGCACCAGGCCCAGCGGCGAACGGCGCACCAGCCCGTACAGGCCCAGCAGGCCGCCGCCGATCACGGCCGGGTTGCGTGCGCTCGCGCGCCAGTCGGCCTCGCGCAGGGCGCCGCGGACGTTGGCGCCGGCGTCGGCGATGCCGCTGCCGACCAGGTTGCCGGCGCGGTTGGCGCGGCTGGTGACTTTCGAGGCGAGGTCGCCGGCCGTGTCGCCGGCGCGGCTCATGGCGCTACCGGCTTTGGCGGCGACGTCGGCGGCGGCATCGCCGGCGCGGCTGGCCACGCTTCTTGCCTTGGAAATCGTGTCGTCGAGAACGTCGCCGGCGGCTTCGCCGAGGCGCGACAGCGAGGATTTGATCGCGCCTGTGGCTGCGCCGTCGGGCCCGGCAGCGGCGGCCAGTGCCGACGCGCCGTCGCGTGTATCGTCAGCCACTTCCGAAGCCACCGCGCCCATGCGCGCGCCGGCGCCGCGCCACACATTGCCCAGTGCGCTCGAGGTGCGGGTGCCGGCATGGCGCACGGCCGCCGCCGACTGGGCGCGGCGCGCACCGCCGCGCTCGGGATCGAGCATGTACATCAGCAGGGCACCGGCGGCCGCGCCGCCGAGCAGCATGGCAAGGTCGAGGCCCAGCTCCTTATCCGTCATCTGCGTTTTCATTCTTCGGTCCTCCGGTTGGTGAATGGGACACCGCCGCTGCTTCCCGGGCGGCCGCCAGCAATGCCTGCACCTGCGCATCACTGGTCTGGTCAAAACTGTCGTACCACTGGCCGACCGAGCGGAACAGCGGCGGCGCCGACAGGCAGACCAGCTCGTCAACCTGCGGCGCCAGCTTGCCCACGGTCTCGGGCGGTGCCACCGGGATCGCCAGCACCAGCGTCCGCGGCCGCATGCGGCGCACCACCTGGATCGCCGCCAGCACCGTGGATCCGGTGGCGATGCCGTCGTCCACCAGGATCGCGGTCTTGCCGCGCAGGTCGAGCGGCGGCCGCGCAATCGCTCGTGTCGCCTGCTCGGAATCGCCCTCTGCATCGCCCTGCATGCCGTCCGCCTTGCCGCAGTAGGCCAGCTCACGCCGCTCGAGCTCGGCCAGCTCGCGTGCGGTGACTGCCTCGATATCCTGTTCGGTGACGCCCATCAGCCCGGGTACGCCGGGCTGCAGCACGCGCACGCCGCCGCTGCCCACCGCGCCCATGGCGAATTCCTCATGCCGCGGCATGCCCAGTTTGCGCACCACCAGCACGTCGAGCGCGATGCCGAGCCGCCGTGCGATGGCGAAGCCGACCGGCACGCCACCGCGCGGCAAGGCCAGCACGATAGCATCCGGCGCGTGCGCGAGATGCCGCAACTGCCGGGCAAGCAAAGCGCCCGCATGTGCGCGGTCCTTGAACCGCTGGATGTCCGCCATGCCGCCGCCGCTCCTGAGTACGTCCGAATCGTCCATCGAGAGCGGCCAGCGTACACCACCTGTTCAACCTGGCGTCGTACGTTTCTCCTGCGACAGCGCTGATGCTGCGCGCCACGCAGCCCTCGCTTTCGCTCCTCGTTTTCGCCATATTTATAAGGCGGACCGGGGCGCATTTCAAGCGTGCGCACGCACCGTGCGCAGCCTGCCGGACGCAGGTTTGACGCAGACCAGAATGCGAGCCGAAGCGGGGAATTTATGTCCCTGGTAGGGCTCTCAGGAAAAGGGAGAGAAGAGGGGAACGTGAGGTGAATGGCGCGCCACGCGGGGGCGGGGCGCGCCTTGAAGGAGCGTCAGCCGAGCTGGCGGCTGTGGAAGCGCAAGTGGTCTTCGACGAAGGTCTGGATGAAGTAGTAGCCGTGGTCGTAGCCGTCGTGACGGCGCAGTTCGAGCGGCTGGCCGACGGCGCGGCAGGCTTCTTCGAAGGCTTCCGGATACAGCTGTTCGGCCAGGAATTTATCGGCCAGGCCCTGGTCGATCAGAATGCCTTTGGGGAAGGGCGCGCCCTTGCTGTTCGCCATCAGCTCGGACGCATCGTAGGCGCGCCAGGCAGCCTGGTCGGCGCCTAGGTAACCGTTAAAGGCTTTCTGGCCCCAGGGGCAGCGCAGCGGCGCGGCGATCGGGGCAAAGGCCGAGACCGAGTGGAACAGCGCCGGGTTGCGCAGCGCCAGCATCAGTGCGCCATGGCCACCCATCGAGTGGCCGAAGATGCCGACGCGTGCCGGGTCGGCGGGCAGTTGGGCCAGTACCAGTTCGCGCAGTTCCAGGATGTGGCTGTACATGCGGTAGTGGCGCGCCCAGGGTTCTTCGGTGGCGTCGACGTAGAAGCCGGCGCCCACGCCGAAGTCCCAGCTGTCGGTTTCGCCGGGCGCGCCGGCGCCGCGCGGGCTGGTGTCCGGCGTCACCAGGATCATGCCCAGCTCGGCGGCCATGCGCTGGGCACCGGCCTTGATCATGAAGGTTTCTTCGGTGCAGGTGAGGCCCGCCAGATAGAACAGCACCGGCAGCTTGTTTGTGCCACTGTCGGCGCCCGGGGGCAGGTAGACCGAGAACCGCATCGGCAGGCCGATCGCGGCGGAGTCGAATTTATGGAAGCGCTGCACGCCGCCGAAGCAGGCGTGTTCGCTGAGGAGTTCGGGCATGACGGAATCCATCGGAGCTCGCAGGGACAAGTTAACGATAGCGCAAGTATGCCCGATCCGTGCCCCCGGCGTCGACTCCCGGCTATACCAGGCTCAGCCGCCGCCAATGCCGCGCATCACGCGGCCCGTGCCTTCGCATTCGGGACAGGTCTTGCCGTCGGCCAGCTTGCCGCTGCCGCCGCAGCCGTCGCACAGGTCTTCGGCGGCGCCCGGCGTGCCCGGTTTGGCTTCGTCGCCAGGTTTCAAGTCGGGATCGGGAGTCGTGCTCATGGATGGCCTCGCTGCTGAATGGTTGAGAGTAGATGGGATGGGTGACGCAAGCATTCTAGGCCTACCCATCCGAGCGTGGCGCACGGCCGGCGCATGGCCGGCACCTGTCTGCGTGCCATGCGCCGCGCATACCTTGTCATGCGGATTTCACACCGCCATGCGAAATTTGCTTGACTTTGGCAAATGCTGGCAAATACTCCCTAGGGTTTCACCTACAACCATTTTATCCTTCATCAATACCAGGAGTTGCGATGCCCCAAGATAACCTCGACCATAGCGACAGCGATTTTGTCGTGCCTTACCAGCGGCGCGATGCGCGTCAAAAAGACATCGTCGACCTGGGCATCGCGCTCCAGCAATGCAGCAATACGATGTCAGCGCTGGAATACCTGCGCTCCCAGGATGTGGGCAACGACGTCATCGAGCGGGTGCTCACGGAACCGGGACGCAGGCGCTCATGGCGTGTATGATCGGGGCATGGTGCACATGCATGCTGCATGGGCTCAGGCACCTTTTGCGTGCTTCTGACGGCAACGTTCACAACTTGCCTGCGCAGCGGGCAAGTTGTTGAAAGCCGCATGCGGACTTGATTGCAGCTTGTCAAGGGGGTGCTTTTCCACATGGTTATCAACAGATTTTGTGGATATCTGGCAAATATCACGATCTTTGTTGAGCCAGCGCAAAGTGGACGTCACTGGGCCTGTAAGTAGGCCGTAATGATGTGCGTTCGCTACAAAGCGATCGCAGGAGCGCAAGACTGCCACTTGCGCGACGATACTGGATAAATGTACAGTTGAGTACCTTATCCGATTCGCCATGACTGCCTCCTTCGCCACCGCCGCCCCTGACCACGCCGTTCCCGACACTGCCGATGAAGCGCCCGATCCTTTCGGCAGCCTCAACCCGGCGCAGCGCGAGGCGGTCGAGCACGGCATCGGGACGGCATCGCCGCCGCCTTTGCTGGTGGTGGCCGGCGCCGGGTCCGGCAAGACCAATACGCTGGCGCACCGGGTGGCGCGGCTGATCCAGACCGGCGCCGATCCGCAGCGTATCCTGCTGCTGACGTTTTCGCGTCGTGCCGCCAATGAAATGGGACAGCGCGCCGCCGGCGTATTGCAGCGCATCTTCGGCGGCGCCAACCCGGGCATGGCCGGCCACACCGCGGTCAGGCTGCCCTGGGCCGGCACCTTCCACAGCATCGGCGCGCGCCTGTTGCGCGAGTACGCCGGCAACATCGGCCTCGACCCCGCCTTCACGATCAACGACCGCAGCGATTCCGAAGACCTGATGGGCATGGTGCGCCAGGAAATCGGGCTCGGCCAGAACGCCGGACAAGGCGGCCAGAAGCGTTTTCCATTAAAAGGCACTTGCCTGGCGATCTATTCGCGCGTGCTCAACAGCCGCGAACCGCTGGTTGCCGTGCTGCAATCGACCTTTCCCTGGTGCGCCGAATGGGAAGAACAGCTGAAACGCCTGTTCGGCGCCTATGTCGACGCCAAGCAGGCACAGAACGTGCTCGACTACGACGACCTGCTGCTGTTCTGGGCCGAGATGGCCGCCGATCCCGAGCTCGGACCGGCGCTGGGCGCGCTGTTCGACCACGTGCTGGTCGATGAATACCAGGACACCAACCGCCTGCAGGCAGCCATCCTGCACGGCATGAAGCCGGACGGTGCCGGCGTGGTGGTGGTCGGCGACGATGCCCAGGCCATCTATTCCTTCCGCGGCGCCACCGTGCGCAATATCCTGGACTTTCCGCAACAATTCTCGCAGCCGGCGCGCATCGTCACGCTGGACCGCAACTATCGCTCGACGCAGCCGATCCTGGACGCCTCGAACGCGGTGATCGCGGCTGCGCTGGAGCGGCATGCCAAGACCTTGTGGACCGATCGGGAGGCCGACCGGAAGACCGGCAGCGGCAAGCCGCAACTGGTCCTGATCCCGGACGAAGCCGAGCAGGCGCGCTGGGTCTGCAACCAGGTGCTGGCGCAGCGCGAGGCCGGCATCAAACTGACCCAGCAGGCGGTGCTGTTCCGCGCCGCCAGCCACAGCGCGGCGCTGGAACTCGAGCTGGTGCGCCGCAATGTCCCGTTCGTGAAATTCGGCGGCCTGAAGTTCCTGGAGGCGGCCCACATCAAGGATGTGCTGGCCGTGCTGCGCTTCGTCCAGAATCCGAGCGGGCGCCTGGCCGGGTTCCGCGTCGCCCAGCTGATTCCCGGCGTCGGACCGGCCACGGCGGCACGCTGCATGGATGCGATGGGGGAGGCGGCCGATCCGGCAGCCGCGCTGGCCGGCTTCATCGTGCCTGCCCGCGCGCGCGACGACTGGGATGCCTTTGCCGCACTGTTCCGCACGCTGCGCACGCCGGGCCTGCGCTGGCCGATGGACGTCGAGCTGGTGAGGAATTGGTACCAGCCGCACCTCGAACGCCTGTACGACGACGCGATGGTGCGCGCAGTCGATCTCGAACAACTGGTGGCGCTGGCCGGCGGTTATGGTTCACGCGAATCGTTCCTGACCGAGCTGACCCTCGATCCGCCCGAGGCGACCAGCGACCGCGCCGGGCCGCCGCTGCTGGACGAGGATTACCTGATCCTGTCGACGATCCACTCGTCCAAGGGCCAGGAGTGGAAATCGGTGACGCTGCTGAACGTGGTCGACGGCTGCATTCCGTCCGACATGGCCACCGGCTCCAGCGACGACATCGAAGAAGAGCGTCGCCTGCTGTACGTGGCGATGACGCGCGCCAAGGAACATCTGCAACTGGTGGTGCCGAACCGTTTCTTCATCAAGCAGCAAGCCCAGATGGGCGACCGCCATGTGTACGCGCAGCGCACGCGCTTCATCAGTCCGGCCATGCTCAAGCATTTTGACGAGGCGGTCTGGAACGATGCCGATACGCCGCACAGCCGCCGGCCGATGCCGGATACGGTGCGCATGCTGGTACGCGAGCGGGCGCGCAATGCCTGGAAATAAGGGGTTCCAAATCCGCTAGGCAATAAACTGTACGTGAAATCTACAGTCTGATACGCGCTCTCGACGAGTTATCCCCCAACGCATGATTTTGTAGGAATTTGCCCTATTTCCAGGTCCTGCTGAAAACATACGCATTCATAAGTCATTGATTATTAAGGATTCGGTTTTTGCCTGTTGAACGGGCATTTTGTTGAAACCCGCATCAATACTGCGCCTCCGGGTTGTCAAGAGGCGCTTTTCCACACAGTTATCCACACTTCTTGTGGATATTGGAATAAAAGCCGTGGAATCAAGACTTTAGGCAAAGCTCTTGATTACCCGCTTAGCATTTTCGTAAGATCAACTATTGCTCAAGAATGCGGCGACTCATGCTGATTGCATGTTTAGTTTCTGATTGATAATTTCGCATAAGACCGATCAGCGCTGCATGCCGGCGCTCGCACAGGTTTCAGGAAACATGCGGTTCCTTTCCGCCATCAGATTGTTCCTGCGTATCGATGCGACGCTGCAAGGTCCCCAGCATATCAAGGAAACGCTGCGCGGCCAGCGCCGGCGGCCACGGTTCCCACGGCCGGCAATCGTAGGCGGCCGCCAGCGGATCGTCCTGCAGCACGGCGGCGCGGATCCTGAGGGTGTCGCGCACTTCCCTGGCCGACCAGCCGGCGACGTGCACCGCCTCGCTGGCCGCGGCCAGGCGGTCGGCGCGCTTGTGACGCTCGTGCTCGGCCGGGGTCCAGGCCGGCAAGCCATAGCGCAGGAACACGGCGTGCTCCAGGCGCCGGGTCAGGGCACGGAAACCGTCGCCGAGGAAAGGTTTCAAGGGCGACACAGCGTCGAAGCCGAGCAGGCCTTCTTCGGCATCGTGCAGCAGTTCGCGCAGCTCGATGACCGGTGCCAGTGGCTTGGCGGCGGGCGCAGCGGCGCGGCGCAGCAGCATCACGCTGATCGAGTGCTGGGCCACCGACAACGGCAACGGCCAGGCCGTGTGGCCACCCCAGCGGTAGGTGCGTGCCAGGCCCAGCGCGAGGTCGGCATCGTCCCAGTCGAAGGGCGTCGGATTCAGCAGGTCAAGCCGCTTGCCGGATGGCATACGGACCCAGGCGCGCATCTCGGGCGCCATCTCAGTGTTGGGCAGAAAGAAAGCTCATGCGCCGATTTTACACACCGGCGCGTGTGCTCCTCGCGAGATTGATATGGCCGAACATCCGCCTTGCGTACGCCACTAGACTGGGCAAAATGGCATGTAAAGGGAACGACATGGGCGAGCATCCGAAACGCATCGATTGCGACGTGCTGGTGGTGGGCGGCGGCATCAACGGCGCCGGGATTGCGCGCGACGCCGCCGGACGCGGCCTGCGCGTGGTGCTGTGCGAAAAGGACGACCTGGCCCAGCACACCTCGTCCGCGTCGAGCAAGCTGATCCATGGCGGGCTGCGCTATCTCGAGCAATACCAGTTCGGCCTGGTGCGCAAGGCGCTGGCCGAGCGCGAGGTGCTGTTGAAAAGCGCCCCCCACATCATGCACCCGCTGCGCTTCGTGATGCCGCAGCATGCCGGCGGCGCGCCGGGCGAGGACGGACTCGGCCTCATGCAGGGCCAGCGTCCGGCCTGGATGATCCGCGCCGGCCTGTTCCTGTACGACCACCTGGCGCGGCGCGACTTCCTGCCGGCGTCAGCCAGCATCGACCTGCGCGCCGACCCGGCCGGGGCCGCGCTGCAGCGCCGCTTCGCGCGTGCCTTCGTGTATTCCGACGCCTGGGTCGACGATGCGCGCCTGGTGGTGCTGGCCGCCGTCGATGCGCGCGAGCGCGGCGCCATAGTTCTTACGCGCACGTGCTGTACGGCATTGCGGCGCGAGGCGGCGCGCTGGTCGGCCACGCTGGCCGGGCCCAAGGGCGAGCTGACGGTGCAGGCGCGCTGCGTGGTGAATGCCGGCGGGCCGTGGGCGGCGCGCTTCCTGCAGGCAACGGTGGGCGGGCGGATGGCGGCGGCGCGGCCGCTGCGCCTGGTGAAGGGCAGCCACATCGTGGTGCCGCGCCTGTTCGAGCATGACCAGGCCTATCTGCTGCAGCAACCGGATGGCCGCATCGTGTTCGCGCTGCCCTACGAAGGCGCGTTCACGCTGGTCGGCACCACGGACGTCGAATACACGGGCGAGCTCGACCGGGTTGCGATCAGCGCCGCCGAGACTTCATATCTGTGCGAGGCCGCCAACCGCTGCTTCGAGCGCCGTATCGGCCACAGCGATGTGGTGTGGAGCTATGCCGGTGTGCGGCCGCTGATCGCCGACGAAGAGCGCGGAGGGATGTCCGCCGCGCACAGCGCCTCGGCCGCCAGCCGCGATTACAGGTTTGAAACCGATACCGATGGCGCGCCGCTGCTGTCCGTGTTCGGCGGCAAGGTGACGACCTTCCGCAAGCTGGCCGAACAGGCGGTCGACTGGATCGCACCGGCGCTGGGACGGCGCGTGCCGGGCTGGACCAGCCATGCCTGCTTGCCGGGCGGTGACCTGTTCGGCAAGGCGCCGGATGCGCGCGGGGTGCTGGAATTCGATGCTTGGCTGCGCACGCGCCAGCAGCAATATGCCTGGCTGGCACCGGCGCTGCTGGCGCGCTACGCCCGTGCCTACGGCACCCGCCTCGGGTCGCTGCTCGCGCATTGCCGCACCCGTGCGGACCTCGGCGCCGAAGTCGTGCCGGGATTGTTTGAAGTGGAACTCGATTATCTGCGCCGCCAGGAGTGGGCACTGTGCGCCGACGACGTGCTGTGGCGGCGCACCAAGCTGGGCCTGCACGTGGCGCCGGGCGCCGCGGCACGGGTCGATGACTGGCTGCAGGCGCGGGAAGCGGAGCGGGCAGCGGGGCGGCTAGCGGGGCCGAAAGCGGCGCGCACATCGGCGCGCACAGCGGTGCCCGCCACGCCGCTTGCCGCAGCGCCGGCGGCCGCAACGCAGGCGGTGGCGGGACCCGGCAGGACCAATTCCGCCTGAAGAGCGTCTGACAGAGGCTTGAGGGCAAGTCGCTGCAACGCAGCCATCGCGGTTCCGTCAGTCGCTCCAGATCCATCCGCGCGCGCTTGCAGCCTGTGCGCGGACGGCAAAGCTCAACGCGGTGCCTGCTCCATCTTCGGCAA
>Ga0265797_10007411_pt1 | contig 15048 bp, 16 predicted proteins | sample P2T30metagenome_FD_192433 | JGI IMG/M metagenome (GOLD analysis project Ga0265797, IMG submission 192433) | Plant litter microbial communities from East Loma Ridge, Irvine, California - P2 T30 | ecosystem: Environmental > Terrestrial > Plant litter > Unclassified | place: USA: California... | reverse complement strand
TCAGAATAGGCAGGCATAATTAGGAGAAAAGAAAGAGCGTCGCGTAAAATTTCGATAATAACGCGAAAGTAGCGCGCGGGGGTGATCCGCTTCCCGTACTGATCCGCTTCCCGTACAATGACGTTACGAGGCCGAGATTGTTGAACGCCAAGAGCATCAGTGAGTCATTGAGGGGAAGTATTAAGTCCCTACCAGTCAAGACACGATTGAACATCTGCTCCGCTGCGCTAATTTTTCCTTGATCAGAAATAGAGATTGCCCAGGCTGTTGACCGCGTTGAGTGTCAATGGATGGTCGAGTCCGAACTTGGCCTCATGCTCAGCTAAGGAACGCTGATACATCTGCTCTGCCTCACGTAGCTTTCCTTGCATGCTGAAGAGCTTTCCGAAGCCGTCACAATAAAACAGGCAGATAGGCATTATGTCATCTTCCATATCATGGTATTGCCATGAGAGAACCCGGTTGGAAACATGTAACACATGCGAGAGCGAGCGTCGGCCTTCCTTCCACGATTCGATACTGTTTTCCCCAAGGTTGGAAAAGCCAATTGCAGCAACAGAGAGACGTTGCAAGATAGGCTTTTCTTCTGGTGTTGAAAGTTGTTCACACCATTTGTGTAACACTGGATGCATGCTGTAGGACTCCGGTCCTCCCTTTTCCACTAAGGAATAGGCTGCTAGCATTCCCATAGCATCGAAAAAGTCGATCTTGTTCTTGACAAGATGAACTAACCAGTGAACTCTAAGAACTTCGGCCAAGTAGAAGGACGGCGATATGAGTCCATGCCAGATGTCGTCGTGATGAAAGAAGGGCCAGAGCTTCATCAGTGACGCAGCTATCTCGTTCTCCTGTAGAACATGCTCATACGAGATCATCCATGTCGTGAGCATACTGCGTTCGGCATATTCCTGTAATGGGAATCGACCTTGCTTCTCCATGAGATCGGACCACTTATCTTCAAAGAGTCCTATGTATGTCTGTACGTCGACGTTTGTTCTTTCGATGAAAGCACCTGCCTGGGCGAGCGCCAATGGTAACCCATTCAGTTTCGTAGTGAGAAGATGAATGTCTAAACATCCTTGGTCAGTACTGGTAGATAAAATCAAGATCAAGAAGCGAATTAGTGACCTTTTAACGAGCGGCCAATCTGTGTTTTCAAAACAGCCCTTGCGTCCTCCTCGTTCATAGGTCCAAGTTGGAGGCTGTCACCGATGCCCTTCATATTCGACAACCGGCTAGTGATGAGGATCGAACCATGATCTGCGACAGGCATTGCCTCTTTTGGGTCGAACCCCTGTCCATCCAAGTTTGACCCTCTGAACTCCCGGTCGACGTTGTCCAGAATTAGTAGCCACTTCCGATTGCCTGGCTCAGAAAGCCAATACAACACACCTTCCATCACAGTCTGCAAATCAGCTTGTGCACTCTCCAACGCTGCCCGCACGTCCGCTTGTAACTGTTTCTGGGGGATCCGCTTCGCTACATCTAGAAAGGATTGCTGGAGACGATCGCGGGAGGAACCATCTATCCAGAAGACTGCAGTATAGCCATCTCTGTGTCTCCTTGCGTACTCGACCGCTAGCTGTGTCTTACCAATTCCACCGAGGCCGACGATAGAGAAGATCCTGCGTCTCTGGTCATTCTCCGACTGAGATCGAAGATGTTGCTCCATTTGCGAGATTTCCTCCTCCCGACCTTGGAATCTGTGGACACAAGGTATAAGGCCTAGGCTGAAAGGGATTTGATATCGATCGTTGCCTTCGTCCGCGTCAGCAGAGTGTTCCTACACGAGACTTTGAAACGGAAATTGGTTGGAAACAAATCCGAGGACTGATGGCATACGGATAATTACGGAAGATTCTCACTTACTCACTGGTATCAGTTTTTCCACACCCTGCTTGTCGATCACGCTAAGTAGCTCCTTTGCGTAAGCGGCTGCACTTGCCGCTGCATACCCCTGCCATTTGTCGTTCTTGTGCGAGTCAGCGTAGTCGCAAACTCCTCTGATCACTACACCAGGAAAGTGATCCATGAGTCCAGCTGCTTCCATCTCAAAACAAAGGATCCCCTCTTGCGCAGCGATCCGATCTCGTGTTATCCCGTCCTTCATCACTTCGTCGCCCGAGGCGATGTTGCCGTAGTGGATTCTCGGTCCGATGTCCATTCGCTTAGGTCTGGATACGATCCTTCCAAACTCACACTTGGAGCACGTCTCGCCTTCTTCGTGATGGTAGTCCGCTTCGAACAGCCGGTCGTTTTCCACACCCTGATGACCGAACCTCGTGGCCATAATTGGCCGATCCGACATCATCTGGGATAACTGCAGAGCAATGCCGTCCCCGTCCATCAGATGATTTGTCTTCAGAGTCTGAAGGGCAAATAGGAGCGGCCGTGGAGGTTTGTTCAGGGTGCCTGTTCGCCGAAAAATCCCACCTTTTTCCATCTTGCCGAAGTCCCACTGCACTACCCCACCGTGTTGTCCGTCCGGTTGGCTGACAACCACGTCGCCAAGTCTTATGTCCGATCGCTTGCTCCATACCCCTCCTCCTATGCCGACGAAGAGACCGATCTTCACAGTGAAACTTTGCATCATATTTGTCGCGACCACCGCCGCTGAGACTTTGCCCATGACGCCTGCTGGTAGGCAAGCAATCGCAACGTTGTGGACTCCAATCCTGCCGAGCGTATAGTCGTTCTCATCTCCGGGTTTTTTCTCGAGGCGGGGATGCATTTCGTCTAGCATGGCGCTCATAGCAGCTTTTTCCAGAGGTAGAGCGCATATTATTGCAACATGGTAATCTTGATGGCTTAAAGTCGTCTCTGTCGTTGAAAGCGCTGCGAGGCCAATCCAGAGCTGTAAAGAGAGGCAGAGAAGGAATCGTGATGAAATCATCATAGGCAACCATAAAGGCAGGGAATCGAAGCCTCAGCACGACTTTGGTCAATTCGCGCGGCAGTCTCGTTGGAACCTAGACTCGCTAAGGTTTGCTGATCTGATCGTTATGTGGATTGCGAACGCTGTCTCTAGGAAGCTAGTCTGCTACTTTAGACGACTGACCGAAGTGGGAAAGAGTGGTCGGCGCGCAGTCGGCTGAGCGCGAACATAACACATATAGTACACAGATCGGAACATCGTCTACCTCTTACCCCTGTGAACGACTCAACCCGTCCACCAACCATAGCCTGCGGCAGCCTTCTCGACCTTTCGGTGACACCTCCTGCATGCACAGCCGCTGCCTCCGCGCAACTAATGCATCCAGACTTTGTCCTAGCTTGGAGTCGAAAGATCCTGGTCCGCTGCGTCGTGCAGCATACATGCTTAGGACATGATGGTGGTGCTGATACGCACACTGATTGGTCCAAGGCGACGCTGCCGCCCCTGCATTCAGGCTGCGCCTATGAAATACCCTCGATCTTCTTCTGTAGTATTCTGCAGGGCATCGCGCCGCGACTTCCGCATCCCGTCTTCGGCCGAAAAGTTGCCCCTCGTGAACGCGTCGCGAATACAATCGGGGCCGCCTGCATGCATATCGTTTGCATGAAACGCATCGTGGGAGCGCCCCTCTACATCTCAATTGTTTTGTCATCCTTTCTTCGGGACTGGAACCCGCTGCTCTTCCTAGTAATGGGACGAACAGAAACGGTCCGCTTATTTAGAAGAAGAGTGATCAAGCGGCGGCATGGATTTCAATTCGTTCTCGAATTTCCACGGCAAACATTCTATATTTACAGACACCTCGCTGAATACCAACACTTCAAAGGGATCGACCCCTAAAAGGATCGACCCTTTGTTTTCCCGCTGTAGCTAATCACAGCCACTAAATAGTTATCTGTAAGTCGTGCCTTGACAGACATTTCCATAGAGTCGGACACATCTCCTGACTTACCAAGACAACACTCATGGGAATGTTATATTACAAGGGCTCTGTAAACAGTGAAAATCCGACCGTCTACCGTGGACAAGATCGCACATCTCGCAAACAGCACCGATAGGGCTAGCAATACAGTCTGCGGCGAGCCCTACTCGACCTCAGAGCAGCTATTTCAGCTGCTCCAGGTGAGCGGTAAAGGCCACGGCCTCGTCGTAAGCCAAGGCATCAAGAGAGGAACATGCATCATTGAAGAGACCCCCATAGGACAGGTTCGATACGCCGGTTCGAGAATAACGAATAAGACTGCTGTTTGCTCTATCAAAAAACCCAGCGGGCGTATCCTGATGCGAGCAATAAGAACTTAGTTGCAAATGCGCATGAATGCCAACGCTCTCTACGCAAGATGCATTTACTGACACATCATACCGACTCACATGCCATCTCTACAAGACATACGCGGTCTTCCGCATATGCACCTTTAACATCTTAGCTTTCCGTTGGACCAGTAAAGCGGCATCATTGCGCGTCTGCTCACCGGCGGCAAGTCTGTATATGCAGCTTATCGTTTCAAAAAGCGAAAACGACTCAGAAAAGTCACAAGTACATCAAGAGCATTGGAAGGTGTACACTCAGTCCCTACCCACCAGAGCTCCCTACCCGCAATACACGCTAAGAGGTGCTTCCACTTCGCACACGCACCGCTCCGCGACAACGCATTTCCTTATCGCCAGTAAGTCGCAGAAGCTTCTCCGGCGCTTTGCACATCGATAGAATATGATCACGCCCCGTTAGATGTCTCCGTTGGTCGTGCTACTGCCTCTCAACGTGGGCGAATCCCACATGCTGCTGAGCATGCCACAAGGGAGACACGCCCGTACGCGCTGTGAGTGCTTCGCACGACGTTGGAACAAACACTGCTGCGTTCTCCAGGTCTCAGCGGCCGCCCTGCAGCTGGCAGACTTTCGCCGACAACGTGATGTGAGTGCTTTGCAGGGGTTGTAATCATTCCTGCCGGTACTTCGCAGCGCGCGAAGCTGAGGCCCCGCGCGGCCGTTAGCCAGGCCGCTCGGCTGCTGCTGCCGCGACCCTCGCGCGCTGTGTGGCGGTGCCGAGGACTTCGTTTCACTTGTGCCCAAAGTCGTGACCACCAGCCACTACACGACATGACGGCTGGAAAGCGGCTATGGGATTCACTTGCTCGACCTGCCCATAACAGGCTTACAACGCGGTCAAGGTACATAATGGGCGAAACACAAAGCACATATCCTTTTTATCGCATGTTGTCCCCCAAAGCGCAAACCGTACTATTGTGTATGCGAGAATATTGGCTATGCCGCGCCACCTCGTTGCCTCGCAGTCGATGTCTCGCTTTCAAGCTCTGCACGGCGTTGAGTAACGGCCGCGGCGGCTTGTTCAGCGTGCCTGTTCTCCAAAACACTCCATCCCTCTCCATCTTGCCGTAGTCCCACTGCACCACCCTGCCGTGCATCCCGTCCGGCTGGCTCACCACCACGTCGCCAAGCCTGACGTCCGCCCTCTCGCTCCACACCCCGCCGCAGATCCCCACCATCAGTCCGAACATTGTGTGAACCAATCTTGCCGAAGCTGTACGCGTTGTCGTCGCCCAAATCACTGTCTTGTCAGGATGTTTGACTAAGCACCGTCAAATCCAGAAACGGGCACCGTGAGTAGTTGTCGCAGCGTGGTATCGCGCAATACCTACTGTGTTTTTTGGCAACCTGTTATACAAGCCGGGGCTTCAGCCTCAGCCTCGCCATAGCACGCCTCGCTGTGCGCCGCAGGTGCTTGCGCGCGTGGCGCGCACACGTGCAGTTCCATATGCGAGCGTTGTGCATGGATGCGACACTCTGCAGATGCATGTCGGCTGTGAGATGCTGTAGTGGAGCAGACCTAGATGCTTCGTCTGTTCTGCGAAAGCCTCCCATGGTCACCTTCGAGAAGTCCTCGCCAGCATCTCTCGGTCCTCAGTGCACCGTCGACTTCTCTTTACTGCAAGCCCTATATCAAGATACAATGTTCTCCAAATCTTTGCACGTGTTCGCTGTTTCGCCTGACTGTGCTCTACGGCCTTCGATCACTTTCCACCAGTGCTAAATATGGCATGTCGTGAAACACTAGCGTGATGCCCTCAGCAGACTACAGTGTCAGGTATCTGGTACCTCCCACTTCCTTGTGTTGCCCGTCTGCCTTGCAGGTCCTCTTTACTCGACTTGCATCGTCCGTCGATCACTTATGCTTGCCCACGGCATGATGGCATGTTGTCAAGAATCGCACTCTGCTGAAGCCCCGTTCTTGCCTGAATTAATGGATCTTGACGATGACGATGAGTTGACTCCCCCAACCTCCACCGACCGACGCCGTGAGCACGGCAAGCGCATGAGGCGCGAGAAGGCGGCCAAAGAACAGTATCTCACCCCCAACGAAGAGAAAGGGCTTTCTGCTTATGTACTGCGCATGAGCCAGAATGGCTACCCGCTTGCTGTAAAAGTCCTCCGTTTTCTCGCACTGGTCATAAGGCGGCGGCGAGGAAAGGCGCCAGATTCTCAGAGCCTCAGCGTGCCAGGAAAGAACTGGCCGCAGGGCTTCTATAAACGTAACCCGCAGCTCAAGTCTCGCAGAATGCGAGCCATGATATGGGACAGGCACGATCACACGATATACCCTAAGGTGACTGAGTGGTTCAGCATTATTAGTGAAGAGCTAGCGCGCCCGGATGTGCTGGCCGAGAAAGTGTATAACATGGACGAGACGGGAGTGCTCCTGGGGAAGCTTGGGTCTCTCAAGGTCTTGGTAGGCAAGAACGAGCTGCGCAACTACAGAGGAGCCAGCTCGAAGCGCACACTGATAACAGCGGTCGAGTGTATATCTGCGACCGGCAACTGTCTCCATCCTCTCGTGATATGGCCTTCCGCGACGCACCGAAGTCATTGGACAACTCATCCGACACCCGGGTGGCACTTCGCTTGTACAGAGAGCGGTTACACCAAAAACGCTATAAACATGCATTGGATCCAGCACATCTTCGACCCTCTGACGAAAGCGGCGGCAAACGGTAAGCCTCGCATACTAATCAGTGACGGCCTCGCTTCCCACGAGTCCCTAGATGCCATGACATTCTGCTACGAGAACAACATCATCCTCTGTCGACTGCCATCTCATACCTCTCACAAACTCCAGCCCTGTGACATTGCCGTGTTCAGGCCGTTGAAGACAGCCTACCGTGAACAGGTTGAGCGGCTGTTCCATGGTGGCGCGGGAACAATTGGAAAACAGCATTTCACGCTCCTTTACAGCCGTGCACGCCTCACTGCCATGACAGCTCGCAACATCCGCTCAGCCTGGTCGAAGGTGGGGTTGGTCCAATTGAACCCACAAAGGGTCTTGGGTAGTTTGAAAGCGCCATCGTTGCAGCCCGAGCCACTTTGCCCCAGAGTGTCTGCACTACCGGACTCTGCGAATATATATATGCACGAAGCTCCCATGACCCTGAATACACCGACCAGTGCCAATGGTCTGGAGCGTCTGCGTGGCACACTCGATGACATATTGAGCACCATGAGCGACGACGAGTCGAAACTCCACGTGCAGAAGTTGTATAACGCAGCGGAACAGTCACTTGCGAATTGTGCACTGTTGGCAGATGAGAATAAATCGCTGGTAGAACAGAACTGTGATAAGAAGGCTCGTCAAGCTGTGAGAGCGACAATCCCAGGACCTGCTAAAATCATGACCTATGAAGATATCGTTCGGGCGCGCAAGCAGGCCGCTAAGGCACTATCGGATCCGCAGGGCAAGTCATCACATCATGCGGAAGTGGCGGCTGCCGAGCGCCAAATTGCAGCCACAGGGCTGTCAGAGCATTACGGTATGTTGGTCTTCTCTTAATGTCGTTATACACAGTGGTCATTGACTTAGCCGTAGAGTATTGTGCTGTAGTTGTGGGCTCAATAATTAGGAACGCGACTTGTACCATCGTTGATATCGGTGCGTCTGGGTCACAACGTTACTTCAAACCGAGATCCATCGTTTACTTAGAGTCTTATTGATGTCTCCAAATTCTTTGGGTACACGAATCAGAACAAACTGGTATACAACGGAACGTACATCTAACAAGCACGACTCATCCATCACTGTGAAAACCCTGCTTGAATCGAACCAGCAAACATTTAGCAGGCATTATGCCGCGCGCTTGTAGTGATAAGTTATGCCCTGGATATGTAGATGCCAACGCTACCCCAACCCTTACCCTTGTGGTGGGAGAGCTGAACAAATCGGTTGGCCAAGAAAACCCCAAAAGATCACGTTGAATGTGCTTTCAGCCAACACACAGATAGACTGGTGCTAAATTACTGAGAACGACGATCTGTGGACTGAGGCCCGACAAGCTGGATGAAACTGCTATTGACACCTCGAGTGAGCGCCTGCTTCTTATGGCTACTAGTCACGTGACTACCAGGACATTATGCTATGACGAAATTGGCGGTCAGCTTGTTGAACACCGAGTTACCGATCTCCGATACGGCAAATGAGACATCAATCTTAACGTGAACAACGTGACAGGCGCAAGGTAAACTTAAGCAGGACGTGGATGGTCGAATGATGTTAGACTTGCTTCATATTGTTATCCAGGTGTACACAGGTGGCACCTCAAACTTCCCAATTGTCAATTAAACCGTGTCCGTCTTAGCTTTCCGCCCACGACCCTGGAAATTCATTTCAACACTGCCTAAAGGCCTAGCGGCAGACTCTATGCCTGGCGAATGCCAGCGCTGGAACAGGAGCCATATGCCCACGGTGAGTGCCGTCAAAGGAATCGTGACTACCCAGTACATCCAGAACTTCGGTGACACGGTCCATTGCTCCGACCCGCCATCGGCACTTGGAATAGAATGGAAGAAACTCATGCCGAAGAGCGCCTGTTGCTTGTCAGCACAACTCCACCTCGTCATCCCTCGCAATGAACGCAGAACGCACGCTTATGTATGTCCCCGGCAAGAACAACATGCCGAGAATGCTGATCCCTTTAGTGGTCTGCCCATCACGCTGAGAAGTCAGTGCGATCTGACTTGCGATGGAAGTGTCATGTTGTGCGTTCGCGTGGAAGGCCTGCGTTTCGCTTAGCTAGCTATTATCCCCCGTAGATTGAGAATGCGTGTGTTGAAGTACTGACCAGTGCAATCTCATTTTCCATCCGTTTCTCGAGTGCGCTCGAACGGTGTAAGAGAGCCTTCATGAGAGATAAGATGAACCGCAACTCCCTCAGGCACGCGGACGAGGCTTGATCACTCGAGTCACTACCGGTGAGATGGCATTCTTCCATCATGCAATCGACGACGGAGAGCGCAGTGGTCAACATCTCAGTGCTATGTATCAGATGTCGGGCAATCTTGTGCATATGATCGAAGTCTCTAGCCGTCGCGAACTTACGGTGCAGCCGTGACGTTTCAAGTTCCCGCACCACATCTCCCCACGACCATACGGCACGATCAAAACTCTCGAGTGTGTATCTTAGGACGAGAAGATGGATCGAGAGAGGATGAGCTTCCAAGACAGCAAGCTGGCTTCCAAGGATCTGCCGCTGGAGGTGAGCTCGAGCATCAGCCCCGATGTCAAGACAAAGGATCGTGAAGAATTTGGCGGAGGGATGGAACGTGACAAAACCCAGTTTCTCCCATCGATACGTCGAAGCTGAAGAAGCTCGTTGAGGAGGCGTATTGATTCCGTGCTTTATAAGGAAGCGGAAAGCCGTTGTGTAGTACCCGGCGTCGTTGTTTGTCGAGCCACAGCGGGCAGCCTGAAAGAACCCGCTGGCATTCGTGCAAAGGTCACTTCCGATTGCAGTAGGAATATTGAGAGCCTGCGAAGATCGCGGCTGGCCATCCGGAAGCACCGCATTCGCCAAGTCGGCCTCTGCAAAAAACCTTGGTTGTGGCGGGTTTAGTCAGTCTGATGTTGCATTTCAAGAAGAACGAGGATCTTCCCATACACTATCAGGAACCTCGTCTTAGCAGCCTCGACGTCGCGAATCTCATCAAGAGTCAGAGACACATCGTGCCAGAAGAGTTGCGCTTCCGTATCAAACGACCCTAGGATGCGAGGTACTCGTTGTGGAAAATTCTCGTGGCTAACAGACATGGCGGAATAAAGAATGAAGCAAGTGATACTTCGAGGTAAGTATGCGTCGACATCGAGAAACTTGATCAACATATGCAGTATGCGGCATAGCAGGACACACAGAGCCTTCCCCTACGCGACGTGTGCATTTAGTATGGGCGGCGGCTGTGCAGCTGCTGTGGCTATACACATCTGTAGATCGAGCCGTGTTTGTTGTATGCACCTGGAGGCGGCCTCGAAGGCGCAGCAGCGAAGCAGCATTCCAGAGTCTTGCGTGGCCCCCGCACGACTTTCCCGCTGGCTTCGAGCCACGACACACACGCGCTCCCACCAGAAGATTGACGTAGTTCATGCGCAAGCATTCATAGCATCAGGCTTTCCCAAGATTGCCGTTCGATCAAGGGCAATGTATGCAAACTTGACGACGTTGGTGTAGTGATCGACTGCGCATGATCATGTGCTCACATTCTGCATGGGTGCCGCGTGCATAAACGCCAGCCTCACGCAGCCTCGCGCAGCTTCGCGAAACTGCGGCTGAGGCCCAGGCCTGTTGCATGCTGCGGATGAAGCAAGGTAAATCTGCTTTACCAGTGTCCGACACTGCTGATGTCCTGCGCGGTATCGCTGCGTACTTGCGCGGCTCTCGGCCACATTACATCGACAGAACAGCGCCCGAAGCAGAGCAGACATGCCCACACGCACACTCTCCCGACAGGCCTACACGGTGGGCATCATCTGCGCGCTGGACGTGGAGAAAGCGGCCGTGGAAGCAACGCTAGACGAGGAGCACGGCAGGGTAGAGAAGGCGGCGGGAGACGACAACGCGTACAGTTTCGGCAAGATTGGCGCGCACAATGTGGTAGTGGCCTGCCTGCCCGCTGGGGTGATGGGCAAAGCGTCGGCGGCCGTCGTGGCCAAGGACATGATGCGCAGCTTCCCGATCAAGGTCGGGCTGATGGTGGGGATCTGCGGCGGAGTGTGGAGCGAGAGGGCGGACGTCAGGCTGGGCGACGTGGTGGTGAGCCAGCCGGACGGGATGCACGGCGGGGTGGTACAGTGGGACTACGGCAAGATGGAGCGGGATGGAGTGTTCAGGCGGACGGGAACACTGAACAAGCCGCCGCGGCCGCTGCTGAACGCGGTGCAGAGCCTGAAGGCGAGACATCGACTGCGAGGCAATGAGGTAGCGCGGCACATCCGAGAGGCTTTCGCCAAGTTCCCGCTCATCGAAGAAGAGTACGGACATCAAGGACAGGATAAGGACGACTTGTACGAAGCGAGCTACAGCCATCCCGGAGGCGACGCGTGTGACCGTTGCGACCGCTCGAAGCTCGTCAGTCGATTGCCAGATCGGCGAGACGACAAGCCCAAGGTGCACTACGGCAACATCGCGTCCGGCGACCAGGTGATGAAGGACGGCCCGACGAGAGATCGCATTGCGAAAGAGGAAGGCATACTGTGCTTCGAGATGGAGGCGGCGGGCCTGATGGACACGTTCCCTTGCGCGGTGATCCGCGGGGTGTGCGACTACGCGGACTCGCACAAGAACAAGCGGTGGCAGCCTTACGCGGCGATGACCGCGGCGTGCTACGCGAAGGAGCTACTGGGAGAGGTGGATGCGGTGGGTGTCGAACAGCTAGGACCAGCGAGTGAGTAGAGCGTGTGCAGTGTTGCAAGGCTCTTTCTCGTTCCAAATACCTCGTCCTGACGTATGACAGGCTATCGAGTTCCGTTCAGCACGGTCGGCTTGCCAGTAACAGAGTACTTCGTGCAACGAGACACAGAGATGACGCAGCTCGAGAAGTTCTTCTTGCCCGACCCTAATAGTAAGCGGCGAAAAGTGTTTGTGATACACGGGCTCGGCGGCATGGGCAAAACTCAGCTCTGCGTGGAGTACGCACGGCAACACAAGGAAGACTTCACTGCGGTCTTCTGGCTGGACGGGTCGTCGAAGGACGCGCTCAGGCAGTCTCTCGCTAATGCTGCGGCGAGGCTGCCCAAGGAGAGTCCTCTGTCAGCCGGAGTGCGAGTACCGGAAGCTCACGACGTCGACGGGTCGATCGCAGCCTTGCTTCAGTGGCTGTCTTTGGAGGCAAACACTGGCTGGCTGCTTGTTTTGGACAACATCGATCGCGAGTGGCAGGGTGCAAGCAGCCGCGCCGATCCCCAGGCGTACGACTTCAAGGACTACCTCCCGCCAGCCGACCACGGCAACGTCTTGATCACGACGCGGCTGAGCAGGCTTCAAAGGGCGAAAGCTTGCCTTCGACTAGGCGAGGTCGACAACGATGTAGGAAGAGAGATGCTCGAGTCACGCGCAGGCAGTGAGCTCCCGGGTATGTATTAGGTGGAATGGCTGGGGCGTGGAAGCTTTAACGGTTGACTGAGTCGCTGACTTGAGCCGAATATCTAGATGCAGGTCCGCTGCTTGACAAGCTGGGCGGACTGCCGCTCGCACTGGTCCAGGCCGGCGCGTACATTAGGGCAACGGAACTGACGGTGCAGGAGTATATCACGCACTACGACAAGACATGGGCAGAGCTGATGACATACCAAGATCGCTACCCGTTGCAGGAGTACGCGGAAAGGAGCGTGCTGACCACGTGGAAGATGTCGTACGAACAGGTACGTGCGGCGAAACCCGAAGCAGCGTGGCTGCTGGACCAGTGGTCGTTTTTCCACCCGGGAGACATGTCGCACGAGCTGATCGGGGACTACGCACGGACTTTTGAAGACAGCGAAGGAGCGCGAGAGTGTGCGTTGATCGCCACAAACAAGCTCTCTTTCCAGGACTCGGTCGGAGTGCTAGCGCAGTACTCGCTTGTCAACAAGACTGAGGGTATGAGCAGCTTCTCCATCCACGCCGTGGTCCACGAATGGAGTCTTTACAACATTGTCGATGATCGAGCTAGGGAGCAGCTGTGCGTGCGGGCCATCCGCATGGTCGCAAGAAGTATTTCGTCGTCAAAAGATCCAGGCGACTTGCAGGCAGCGCGGAAACTCCTCCCACATGCGCGAATGGCTGCAAGAAGACACGTTAAGATGAGAGAGGTGGCGGATCTTCAGCTAGAGCTTCACCAAGTCGCCCACTTCATGAGCGACTGGGAAAGCTCGCAAGAAGTGGTGAGTCTGTACTTGCGAGCGCTGAGAGGGTACGAGAAAGCATGGGGAGCGAAGCACGCGTCGACTCTGGACACCGTCAACAACCTCGGCCTGCTCTACGCAAAACAAGGCAAGACGAAGGAGGCGGAAAAGATGTACTTGCGAGCACTGAGAGGGAAGAAGGAGGCATGGGGAGCGAAGCACCCGTCGACTCTGGACACCGTCAACAACCTCGGTGCACTCTACGCTGATCAAGGCAAGATGGAGGAGGCGGAAAAGATGTACTTGCGAGCACTGAGAGGGAAGAAGGAGGCATGGGGAGTGAAGCACACGTCGACTCTCGAAACCGTCAACAACCTCGGCCTGCTCTACGCTGGCCAAGGCAAGATGAAGAAGGCGGAAAAGATGTACTTGCGAGCGCTGAGAGGGTACGAGGAGGCTTGGGGACCGAAGCACACGTCGACTCTCGACACCGTCAACAACCTCGGCCTGCTCTACGCTGATCAAGGCAAGATGGAGGAGGCGGAAAAGATGTACTTGCGAGCGCTGAGAGGGATGGAGGAGGCATTAGGAGCGAAGCACACGTCGACTCTCGACACCGTCAACAACCTCGGCCTGCTCTACGCAAAACAAGGCAAGATGAAGGAGGCGGAAAAGATGTACTTGCGAGCGCTGAGAGGGTACGAGGAGGCTTGGGGACCGAAGCACACGTCGACTCTGCGTACCGTTAATAACCTCGGCAACCTTTACGCTGATCAAGACAAGGTGAAGGAGGCGGAAGAAATGTATGTGCGAGCGCTGAGAGGGAAGGATGAAGCATTAGGAGTGAAGCACACGTCGACTCTGGACACCGTCAACAACCTTGGCAACCTCTACGCTGATCAAGGCAAGATGAAGGAGGCGGAAGAGATGCTTATACGGGCGCTGAGAGGGAAGGAGGAGGCATGGGGAGCGAAGCACACGTCGACCCTCGACACAATGTACTGTCTTGCCAATCTTTACAGAGACCAAGGACATGCCGTCAGAGCCCGCGAGATGTACAACCTGGCCGCGGAAGGTTACAAGACTGTTGAAGTCGACCGCAAGGCTTACATCACGGACATACAAGAGCAGCTCTCCATTTTTGCAGGGCCTGATGGCAAAGTGCAGCGGAAACGACGTCGAATCCGCTGAACACCATTGTTGTCCTTCTGTACAATGAACAGAGATCCATCGTGTGCAGGCCCTGGTGTCAATGGCGTGAGCATAGATTAGAGAAAGCTAAAGAAGGATGCGTGGTGCACCGGGACGCATTTTTGGGTTGGTTATGTTAGAGACATGAGGCATGGTATGAGGTTTGTATCGCGATACATCTACTGTAACAATGCATTGGCGCAACAGATTTCAATCATTCCATTTCCCTCTATTCAGGCTAAGACCGCAACTCAAGTGTCGTGGTGCAACACATTTTGACCTATACCTTTAAGCTTAGGTAACCTTCGTTATAGCACAATGGAATCTATCCCTTTGGCTATAACGGGATGCGATCGCGGCCTTCGTATTGACACAAATTCTGACGCAAGTACATCGTATCATGGATGAATGTTACCACCCACTTGATACTGCCCAGATCCGTTGGGACACAGTGCCCACCGCAGTGTTCAACCAACGAACGGACTGAACCGTTTGAGAGTTTTGAAAACACCGCGCATTGGCCATTAGCGCTAGTCGTGGATCCCATATGCCATTCACGAGGCAGATATGTGTCGAAATTTTGTGATCTTCGTGATCCCTGTGATCTCTGTGCAGCCAACCATATTGGTACTAACACTTGATACTATTCGCGAAAATGACCCCAAACTTCTAACAATAGAAGGCAAATATTTCGAGTCGAAATGTTTGTTTTCGTATACAGATTAACCCTAAGGGTTAGAAAAAACGAGTCGAAATCTTTGTATCG
>Ga0265797_10007409_pt1 | contig 15050 bp, 15 predicted proteins | sample P2T30metagenome_FD_192433 | JGI IMG/M metagenome (GOLD analysis project Ga0265797, IMG submission 192433) | Plant litter microbial communities from East Loma Ridge, Irvine, California - P2 T30 | ecosystem: Environmental > Terrestrial > Plant litter > Unclassified | place: USA: California... | reverse complement strand
TCATCTATAAGGGAGGGATAGACGACTTTCGTATTCATTTCCACGGATTGGCGAGGTCCAGGATGAATATACTTCTACTCCGCCCCTGCCATTCTTTTCATCATGATCTGCTTACTGCTGGCAACATCTTATTGAGGATATAAGCGCGATTTTCAAAATCGGCAATATATTGTCTTTTGAGGCGGATCAGCACATTGAATGAAATGGTAGTTAGGCTTAAATCATACTGAGGAGGACGCCATGGGAAGCTTTTACCGCAAATACCGGAATCGCCTTCAATACCAATGGCTCAGATACCGTCTTCAGAAGAAAATCGATGAGCTTCATTACATTGCTTTGCAGAACGCCGCAGACAAGTTTCGCGAGCAGCTCCTTCTGACGCAAATCAGGAGCATACAAGCGCTCATCGACGATAGCCCTCTGCAATGTCCCCCAATCTCCAGCCCTGGGCATACGTGAGCGACGCCCATGTTTCGGTGAAGGACCGTCGACTTGTCCCTTGGCCCGCCACATTCCTGGAAGTCCACTTCATTCGATTCTGATGAACTGTCAAGGCGCTGCAGTAGCTGGCAACACCGCAGCAACCTGACGGGCCTCATCCATTCTCCTTCTCGTTATCGAGCCTGTGCGCTGATGTCGCAATGGTAAGCCATATGCGCAACTTCTACGCGTGCGCAAGGTGCGCGGATGATTTGTCGTGTTATTTCCGCCAAAACATTGATCTACCTCAAACTTCGCTCCTTATCCTACCCCTCATGGATATTTCGTAGCATGCTTATTTATGCACGAACAATAAAAGATTATCGATATCACAGTGTCGAACGGTGGATAACGAACATGTACACCGCTTCCATTCCTGGATAGACAAACGTGGCGGGCACCTTGATTGAATCACTCCATGAGGATACGGTATGTGGGCGAATATTTATCCAACGATAACGATTGCCGGTAGCCTGGCAGCCCTGATTTGCACAGCCGCCCAGGCACAATCGCAAGGATCGGACGGCTCGTCTGCGCTGGACAGGAAGCCGGCAGATATTGCACCGATATTCCCGCAGCCAGGAATCCTGACACCGGGTGGCCATTTTGTTGTCGAGCCCGCCATACAGTTCAGTCACGCATCGAGTACCAAGTCTGCCATCGTTGGATTCAATGTCATCCCTGTATTGCCCAATTTTATAGAAGCACGCGAAGTCAGACGCAACAGTACCGCAGCAAGCCTGACGATAAGACATGGCCTTACCAACCGTCTTGAACTGGAAATCAAGATTCCCTATGCCTACAGAAGCGACACGCTGACCGGTAACGCACCTGCGGTCGGTATCATCGAAGATCGCATTTTCGAAAATAGCGGCGCACATCTCGGCGATGCCGAGCTGGGAGCCCGCTACCAATTCAACGAAGGCGGCATTGGTCACTTGTACTTCATTGGCGGCCTGCGTTACAAGTCGAGAACCGGCCGTGATCCGTTCGAAGTGGTGAGTGATTGTGAGACGCGCTGCGTGGCTGGCGCAAACGGCCGCACAGGACTGCCGCTCGATTTGCCGACGGGTTCCGGCTTCCATGCCGTGGAATCGAGCCTCACGTGGCTCTTGCCATCGGACCGGGCCATCCTTTTCGGCACCTTCAGTTATACGCATCATTTCAAGCGCAGCAATGTCAGCCGAAATGTGCTAAATGGCGAGCAGGAACAGTTGGGAGAAATCAGGCCGGGAGCTGCAATCGGCGTGAATGTCGGCCTGGGGCTTGCGCTGGATGAGCGATCGGCAGTGAGCTTCGGTTACGAACACAATTCCATCGCACGAATGCGGCATAACGGCCAGCGCATGCCCGGCTCCGTGCGAACCCAGCTCGGCACAGCCATGGTCGGCTTTTCCTACCGCATCGATCGTATTCGTTCGCTCAATGTCTCGCTGGGGGCCGGGTTGACGCGCGATGCCCCGGACGTGTCCGTCATGCTGAGGTTACCCATGACCTTCTGAGGGGAATCGTGGCGCTACGGCGCGGCCATCGGCACTGGTTCCGGGATCAGCCTGCAAGCAGGATGCGGCGTTGGAAATGAGTGCAGCAAGCAATACAACTGGTTTTTCCGTTTTGACGACCGCGACCTTAAATGTCTGCCACATATGCGGCGCGTCAAAATTCGCGCCGAATGTGTCGGCTAAGGTCAACCATAGCTAACAGACGCATGCTCGCTTCGGATTGCAAGATGACGCATAAAATCAGGCACGATTTTGCTCAGAAAATCCTCGGCAGGATGAATGGCCATGTTCTCGCCGCAGGACCGCGGCAACTCGGAAACACTGGCCGCACTATCACGGAAATTGTCGAGCAGGATCCAGGACAAGTCAGCGAAGTATGGTGTCGGAAAATTCTCAGGCAGCTTCTTGAATTCCTGGAACGTCAGTATGCGATGCGCTTGCCTCATCGGATCATTACGCCCGATACCGTGTTTGTTCGCGCTAGCGGCGAACCCGTGCTACTCGCCAGCAAAAGCGATCCCCGACCTGAGCTTGCCCGTGATTTGACCGCCCTTGCCAGAGTCATCCACTTTGCCATCACACGCGAGCGCGTGCCGACGCGTCCATTACGCGGTCGCCCCTTGGCCGGCTACAGCAACTCCATCATTGCCGCAGTTGACCGGAGCCTGGACCCAGACCCCGATGCTCGTCCGCACACGATCGAGGAACTTCGGGCCCTTCTTGGTATTGTCGGACAACAGGACATCGTGCGGGTACAAAGCATGACCAGGGCGCCAGCGCAGCCTTCGGATATGCCTGCTTCAAAGCTGTTCTCCCGGCCGTTTTCCGGTCTGTTTTTACCGTGGTTCTCCCTACATGGACACCGGCCAGTCCACCATCGATGGCCGCAGTGGCTAATACCCGCCGGTGCCGCAATCATGCTTGGTGTCTTCCTCGGCATATTGGGCGCGTCAGGCGGGATACCTTCTTTTGCCGATCTCGGACGGTTTCGACACCCGATACCGGAGCGTTCCCACGCTGGTTCCAGTGAAGAAGGCGTTCGTTTGCCAAGCTCATCCCTACCTGGGCGCTCGTCTTCTTCTGTTGCCAACGAACCAGAGGAAGCTTTCGCTTCCAATGCGCCTCCCGTACCGGCGCAGGAACCCGAGGCCGTCGCGCTGCCAGAGCTCACCGATGCATCGAACACAGCAAAGGGCAGCAAACCAGGAGGCAATGCCGGAAACAAGATTGAGGTCAAGCCACTGCAACAGAGGTCTACAGCAAGCCCCGCTCCGCCTCCCCGACAGAGTCTCGTTGCGGCAGACTCGCCCCTAACGGTGCACGACTTGCCGCTGGCCGTTCCCAAGCCAATAACTGGCGATGCCATCCTCGAGCTGCGAATCCAGCCATGGGGAGTGCTTTTCGTCGATGGTGTCGACCGCGGCCTCAGCCCTCCACTGAAACGGCTGAGCTTGTCCCCTGGCCGCCATTCGGTGCTCGTCAAGAATCCGCATTCCGGCACACGCGCTTTTCAGGTCGACACGGGACAGGGGGATAGCGTCATCGCAGTCGACTTTAACGACCAGCTCAAATGAAACCCGTACGCTACTGCCGCAGTCAAGCTTGCTATTGGATATTGCTACTCCTGTTGGGCTGCGCCGATATCCGTCACGCCGGACTGGCGTCGCCTGGAGACGCACAATCTGAACAAGAAGATGCAGACATCGCGCACCAGGGGTACCATCAAGTACGGAAAGCAGCGGCTACTCTGCTTGAAGGGATTCGTCTCTACGACAAAGGCGATTACCAGGAAGCGATTGCACGATTCGATACACCTGAAATCAGCGCTGCGCCTCCGGCTCTACGCATTGAATCCCTAAAATATAAGGCGTTCAGTTATTGTTTGATAGCAAGTTACTCTCGATGCAGGCAAGCTTTTGATCAAGCGTTCAGCATCGATGCCGATTTCGACTTGCTGCCAAGCGAAGGCGGCCACCCGATGTGGGGTCCGGTATTCGAAGAGGCCCAAGCAGCATACGCAAGGCATCTGCGTGCTCCGGCTAGCCGCGAGCGCGAGCGCTGGCGCGGCATCGATCCGTGGCGCCCAAGGTAATCCCGGGTTTTCCGAACGTTACATGCGCCTGGCGCCATACTTTCTACAGCAGCTTGCGTACGTCTTCTGCAGGATCATGGCCGCGCGAAATCGGCAAATAAACGTGCTTTTTTGCGCGCTTTCGACCGAAGATAAAAACCCGGAATACAATTCTCAAAGTAAATCCTCTATTAAAAAGATAGCGTACGCCACCAATCACGCCAAAGTACTGGCGCAGGTACAAGGCGCGGTCGATTTCGATGGACGATTTTTCATCCTCCCTCCAGTCCACGAAGAAGCTGATCTTATTGTCGTCGTCCATGGTGTCATTCTTACCTGAATATCAGGCGCGACCGGAGCCAAGCCTGCTCGTTGACCAGTACCAGTGATGCGACCTGATTGACGCAACATGCTGATCGCCACGGTCGACAAATCGGCTCCTGACCGAACTGGGTCGCAACGGAGCCCCACGTCGAGTAAAACCACCATGCCTTCTACCATTTCACAGCGCCGTCATTCGTGACGCCCCACGTCCGGCGTGAGCGCAGGCTAGTGGAGAGATTTTTTGCTTCGTATTCGCTCCAATCCCTTCCAGTTATTGATGCGGATCTGCCTGCCGCTTACCTTGACATAGCCGGTTTCCGCGAGAGCGGTCAGTTTTCTCGAGACCGTTTCCACCGTCAGCCCGAGATAGCAACCGATTTCTTCTCGCGACAGCCCTATATTGAATGGCCGTTTCGCAGCAGGCCCTTCCGCCAGCTTTGATGCGAACTTCAGCAGGAAAAACGCAATGCGTGCCTCGGATCTTGCCCTTGCCAACAGCTTGATCAAATCGAGACTCTCTGCGATTGCAGTGCCGAGACGGAAATACAGTGCGGCCCTGAACGAACGGCTTCCGCGCAGAAGCTCGCTTAGAACATCGACCGGGACCCGCACCACCGTCAATGGCGTAACTGCGACCGCCCTGGTTACAAAGGTGGGGCTATGAAGCGCATCGGAGCCAAGTACATCCGATCTGGTGGCAATGCCTGTCACAACCTCTGATTCATTCACCAGCAACACCGTCTTTGCAATTCCATCGATAACGACGTAGATCCCGTGAAAGTCTTCGTCGAAGTCGTACAGAATCCCCCCTGGTGCAAAGTGGAGCCGGTTGAGCCGCCCATGGCACCTCCTCAACACACAGGCATCGACACCCAATACCTCAGCAGTATCACGGCACAAAGTGTCCACGGTCGCCTCCTATACTCGACGCTATCGGGAAACTGGGCAGTTCAGTTAGCACGGTATGTGGTATTCGTTGCAATTCCTGAGCTATGCAAGCTGTGAAACCAAGCCTATCCAACCTGTTGGATTGGACAATGATCATTCGGGTAATCGCATGTCGAACCAGATTCGCAATAGTGGACAGAATCAATACTCGTTTCCTACGCTCATTCATTATTTTCTCCTGTTCAGCCCTTACTAACTGACAATGTGTGCTTTCGGTTTCTTTTTTTCAAAGGCATGTACAAATACTGAGCTATGCATTTAGAATAACCCTTGATCTAAAACAATGGAAAAGACGTAAGCTTTCATAAAACGTGGGCTAAACTTGACGGCATTATTTCCTCGAGTGCGAGGGCGAAGCTTATGACGACAGTTTTTATTGCAGAGCCAAATGAGACATTTCGTACTGGAATCAGGGCAGTACTCGACGGTTCAAAACAATATGTCGTGGCCGGAGTCGCTTCTACCCGCACCGAACTGCTGAGCGAATTGCGGAATTGCCGAGTTGACGTTTTGTTGCTGGAGCCGAGAATGGGCGGCGCAACAGGTGAAAGCCTGATACGGCAGATCATGGAACTCCCTTCCAGCGCCATCATTCTCGGCATTTCCGACCTGGACGAAGAAAAATACGGCGTCCGCTTATTACGCGCGGGCTTGAAGGGTTTTCTAAGAAAAGACTGCGGAAAAGATGAATTGCTGAGCGCGATTGAACATGTTTCCTCGGGCCACATTTATATCAGCATGACTTTGGCCGAACGATTGGTCGCCGCGCTTTCTCCAATCGAAAGGGTATTGCCGCATCACTGCCTTTCGGAGCGTGAGCTGGACGTTTTCCATCGTCTGCTTCATGGCGACAAGATCAACCGGATCGCGTGCGATCTGTTGCTCAGTCCAAAGACGATCAGCACACACAAAGTGCGCGTATTCCAGAAAATCGGCGTGTCCAACTTGAGTGAGTTGATCCGATATGCATTGGCCCACGGATTTACCTAGCCTACGCAATGCTACTTTTTCGCATGCAGGAGCACTCATCGCTCTGGCGTGTGAGCGTCCTACCGGAGCCGGCGGTCGGGAAATATACCGGCACCATTATCTGTACCAACGTCTGTGACATATGAACCGCATTCTTGTCATCACTGTGCAGCACCAGCTTGGCGAAGGTATTGTCCACCTCCTTCGCGGTGCGAACCGCTGCTATGAAGTCGAACTCAGTTCTGCGCTTCCGCAGTTGTTTGGCACAGTCGACCTTGCGGATTTCCAGGCAATCCTGCTGGCCGAACCGACCGATGGTCTGCCGATCCTCTCGACTGTCCACAGGATTCGTTCGCTGCACAAGCAGGCACGCATCATCGTATTGCCGCGTCGCGATAGCTTGGCGTCCCTACCGCACTTGTGTCGCCTGGGAGTGTATTCGGTACTGCAGTTCGACTGCAGCTTTGATGAACTGCTTCAGGCTGTCGACGCCACGCTCAAGGGTCAGTCATATATGAGTGCCACGGTCAGGCAAGGTCTTGCTGCCGAGTTGTATGACAGCGATCATCTTCATAGCAAACTCAGCTATCGCGAATTCGAGATCTTCTCGCTGCTCATCAGGGGCTACAGCATCGAGGAGACTGCACGGCTTTTCTCAATCAGCAAGAAGTCCGTGAGTGTGTACAAGTCGAGCATTCGACGCTGTCTGAGAACGAGAAACCTCAGCGACATGGTGCTATATGCGTTCAGACACGGGCTACTCGTTGACCAGGAACGCGAAACAAATGCGCTTCCTGGTCAAGATGGTTTTCACGCCTTAACACATTCTTAAAACGTTGTTTAGATATAAAGCACTGTTCACCTATAGCAAAACAAGATATTAAATTAAAGTTTGCGCTAAGTTAAATCAGTTGTAACTAAAAGTTATGTCTCATGAGACAATGTGTAAGCTCATGCAATCTGCATGACACTTGCAATTGATATCCGTAGCACTTGTTCTTTGGAGAGAATCATGGATGCAGCGGCCACGAATGACATGGTTGAGCAGATCATCACGGCATTCTCCGAGCATGCTACAGATGAGTTCGGCGAGCGCCGCGATTTTCTTTTAAAACAACAGCTGGTTGTGCTGATTCAGCAGGTACGAAGTGAACAGCTTGCGCAGATTACGCGCGAACTGGGTGGACTGGTTGTTATAGCGCGTGCTTATCATGTCCTGACGCGAGCGTGACTACGTGCCATTGAGTGCAATGACGTAGGCCGGAAACATCATCATGCTGATTTTCGTTGTACTCCGGAAGCTTGGTGATCTCGCTGCGAATGGAACGGTTTCGCGGCATGCGCGAAACGGTAACGAATAAACGCTAGTAATTGCTCATCATTACGAGCCGCGATTTCTTCTGGGTATATAACAATGCTTCTGGAACGCGCACGTACAGCGACGAATATGGTTCCCGGCTCATTCCCCCGGGCGCGAAGACTCGCAAGCCAATCGATCGTTTCCTTTCTCATCACACCTCCATTTTTCATCGACCGATACCAGTACCGTCTGGAATCGTCGACTGTTTGGACTGTGAAGCTGGAAAAGGGTTCAGCCTGGCGCGCAGCGCTGAACAGGGCTTGCATGCTCGAGAACATGGGTTTGCCATGTCCGAATAACACCGGATTTCATTGATCGCTTTTAACTGCTCATATGGATAACGCCATGGACAAGCGCACAGACCAACACATGGAACAGTTGATCCGCAACGGAATACTTACCGAGATGCAATATGGAACGGTACATGCATGGGCTTATTTGTTAAGAAACGGAGTTGACGAAGCATTGATCATGCGGGTTTTGTTGTCGGTCAATCGGCGAGCGGACGATACTGCGGACCTATTGTCGTTAAGGCAATGCTTGATTGCAGGCGTCTGCTGTTCAACGCCGGCTGGATCTGTCCGCCCGGCAGACGCGATCCCGCGCACGACAGCGATCGACAATCGTTAACGATGGGATGACCGCGGCACCCGGAGCACTGTATCGGACATGCCTGCTTGTCGCGATAGCTGATGAGACTGGATAAGAAATGGCTGAAAGACTCGAACATTATGTCGTTGTCGCAGAAAGAGAAACAGGCTTCTGGATCGGGATGCCTGCGGCGACCGGCAGAACGGTCGCCCGCGACGAGTGGATGAAATTGAACGAGACCGATCCCGAGCACTTTCAGCTTGTCTCGCTATCGCTCGATGCTCGTCCGCCGCCGTATCTGCTGTCGCATGAACCGGTGATGCAGGTCGTTATCGAGCATGCGGTATTCGTCCTGTGGTCGGATGAGGTACTGCAGTAAATGTCCAGGCCTGCCGGGCGCGTTGTTGACGTTGTTGATGGAGTCAATCATCAGGCTTTCTTCAGCCGGCACCTGGAGAAATTGATTCCGCTATAAATACTTGTTATAGCGGGAACGAAAATGCATGTGGCGAGTCCAAGCTTAGTCTCTCCAAACAGAAAGGCGTCCAGCATGATCTTGTCTCTGCCGACCGCGAACGCCGCCTTTCTCGTCGATGAGACCGGCATCATCATGACCTGGAATGATTCTGCCAGGCGGCTGCTTGGATTTTCCCCGGCAGACGCGATCGGGCAGCCCGTTGGCGCACTGCTTGTCGGGGTCGCCTCCGAAGACAAGACCGAACGTTGGCGTGGCATGGTGGCCGATCATGGGCGTACCAACAAGGTCGTGCTGCGCCATGCCGGCGGTGACACCGTATATGCCGAGCTCGCCCTGTCTCCACAGGTCGGTCCCGACGGCGTCGTCCATTACTGGATCGCCGCCATCGACAACGTGCACGACGACGCCACGCCCGAAGCCGTACAAGTCGGGCGCGCGCCGTTGGCGGCCATTGTCGACACCCTGCCCGGTACCTTTTATGCGATCAACCGCGAAGGCCGCTATGTGCTGTGGAACCGCAACCACGAGCGCATCACGGAAATGATGCCCGATGAACTCGCCGCGGCCAGCGCAGTCGAGATGTTCGACCTGAAGACGCGGCCGCTGATTGCGGACAGCATCCGGCGCGTGTTCGAGAACAACGAGGAAGTCGAGATCGAGGCCGACTTCACGTCGCGCAGCGGGCGCGTCACACCAGTACTGCTGTGCGGCTCGCGCGTCACCTGCAACGGCGGCGACTATCTGTTCGGCATGGGGCTCGACCTTACCCGGCGCCGCGCCCAGGAACGCCAGTTGCGCCTGCGCGAACGGGCCCTGCATGCGGCCAACAACGGCATCGTCATTGCCCGCATCGAAGGCAACGACTGCCCCATCGAGTACGTGAACCCGGCCTTCGAGCGCATCACCGGCTACCGCGCCGAAGAAGTCATCGGGCGCGACGCGCGTTTCATGGCGGCGCCCGGCATGGATGCGAACGAACGCACCCAGGTACGCGATGCCATCGCTGCGCGGCGCCCGATCAACGTGGTGTTTCGCAATATGCGCAAGAACGGCGAGCTGTTCTGGAACGACCTGAGCATTACCCCGGTGCTCGACGAGCAAGGCGAATCCTGCCACTACATTGGCGTCATCATGGACGTCACCGCCACCCGGCAGCGTACCGCCCACCTCGAGCACGAGGTGAACCACGATGCCCTCACCGGTCTCGCCAACCGCAATTTATTGTGGGACCGCCTGGAGCAGGCGCTGCACCTGGCGCAACGCCAGAAATCGCTGGTGGCGGTCGTCCTGATCGACCTGAACAATTTTAAAACCATCAACGACACCCACGGCCATGAGGCCGGCGACGTGGTGCTGAAAGTCGTGGCCAAGCGCCTGCTGGCTTCGGTACGCGACAGCGATACCGTGGCGCGCCTGTCCGGCGACGAATTCGTGCTGGTGCTGGTCAACCAGCCCTCGCTGCGCTTTACCCTGCGTATGATCGAGCGCCTGCGCCAAGGCCTCACCCGGCCAGTCTCCTTCATGCACAAGGAAGTCGCGGTCGGCGCCAGCCTGGGCGTGTCGGTGTATCCGCACGACGGCCTTACCGCGGCCGAGCTGGTGCGCTCCGCCGACGTGGCGATGTACCACGCCAAGGCCACTGGCCGCAACGAAATCTATTTCTTCTCCAACGACATGAAGTCGACCACCGAGGCCCGCCAGCAACTCGACGCCGGCATGTCGCAGGCCATCGAAAAGGGCGAACTCTTCATGCTGTACCAGCCCTGCATCGACGCCCGCAGCGGCAGCGTGAAAAGTTTCGAGGCGCTGTTGCGCTGGCGCCATCCCGAGCGCGGCGTGCTGCTGCCGTCGGCCTTCCTGTCCGAAGCCGAGGAAAGCGGCCGCATCGTCCAGTTCGGCGCCTGGGTGCTGGACCAGGCCTGCGCCTTCCTGCGCGAATTGAAGGAACTCGGCGTGACCGGGGTGCCGGTGTCGGTCAACGTGTCGGCGCGCGAGTATGTACAGCAGGATTTCGTCGCGAATATCGCCAGGCGCCTGGCCCAGCATGGCTTGCCTCCGGACAGCCTGCAGATCGAGCTGCGCGAGGAAGCGCTGATCCGCAATCCGGGCCAGGTGCGCGACCTGGCGGCGCAACTGCGCGAGCTGGGGCTGACGCTGTCGGTGGACGAGTTCGGCCACGGCATGAGCGACCTCGGCTTCCTGCGCGAACTGTCGGTGGGGCAGCTGAAACTGTCGAAGCAGGCCGTGCATGCGATTGCCGAAGACGAGAACGCGCGCGAAGGCAGCGTGATGGCGCGCACGCTCATCGATATCGGGCACAACCTGCAAATGCCGGTCATCGGCGAGGCGGTGGAAACGCGCTCGCAGATGGAATTCCTCACGGCGCATGGCTGCGAGGGGCTGCAGGGCGTGTGGCTGAGCGAGCCGATGGAGGCGGAGGCCGCACGCGAGCTGGTGCGGGACCGGATGCCGGCTTGATGACCGCGCTTCGCAGGATGGGTACGCTGCCTGGCGCGACCCCATCCCACGATGCCCTTCGCGGGCCGTCGTCAGCCTTCGCTGGTGATCCGGTGAATCAGCGCGCCCAGCACATCCTCCGCCATTTCGTTCGCCACCTGGCAGGTCCCCGCATTCTCGTGCCCGCCGCCGCCGTACTCGAGCATCAATGCGCCGATATTCGTGTTCGAGGTCCGGTTCAGGATCGACTTGCCCGTGGCGAACACCGTGTTCTGGTTCTTCAGCCCCCACAACACGTGGATCGAGATATTCGTTTCCGGGAACAGGGCGTAGATGATGAAGCGGTTGCCTGCATAAATCGTGGCTTCCTCGCGCAGGTCGAGCACTACCAGGTTGCGTTCGACACGGGCGCAGCGGCGGATTTGCTCCTTGCAGCGCTCGCTGTGCTCGAAATACAGCCGGGTGCGCTCCTGCACGTCGGCCAGCGCCATGATCTGCTCGATGTTCAGGGTGCGGCAGGCGTCGATCAGCGCCATCATGAGCTGGTAGTTCGAGATGCGGAAATCGCGGAAGCGTCCCAGGCCGGTACGCGCATCCATCAGGAAGTTGAGCAGGTTCCAGCCGCTCGGCTCCAGCACTTCGCTGCGGGTAAAGCGCGCGGCATCGGCCTTGTCGACCGCCGTCATCATCTCGCTCCAGCTTGCCGGGAACACGCCGGCGCCGCCGTAATGGTCCCAGACCACGCGCGCCGCCGAGGGCGCATCCGGCTGGATCACGTGGTTGGCGCGCAGTCCGGTATTGCGCATGGTTTCCGACAGGTGGTGGTCGAATACCAGGTGCGCGCCGGCGACATACGGCAGGTTGGTGGTGATGTCGCGGCTGGTGATGGCGACCTTCCCGTCCTGCATGTCCTTGGGGTGGACGAACAGGATGTCGTCGATCAGGTCCAGGTGCTTGAGGAGGACAGCGCAGACCAGGCCATCGAAATCGCTGCGGGTGACGAGACGGAATTGAGCAGGAACGGCAGACATCGGCTTACCCTTTCATCGAACGAATAATGGGCTGGCGCGGCCAGGAAGTGAATTCATCATACCGCGCAAAATTTCCGATGGACAGCTTTTGTATGTATGTTTGGCAACTTACAACGTCGCGCTACGTATCTGCATGCAGCCTGTTGCCCGGATTATGCAGGCTGTCGCACAGGCCCTGGCCCCGGCTCCGCCATCGCGCTAGAGTTGTGTCATTCCAACACAGTGAGACCGGTGACGATGTATTCCAGGCATTACTTTTCGGCACCAAGCGACAGCAACGCGGTACACTCGCACCCGCAATGACACCTGACAAACACCTGACCATGCAAGCGCGCAGCTCTGCCCATTACTATTTTTCCGGCACCTTGTCGTGGCTGTACCGCGCCTTCGACAGCGTGGCCACCTGGGTGACGCAACTGTCGTGGTGGAAGTTCTTCCTGTTTGCGGCGCTGATGCTGATTGCCGGCACCATCTTGCAGGAAGAGCTGTTCTCGGGCAGCGACGAAGAGCCGCGCCTGGAACGCGGCGAGCGCAAGGAGCGCGCCAGCATCACCATCGACGACAGCGGCATCCGCTTCAATTCGCGCAACAAGAACCCGCCGGCCGTGCCGGCCGTACCCGGCGCCCCCGGGGCGCCAGCGGCACCCGCAGCACCGGCCGCGCCCGGCGCGCCGGGTGCCCCGGCAGCGCCCTCCTCGCCCGAACTCAGCCTGCCGAAAGGCGTGCACCCGAACGGCGACTCGGTCCACATCGAGCTGCCGCCGCAGATTGCCGAGGAATTGTCGGTGGCGATCGAAGGCGCGGTCGACGATGCGGCCGAGGCGAAAGTGTCGCGTTATCACAAGCAGGCCTCGACCTGGTTCACCAGTTTCGTCTGGCTCCTGGTGCTGGCCCTGTTCGGCACCAAGGCCCTGGTCGGCGGCAAGAAACGCGCAGAATTGCAAACCCGCACCGCGAACGCCGCCGCCGAACGCGAATCGATGCAGCGCCAGCTGTCGGAAACGAAGATGCAGATGATGCAGGCGCAAGTGGAACCGCACTTCCTGTTCAATACCCTGGCCTCGGTCGAGCACCTGATCGAAACCAATCCGCCGCGCGCCTCGGCCATGCAGCGCAGCCTGATCCAGTACCTGCGCGCCGTGCTGCCGCAAATGCGCGACAACATCCTGGTGACCAACCTCGGCCGCGAAGTCGACATGGTGACGGCCTACCTGAACCTGCTCAAGATGCGCATGGAAGAACGCCTGAGCGTGGACATGCAGATTCCCGAGGGCCTGCGCAACGCCGCGTTTCCGCCGATGATGCTGCAGTCCATGGTCGAGAATGCGATCAAGCACGGTCTCGAATGCAAGCCCGAAGGCGGCACCCTGAAGATCGTCGCCGATGTGGCCGACGGCAAATTGCGCCTGACCGTTACCGACGATGGCGTGGGCTTTGGCGTGGTGCCGAGCAATGGCACCGGCCTCGGCCTGCCGACCATCCGCGAGCGCCTGCGCCTGCTGCACGGCGACGCCGGGCAATTGCACATCGCCTCGAACAGCCCGACCGGCGTGATTGCCATGGTCGAGGTGCCTTACCAGGTGTCCAGGTAAGCCGGGCAGGATGCTTGCCTGGCGCGCCGTTTTCTTGAATAATTGTCACTCTCTTTCCCTTACTGACCGGATCACGCCATGCCTACCGCGATTATTGCCGACGACGAAAGACTGATGCGCGACCAGCTGCGCATGCGCCTGGAACAGGTGTGGCCGGAACTGGACATCGTGGGCGAGGCCAAGAACGGCGAGGAAGCCGTCGAGCTGGTCGGCCAGTTCAAGCCCGACCTGACCTTCCTCGACATCCGCATGCCGGGCAAGACCGGCATGGAAGCGGCGCGCGAGATCGGCGACCGCAGCCAGATCGTGTTCGTTACCGCCTACGACCAGTACGCGGTGGAAGCCTTCGAGCGCGGCGCGGTCGATTACGTGCTCAAGCCTTCCGAGCCGGAACGCCTGAAGGTGACGGTCGAGCGCCTGAAGGCGCGCCTCGACAAGCCGGGTGCGGTGGTCAACGACAGCGTCACCGCCATGCTGTCGCAGCTGGCGGAAAAGATCGCGGCGCCCAAGCCCAAGCACCTGCAATGGATCCAGGCCAGCATCGGCTCGGACCTGCGCATGATTCCGGTCGAGGAAATCCTGTTCTTCCGTTCCGACGAAAAATATACCTGCGTTCAGACCGAGAAATTCGAAGCGCTGATCCGCAAACCCGTGCGCGATTTGGCCGACGAGCTCGATCCTTCGCTGTTCTGGCAGATCCACCGCGCCACGCTGGTGAACGTGAATGCGATCGAAGGTGTGACGCGCGATATCCGTGGGCGTCATCTCGTGCTGATCAAGGGGCGGTCGGAAAAGCTGGAGGTCAGCCGCAGCTTCTTGCATCTGTTTAAGCAGATGTAAAGGTGTAAGGAATGGTGGGTTCGAGAACCCACCCTACCGTCGGCTTCGTAGGGTGGGTCGGTCCGCGTGCGGCTCGAACCCACCGCGTTCCTACGCCCGGAACGGTAGCTCCGTAGGGTGGGTTCTTGAACCCACCTTTCACCGAGAGAACCCACCACGTTCCAACATCCGCGTCCACGCCGCCACACACCACCCCGCGTGCTTGTCACCCCTCAAACCCGCCCATCGGTTCGCGCCGTATCGTAGCGATTGGTCCGCGCCGCGGACCGCTTCGCTACCACCGTTTGCAGGACTTTCCATGACTCTACAGCGCAACCCGCGCCGGCGCGGACGCGGCGCGGCCTTATTCGCGCTCGGCCTGCTCGGAGGCCACCTGGTCGCCCGCCTGAATGGCGACGGCTATGGCG
>Ga0265797_10007408_pt1 | contig 15050 bp, 13 predicted proteins | sample P2T30metagenome_FD_192433 | JGI IMG/M metagenome (GOLD analysis project Ga0265797, IMG submission 192433) | Plant litter microbial communities from East Loma Ridge, Irvine, California - P2 T30 | ecosystem: Environmental > Terrestrial > Plant litter > Unclassified | place: USA: California... | reverse complement strand
ACGTCATTTCTGAGATCACGAGACGTTGACAGCCCCTGCAATGTGCCTGGAAAAGGAGACTCTGTGCCCAGAACATACAACGGCTGAAACCTCAGGTCGATCAACATCTAGCCGTTGCGGATAATCCACGCTGTAGTGATTAGCTACCAAGGTACTGGGCTAAGTGTCAAGACAACCATTCGGGCAGCCCGGCTTGGCTGTGGGTTTGCCATATGGGGGTTATCGGGCATTATCTGAGCACGCGATACGGTATCGGCCTGGTGCTTCATAGAGAGATAATGCGGGCATGTGGCAGACGAGGACTTTCCGGATATGGCTGTGCAGTGAGTAGTGCGGTTTGTGTCGCACTGATTGCACTGAGTTAATGATTAGGTGGTGGGTTAAAGTTGAGGGAGGGACATGTCAGCGGTGTTGTACCGAAATAGTCTCGTGTCTTGGTAAGCGCTGATGATACACGATGTGATCGCATTCTACAGGCTATGCTGCCGTCCTCCAAACGTCTATAGTGGACAAAGGAGATGAAGACGTCGAAGCGCCATGGCGGTCGAGAAGAGAGTTTGCTGCGGGCCATCGCATGCTTCGCATACATCGAATGACAAGGCTGTGTGTGCGAAGAGCGGTGGGAAACAAATGTACAATAAAACGCCTGGGGTATCCTTCATGAAGCGAAGCTTTTACTGTTGTACGCCTGAACGAAAAACAAATTGGGAATCAGAAAACGAAGCTCATGGACTTGTTGCGGCTTCTTTGCCCTTTGAGGAATGAGGATGCAGAAGATTGTTTGGCCTCCATTTGGTAAGGTTACCGGCGTTAAAGTGAAGAGGCTCCTTGACACCCTTCTCGCGCACGGGCATCTTACGCTTGGATCGACCAGAGACATACATCGGCTGATGTGGGTGGCCGTTTTGAATGTTGGGCATGCTTTGCTTCGACCTTAGCTTTGGCTTCTTGTCGCGGTGCTCGTCATCAGTGGTCTCGGTCTCGAAACTCCGTAGACTGCTTCGTTCGGAAGAGAAGCGAGGGTTTGTGGAGTGGCTCGATGACTGCGTAGGTGTACGTTGCATGGGGCTCAGTCTAAGTGACGAGTGACTGGATGATTGAGATTGTGCACGATCGATCGGACTGAGCATAGCGGCTGACTCTGCGAGGACATCCAGCTTCGAAGGCGCCCTATCCGCCAGCGAGTGAGTTCGAGATGAATATGTTGGAGGAGGGTCCTGGTAGTCGTACATGATCTCTGAATCCAAGCTCTTGTACTTGACGGTACCATCAAGCTCTTCGTCGTGGTTCCAACATGACTCGTCGATGCCTGTGACAGCTGGTAGAAACCTGATCTCGTTCCAAGTGACATCCTCGTACTGCAAAGTGATGAAGAGGAGATCCCCCTGCAATTTGTCGTGTGCGATGCAGTGGTCCTCGAGGAATGGGAACTCCCATACATCGCGATGAATGAGGTCAGGTGGCAGAAGTGTAAGCGCCATACGACCGAAAGGCTCATCAGCTGGGCGGTGGCCCGTCAGCGGCATCCATGGTCTACCACGGAACACGCCTTTGAATGCGGTATCGATACGATTTGCGAAGCAGGACGCGTCTTGGCTTGGGAAGTCGAGGTTTTGCTGCAGCTTGCGTGATGCACAGCGTCTGTAGCCATTGCTATCAGGGTCGAAGGCGAATCGCTGTGATTTGCGTGGCACGAATATGACGCGAACACCCCAAGACAGGGGATATTTTTTGTCAATTCGTATTGGAAGCTGACCAAGGGCGTGCTGCGGCTGTATCACGACTGGAAGCTGTGGAAGTTGCGGCACAGGTGAGACTGTTGGCGTTGATATGCGTGCTCTGGGTGTCGATGCGGCAGGGGTTACGTCTCTCGATATGCCTCCAAGATGCTCCACTCGGTCGACTCTGTTCTCCAAATCCATGCTGACATCGTCCAACATGGTCAGACGCTCTTGCATGCCCTTGATCTGGTCGCTGAACTCAGTGGTCTTGTCGACGACGGCTTCTACCCTGTCGTCCATGGATATTTTCAGAAACTGCATGTTCTCGTACATGCGAGCTTCTACCGCCCGGCTCGTCCTGACCAAGTCCTCGCGTGCTATCCGCTCCTTGAACAACTCTTGTTTCCAGTTGTGCTCCAAGTTCTCGAGTCTCTTAACCTCCTGCTTCAAGCGCTTCATCTGATCCACGACCTGCATGTATTCGTCCATGGTCACGGTCGAAAGTGGCTGAGCCTCGTGGTGCCATGCCTGGTGCCCACAGCCGCAGCGCGAGCGTATAACTGAGTCTGGGTAGAAGCTGCGGCACATGCAACGCTGACGCGAACCATTGCCGCCCACCTCAGGGACAATGAAGGCGCATTCTCCCCGTGGAAGCTGTGCCTCATCGCTGGCAGCAGACTTTCCAGGTAGGTGGACGAGGGACTGGGAGTTGTTATGGTACATCAGGAGTCGACCGGATGCGGTGGTCGTGGGGTGGTTCTTGGGTGGGTGATAGGCGGCTCATGGAAGGCCGGCCAAGGAAGGAGCTATGGAGTCAACTTGGAAGGAGTGACTTCTCGATGTGTTCGAGAGAGGGCCAGTAGCCTGAGGCGAAGAGAGGGATTAGCTCGGGACAAGCCTCTAGCAATATATACAACAAGCACGTAGCCAGGATCGAGGCTGGCGTACAAGAGATAAGCAACTACGGACTCACAATCAGAACCAGACAGCCGGTGCAGATGCACGGGAGCAACCGAGCTGGTGGTCGCACAATCAGGAGAGGGAGTGTCACTCAGAAGCCGTGTGCGACCGTGGGTAGTGAGCGACTTTTAGAGGCAGCAGTAGGGAGCGTGGTGGAGGACATCAGCAGCGCGAGGACGGGCCACAGGATGTGCAGGTACTCTTTCTTTTTGGCCGCAGACTAGCTCCCGCGCCCGGGGAGCACAGGAACAACGCCTTGTCATGCTTTGGGGACGTGTGCCCGCTGGTGGGCTCTGCGGAAAGCTGGAGTTTGGGGTGGTAAGAGATAAGACTCAGCCTTTCTTCCAAAGGAAGCGCCAATCGCAGGGATTAGCGTGGGAGCCCGAAACCACACCACTCAAGTGCTCCTCGCCGCAGGCCACCAACGCCATGCTATTGCGTGCCTCACGCTGCATGCAAATCCTTCTGTTTGCAGCCGCACGGCACGCTTCTCCTTGCAGAGGGTGAAATGCACACATCGTGCCCTTGAGCAAATTCAGCACATATCGGCTTCAAATATGCGGCGCGTCTCTCCGGATGGTAAGCGGACCCCACACTGGGGCCATTATCAACACCTCGCTGTCAGCACATCGTGAGTTCCCGTCTTTGCACAACAAGGTTTAGACACGCCTGATTATCCTCAGAATGGAGAACATCAGATCAGTGTCTACAAGGTCCAGACGCTTGCGGTGCACTCATGGACGATTGTCTATCCTTTGGGGCCTCGCAGCTCGCACACGCTTATCAGAGAACCTGATACACCCCACGCCTTCTCGCACGCCTTGTGCTGATTGGCCAGCCCCTCGCGACTGCCGAAATTCTAAGAGAGCATTTGGCAATGTCCACAACTGCATGCTCTGTGGCGAATTCCAGAGCCCTGGGACTCTTCATCAGTATTTTCGCCGACGGCGACTCAGGAGCGGTCACGGATTGCGACGTAGCGATTGATCTCCGACTTCACATGCATGCCGGTCACTACCCAGCGCATAGAACCTCGCGATATGCGTTGACGCCGCGGCATCGACCACTGCCGGTCACTCTCGCTGCATGTGGTGTTGGAACGGACAGGCGCAGTGGACCTCCATTGGCAGCCGGTCGACAGCCTCACCCGCAATCCTTCAGCCTTCGTCTGCCAACATCGCCATGCTCATCGATGCATGCTCATGGATGAGACAATAACTTTTCGCTGGCGAGTCAGCTTCGACCGTTCGTAATCACGGCGTGGTAGCTCAGAGCTGAGCTTGCTGACGCAATAACCTGGAATTCATACTTGCGGCATCCACCACGGTAATGAAATTTATCCCACGTTGCGTAAGGCTCTTACCCATCCAACACTCTTTTGACAACGGGATCGTACGATGGCCAGACCAAGAGTGCAAAGCTAAGACAACGTTTGCCACCTCGCTTCAACGTCCCACATGCGTGTTCCACGTGCGTGGCATGTCTATCATGTTCACGGACTCGGTTTTTCGCGGCGCCACCCACCAAAGCTGGCGGCTGTAATGCCATCCAAATTGATGCCACACTCATCAACGCCAACACCGGCTTTTCTCCTTGAGACCCGAGCCACCACAGCAACCTGTATTACTTGCGCAAGATGGTGGGATAACAGGAGGCCTCCACACCATCATCTCAACCGCATGAAGCACGCGATGTTGTTTACCACTCGAACGTTCCACTGGACCTCGCTACCTTATCATCAGTGACATCTGCTTACATCGTGACGCCTCTCGACCTCCCTGGTGGGCGCCATCGTGGTTATGCACTGGGCGACACCCACGCTCGAACGGGCTAGAAGGCCGATCCGGGAGCTCCCGCATCGATCGCTTCCTGATGCGGGATGCGTGTTCCTGTGGGGTTTGCTTTTGGTGTGTGTGACGGAATCTCGGCACCGCATGCAGACACGCACAACACATCAGGTGTAGTATGCGGATGTGTCTTGGGGGGTTATGCAGCACAGCGGACGTTGTGCCGTGACTACTATACAGGGTACGTACCTTGTCTCACGGTCTGTCCGGTACGTATTGTCAGCGTTTCGCTACAACACGCGATCACAATTCATAGGCGCGAGGGACTTTCTTTTCGCAGCGGCCCGGCAAGTTGAGCCGCACTTATCAAAGTTCGATGGCCTCACGATTTTCTCATTAGGATTCGAAGAAGAAACGGTACTGCTAATTAAACGCTCCATGTAGGTAGCTTACTGTGTACCGAATCAACGACAGGCAAACACTCTTCTTCTCGCAAAGGTACAGCAAGCTTAGCCACACCGATTAGATTTCGACAGCATCGTGAGCCGCTCAAATTTAAGCAATACAAGATAGGGTTGATTATTCGCTTTGTGCAGGGATCTACGTAACCAAAGACTACCGGAACACCATCTGGGAGAGATCACAACTTGACCACAATCTTCTTCGCAGAGACTCCCTTCTTCTGCAAATCCATAGCTTCTTGGATGGCGTCAAGGCCTTCGCCAACAACCAAAGCCTCAGGAGCAGCCTGGAACCTGCCGCTCGCCAAAGCTCCCGGCAAGAATTTCGTATACACCGCATCCGCCACAGGACTATGGGCAATTGAGCCCCATATGAAGCTCGTCTTCATGCCTCCAAGCTTAGACCGGACTGTGATCGATATCATCGAAGTGATAAAGGAGTACAGAATCTGTAGCGTAGCGAAGCGTTTGGGCTGCGAAGGAATCGGGAACGTCGCCATCGCAATGTGCTTGTCGCCTTTGCAGCTGCCCAGGATGTCTAGGCAACGGAACGCGGAATTTTCGCCGATCGCTATGGCGCCTGCTGAAATCCTTCCCTCCATGGCCTTGGTGATCTTTGAAGGTGTCGTAATATCCTTGTAGTCGAATACCTCGCTGGCACCCAGCGACTTCATGAGGGCGAAGTTCTTTGGCGAAGCAGTGGTGATGACTTCGTACCCAGCAGCTACAGCCAGCTGGATAGCGTTACACCCCACGCTCGTCGAGCCGCCCCAAATCAACACTGTCCTTCCGGTGGGCTTCTTGTCGAGATGGGGATACTCGAGTCCAAGCTGGTCCTTCTCAAAGAGTCCTGCAGAAGCAGTTGCGAGCGTCAAGGGCATGACTGCGGCGGTCTCGAAGGGCATGCTGTCTGGAATCGGCGCGGTATTTCGTTCAAGGAGCACTATATAAGACTGGAAAGCTCCATAGGCGGCTTTGTTGATCTTCTTGTCCACGCTGTGAGCTTGGCCCATGACACGATCACCTGGACTGAAGCGCGTGACTGTATTGCCCACTTGCATTACTGTGCCTGAGACATCGGAGCCGAAGATGAAGGGGTACTTGATCCAACCAAAGGACATGCTGGTGCCTTGGTCCTGGAGAATCCAGTCGATGGGGTTGATAGCAACGGCGCCGTTCTTGATTACAATCTCATCGGGACCAGGTGTAGGATATGGAGCTTCGCCGACCTGGAAGCGCTGTTTGGGTCCTAGTTGCCACGCTGCGAAGTTGGTAGGGGTAGGGGCCATTGTGATTGTGATGGTGGCGAGAGTCGTATGAATCGTAGGTGATATCACAGTCAGAAGAGCAGCTGTCCGTGTTCTGAGAATAAACCTCCATGATTGTGATCATCTTCAAATGCTATATACTTGTTCACGTTCTCTTCCTCCGTCCTTCATATCCGCGTTTTTTGGCCTAGTGCCAAAGGGACCAATCAAAACAAAGCGGACGTCCGTTTGAGACCCACCCAACGCCTTGTCTTCCCATAAGCCTCGCCAGCACCTCCACTCACGTTCCGACATTGGCAGCAGAACGTCGAAATCTCGAACCAATTCTGATGCCAATTGCTTTGTCGGCGTAAATTCGGTTTGTGCTCCATGAGTTAGCTCACGGACGGACATGACAAGTCCATCCGCGTTGCCAGTACGCAGGCTGGCAAGGGCGAAGGGACGCGAAAAGCCCCAGCTTTCTTGCGATTTCTGTAGGAGGAGAAAGTGAGCGCGTCATCGATCTTCTTACTAGATGTTGTCTTATTGACAGATGTTCAGACTTCGTTGCGATCGAAGGCAGCCCTGCCAAAGCTGCATTCGACTAGGACAAGCTTCTGCATGCACCTTTCAAGACCTTCCGCCACAACTATCCCGTACGCAAGTTTATGCCCGATCGGGTAGGAATGTGCTGCAAGAGCGCATCGATCAGTTGGAGTTGCACGTTCGATCTTTGCTGGAAAGGCAACAGGATCAAACGAATATTTCAACACCGGAGAGCACTGTGTCCTCTGAAGCAACGGCTGTCAGTAAAGATGAAGACGACTTGGCTTCCGACTTTGGGCGTATTCGTGTACAAAACGATGAGGTTTCGTACGTTGAGAGTGATCACTGGAAGTCCGTTCTTGACGAGATCGGCGACCTCCAGGAGATGGTGAGGGAACAGCCCGATGACGACAACAACACAGGCTATGAACAATCGAGAATATTGCCAGGGACGGACCTCTTTCTTCTCCAAACATTCCCGACCACCAAAGCAGGGATCATCGCCACACTTCCGCCCCGGGTTGTGGTCGACAACATGATTGCGACATACTTCAAGACAGCGGACATGCCCGTTACTCTGGTCGTCCATCGTAGAGTTTTCATTGGGCAATACGAGCAATTTTGGGATGACCCGATGGCCACTCCAATAATGTGGACCACCATACTCTTGGGCATGATGTACGTGGTGGCATACTTCACATTGAACCTCAATGCGGGCGTGGGGCAACTGGACGATGCAACACTCTTCGGATATCAAAATGTCCTCCTGACAACAAGGGAGAAAATGGTACAATGTCTCCGGATGGGTAACTACATGAAAGGCGGTCCGCATACCATTGAAGCACTTTTGGCATTTCTTCAGATCGAGTACGTCCAAGGCGAAGGCACGCAGCAAGGATGCTGGCAGTTGGTGGGTGTTATCGTTCGTGTGGCTATTCAAATGGGCTACCACCGCGATGGCTCCCATTTTCCTGAGATTTCCGCTTTCGAAGCCGAGATGCGTCGTCGCATGTGGTACATACTGATACAGTTCGACATTGCGTCAGCGTCACAAGTTGGCCTCCCTCGCATCATCAAACAAGCTCAATGCGACACTGCCGAGCCACGCAATTTGCTTGATGACGACTTCGACGATACGACGAAGGTGCTGCCGCCTGCCAGACCGCTTACCGAACACACGCTTGTGCAGTTCCTCGTCTACAAGAGCCGGGTCGTCATGGTATACGGTATGATCTGCGACTTCACCACCTCGTCACAGCAGCGGAATTACACCGAAGCAATGCGACTGGATGGACTGTTGAACGCTGCATACAACCAGAAGCCCGCCGTCCTCGATATGAAGCCAATGCAGAAATCCATACTAGACGGAGCTGACCTCATCGCTCGCCGCTTGTACATAGCGATGTCTTTTCACCACGCGCAAATGACACTGCACCGCAAATTCATGATTCTCGCAAAGTCAAACGACAAGTACGCTTACTCGCATTCCGCTTGCGTCGACGCAGCCATGTCCGCTCTACGGCTTCAGACCAATGTGTTCGAGCAATGTCAGCCGGGTCGTATCCTGTGCGCTGAACGATGGAAGATCTTGTCTCTCATTCAGTCGGAGTTCTTGCTTGCAACGACAATCCTGTGCTTCAACCTCGATGATGACATTTCGAATGCGCGCTTGGGCACGTCGCCGCTGTGTTCGGGTGAGATAATTGAGAAGAGTAAGGTGGCGCTTCAGATGTCGCTGGCTATTTGGAAAGAACAACAGAATCTTTCCAAGGAGGCGCAGACAGCGGTCAAGGCTATAAGTTTCGTGCTGAACAAAGCGCAAAATTTGGGCGGAAAAACTCTTCTGGGCAACCATCCGGTCGTGAAACCCATCAGTGGCCTTCAGACGAGCACAGCCCAGGGCGTAGCTTCAGCTACTGCGCTTTCAGATACCACAACGCCAGTATCACACGTGTCTTCTGAATCGAACACGGATCCGATGGTGTCTCAGCATTTTCCCTTCGCTGCCGTTGATCTTAATTCACAGGTGGAATTTCTTGAAGGGACTGGTAGCGAGTTGTTTGACATGGATTGGTCTTGGGATACGTGGTTGCAGTGATTACTGTCTGAACTCTAGAGCATGGTCAATCCCAAGAGGTTTTCAGGAGTAGGTTTGACGCGACGCATCCAATCCAATACAGTTTAGCGCTCACACCATCTGCACCATCTCGGGTTTCGGCTATCTGGGCGTTCCGCGGCATCTCGTCCACCTTCCCTACTCCTCATTTACGTACAGCAGCAAAACGTCACGAGGCGACGAAAAAATATCGAGTCCTAGACCTACCGAGGGCCATACTTACTGCACGTCACTGGCAAAATGCCCGAGGAGAATTGGGCCGCTCATGGTGGAGTTCAAGCCGTAAGTTGCAACAGATCTCCACATCGCGAAATGCAACTAAATTGTGTTGCAGTGCGACTTGTGCCACTCCAGGAAGGTAGATAGAGACTTACAAATCCATCATTCTGTGGCTTGTAACTCACCATGATGTGCAGGTCAAATGCGATCGGCTAGATCCCTGCGCCAACTGCGTGGCTTCGAAGAACGAATGTCTTCGCAACAGGCACAAGCGCACGCCTCGTCCGAAAGTCCGAACGTGAGGCTAACATAGTCGGTACATGTCGCTCACAACTTGGGCTAACGTTGCGAATATAGTGACGAAAAGATACAGGCTCTTGTCAATCGGCTTTCAACTTTAGAACACTCAGTCCTTAGCACAAATCAGGCGCCAAGCATACCGACAAATCCCCTTGTCACTGATGCCTCCATCACCTCAGAGGCCAGAACAACACCTGAAAGGCCACCTAAGAGAAGGCGTACTGAGAGTTGCAACAATAGAGCAGCTTCGTTGACCGCCTCGGATGCCGATTTCGCCCAACAACCGGCGACTGAGGCGCGAAGTCTGATCAGTAGAGAGTTGTCCACCAATGGCTTGCTCTCGTACCATCAACGATCGGTATTGGAGAAAGCCATATCCTTTGTTGACCACCTGTCTCATGCACCAGCGCCAACCATCACAGATCGCAGCATCTTCGACAAGAGCATGTACGATTCTGCGGAATTGTCGCAAGGCGAGATATTACATGTGATTCTAGGCAGTGAGTGACCCAATATAGCTTGTTCGGTGGATTTGCTGATATATCACTCTAGCCGAGTCGAAAGGTGCAAACTCTTCTGTTGTTGACTTCCATAGCCTGGATCACGTTCCGCCTAAAGCTGTGGAAAGGATTGGCATCATGATGATGGACGGCATAGCCGATGACCGTACGGCATCGCTTTGCAAAGTCATCATGCACTTCAAAGCAGCCGTCGTTCTCTACGCTAGTCAATTGCAAGGTCCGAAGAGTGTTGGTGTTCAGAAGCACATCAGACAGATGGAGTTCGTCCACATGTCGGCCGCTTTGACCGCACTTGACAGCATCAGCTTCATGACGCCTCCATCTTTGCTTCTGGTACAGGCTCTTATCACAGGTGTGAGTACGATGTGTCGACACATCACATCAAGTAGCTAATCTGACGTGATAGGGCATGAGTGAGTATTGACAATGACGCTGGATCTCGTGTTGGACCAAAAACTGACTCTGTGTGTTAGTGATGCAAATCATTGGCAACCCAACGGCTTGCTGGGAGCTCGTAGCTCACGCTTCGCGTACCATCGTTGCCCTGGGCTATCATAACATCACGAGTTCAGAACCCGAGAACGATTTAGATGAGGAGATACACGCCATCCTAGCCTGGTGCGCACAGCTTGATAGCGCCATGAGCCTTCTGCTACTTCGGCCCAAGTCTCTTCCGCCACTCAAAGTCAAGGTGGCCTCGCTTCTGAAACCCGATCCGGCAAACCCAATGGATATCTTCGAAGTTGTAGCTATGGAGCTGGTTCCAGTCTACGAAAGGATACTGTCTCTAACACTCGAAATGAATGCCAAACAACCACTACCGGCGCTCAAAGCAGAGGTGTCTTGGCTACGCTCCGCAATGGCGGACATTTTGAGCCTCATGGAGAGAGTGCGTGTGGCGTTACATCTATTATGATACAATGCTGACGGCTGCCAGGAATGCCCATCACAATTGATCAACGACAATTTGGTAGTCTTACTTCATTGGCGGACCGTCGAGTTTAAGTACTACTCTATCCTTGCTTCCGTTCATCGACTCAGTCCAACGGTCACAACCGTGCCTGGCGAGCGTGAGGAGTGTCTCAGATGCGCACGGAAAGCGCTGGAGTGTGTCTTGTTCATCGAGAACATTGGCAAGACTCTCGGCCACTTTGTCGAAGGCTACGATCCATATCTCGCGTGGTGCGTCTTTGTCATGCGGCATTGACATTGAATCGCTAACGTACAGCAGGACCATGCTCTCATATCCCCTGTGCCCGTTCTTTGTAGTGTTCTGCAATGTGGTGGGTACATCAAATGCGCAGGATTTCCAGCTATTGCAAGACGTTACGGACGGCATATCGGAGCTCGTCAGCGAGAACAAGTTCGTCAATCGCCTACACCGGCTATGCAGCACGTTGATCGAGCTATGCAAGCCTCTGATCAACGCCACAGCCCCAGCCGGCCGGACTACTGGCACCGCTACACCAGCCGAGCGTACTACAGTGCCCATGGAAGATGGTACCACCAATATGGTGATACCTGAGGCTGGCGTCCATGTCGATGACTTTTTGACGTCGTCTTGGCAGGACGATCGCATGTGGCAGCTCTTCCAGTCGCAGCCATCACTTGATTGGTTCAATGCGGATATTCTTGATCCGACTTGGGGTGATTTTGGGCTTCCTAAGTAGCCAACAGCAACGTCAATGACCCGCCATACATCACGTTTGCATGAGGTATCTGTCAAGCGTCAAGGTTGGGGAGAATCATGTCGTATTAGGCTACGGGAGAGAGAGGCCTATGTACTGAAGGGAGCACGCACTAGTCCTAATGGGGAAGTGCGTGAGAGCAAACATGCGGTGGAACCTGGGGCAAACAGTACCGGCCCGTGCGGGAGACCCCACGGCCGACAGTATCTCAGCATGAAATGTGTACGGTTGCGGCATCGAGCATGATGGCGCACGTAGGCGACAGCTATCGTATGAATGTGCTACCGAAACTATCCTTTAAACCATGTCTATCCGGCCTCTTCGGAAATCACACCTGCCTCACGAGGCGTTGTTTACCTAGCACGAACGCACCAATACAGCAAACGACCCTCATCCGCAATAATCGCTCGCAATGCCATCCCTTGACCTCATTCTCAAGCATCTTAGCAGTAAAGCCAAGAATCGTAATTACACTGCGCACCACCCGAAGCACAACTACTCGTCCCGAGATTGAATTGGAAGTTCCCATGTGGCGTCTGGTACTGCACTTCGAGTGCCTTGGTGATCGCCCCGCCGTTTGGATGGTAATACCACGCCCAGTAGCCGCTAGGGCAGTCCAAAGTCTGGCTAGAATCGCCGCTGCCGCTGCATGTTTGCACGTTGTTGTCGTTGAAGATGAGGGAGATGCGCTTCTGGGGCCAGACGTAGATCGTTCCTGTTACGTGGAGACAGGCTAGGGCCTGACCAACTAGGAGGGAAGCGGGGATCATGACATGCTGGAAGGCGGAGAGGCGCATGGTGGTTGGTAGTGGTGTGTGATGGGGATGATCGCAGTGATAGATCGTAGTGAGTTGGGGAAGAGGAGGCTTGACGAACAGGTTGTACGCGAGTCACCCACGTTTTAGATCTTCTTGCGGTTCTCCATGGCTTACCCTGCGGCAAAGAATGTTGACGCACATCTTTTGCGAGAACACATTCACTCCGTACGATTGGCCTCTACATTACGCTCTAACACGAAACAAGCGGCCTCAAAATCGAGAACCTCTTTCCAGATCAGGCCACTCTAGGTTTTAGGCACGGCCAATTGGATTTATTCGTAGCTTAGTGTGCGTTGCGGTGCGTAAGACTTCGCCGTGTAACATTCCGTCAGCGGAAATGTTATTAGTAATGGCCAGCTTTTGCGCAAGATAGTCGACTGACAGCACTGGATGCAAAGACACGTCAAGTGACCGACGATGTGTGCAAACAGAATGCCTTACTTAGCGAGAACCACTAGTGGAAGTTTTGTTCTAGCGCATCACAAATTGTGAAGTGAATGCATTCGGAAAGAGCTAAGGCTGCTTAGTCGTCAGGACCGGCATTGGACAATTACGCCACACCTCCATGGGTGCAGCCAAACAAAATTTCATCGCTTTCACTGTGTGAACAAGCAGGACCATTGAAACATCAGCATAAGAAAGAGAAATCACACCAATACTCGTGGGCGGAATGCTAGACGCAGCATACAAAGACTATGAAGATCAGTGGGCTGTATGTGCAGGCTTTGACTTGACGAACTCGTATACAACAGCATATGTATTGAAATCAACACATCTCAATTCGTTTAAGCTCTACAAGCTGGATGTCGAGTCTGATAGCCATACGTACCGCGGTAGTGTCAGCATAACTTAAGCGAGGTCAACCGCTACCAACCGCGCACCACCGAGATCCTACTCCTCGACCAACGTCTCCAATTCACCACACTGGGCAGCGCCTCAATCCCCCACCGCATGGAGACCGCTTCTTCGCATTCCAAATTTTACATCAATGCGCAGAAAAATGCTCAAGTGGATGGAGATAGAGCGTCGTGTTCGAGAGGCAACACCGTTCGCTCGTCAGATCATGCCGTCCCATCTGCCAGATACTGCCAGACTAGGTTCTAGAACTAAGCTATCACCAAGCTTCCCGTAAGGCTACCGACTAGCATTGAATTTAACCGGAACTTGCGATATAAGATCCATACGAAACCCGCGACTGGCTGTAATATTACGACCTTCCACTTGTGGCTCATAAGCTCGCCTTGGCCCACACGGCGCATCTTGTCCACGCTTATCTATGATCAATATCTCACGGAATACATCAACCGCGTATTGGAAATGCCTGGCAGAACTCCTTCCGCCGGCTCCGAGGAGTACGACTTCATCCTAGTCGGAGCCGGCTCAGCATCATGCCTCATCGCTTCCCGTCTTTCGCAACAACTTCCCGACCACAGTGTTTTAGTCCTGGAAGCGGGAGAGCACATTCGCAATGATCCCAATATCCAAACGCCCGCTCTTGCGCACACGCTTCACGGCAACCCTGCTTACGACTGGCAATACTGTTCTGAGCCGGAGCCGGGATTGAACGATAGGAGGGTCAAACACCCGAGAGGCAAATTGGTGGGTGGTACCAGCGCGATCAATAGTCACAGTGTGGTATTTCCCAATCATGAGTGGCAAGATCGGATCGCAGATCAGCTTCTTTCAAACTCAGGGAAAGCAGAATGGACCTCGCAGGGCCTGAAGGAAAGCTACAGGCGGTGGCAGGCCGAGGGCTTCAAATCAAATGACAAAGACAATGCCAGGGATTTGGATCGTGTGCAAGCATCATTCCCGCACGATATGGACGAACTCCAGATACAGTGGACGAAGGCGTTCGAGGAGCTCGGCCACCCGACAAATGCTACCGGATTTGTCCCAAGCTCCGCCGGAGCAGTCACTGTCGCCAACGCAGTCGATTCTTCTATTGGTGAACGAAGTCATGCGGCTACAGCCTTTTTGGAGCCGGCATTAAAGCGAGGCAACGTTACACTCAAGACCGGCGTAAAAGTCGACAAGATTGCTTTCGACGAGGATCGAGGCGCAGATGGGAGGCTGAGAGCTAGTGGGGTGAACTACACACATGAAGGGACAGAACATACAATCAAGGGACGAGAAATCATCCTCTGCGCAGGCGTGTTCGAGTCGCCCGCGATCTTGGAGCGATCGGGCGTTGGATCTAAGACAATACTCGACGCCGCAAATGTCCCAGTTCTATACGAGCTTTCAAGTGTTGGTGAGAATCTGCAAGATCATCTGAACTGCAGCCTGTCATGCGAAACCCAGGATCACATCCCTACTCGCGACAATGCTATACGAACTGTTGAGATGAAGAAAGCTGCAGCGTTAGAGTACGAGCAAAACCGCACTGGACCGTTATCTCAAGGCGCAGCGTACAGCTTTGCTTTCACACCACTGCAGATGCTGGAGAATGCGGCAGAAACGCAGGAGCTCTCCGAGATGGTCGCACGTCTGATAAACGAAGAGAACAATCCAAGTCGACGAATCCAGTACTCCACCATCCAAAAAGCCATCGAAAGTCCCGATGAAGCGACCGCCACTACCTTCATGCTTCGCATGCAACGCAACCGGGATCTCGAATCCTTCCCCAAAGGTACGCCATCAATTGTCGACGGAAACTTCGTAAC
>Ga0265797_10007407_pt1 | contig 15050 bp, 15 predicted proteins | sample P2T30metagenome_FD_192433 | JGI IMG/M metagenome (GOLD analysis project Ga0265797, IMG submission 192433) | Plant litter microbial communities from East Loma Ridge, Irvine, California - P2 T30 | ecosystem: Environmental > Terrestrial > Plant litter > Unclassified | place: USA: California... | reverse complement strand
GACGTATGAAAAGAAAAAGGAGCATGACGAGGTCGCAGAGAAAAATTAATTTTCTATACAATTCTCTAAACTCTTTACTCGTACATACACTACCCAACTCCAGCTCGCTTATCCGGCGTGTTCTACAATCTCACTAACCACCTTGCCGTCCTTGATGTAACTCCTGATTTGCTCCGGCACCGCGTTCTCGGCGTAGTCGTCTTCGGTGGGTAGGTTGATGTTGATGCTGGAGCATTTACTCGTGAAGATCTCCGTGTTTAGACTGTCTTTGCCGAGGAAGAGCGTCGCGCCATCGACTTGGTCAAGTAAGATGGTAGGCAAGCTGCCGAGGACTTGTATCGCGAAGTTGGGACACTTTATCACGTCGACGGAAGATACGAGTGAGTCGACGATCAAGCTCGCGCGGCTCGAATTATCAACGGAAATAGCGTTGGTCTTGCCGTGGATCTGGATCGTAGTGTTCTTACACCGCGAAATCAAGATGGTATGGCTGAGCTCCGCCTCGATCTCCACGGGCCCGTTCGGACTATCGAAGTTCTCGATGATCCAGCGGTTGCCGTCGAGCTCTTTGCGCGGCGGCTTCTTAGTCCGCATCGCTTCTGGCTTGGGCTTTTTACCCGGTGGGGCAGGGGACTTGCTGCGCAGGGAGCCTGAGGAGTCGCTGCGTGTGGGCACGGGTGCGGTGGCGCGCAGGGACGGGTTCTTGTGGGTCATCTGCGTGGGGTCGACTTTCTTAAGGCCTTTGGTTACGTCTGAGCCTTTGTTGAGGTCGTCGAACACGGCGTTCATGTCGGCGGGAGATTTCTTTGGGGTCGGGGCGGCGCCAGGCGGTGGTGGGCCTGGTGGAGGGGGCGGCCCGGGAGGCGGTGGGATGCCGCCTGCTGGTGGTGGAGGCGGTGGTGGTATGGAGGACGAGGAGGCGCTGACTGATGTTTGCTTTGCGGCTTCTTTGGCGTCGATGCCATTGGGGTTCCATGACACGCCGCCCGGGTGGTGCTTCTTCGCGTACTCGGACTGGGCCTCGAAGAGCTTGTAGTATGCGCGCACCCACTCGACGAAGGTCTTGTTTTCTGGTCTGATGTATGTCAGCACTGTACGCCATCTGGAGGCTCAAGAGACGTCGTACTTGTCGCGGTACTCCTTCAGCACCTTGTTGCCGTACATCTGGGCGCCGCCAAACAGCTCCTTGATGTGCTCGTGGGGCTTCATGCTGCCGCTGCTGCTGATGGTGATCCACCCCAGGCAGCCTACGCCGTCCGCAACCATGGCCAGCGGGTCCTTGAGGGCGGCCTCGCGGTTGTGCTGGCGGAACTCGTCCGTCTTCTCCATGCTTGCCTGGAGGTCTTTCAGGAGCTCCATGATGGTGCGGTCGTCGGGCTTCTTGGCCTTGTTGGCGGTGAAGATGAAGTGTCGTTGCGCCGCGAACGCCTGCTGCACCGCCTTGGACTGTCCCTCGATGACCTCGCCTAGCCTGCCGCTCAGCTCCAGCCACGTCTGCAGCTCGGTCTTGACCATGGTATCAAACGCTTCGATGGCCGGCGGTAGGCTCGGGGCGGCGGGCTTGGATGTGGAAACGGCGCTCGCGGCTGCTGAAGAGGATGACAGTTTCGCAGCGGGCCCTGGACTTTGCGCTCCATTTGTGGTTACAGCGGCCCCGCCAGACTCGCCGGCGGGGAATGATGAGCTGGCGATGTCTTCTAGTCGGCTTGTGGCAGCTTCCAGCCTGCGCACCATGCCTGTCAGCATATGATCTGTTGTTTGAACGTGGCCATTGCGGCCGAGGATCGATTCGGGCGCCATGGTAGGAAGGTTGGTAGTATCTGGAGGAATTCGGTGAGAAAGAGGTATTAGGGCTACTCACCGCTTGATCAGCGTGGTAAAGCTGTTCATGTTACTTTGGGCCATTGCGGAGAAGGTGCAGGGGAGCACAAGGTCGGGTAAGTGCAGATGACCCCGCGTGCGCTGTCAAACAACAATAATACGAAACAGGAGCCTGTAGGTATACGCGACCTTCTCAGCACTGTAGATAAGAAGATAATTCGAGGTTGACGGTAGAGATGAAGAGCTGCGAGTCCAGGAGCTTGCCTTGTCCCTAGCCCGAGCCCTGAATCCCACGTTGCCGCTAGCGTGGAACCTCGAAACGCCCAATGACCGCCTTTGGATGCGCCTTACCTCAACGTGCAAACAATTCATTGCATACAGTTGTCCGTCTCACCTCGAAGTACGACGGTGTTCATTCCTAGAGTGTCGACCTTCAGGATTCTTTGAACACTAGGGTTAGTTCTTCGAGAGCTGGAATCGTCAGAGGGAGACTTCCGATTTACATCTAATTCAGTACCTGTGATCAAGTAAGTCAATAACCACAATACTTATGCTAGGCTGATAGTCTCTCCAGCTTATTGACTACCTACTCCTGGCCAGTACGGACTTGACTTCAGTTCACCATGACTACTTCAAACGAAGACATCGATTTCTGCACACTGGGCATGTTCATCATCGGTCAGTCCACACACCCCTTTGTCATATCAATGATCCATCTCTGATTGAGCTCTAGATGAGATACACTTCCCACTCCCAAAACCACCCGTCAAAGACATAGTCGGCGGCGCAGGATCCTACTCCGCCCTCGGCGCACGCATCTTCTCACCCTCCCCTCGCTCAAAATCCGTAGGTTGGATCGTGGACTGCGGCTCAGATTTCCCGCCCGAGCTGCGCGAATTCATTGCGCAATGGGAGACTGGCGCCGTGGTTAGGGAGACGCCGGACCGGTTGACGACGAGGGGCTGGAATGGGTATGGGGAGCATGAACATCGAGGTGAGTAGGAGAGTGATTGGAGAAGGGGGTGGTGCTAATGGGTGTGGATGTAGCGTTCAAGTACATGACGCCGAAGCTGAGGCTTGCTCATGAAGATCTTGTCGATACGCCGTTGTTGTGGTCGAAGTCGTTTCATTTGATTTGCTCACCATTGCGGTGTGTCGATTTGGTGGAGAACATACTGCAACTGCGCGAGGAGGCTTCACCTGGCAATTCAGGTCCCTGCCCACTCTTCATTTGGGAGCCAGTGCCAGACCTGTGCGTTCCAGGAGAGTGCGAGAATTGCTTGAAAGCACTCAAGTACGTCGACGTCGTTAGCCCGAACAATGGCGAACTGGGCGGCTTCTTCGGTAAAGACACCATGGACGGGGACCAAGTCGACTACCGTCGGGTCGAGTCACTCTGCAACCAATGGCTTGAAAGTGGCATTGGCGCGAAAGGAGAAGGTGGCGTTGTCGTCCGGTGTGGCAAAGACGGATGTCTGGTGATGCGCCGCGGATTGCGCAAGTGGATGCCTGCGTATCATCAATCAGCGGAGAAGGTCGTTGATCCAACAGGCGGTGGTAATGGCTTCCTAGGCGGATTAGCAGTGGGGCTAGTCAGAGGTGGTGGAAGGGCAAGTGTGGAGAATCTAGAGGAAGCAGCAGCATGGGGTTCTGTAACGGCCAGCTTTGCCATTGAGCAAGTCGGAATGCCGAAGCTTCGGAGGAATGAAACGGGCGAAACGTGGAACGGTGTGAATGCCGAAGACAGACTTGCTGATTTCAAGCAGAGGTTGAAGGGATATATTCAGCCATAGATGTACTGTTGCAATCGCACGTCACAGTGTGCCTTCTCTTGCTCAACCCTCCAATGTCTTCTCGATGACTCCTTGATTCTGTTTCCGCTCGTGCTCGATGATCTGCTTGCTCCAGCTGTGCGTCGTTAGCCTCCAGCACCTCTATGATTCGGGTGATGCTCGTACTATCGGCTGGGGAAGAAGCGGCCCTGCTCAGGCATCTTGTCGCGGTATTCTCGGTTTGCGCTGACCATCCAGACCATGCCGACGATGCTGCCCATCACGAGGCCCATGACGGCCGTGTTGGCTTTCCAGTTGGCGGGTTGAGAGTACCAACCTCCGGCTGGCGACCAGACGTGCTTTGGGTATCTGCTGCGGTCAGTCCAGCTGCTCTGAAGCCATTGGGTGAGTGCGCATACGGAATCTTGTCTCCTCCGCCCATGATTGCGAGTTGTAGTGCGGATTGCCGGGGTTGTCGACGGTGGAGGTGGTGGTGAGGTCGCGACGCTGCGGAGATTATGTAAGGCAAGCTTGGCAGAAAAGTTCGGGCAGGCGCGACTAGACAGCAGAAGCACACACGACACCGTCCAATTGCTGCTGCGCCCTGTCCTACCGTCTCCGCCTCAGTCCCTCTCCTCTCTCCCTTTAATGAAGCGAATAGCCGTCTCGAGATGCGCCTCGCAATTGCTGGCAAACCAATTGCCCCGACGGCCGTCATGTCCCTATGCCGCGGCGAAAAATGTACACCGGAACTTCACACCACATAGCCACAGGATACACGCACGCTTCCAGAGCACGGCAGCGAAGCCAGAAGATGAAGACCCAGAAATTGAGCTCCTAGACGCAGCTTCGACATCACCACCCACAACAAGGCGGTTCAAGGGTCCATTACCGCTTGAACAACTGCCATCACCACACCCACACGAAGCAAACTCGTCGACAAAGCTGCATGCCCTACGAAGTCGATTATCACTCCACAAACGCTTCCCCCTTCCAACCCTCGCACGAACACTCGTCCACCCCTCCGCCGACCCAAACCCACACTTCAATAATGCCTCGCTATCGATACTCGGACGGCACCTGCTCGGTTACTACACCACCGAGTACATTCTCTGCACATATCCACGCCTGCCAATGCTAGTCGTGTTCGCCGCAGTAGAAGCATACATCGGCCCGAAAGCACTAGCCATAGTCGCCAAGGAATGGGGCATCGAAGCGGCCGCAGAGCCAGGCGGTGAAGTGGAGCCAGGACTACTACAATTCAAGCGGATACAAAGCGGCGAAGAGTTACCAGCGGCGTTGAGACGACAAGTACCCTGGAAATGGAACGTCACGACCACCCACAAAATCACAAAGACGGACGAGTTCGGCAGCGAGCAGGCGCCGCTGAGTCCGCACGCGCTGCAAAAGATGCCAGTGCCAATGGAAGAAGCGGCGCAATCGTTCGTCAGAGCACTCATAGGCGCATTGCATGTACACCTCGGCTCGCCGCTCGTCAAGCGCTTTTTCCGCGACCACTTCCTCAGCCGACATCTTGACGTCAGCACTCTGTTCGACTTCCGCACGCCCACACGCGATCTATCGAGACTCTGCGCACGAGAAGGCTTCGAGCCACCTGTTGCACGGCTGGTCTCAGAGACGGGACGGCTGAGTAGACATCCCGTATTCGTTGTCGGCGTATACAGCGGAAAAGACATGCTAGGCGAAGGCGCCGGAAGTTCACTGGACGAGGCACGAACAAGAGCAGCAGCAGCAGCACTCAAGGGCTGGTATCTATACAAGCCAGTCGAAGTCACCGTACCGAGCAGCACAGAGGGACAAGCAGATACCAGCAAGTGGCGGCCGAACCACATCGATTGCGGCGAGGTGATAGTGTAAGACTAAGGGGCGGACGGAAAACCACACTTTGGCGTTCTGGCAGCATCGCGGCATTTTGAATTCGAGTGTACATTCTACGACAGCGGGCAAAGAGCTAGGGCTAGACAAGACGGACGCGTCATGAGGAAGGGACGCGACGGTCGAGAGGAGGCTGGCTATGTATCATATGTGCCATCACTGGGAGTATATACCCACACGAATTCCGCATCATGTAGCATATCAAGACACACGATGCATGAAGATACAATGAGCTTTTGGCCTTTCCTGGATGGAGCTGGGCTGTGACTTTGACCCACAACGCCACATAAGTGACATAGATAGCCCTTAGCTTGTACGGATGAGGGAGTGCTTGACATTACAGCGCGTCTTCGACGCAAAGTTTGTAAAGTGCTAGCATCCAAGTCTGAACAGGGTCGACATTCGAGCAGCAGTCCGCAGGTTGCGTATTCGTACTGTTCGAATCGCCAACATTTACGTTCAGCACATCCTGACATGGTTCTCACGGTGCACACGAGTGCTCTACATTTCCACGAGACCAGGTGGATTCCAGAAACGTAACGTCTATGATGTATTCGAGAACTACAATCACTGTGAGATGTAAGAAGGGATGTGTGCATCTGCTCCTCTCCTTCGCTGATCAGACGCCAATGCATGTGCAAAGGCAGTCTGGTTGTAAATGCTCGCTATATGCTCGCTGAAACGCTGCATCGCTGGAATAAATAATGGAAATGGAAATGGGGATCGCTCGCTTGAAGGGGTATCAGATATCCGACCCATGCAGAGAAGAAAAGAATTGTGCGGTCTTCGTCGTCCTCGCGTCCGCACCCTCCTCGCCGTCACGTTTCGATCGGATCGCGACGCTGCCGCAGTCCGGAAACACCCGTGTTTGCTAACTCAGCCTCGCACGGCAATGTTTGAAACCGCGTTTCGTGATCGCTGGCTGCATCACATCACCATTTGCTGGCTGGCTCAATCCGACGTGACTGCGACTGAAAGTACCCATCAAACACGCTCAACTCAGGCTTCCTCGGATTCTCAGGAATACTCGCAGTACCCCGCGATCCAACATCAATCAAGCTGTGATTGTTGCCAGCAAGTACCGCCGCCCCCTGCCCACTATACCCACCCCCATCCAAGCTCCTCCTCCTCGCACCAACCCCAACTGCATTGCCCCCACTCCCGATAGTAGCCATAATGACGCTCATCTTAACGCGCTCCTTAGGCCGCGCAAGCAGCATCTTCTCAATCATGCCGAGCCACTCCGCTTCCGCTTTCAACTGTCTCAGTCTACGTCCAGATGCGACGAGGCCGGTGCGCAAGCCAGACGTCGTGCCCGCGTGCAGCCGATTCCGCCAGCTCGCTACGCGGTCGAGATGCGCGTAGAAAGAAGCATCTTGCGTTGAGCCCGCGCGGTACTGTGCGAAGACGGAGAGAGATTGTCCGGCTGCGACGGTCATCATGGAGAGGAAGACGCAGCCGAGAGAAAAGACGTCGGCCATGCGCTTGCCGCGCGAGACGATGGCTTCGGGTGCGGCGTAGACGTAGGTTTGGTCTTGGAAGTAGGTTTGGAGTTGGTCTACGCGCTGGGAGGAGGCCATGGTGGGACTGAATGTATCGAGGGCCTGACCGATGTCGAATGGCGCTAGGAATATACGGGTGCCGTCGATTAGTATTTTGCGGGGTCGAAGGCTGCGATGACATATGGACTGTGCGTGGAGGTATTCGAGTGCGGAGCCAAGGTCGTACATCCAATCTACAAGCTGCTTTGGGCGGTTGGGGTCGTTTCCTGGTAGTGAGAGATAGTCTTCTAAACTGTATTGCGCCTTATCTGTGATGATACCAACGTGACTGGGCTGAGCGTATGAACAAAGTAGCTTCGCGATGTTTTTGTGCTCGTACTGCTTGAATTTGCTGATTTGTTCCAATATGGCTGCTTTCTGTGATGGCCGTGCTGTTACGAATCTCTTTCGGACGAGGACGCGATCATCTTTGGTCCCCTGCAGGCGGACCTTGTCAACACTCTTCTCGGAGTTGCGTGACTGCTTGATGAGGCTGACGTGTAACAACGGGACAGTCTCACGAGCAGTGAGATCGACATGCGCCCCTGTTAGCGGTAGCTCCTTCGCCGTGGCGCGCCATTGCTCTTCCACGACTTTTCGGGCATTTGTCACAATGCCCTGCAGGCGATCTTCCGGCAAAGGTAGACTCTCATCCCGGAGATCGAAAAACGCTGCTTGACGCCAGGAGGCGACATCGTCACATACGTATAGGAGAATCGCAAGCCGTTGGTTGGACAGCGCCCACTGCCAGATCTTTCTGACTAGTCCTGCGTCCCAGGTCTGCTTACGACAAATGTCATAGAACCATCCGGAGAGCGACTGGCCGTGCGAAGATAGCACGGATGTGTTGATGAAGCCATTCACCAAAGGACTTGGTTGAGGGGCAGGCTGTCGGTAGGGATTGGGTGAGACCGGAGATGCTGGGTACTCCACATTTCGGTATGATTCTGCGGAGGAGGGCGGTGGTGACATGGGCACGAATCCTGCTACCGGATTGATGACCCTGATTGGCTGGGGAGCGTGAGGTGGAGTGGGTGTCGTTGATCGACTGTATTGCGGGGTACGATTTGGAGAATGCTTGGGCGACGAACTGGTCGACTTATTCGAGTACGACGAAGTTGGGCTCGAAATTATGTTCGACCATGGGTTGTTGTTCGTCGTAGTTGGTGTTGTGCTTCGACTGCCGGTAGTGCAGGACGAAACTGACGAAGCTGTTGGGGACGAAGGCCCTCGATTGGAGTACCATGTCGCGTCGTCGTGCAAATTGACCATGGAGATCGTATGCTGAAGACTGTATTGGGGCTTTGGATGATCCACCGCGGGCTTTCGCCATGGTGAATTCGAGCTGTGCTGCATAGCCGCGAGACAGAGTACTTTGTATCAGGTGAACAGAGTGCAACCAACGAGCAGTGCTGGAACCGGGATAAACGTGGGATGGCTGCAGCAACAGAAGACTTAGGGCCGAAAGAGCCCAAGAACAGAAACCAAAAGCAAACCGAGCATTTCAGCGTAACAGAGCAAGAAGCGTGAGAGACAGAAAAGAGAAAGGTTTAGATCCAGGAGCCCTAGTAGAAGATGTACAGCGCGCTTACTGGGCACATTCGACTTGCCGGCAGCGCAAGGCTTCTCCAACAAAAGTGCGAAGGCTTTTGATGTGCTGGCAGTTACTCGCCTGCATTCCGAGCGCATTAGCAGAGGGTGACAATATAAGGCCTCGAGATGCGCGTTGGGCGAATGCGGACTGGGCACGAGCACACCCTTGTGGATTAGGTGTATGCAGGCGACGTGGCCGCCTCAGAGTCGCCTCTTCCTCAAAGACGCACCCTGTGCATATGTTCGCAGCCCAGACGAGGCCGTATGGTGCCAGATCACCAGAAGTCCTCAAAGATAGCGCGCGAGCCGTCCCGAATCCAGCAGTTCCGCCTGGACCGATCCTAGTTGCGATGCAAGAGGCTGGAGAATTGACGCAGGACCAGAATGGGACGCCAAAAGCGACCACGCGAGGACGCGGTATCGTCTCTCTATATCATTTGAAGCTGGCCATTGGGTCTGCAAAGATGTAGAGTAACAGTTGAGTGAGCTGCTGATACGTGCCGGGCCGTGAATGCGCAGGACACGACTCTTGCGTCACTCACCGTCTTTCTGGGCGGCGAGAGTGCGCAGCTTCTAATGGTCATCAGAGATGAGGTGTTGGCCTACTCGCTCCACTCAACCTGTCGCTGGACATTACACAAGCTTCGCGATCGCACACCAGCTGGTGGTTGTTGTTGGTGCAGGGTATCCAGACACACAAACTGCTGCATGTACGGGGGCCATCCGCCTGGAACAACCAGACGCCGCTCCGATGGCGCCAACAACTCAAGTTGTAAGGCTGCAACTCCAAGCAAGACACCTTCCCTCGACACCTACGGAATGCCTACACAATACCAGAAGGTGACGTCGCTCAGACATTGCTGGCGATACGCCTGTCAGCTCGCGTCACGTTGCACGGTGAGCAGCAGCAAGCACCTACCGACCGTCTCAAGTCACCATCGATGGACCTGAGAAGTCCGTAGTCATCGTCGCTTAAAGATAGGTCGCGAGAAGGAGGATTTCAGCAGGGCTGTGGAGGAGGCTCAAGCGGGAACGATTCAACGATTAAAGATGAGACGGGGATGCAACAGCGCGAGTCGCACGGCAAGGGCTCTCATTGGCGGAAGGAGCGGCCTCACGTGCAACCCTCTGCAACCCTGGAAGCGCCCCTAACGTGAACCGTCGCGCCAGCATGCTCCGAGCTCGTTCCATCAACACCAATTGTCTCAAGGAGTCCGGCATCGTCATGCAAAACCATAGCCACTACCAGAATGGTTCGCTCCCAGCTACGACTTGTTTGGCCGCCGCGACTCAGGGCACATTTTGGTTAATTTTAGTCGCTACGAGACTGAAGGCATAGAAACGTCTTGTGCCGTCTGTCGCAGCTTCAATCAGACTCGGTATCAACACCGTCATGGCAGCCTGCTCCAGGGCTTGGTGCTTCAAAGATTGTACGATAGGTGGCGCTCAGTCACGCCACTCCGACTTTGCCGTCCGATATCACAGTGGAGAAGCCTAGTGCTTGCTTGACCGCGCTTTTTGCAAGCCTCGTCTATCGTTCTAATACCTAGTGCGAGCGGTTCGGGTGTAATCTTCATGACTTCCGTGTAGAGCCGGCTTTCACACTCTTGTCATTCGTTTTTCCCCTTCTCGGGTCACCGCGCCATTCCCTTCTACGCTGCTGTGCAGCCACGCAGCCTTCACCGTACCATTCTTAATAACGCAGGTCGACTAATACTACAATGCTCTTCAAAAGCGCCTTGATCGGCGGCCTACTTGCTGCCGGACACGCAACCGCCATCAAGCGCAGAGATGTCGATGCTCTACTCAATCGACGCAACGGTGTGGAGGAAGGACTGTTACGGGACGCCGACCGCATTGCAACACTCACACGGAGACAAGACGCAAACCCTGCCGACACCGCGCCATTAGCATCACTCACACCAGCATCGGGTGATGCATCGGAAGCCGATCTCGAGAAGTGGGAAGCAGAGACGAAGAAGGCGTGCATGGAGACTCTGTCAAATCTCAATGGACAAGCCTCGAACCCCAGTGGCATCGCCGTATGCTACAATTTGCCATTCCTCGACAACACCACCGGTGTCTTCCAGGCCGAGCTGCGCATGTTCAATGTCTCCGCCCCCGTCGATCCCTGGGCTGGCGTTGGGCTGGCCGATGTTAGCATGACTTTGTCATACCTGGGCGCCACAGTGCAGAACATGGCCGGCAACTTCTCGAAGCGGGGACTCACCTACCCTCCGGTGCGAAGAGAAGTCAGTGACGGTCTCTTGATCGAAAGGCAGAACATCAACACTATGACCGAGCTCAAGGTGCTCATGTACGTTGGCAGGATCAACAGCAACCTTATGGGCCCTGCGATGAACAAGTAAGTTACCACACCGAACCTAAACAGAAACCAATATTAACAAGAGACCAGAGACTCGCTCCGATCACTCCTCGTCCCTCAAATCGACCTCACAGCGCGTAACCCACGCTCGAACCAAGACGTCGAAACTACGCTCTCATCAGGCGACGCATCTTTCGTCAACGGCGTCTTCGCCAAAGCAGCTTCTGGCCCTACAAATGTCGATCCTGAAGCAGGAGCCAAAGCCTCAGCCGCAGTCCAATCCGCCGCACCATTCGTCGTTCCCGGCCAACGCCTCGAAGTCTCACCTATCGGCCTCATTATCACATCGACCTGGGCATTCTTGTTCTTCGTCGCAGTCGGAGCAGGAACGTACGGACGCATCCAGTTCCGCGAGCAGTACCGAAGACGCGTGAGGGCAGAAGCCGCGAGGGGCATGCGCACTATCTAACACGATGTATGTTATTGTTCGTCTTTAGCATTGCTGGCGTGAAGAGTACGATCGCTGTGATACCCCTTCTCCTTTTCTTTTCCATTACACATTTGTATATAATTCCTGGCCTCGTGCCGTCCAGTTTTGTGTGTGTCCAGGCGATGCATTTTATCGCCCTTGAGTAACTCTTGCGAAGTAGATAGAAATAAACAATGGAAACCAGTCATCTCAACTTGGCAGTACTTTTTGTGGTGGAGCGTGACTAATCGTGGACACAGCTTGCTGCATGTGAAGATCGCGGAGACCCGCTCCTACCCGCACCCCGTACCCTCCCATTGGCCAATACTCACACTACATCGCGCCCTATCCGCTCGATGCAGATTTGCTGTACGACGACTCATCGCCTGAGGCATTGAGTCACTACCCTTCTCTGATGGATATATAGAGCCGCATTCACAGCGTCAATCTCGTCATCTCTATTCGAATCGTTCTTCGGATCATACTCAGTCATGACGCAACCGCAGAGTCTTGACGTCCGAACCAAAGATGGGGTCAAGTTCGGGAAAGAATTGAGGGAGAAGGAGTTTCTGTTCGACAAGGGATTCGTGAACTTGAATCATGGTAAGTTGGGTCGTATTTCATGTTCATTGTAACTTCAGTCACTTTTCCCATTAGGGTTATCATTTCAACATATTTCAAGCACTTTGATATCTCTTTTCTACTTTCACATGTTAATAGCTGCCATTTATAACACTTTGTTGAATACTTGTCCTTCATATCATGCCTAACACTCCCCAGGTTCCTTCGGTACATACCCTAAATCTGTCCGCGACGAGATGCGCCGCTTCCAGGACGCGTCTGAAGCTCGCCCCGACTCCTTCATCCGCTATGACTATCCGATACTGCTTGATCAGGCCCGTGAGGCAATGGCAACGGTACGTACTTTTCTTCACCACCAGACTCACCAAAGAATCAATAGCAGTCCCAGGAGCCTTTACTAACCATCAAAAGCTCCTCAACACTCCATCCTCAACCCTCGTCTTCATGCCCAACGCAACAACCGGCATCAACACCGTCCTCCGCAACCTGACCTTCAAACCCACTGACTACATCCTCTACTTCGCCACCATCTACGGCGCGTGCGAGAAGACTGTAGCTTACATCACCGAGACGACGCCAGCCAAGAGCGTGAAGATCTTATACACGTATCCCGTCGAAGACGACTGGCTCATCGCCGAATTCCACCGCGTGGTGCAAGATATCGAAACCAAAGGCGCAAAAGTCAAAATCGCAATCTTCGACACAATCGTCAGCATGCCTGGCGTCCGCATGCCGTTTGAGCGCTTGACGCAAGCATGTAAAGAGACGGGTGTATTGAGCTGTATTGACGGCGCGCATGGTGTTGGACATATCAAGCTCGACATGTCGGAACTCGACCCGGACTTTTTCGTGAGTAATTGCCACAAGTACGTCTCATCCCAAATCTACCTTTTTCTCCTCCCCCCAGCTAAGATTGATACAGATGGCTCCACGTCCCCCGCGGCTGCGCAATCTTCCACGTACCCACGCGCAACCAACACCTCATGAAATCCACGCTCCCCACCTCCCACGGCTACGAACCCAAAGACGCTAAAATCGCCTCTCCGTTCCCTAAATCCGCGTTCGTGGACGCCAAGAAACCGGCGTTTGTGTCCAATTTTGAATTCGTCGGGTCGGTGGATACATCGCCATACCTATGCGTCCCTGCGGCGCTCAAGTGGCGCGAAAACCTAGGCGGCGAAGACGTAATCATGAAGTACTGCACCACCCTCGCACAAGACGGCGCGAAACTAGTTGCGCAAATATTTGGCACAGAGGTGATGCAGAACTCAACCAACACTCTCGGTAACTGCTGTTTATCCAACATCCGGCTCCCGATCTCAGTATATACCGCGCAGCAACACGCGCTACAAGCTGGCATGGAGACCAGCGAAGTCGGCGCCGCGGTGCGCGACTGGATGAGTAAGACGTCGGTTGAGGAGTACGATACGTTTGTGCAGAGCTTGTTTTACAATGGGGCGTGGTGGGTGAGGTTGAGTGGGCAGGTTTATTTGGGGATGGAGGATATGGAGTGGGCGGGTAGGACGCTGTTGGGGATTTGTGAGAGGGTTAATGCGGGGGAGTGGGTGTGAGGTTTGGGGAGGGGTAGGGAGGGGTTGTTGGTGAGTGTATGTGTGTGTGTGGGAAGTTGAATTGTATCTGAGTACCGTAGTAGTTCTCCCAATCTCCATCCATATACCAGCACACCAACACCCGAAGTCCCAAACCACAGTACCACTCCCTCCATACCCCCTCCCCTCCTCCACCACCTAGCAAGCCTTCCCATCACACGCCTCCCGATACCGATCATGACACCATTCCCTAAAATGCTGATTACACTCCTTGCACTAATATCTCCACATTAGCCACCGCCCCCAATAACTATCTCCAGCACGTACCTCCGGATTCCTGTGACACACGTGCTCGTGGCAAGTCACGTCGCAGCCCCACTGGCCTATAGTGCGGCCGTTCTATTACTACGTTAGTAGAGATGTGCAAGCGATGGTATGTGGTGGTAATTACGGTGATGCAGAAATCGACATTCTCGAAACATGTGGTGCAGTCGATGCCCGCTTGTGCGCCGAATGCGCCGATCGTGCTGGTCTCGGGCGAGGCCATGGCGAGGGCGGTGAGAGATAATATGAGTGTAGTGAGTTTCATGGTGGTGATGATGTTGGTGTTACCGCGAGAGTAAAGTAGAGGTATCGTGTTACAAGGTCCAAGGTTATCCAACAAGGGCTTTGAATTTGCCGAGCAGGAAGTAAGTAGGTAATAGAAAGGGTGTACTAGCGAGAGTGGTAAGATAAGCAACACTCACCTCCAGCCGTCGAGCCTATTTATGTCTCGTGGATGTTACAAACGCGGATTTACGGGGTCTTGTGCGCACGGAAGTCACTTTCGGGTAGGCGGGTAGGTGCATTTGGCCCGTTTACGGAGTGATTGGGTGTACGTGAATACGTTGAGATCGAGACCCTTGAGGTAAACGAGTGTTTGCTGCTGCTGTGATTGAGGATGTGTGTGTTACATTGCGCTGAAGATGGTGTTGATTATTTTAGGATGTGTACGCGTGAAGGTCGTGAAGGGGTTTATGGTTGGAGGTCGGAGCTTGATTGTTTGAACGCCCGAGAGGTTTTCAATCTTTGATGTACTGGAAGTAGGAAACGCTGATTAGTTGTTGGTCCAATCGAGAGCTGTTCGATACACGAAGGTGCTCGTTTCTACCGTTTTACCATGAAGCACATATTAAATTCGAAGCTGTAGACGCACAATGTATGAACATATTCGTGTATGTATCAAGTAAGATCAACGTGACTCATTTCCGCCGTTGCACCGCTTTCATCACTCCTCAAACACTTCAAAACCCTTCATTCACATGACCCCTCCCCACACCCACAGCAATCCTCTTCTCTTCACCCCAAGAAAACGGCCGCCTCATAACTCTCATCTCTCTCGCCGCGCCCGCAACAGTAGCCGTGTCCTCGTCCAGCCTCATCCACGACTACCACGGTCTGGTAGCCCGCGACCTATGCACAGAATTCAACAACCACAAAACATCCAGATCCAACTCCCAC
>Ga0265797_10007406_pt1 | contig 15052 bp, 11 predicted proteins | sample P2T30metagenome_FD_192433 | JGI IMG/M metagenome (GOLD analysis project Ga0265797, IMG submission 192433) | Plant litter microbial communities from East Loma Ridge, Irvine, California - P2 T30 | ecosystem: Environmental > Terrestrial > Plant litter > Unclassified | place: USA: California... | reverse complement strand
CGACGGTGCCCTCCCGGCGCAGCTCGTCGAGGGCGTCGAGCACCAGCTCGCGCCCCGCGGCGTCGAGCGCCGAGGTCGGTTCGTCGGCCACCACGAGCGCGGGGCGGTGGACGAGGAGGCGCGCGGCAGCCACCCGCTGCTGCTCGCCTCCGCTGAGGTGGCCGGCGACGTCGTCGCCCCGTCCGTCGAGCTCCAGTCGACGCAGCGCGGCCCGCCCCCGTGCCCGCCTGGTCGTGCGGCTGACCCCGGGCGGGCGGACGACGTCGACGTTCTCGTGGACCGTCCACTCCGGCACCAGGCTGCCCTGCTGCAGCAGGACGCCGCACGCCTCGCGGAGGTGCCGACGCAGCGCGCGGCTCCCCGCCGTGCCGACGTCCGTGCCCGCGACCGTCACGCTGCCCGTCGTGGGCACGCGGAGCCCCGCCAGGCATGCCAGGAGGGACGACTTGCCGCTGCCGTTCGGCCCCGTCACGGCCACCGCGGCACCCGGCTCGGCCGTCAGGTCGAGGTCGCGCCAGAGGATCCGTCGCCCCGTCCGCAGGCCGAGGTCCGAGACGACGAGCGGGGCGGCCGGACCCCGAGACGATGCGGAGGGCCCGGGAGGCGCGGTGGAGGTCGTCGGCGTCGGCCGGCCTCGGTGCGGGTGGGTCACAGGGTCTCCTCGGAGGGCGGGGCGGCGGTGGGGGACGGGGGCAGGGGTCGAGCTCGGCGGCCGGCGAGGAGCGTGGCGCCCGCGACGGCCACCTGCAGTCCGACCGCCGCGCCGGTGACGACGAGGGCGTCGCCCGGGCCGCCGGGGCGGACAGCGGCGAGGCCGAGCGCGCAGGCGCCGGCGGTGAGACCGGCGCCGACGACGACGTGGGGGACGTCGATCGACCAGGCCGAGCGCCCGACGGCCGCGAGGAGCAGCTGGCGTCGACGGGTGCGCGTGACGTGCGCCGTCGTCGTGACGACGAGCCCGGCCGCGAGGGCGAGCCCGCCGAGCCCGGCCGCGAGGACGACCAGCCGCTGCTGGGCGAGCACCTCGCGGGCAGCGCGGGCGTAGCCGTCGCCGACGGTCTCCCACGCGTGCACGAGGGGCAGCACGCCGACGTCGTCGAGGGCCGCCTCGACCGAGGCTCGATCGTCGAAGACCACGCGGCCGTTGAAGGCAGCGGTCGCCAGCACGTCGTCGGGCAGGTGCGCCAGGGGCACCTCGACGATCACGGCGGGCGGCTCGTCGACGGGGGAGAGGCGCAGGGTCGCGGGGTCGGGGACGACGACGCCGGGCGGCAGCGTCTCGAGGCGAGCCCGGAGCGGAGGCAGCTCGTCGTCGGTCGTCGTCCAGACCATCCGGAGGTAGGCGACGACGTCTGCGGCGAGGGCTCGTGCCGCGTCAGGGTCGCCCGCGGTGCGCACGACGACGACGTCGTCGTCCCCGTCGACGGGAGGCTCGTCGGCGTCGGCGTCGACGTCGGCGTCGGCGTCGACTCGAGCGGTGACGAGCGCACCGGGAGCGGCGTCAGGGTCGCTCATCGTCGCCCTGCCGGCGGCGATCTCGTCGCGGGCGACCCGCGCGAGCGCCCGGTCGAACTCGCGGTCGTCCGCTCCGGCGAGGCCGACGCTGAGCACGGACCCCTCGTGCAGGTCGAGCTGCGCTGCAGACGAGGTCGCCACACGGTCGTCGGCGTCGGCGGCCCGCAGGCCGAGGGCGACCTCGCCAGCCACGACGGCGACGAGGGCGACGTGCAGCGCGATCGGCACGACGAACGGCCGCCGACGGTCCCCTGCTCCCGTGGTGGCCGAGAGCAGCGTCTCCGGGCGCGGTCCGTGCGCCGCCGCCACTCGACAGAGGAGCAGCCACGCTGTGGTCCCTCCCCAGAGCAGAGCGATCACCGGCAGGACGAACTGGGGCCTCCGGAGTCCGCCGACGCTCCACCAGAGGGCCAGCACGAGCAGCGCCGAGCCGAGGGCCGCTGCTGCCACGGGCCGTGCTGCCTCCCGGAGCTCGGCGACGAGGGCGCGTCGTCCGGTCCACCCGACGAGCGCGTGGACCACGCGGCGTCGTCGGCCGCGTTCGGCCTCGACGACGGCCGCCCCCAGGGCGACGAGCATCACCGTGACGAGGAGCCCGGCGACGGAAGGCACGGTGACCAGGGCCCGGATCTCGTCGAGAGGCCCCACCGTGGCGTCCGCTGCGGCGAAGCCGGCACGGTCGAGAGCGGCGAGGAGGGGGCCCGAGTCGTCAGCGTCGGTCGTGTAGAAGCCGCGGGGGTCGAGGTCGAGCCAAGAGCCGTGGTCAGCGACGGCCCACCGCACCCAGGGCCCCAGGGGCTGTGCGGCTCCACCGGTCAGGGGGTGGACGAGGGAGTCGCTGTCACCGGCGCCGGGCGATCCGTCCGGGGTCATCCGGGCGACCTGGTCACCCGTCGACGTCACCGCACCGAGGAGTTCATGCCGTGTCTCGTCGTGTCCGAGGCCAGGTGGCGTCTCCAGGACGACGACCCCGGCGCCCCGGCCGCCGCTCCCGCCGCTCCCCCAGGTGTCCTGGCCCTCGGCGGCGGCCAGCGTGACGCCCGTCGCGAGAGCGTAGGCCGCCACCACGGTGGTCACCGTGGTGGCGGCCGAGCGCCGACGGGTCAGAGGACGGCCCACCACGCCGTGTTGTTGCTCTTGCTCTTCGCCCGTACGGCGGTGGCGAGGTAGGACGGCGCCGCGTTGCCGGAGCGGAGGCACTGCGTCTGGCCGTTGGCGCAGGCCGTGGCCCGGTGCGTCCTCGAGTAGTGCTGGTACTTCGCGTACACGGTGGAGGACGTCACGCCCCACTCGAAGTACCCGCCGCCCACGTACGTCGACCCGAGGGTGGAGAACTCGCCGGCCGGCATCATGCCGGACTCCGCCTCCGTTCCGGTGGTCGCGATCGTCGTCGCGGTCCCGGACGTCGACGTCGGCCCCGGAGCGGCGACGGCGGGCGCGAGACCCGCACCGAGCACGAGTGCTCCTGTGGCGGCGAGGGTGGACAGGCCACGCCCGACGGTCGTCCCGATGCTGCTGACACTGGTCATGGTTCCCCGTTCCCGTCTGCTCGACCGACCATCGATCATGCTTTCATACCCTGACATTAAAACCAGGAACATCACAACATCGGTGGCCGAGCGGAGCGGGCTCGACGGGATGCGAGAGGGATCCGTGGCCGAGGGGGCGCGCGGGCGTGGCCGTGCCCGCCACCGGCCGGATCACGCGCAGATCGGGACGAGAGGACGGGGAAGGGCGGCGGCGGCGGACGCACGGAGGCGCGGTGCCGGTCGGACCGACACCGCGCCTCCTGCAGTCCCCGCGGCCGGGGCGACCGCCCCGCGGCTACGCCGCGCTCGCCACCTCCGCGCCGACGGCCCGGGCCACGAGCTCGCCGTCGTCGCCGACGCCGACCGCCACCCGACCGCCGGCCGCGACCGCGCCCGACACCATCAGGTCGGCGAGCCGGTCGTCGACCTCGCGCTGGATCGTGCGGCGCAGCGGCCGGGCGCCGAACTCGGGCTCGTAGCCGTGGTCGACGATCCAGTCGGCGGCCGCGTCGTCGATCTCGACCGCGATGCCCTGCGCCTCGAGGCGACGTGAGGTCGCGCCGAGCAGCAGGCGCACGATCTCGCGCAGCTGCTCCCGGTCGAGCTTGCGGAACAGCACGATCTCGTCGATGCGGTTGAGGAACTCCGGCCGCATCGCTTCCCGGAGCTTGCCCATCACGCGGTCGCGCAGGGCCTTCTCCGACCCGAAGCCGTTGCCGGCGGCGAGGCCGGCCGCGGCGTCCGAGCCGACGGGCCCGGCCGGCGTGAAGCCGAGGGCCCCGCCCCGCGACGCGAGGAACTCCGAGCCGAGGTTCGACGTCATCACGACCACCGTGTTGCGGAAGTCGACCGTGCGCCCCTGGCCGTCGGTCAGCCGGCCGTCGTCGAGCACCTGCAGCAGCAGGTTGAACACGTCGGGGTGCGCCTTCTCGATCTCGTCGAGCAGGATCACCGAGTACGGGTTCCTCCGCACGCGCTCGGTCAGCTGGCCGGCCTCGTCGTAGCCGACGTAGCCGGGAGGGGAGCCGACCAGGCGGCTGACCGTGTGGCGCTCGCCGTACTCGCTCATGTCGAGGCGGATCATCGCGCCCTCGTCGCCGAACAGCGACTCGGCCAGGGCCTTCGCCAGCTCGGTCTTGCCGACGCCGGTCGGCCCGAGGAAGAGGAACGACCCGGTCGGCCGGGCGGGGTCGCCGAGGCCGGTCCGGCTGCGCCGCACCGACTTGGCGATCGCGGTCACGGCGTCGTCCTGCCCCACCACGCGGGCGTGCAGCTCCTGCTCGAGCAGGGCCAGCCGCGAGCGGTCGCCCTGCGTGAGCCGGGCGACGGGGATGCCGGTCGCGCGGGCGACCATCTCGGCGACGTCCGCCTCGGTGATGCGCGTGCCGACCGCCTCCGTGGGGGAGGGCTCCGAGGAGGCGCGTGCCCCGTCGACGGGAGAGCTCCCGACGGCCGCGGCCAGCGCCTCCTGCACGGCCTCGATCTCGTCGCGCCGCTGCGACGCCTCCTCGTAGCGCTCCGCGGCGACCGCGGCGTGCTTCGACGCCTCGAGCTCGGCGAGCCGGGCCCGGAGGGCCTCGGTGTCGACGCGGGCGCCGAGCCGGAGGCGGCGGCGGGCACCGGCCTGGTCGATCAGGTCGATCGCCTTGTCGGGCAGGAACCGGTCGCTGACGTAGCGCGCCGACAGCTCGACGGCCGCGCGGAGCGCCTCGGGCGCGTAGGCGACGCCGTGGTGCTCCTCGTAGCGCGGGGCGAGCCCGGTGAGGATCTGCACCGCGTCCTCGATGCTCGGCTCGGGCACCGTGACGGGCTGGAAGCGCCGCTCGAGGGCGGCGTCCTTCTCGATCGTGCGGTACTCCTTGAGCGTCGTGGCGCCGATCAGGTGCAGCTCGCCGCGGGCGAGGCGCGGCTTGAGGATGTCGCCGGCGCCCATCGCGCCCTCGCCGCCGCTCCCGGCGCCGACGACGGTGTGGATCTCGTCGAGGAAGACGATCAGCTCGCCCTGGTGCGCGACGATCTCGTCGACGACCGTCGTGAGGCGCTCCTCGAAGTCGCCGCGGTAGCGCGTGCCGCCGACCATGCCGGCGAGGTCGAGCGCGACGACGCGCTTGCCGCGCAGCAGCTCGGGCACGTCGCCGTCGACGATGCGCTGGGCGAGGCCCTCGACGATCGCGGTCTTGCCGACGCCGGGCTCGCCGATCAGCACGGGGTTGTTCTTCGTGCGGCGCAGCAGGATCTCGACGGTCTGCTCGACCTCGTCGGCCCGGCCGATCACCGGGTCGATCTCGCCGCGGCGGGCGCGCGCCGTGAGGTCGCTGCCGTACTGGTCGAGGGTGGGGGTGCCGGAGTCGCGGGCCGGGTCGCCGGTGCCGGTCGCGTCGGTGCCGTCGCCGGTCCCGGGTGCGCCCGCCGCGCCTCCTGCGCCCGTGCCGCCCGTCGGCGACCCGTCGCGGACGAACGCCTGGAGCTCCTGCGGGGTGATGCCGGCGGCGGCGAGCAGCTGGCCGCTGACCGACTGCTGGTCGACGACCAGCGAGAAGAAGACGTGCTCGGGGTCGACGTAGGTCGAGCCGAACGCCCGGGCGGCCTGCGCGGCCTGGAGCAGCACGCGCTGCGCGGCGGGGGTGAGGGCGACGGTGCGGGGGGCGTCGGCCGAGGGGCCGGGGAGGCGGCTGTCGACGGCGCGCAGCAGGGCGTCGCGGTCGGCGCCCGCGTGGCGGACGACGTCGGCGGCGGGCGACTCGTCGAGGAGCACCCGCAGCACATGCAGGGAGTCGACCTCGGCGTGGCCACGGCTGGTGGCGAACTCGCCGGCCCGGGTCACGAGCCCGTGGGCGGCGCTGCTGAGCAGGCGCGAGATGTCGACGGGGCGTCCGGTCTGACCCGACCGGGCGCCGTTCATGAGGCGGGCGAGGAACTCGTCGAACGAGCCGCTGTCGCCGGAGCCGAACTGTGCAGGCATGGGACCTCCTGGGGAAACTTGAGTGGCTGCGACTCAAGTAAACGCAGGAGGCGGCAGCTCATTCCCGCTCAGCGAGAAAAGTTGAGCGCAGGCGACTCAACTTGCGCCTGCGGGCGCGCCAGGCGCCTCCGCACCTGACGCTTCCGCGCCTCCCCGCCCCGCGCCTCCGCGTCCGGCGCCTCCGCGCCTCCCCGCCCCGCGCCTCCACCCTGCCCGGCGCCCCCGCCCCGTGCGTCCTGCCGCCTGGTGTCGCAAATGCCGACCGTCAGCCTAACAATGCAGGCTTTTCCCCCTGTTGTGACGTCGCAGAGACCGCAGCGGTCGGCATTTGCGACAGAGCCGAGGTCAGGCGCCGCCGCGAGCGCCGGCCACGTGCTGCTCCGTGGCGCCGTCGGGGCCGGCCCCGGCCTCGGCACCGCTCGAGTGAGCGCTGGCCTTGGCCTCGTCGGCCTCGGCGTCGGCACCGGGCGCGTTCGCGAACTCGGCCCCGTAGCTCTCGCTGTCGAGGTCGGGGATGTCGAGCATCTCCTGCGGCCAGGCCGGACGGCTGGGCTGGAGGCGCAGCGTCGCCTCCTCGAGGTCGCGGATGACGTCCTCGTCGACGGGTTCGTCCTGGCTGTTCTCGACCGGCGTCGAGAAGACCTGGCTCGCCGGGCCGATCAGCAGGTGCGCGTAGGCCTTGCTGCCGCCCTCGGTCACGACGGGCACCGACACGATGTCGGAGGTGTCGGCCTCGGCGAGGGCCCGGGCGTAGCGGAGCACGGCCTTGCAGGTGCGGTCGCCGACCAGCATGTAGCTGCCGGAGTAGTGCAGTCGTCTCATGCCGACGACGCTGGCACGTCGGGCGGGGCGTGTCCGGGCCTTGCGTGGCGGGCCGTCGTCGGGTACGGGCACCGCGCCTCCTGGTCCTGCCGGAGGCGCGGTGCACCCGGGCGGTCAGCCCGCGTCCGGCAGCCGCACCTCCACCGTGCCGTCGACGACGCGCGTGTCGAACCGCGGCTGCGGCGACGTCGCCGGGCCGTGCACGACCTCGCCGGTGCGCATCGAGAAGACGCTGTCGTGCCAGGGGCACGAGACGCAGGCCTCGCCGGGCTCGCCGGCGTCGGCGACGAGCTCGCCCTCGGACAGCGGGCCCGAGAGGTGGCTGCAGACGCTCGAGAGCACCTCGACGGCGTCGCCGCGGCGGAGCGCCACGAGGGGCTGTCCGTCGAGGTCGAGGCCGGTCAGCTCGCCCTCGGGCAGGGCGTCGAGGCGGGTGACCTCGTGCCAGCCGGGCGAGACCAGGTGCGGCACGTCCTCGGCGTGGTTCGCGCCGACGGCCTGGCGGTAGGCGAGGTGCCCGCCGATGAAGCCGCCGAGCCCGACGGCCCCGAGGCCGGCGAACGAGAGCACCTTGGCGCTCGCCTGCCGACCGCGCAGCCGCTGCAGGTACGAGGCGCCGTAGAGGGCGGTGCCGACGAGGTTGGCGGCCGAGTGCACGAGGCCCGTGCGCTTCTGCTGCTCGTGCGTGGCCGACCAGTCGGCGAAGCCGGCGAGGGCCGAGGGCGCGACGGCGAGCACGCCGGCGCCGACCAGGGTGCGCGCCGGGCGCTCCTGGCCGGGCAGGAGGTCGAGCAGGGCCGCGCTGATCCACGCGCCGGTCGGCACGAGCACCAGGACGGGGTGCAGCGGGTGCCCGGCCGGCACGCCGTGCAGCAGGTCGCGCAGCGCCCGGGGCTGCAGCACGGCGTCGACGACGCCGGCGACCTTCTCGACGAGCGGGTCGAGCCGCTTCTCGCGCTCGACCGCCTCGAGTGCCTTGACGATCCTGAGTTCGCGCATGGTGCCTCCTCCGCCCTCGCGGGCTGTCGTGCGCCGCGGCTCCTGTGCCGCGAGCGGTCGTGCGTGTCGGTCGTGCGGTCGTGCGGTCGTGCGGTCGTGCATGTCGGTCGTGGTCCGAGTCGACACCGGCGGGGCGTCGGGCGCCCGGCCCGGGCCGGAACTGTTCGCGTCGCGGACGACGCGGTCGGCGGCGCCCCCGTCAGGCCCGGTCGGCGTCGCGACGGCCGCCGAGCTTCGCGAGCAGGTAGAGCACCACCCCGGCGGCGAGCATGATCGCGCCGAACAGCCACACCTGCGCGCTCTGCTGGGTGAGCAGCAGGACGCAGGAGGCGACGCCCAGCACGGGCACGGCGGTCCAGACCCGGAAGTGCTCGTGCTCGACGCGGTCCTTCCGCAGCACGAGCACGGCGACGTTCGTGCTGATGAAGACGAAGAGCAGCAGCAGCACCACGGTCTCGGCGAGCGTGCCGATGTCGCCGACGAGCGTGAGGCCCATCGCGACGGCCGTGGTGACGAGGATCGCGGCCCACGGGGTGCGGCGCTTCTCGAGCACCGCGCCGAGCGGGCGGGGCAGCAGCCCCTGCTCGGCCATGCCGAAGGTGACCCGGCTCGACATGATCATGGTGAGCAGGGCGCCGTTCGCGACGGCGATCAGCGCGATGAGGCTGAACAGCCACGACGGCACCGCGACGCCGCTGGCCGCGACGACGTCGAGCAGCGGGCCGGTCGAGCCGCTGAGCTCGTCGGCGGGCAGGGCGATCGCGCTGGCGAGGCCGACGAGCACGTAGACGACGCCCGCGGTGGCGAGGGCTCCGAACAGGGCGCGGGGGTAGACGCGGCGGGGCTCGCGCACCTCCTCGGCGACGTTCGCGCTCGTCTCGAACCCGACGAAGGAGTAGTAGGCGATGATCGCGGCGCCGAGGGTGGCGATCGCCGGGTCCGCATCGGCCGGGAACTCGCCGACGCGGCTCACGTCGCCGCCTCCGCCGCCCAGCATGACGGCGACGACGACGATCACGATGACGAGGCCGCTGACCTCGATCACGGTCATCACCACGTTGCCCTTGAGCGACTCGCTGATGCCCCGGGCGTTGAGGCAGGCGACGAGCGCGAGGAAGGCGATCGCCGTCGGCACGGTCGGCAGGTCGACGAAGGTCGAGAGGTAGTCGCCGGCGAAGGCGAGCGAGAGGCCCGCGGCGCTGACGACGCCGGCCGCGAGCATGCTGAAGCCGACGAGGAACGAGACCACCGGCTGACGGAAGGCCCTCTCGGCGAAGATCGCCGCGCCTCCGGCCTTCGGGTACTTGGTGACGAGCTCGGCGTACGAGCCGGCGGTCAGCAGGGCGAGCAGCAGCGCGAGGATCAGCGGGGCCCAGAGGGCGCCGCCCACCTCGGCGGAGAGCGTGCCCATGAGCGCGTAGATGCCGGCGCCGAGCACGTCGCCGAGGATGAAGAGGTAGAGGAGCGGGCCGGTGATCGCCTGCTTCAGCTTCGAGTCGCCCGCAGGCGAGCCGTCGGCGGGCGTGGTGCCGCCGGTCGTGGTGCCGGTCGTGCGGGCCGAGCCCCCGGAGCGGGCTGGCTCCGAGGAGGCGCGGGCGGGTCGGGCGGGCGTGGTCATGGATCCTCCTGGCAGGGGCGCGGCGTCGCCTGGCCGTCCTGTCCGGCCACGCGCCTGCGCCCACCGAGGCAACCACCGCCCCAGCACGCGGGGCCGGATCGCGGAGGGGGCTTGCGCTGCGCGGGTGGCGTGTGATCTCCGCGGCGGCGGCGTCAGGAGGGCGGCAGCAGCGCCTCCGCGGCGCCCGCCCGCACGGCGGCGGAGACGCGGTCGAGCAGGGGGGAGGCGAGCGTCCAGCGCTGCCACCAGAGCCCGACGTCGACGACGTCGCCCGGCGAGAGCTCGACGAGGCGCCCCGAGGCGAGGTCGTCGGCGCTCTGCTGGTCGGGCAGCAGCGCCCAGCCGAGGCCGAGGCCGACGGCCCGCACGAAGTCCGACGACGAGGGCACGTAGTGCCGCGGGGGCCGCGGGTCGTAGCCGAGCGCGCGGCGCAGGAAGCCTCGCTGCAGGTCGTCGTTGCGGTCGAACGAGAGCATCGGGGTCGCGTCGACCCGTCCGATCGACGGCACCCCGCCGAGCCAGCGGTCGACGTAGCCCGGGCTCGCGACCGCGCGGTACCGCATGGTGCCGAGGGCCTCCGACGTGCAGCCCTGGATCGCCTCGCGCGTCGAGGTGACCGCGGCCAGCACGTCGCCCTGGCGCAGCAGGGTCGTCGTGCGCTCCTCGTCCTCCCGGCGGATGTCGAAGACGACCGGCACCTCGGCCGGCAGCGACGCCAGCGCGTCGAGGAACCAGGTGGCGAGCGAGTCGGCGTTGACGGCCAGGGCCAGCGACGGGGGCGGGGCACCCGCGTCGGAGGCGCCTCCCCGGCTCCCGTGGCCGAGCTCGGCGGCCGTGTCGGCGGCCAGCAGCTGCACCTGACGGGCGTAGCGGAGCACGACGTCGCCGGCCGCCGTCGGCACGACCGGGGTCGTGCGCTGCAGCAGCACCTGGCCCGCGGTGCGCTCGAGCGACTTGATCCGCTGCGAGACCGCCGACTGGGTCATGTGCAGCCGCTGCGCCGCGGCCTCGAAGGTGCCCTCGTCGACGATGGCCCGCAGGGTCTCGAGGTGGTCGAGCGCGAAGGGCGTCACGAGGAGGCCGCCGTCGGGAGCGTCATCAGCACAGCTTATGCCGCATCAGGATCTGTAGCTGGAGAGATGCGCCACGCGGACGTAGCGTCGCCGGGTGACCTTCTCCACCCTGCTGCTGACCTCCCTCACGGGCATGGGCACCGGACTCGCCCTCATCGTCGCGATCGGCGCCCAGAACGCCTACGTGCTGAAGCTCGGGCTGCAGGGCGTCACGCGCGTGATCGTCCCCGTGATCGTCGTCTGCGCCGTCAGCGACGCCCTGCTCATCACCGCGGGCGTCGCCGGGGTCGGGGCGCTCATCGCCGCGGCTCCCCAGGTGCTCGTCGTCGTGCGCGTCGTGGGCGCGGCCTTCCTGCTCGTCTACGCCGCGTTCGCCGCGCGGCGGGCGCTCCGGCCGGTCGGGGCGCTCGAGGTCGAGGCGCCCGACGAGGTCGACGGGCGCGACGGGCCGTCCTCACCGGCACCGGCCTCCGCGCTCGCCGAGCGGGCCGAGCTCGACGCCCCGAGCGGCGGCGGCACCGCGCTGGCGACCGCGACCGCGTCGGTGACGGTCGTCGACCCCGCCGCGCCCGCGACCCCCGCCCCGGTGCGACGCCGCACCGCGGTGCTCACCGTGCTCGCGCTCACCTGGCTGAACCCGCACACGTACCTCGACACGATCGTCTTCCTCGGCTCGGTGGCCAACCAGCAGCCGGGCGACCTCCGCTGGTGGTGGGCCGCGGGCGCCGTCGCGGGCAGCTTCGCGTGGTTCGCGGCGCTGGGTCTCGGCTCGCGCCTCCTGCGTCCGTTCTTCGCGCGGCCCTCGTCGTGGCGGATCCTCGACGGCCTCATCGCCGTCGTCATGACGGCCCTCGGCCTGAAGCTCCTGCTCGGCGCCTGACCCGCTGCCGGGGAGGCACAGCCCGGAGGAGCGGGCCGGGGAGGCGCAGCCGAGGAGGCGCGGGCCCGGTCGGTAGGCTCCCTGCGGGGGGCACATGGACTGGCTGGGCGTGGCGGTGCTGCTCGTGGTCGCCGTCGGCGCCGCCTGCCAGGTCGCCTCGGGGCTCGGCTTCGCCCTCGTCTGCTCGCCCCTGCTCGTGCTGGTGCTCGGCCACGGGCCGGGCGTGCGCGTCGTGCTCGTCATGTCGATCGTGCTCAACGTCGTCGTGCTCGTGCGGTCGTGGCGGCACGTGCGCGTCGGGGACGCCCTGCGGCTGCTCGTGCCGGCCGCGCTCTTCGTCGTGCCGACGGCGCTGCTGGCGCAGTCGGTGCGCACCCCGCTGCTCTCGCTGCTCGCGGGGGCGGTCGTGGTCGTCGCGACCCTGCTCGTGATCGCCCGCCGCGAGCTGCGCTGGCTCGACGGTGCCCGCGGGGCCGTCGCGGCCGGCGCCGCCAGCGGCGTCTTCAACACGCTCGCCGCGGCGAGCGGCCCGCCCGTCGCCCTCTTCGCGGCCCAGCGCCGGTGGCCGCCGCGCGTCATGAGCGCCACGCTCCAGGCCTTCTCGCTGCCGCTCAACCTCGTGACGCTCGGCGTGCTGCTGCTCGTCGGCGACGGAGCGTCCGGCACGCCGGGCTCGGTCGTCGACCCCGCCGATCCTGCCGATCCCGCGGCGGGAGCGGCGGCCGGCGTCGCGGCGGCCGTGGCCGGCCTGCCCCTCGCCCCGCTCGCCTGGGCCGTCGCCGGCCTCCTGGTCGGAGCGGGCGTGGGAGTCGCGCTCGGCCACCGCGTGCCCGCGCCCGTCGTGCGGGCAGTCGCCCTGGGCGTCGCGCTGCTCGGCGGGGCGACCCTCGTGACCAGCGGGCTCGCCGGGCTCCTCTGACGGGCCCGGCCCGCGCCTCCTCGGGCGACCCGATCCGACCCGGCGCCGCCCTGCCGCCCCTACGGCCGCCCCACCGCCCCTACGGCCGGAACGCCGCCCCTACGGCCGGAACACCGCCCGCACGCAGCCGTCCTCCTTCTCCTTGAACATCTCGTAGCCGCGCGGTGCCTCGTCGAGCGGCATCACGTGGGTCGCCAGGTGCTCGGTGGTCAGCTCGCCGGCGGCCATGCGCTCGAGCAGCATCGGCGTGTAGCGCTGGCCGTGCATCTGGGCCCCGCGCATCGTCAGGCCCTTGTTCATCAGCGCCCCGAGCGGGAACTTGTCGACCACCCCGCCGAAGACGCCGAGCACGAAGACGCTGCCGCCCTTGCGCGCCGCCGTCACCGCCTCGCGCACGGCCGTCGGCCGGTCGGTCTGCAGCCGCAGCTGCTGCTTGACCATGTCGTAGCCGAAGTCGGGCCGGTCGCGGTGGGCCTCCATGCCGACGGCCTCGATGCAGACGTCCGGGCCGCGACCGCCGGTGAGCTCGCGCAGCTCGGGCAGCACCTCGACCTGCGTGTAGTCCATCGTCTCGGCGCCGATCACGTCGCGCACCTGGGCGAGCCGCTCGGGCAGGCGGTCGATCACGACGACGCGCTCCGCGCCGAGCAGGAGGGAGGCGCGGGCCGCCATCTGCCCGACCCCTCCGGCACCCCAGACGGCCACGGTCGACCCCGGCCCCACGCCGCCGAGGTCGGCGCCCATCCAGCCGGTCGGGGCGGCGTCGGAGGCGAACAGCGCACGCTCGTCGCTCACGGCCTCGGGCACGGTGAACATGCCGACGTCGGCGTACGGCACGCGGATGTACTCCGCGTGGCTGCCGGCCCAGCCGCCCACCACGTGCGAGTAGCCGAAGCAGCCGCCGGGCGACTGGCCCCACAGGCCCTCGGCGATGCCCGCGTTCGGGTTGCCGTTGTCGCAGAGCGAGTACTGCTCCTGACGGCAGTACCAGCAGCGGCCGCAGGCGATGAAGGAGTTGACGACGACGCGGTCGCCGACGGCGTGCTGCCGGACGGCCGAGCCGACCTCGACGACCTCGCCGACGAACTCGTGGCCGAGCACGTCGCCCGAGCGCATGGCGGGCACGTAGCCGCCGAGCAGGTGCAGGTCGCTGCCGCAGGAGGTCGTCAGCGACACCTTCACGATCGCGTCGTGCGCGTTGAGGATGCTCGGCTCGTCGACCTGCTCGACGCGCAGGTCGTTCACCCCGTTCCAGACGAGCGCCCTCACAGCGCACCCGCCCCGAACGCGCGGCGCTCGGCGCCGTCGACGAGGGCACCCGCGACCGTGTGCTTGCGGCGCCCCTCGGGCCGCGGCAGCTGCTGCAGCACCTCGCCGGTCTCGACGCGCATCTTGAGCTCGCGGAGCGCGCGGCGCAGGGCGTCGTCGGGGTCGGCGCCGAGCTGCTCCCGCAGCACGGCCTCGGCCCGGCCGCCGGGCAGCACCCGGGCGTGCAGCTCCGTGCCGCGGTCGCCGGGAGCCGGCAGGAGGCGCGTCTCGACGACCTCGGCGAGCCGGTCGAACGGCGTGCCGACGACGCCGCCCGGCGCGACGTCGTCCGGCGTCGCCAGGATCGTGACGGACTTCCAGCCGTCGGCGACGGGCTGCTTCCGGGCGTGGCGCCGCGCGACGGCCGCCGCGGCGGCGGCCGCGGAGGCGGCGACGCCGGCGCCGGCTCCGAGCAGGGCGAGGGTGCTCTTGTTCATGGTGATCTCCTTCGGGGGCGGGCGGATGCGGACGGGCCGACCCGCGACTCCTTCGTCATCAGGGTGGGGGATGCACGAGGACCCCGCCCCGACGGGCGTCCCGGGCGGGGATGCTCGTCCGGGACGGGGTCCTGGTGGGGGAGGGCCGGGTCAGCCCTTGTGGAGGGCGTCCTTGACGGCGCCCTTCGTCTTCTCGACGAGCGGCGACTTGCCGGTCGTGCCGTGGAAGCGCTCGTCGGGCGTCGTCGGCGCGGGCATCGGTGCCGTCGTGGTGGGGCCGTCGTGGTAGCTGAACTCGCCCTTGCCGTCGGGGGTGGGGCCGCTGGCCCACGAGCCCTCCGCCGCGTGCGCGCCGTCGGAGAAGTTGAGGTACTGGTAGTTCACCGTCTGGTCCTCCTTCGACTGCGGGAAGGTGCTCGGCACCGGGAACTGCTCGATGCCGTCGTCCTGCAGCTCCTGGATCGCGGCGAGCCACTGGTTCTGGTGCATCGTGTCGCGGGCGATGAGGAAGCTCAGGAGGTCCTTCACGCCCTTGTCGTCGGTCATGTGGTAGAGCCGGGCGGCCTGGAGGCGGCCCTGCATCTCGCCGTTCGCGTTGGCGGTGAAGTCGGCGAGCAGGTTGCCGCTCGACGTGATGAACGCGCCCTGCCAGGGGTTGCCCATGCTGTCGACGGGGCGGGCGCCGGCACCCGCGACGATGGCCTGCTGCACGTCGGTGCCGCCGACCACGGCCGCCATGACGGGGTCGTTCTGCACGGCCTCGTCGGTGAGGCCGACGGGGGCCTTCTCGAGCAGCTGCGAGATCATGATCGCGAGCATCTCGACGTGGCCGAACTCCTCGGCGGCGATGCCGAAGAGCAGGTCGCGGTACTTGCCGGGGATGTGGGTGTTCCAGGCCTGGAAGCCGTACTGCATGGCGATGGTGATCTCGCCGTACTGGCCGCCGAGCACCTCCTGCAGCTTGCGGGCGTAGACGGCGTCGGGGGCGTC
>Ga0265797_10007405_pt1 | contig 15053 bp, 14 predicted proteins | sample P2T30metagenome_FD_192433 | JGI IMG/M metagenome (GOLD analysis project Ga0265797, IMG submission 192433) | Plant litter microbial communities from East Loma Ridge, Irvine, California - P2 T30 | ecosystem: Environmental > Terrestrial > Plant litter > Unclassified | place: USA: California... | reverse complement strand
CAACCCCTTCTGCACACCTTCCAACCCACCGGGTACAACCTCATGCGGATGCGGTGTAAACCAACCCTCCGCCAATCCCCTCGCCATGTACCTAAACATGATAAACGCATAATCGCTGTCCTCGCCGTGCGCTGTGCCCACCATAGTCTCAGACTTCTTCACGCTCTCCGGAATACCCTCGTACTTCTTGCCCGGCAGGACCAAAGTAAGTTGGCCCTCTGGTTCGAGGACCTGGACAAGGTTTGTGTAGGAGTTGTGTTCCGAGACGGCGTCGTACGCGTAGTGCAATTTCTGGCCCTTGAGGGCATCCTTGATGCCCTTGACGACGGCTTCGTCACCCTTGCGGTAATCTACTATCGTGTCGCCCTTTGAGCGGTCAATCAAGCCCTCTACGAACTTCTCGCCTTTACCCGCGACGGCGATGATGGGATGGATGTTTGCCTTTTGAGCAAGCTTGATTGCGAATGCGCCTACGGAGCCGGCGCCACCGTACACGACGAGCGGAGTGGGCTCCTTGGCGGGTGTCCAGGGATCAGGCAGACCCATGCGTTGGTGCAGGCCGATTGCCGCTGTCATGGCGGCGAGGGGGAGGGTGGCGGCTTGTTCAAAGGAGACGGAGGAGGGGATGTGGAAGGTAGTGTGCGCCCATCCTACGGCGTATTCGGCAAAGGAACCACCAGGCGTCATCATCTCGTGGAAGGAGGCGACCCGGTCGCCGGCCTTGAACTCGTAGACATTGGGGCCAACACTGTGGACGTAGCCTGCGATATCGTCGCCACTGTTGAAGTCGGGTTTCATGTCATAGGCGGGGATTTTCCTAGGGGTTGTGTTAGTTGAGGCTGTTGGATATTTTTTTGTGTTTTTAGGCGCAAACACGAAAGAGAGAACATGACTTACCAGTCCTTGGGATTACTTCCGGAAACAACAACTTTGATGATGACTTGGTTCGCCTGTGGCTCAGGGACAGCGACGTCCTTGACGGTGACCTTGAGGTCCTTTGCTACTTGTGCCTCCTTCATCTTGTATAGCTCTTTCTGGTGCTATTCTAGGATTGTTACAAAGTTATACTAGACTGCAATGATACGTTGTCAAAGTTCAGATAGGACGACGTGATGTTGAGTTCGAGGAGGTCAAAGATATGCCATGGAAACCGAGGCGCTTAAGCATGTTTAAATCTCCCAGCCTTATGGAAGCTTCCACCGTCCCTTGTCCGACATCCAGAACGTGGCATTGTGGATTAATAATGACGGAATGTGGGGTATGTTAGTTCGAGTGGAGTTGATCCAGTACGTTGTCGACGTCGATGACGCGACTTTTCGGTACTGATCCCACAACGGCCAATAGCCGAGATTGGCCGGGCTGGTTAACGTCTGCAGAGTCATGGAAATCCGAGAACATGCATGATGGACTTCCAGCTCTCCCTGAATCACGAATCATGATACACGCCATGTAATCGGGTTCCTGCATCCGATGGATTCTGGGGATATCCTAGTGTGACAACATGTGAGCGAGAAGCGATCGAACTTAGGCAATCATCATCACTAATCAGGGTCGAGTACGCGACAATGATCATAAAAGTTGAAGTGATGCTATTGACAAAAGACCCACAGCAGTATTCGCAAACAACTATACAAATACAAGCTGCACCCTAGATGCAATCGCAACCCAATGACTGACGCCCAGGGAACTGCCATGGGCAGGGAGATTACCCAGTAACACCGAACCCAAACCATCGTTAATGCGTCTAGACAGGGTTTTTGAGGATGAAGACAGATGCAATAAGACAGACACACCCAGCGCCGGATATCGAACGAAAGAAAAAGTCGTCAAAAGCCCCATCGATGTCTCCTCCAACCCCCTAAAACATCCAAATCAGCAAAGTCCGAGGCATATTACAATCATCGCCAAACGCTCTTAGAATTCGGCATCAAGCTACCTCTGCCGACAGACGAACTCCCACTCGTAATTCGAACGGCTCCCCTCGAATGCAAACTCGGTACTGCGAGTTCCGCAGTCCTCGGCCGAACGTCGTCACCGACATTCGCGACTGTCGTCCGTCTAACCGCGCCCTTCATGATGGGTGTAACGCGTGGGGACAAAACGCTGTGCTTCCAGTCAGCATCACCGTGATTGGATTTGACCATTCTGCGCGCCGCACCCGCGGAGAGAAGTGAGTTCTCGTTGGGCGGACTACCAACTGTTGTTGCTGCTGTTGGACTACGGCGGCGATGCGCGCGGTTTATAGGGACTGAGCCAGCGCCGTTGGTCGAAGAACGGCGCTTGATGGCATGGCTGATTTGACGTGCGTCTGAAGCCGTCCATTTTTCCCCCTCGGAAGAAGAGTCACCACCGCTGTTTCCCTCGGGTGCTGGGACTGAGGAGGCGTTCTCTACGTTGCTTAGAGATGAGCGCGGGTTGCTGCCGATCTCGCGGAGGGGCGATGCGTTGTCGGAATCGGAGGTGTATGCGGTGTTGCTTCGAGATGTAGGGGACCCGTCTGAACGCTTGGAAAGCGCGCCGACTGCGAAACGTGATGAGCCTTTCAAGTCGACGGAAGCTTTAGGCGGCGTTGGGATAGGCGAAGATTCGCGGCTTCCACTCCCATCATATCTGGCGATAGGGATAGAGGTCGTCGAGTAGGCCGGGGGCGACCTTCCAATGGCAAGGGCAGGGTTTGTTGGTGTGCCTGCTACCTGCTGTGGTGTTGCTGAGAACTCTGCTAGGGTACCGTTCTCAGTGTCATCCTTCCAGCGCACTCCGCGTTTAGTCTTGGAGGGTGACTTTTTCTTCTTCATTGGCGAAAACTGGACGCCTGACTGTCTCACTCTTCCCATCAACTTTCGGCGTGGTGATGACTTCATAGGCGACGAGGTGAGATGCGACGAATCCGCCATAGCTGGCAACGACAGCCTTGGCATTGCTATTGGTCGCATGGGAGAGGACTGAGATGGTTCTTGAATGTTCACTGGCTTCCTCCTTTTAGGTGTTCCCTTGTTGCTTGGTTCGAAGAACTCAGTGATTGGCAGACCTCCGTCTGGTCGGATAGCCTGCGAGGTCGCGTTCGTGCAAGAATTCATAATCTTCGTAAGCAGCTTTCTCGCAGCCTCAACCGCTTGGGCCTCGTCCATCTGGGTGATCTGGCTTATGATTGTGACCGTCTCGATGTGCGCCTGGATCAGCGCCTGCACGATGGCAGCATCACCACCTCGTTCTTGATCCAGTAATGTGTTGAGTAATTCGCGGTCGGCATTCGATTTGAGCAATTCGTACTCTCGTGTTAAGTTCGCAGCGTCATGGCCATCAGCATTTCCATCCACCTCCGCCAGACCCTTCAGTCCAACACTCAGCGCTGTATCCATCTTACTTGTCCAGACGGTACGCTCCAATCGCCGATGGCAATGTTGCCGCGTCTGCTCAAGCTCTGCCGATATTCCGACTGCGGTGTCCCTCATTGCCGTAACTTGAGAAGGCATCTCCTCGTTTTCTCGAACATCCTTGACGTTATCAAACGCTGCGATCCACGACGAAATGAGCGAGATGCGCTTCTCTGCCGTCTTCAGAGTCCGCGACATGTTCAGTCGCTCACGGCGTTCAGGCTCAGAATCCGCATAAGCCTGGCGTAAGCGTACGACCGCGTCACGTACTATGCCATCCTTCTTCTCGCTTTGCTTCTGAAATTTGACCATGGCACTTCCTTCAAAATCCTTTTGCTTCTTCATCAACTCTTCAATCAAATGTCTCTGCTCATCGATCTTGACAAGGTAGTCCTTTACGTGTCGGTTGACATTGTATACGTTCTTGGTGACCTTGGTCTGGATGTTCTTTGCGCGGTTGGCATATCGAAGGGTGTTCTGCGTCTCATCGAAGTGAGCGCTTGACGGACTAACACAGACTATCATGACAGTTTTACAATTTCCGCCGAGAGAGAATTTGAGCAATCGCGTAAGTTTCGAGTTGCGGTATGGAATGTGGTTTCGTTTCCGGGGATCACATAGGGCGTTAATGCAGCTGCCCAGAGCAAGTAGCGATTTGTTGATGTTGGCACCTTCGGTGAGACGCTCTCCTCGGTTCTTGGTAGCGCTCGCTCGCTCACTACCTGCCAAGTCGATGATGCTGAGGGTAGCCATGGTGTGGGGTTCGTTGACCGAAGCGTTGCGGTCCTTGGAGGAGACGTTGATCTGAAGTACGGCGTGCGATCGGGAAGAGGTAGCGTTCGCTTCGGTTGGAGACATGGTTCGGTATTCGTTGCCGCGGACAATGATATCCATGACTTCTTGGACCTAGGGTTGTTAGACGCTTGTCGAGCAGTGGCTACCGGTTACTCACGCTCTGCGGCCGATGGCTCGAGAGACCAGCGACGGACACAGCCTGGTTGGCATCCTCACGCAGCATCAAGGGTTGCTTGCTGCCACCCTCCACCAGTAAGTCGCGAATCGTCTCGTTGTAAATCTCCAGGTAAGAGAGCGTGATCTCGGTGACCTTTTCATCCTGTATATCCTGAATCTTCTCAAACAGCTCTTGCATGGTCAGGAAGATGATGCCGGGCTGCTGTGATGTTCCACTGGTGACATGTTAGTCCTCCTCAGAGCAACTAGCGGTGTACATGAACATACGTGATGGTATGCGTCTTTCCGCAACCTGTAGCACCATACGCGAAGACAGTCGCATTGTATCCATCCAGTACGCTGTCCAGCAGAGGCTTCGTGGTAGCTTCGTATACGTCGCCTTGGGAGACCGTGTCGTCGAAGACGCGGTCGAAAGCGAATGTCTGGTCCTTTGACCGCTTGCCCTGCGGACCTACAGTCGATCGTCCGAACCGCTGAACTGCGTTGTCTTCTGGGGGATCGAAGATTCTGGCATCGTGTTAGCTTCGGTGACTTGAAATGACACGAAGCCTCTCCTACAAGCACTTCTCGTCCATGACCTTGATGACAGGTCGGATGCCCTTGTGGAGCTTTGGCGCTGGCAGTCCCGCCAGCGAACCATCTCCGAGGAACAGCGTCTGGTCATCGTTCCTCGTGACCTGTGCTGCTTCCCGGATAGTAAAAGGGCGGACTCGTACGGTGACGGAGATGGAAGACGCGCCCGCGGCGGCCATTGTTGCGCCCAAGAAATGTAAGAAAACAAGGCAATCGCACTGCGCAGCCTCCTTGCAATGCGTATAGAGAAAAGAACTGCGAGCGAGGGGTTAGTGTTGCGGGCTGGAGTCGATAATGACGATGTTCCTTTCGGAACTTCTGTTATGGGACGCACGGCCGCTGGTAAACAGACAGGGATCTGGATGCGGCAACCACGACCCTGTTGCCAAGACCGTCCTCTTATCCCCACAATTTCCGACGTGGCTGCGACACCATCCGCCACATCTCTCCTGTCCTGCCAACGGGACCCACAATACTACTACCATGATCCTCATTGCTTCTTCAGCCTTGTGCGCTCGTACCTGTTGTCATAGCTTAGGTAAAGGGGCAAGAGTGGGTCATCACAACAAGTGGAGAACAAAACATGCGATGCGCATCTCACAATAAGATTTGAATATCATGCAAACGGGCAACATGCTTCCAACATAGCATCGTCAGCCTCATCCCTAACACCTCCTCCACTGGAAATCATCAACGTCAATCACCCACGGGCCGTTCACACTGAGCCAGCTAATCCAATGTCGCGGCCTACAATCAACCGCAATCAGTCATCTACTGCTTTGGCGCTGTGCACTTCTGCCACTGGACGTACACAACTTGGGTAAACTTGAGATCGGTTGAGTCGGTGGTGAGGAGACCAGTGGCGCTGGAGTTGGTGGTGGTCAGGCGGACCTGCGAGTTGATGTTGAGCATGCCGTTGGTGCCGCATGGCGCCCACACGACCGAGGTGCTGTCTGCTTCGTCGTGCTTGAGGTAGTCGCCGTTGGTAGGACCATCAAACTTGTACTCGGTGGATGTCTGGTAAGAGGATTAGAATCTTTATCAGAATGCTTGTGCTGAGATCGAGATTACCTGTTCGGTCTGGCCAGAGAAGTAGTAGGTCGACTTGAGCGTACCAGAAACGCCCTTTTGGATGGCAGAGTAGCCACGGTAGTCGGCAGACAAAATGGAGTACTGGAAGCCTCCTGGGTATTGGATGTCAACGTTCAGCTGGCAGTTCTTGCGCTGCTCTGTGACAGCGATACCAGGGCCGATAGATGCAATGTACGAGTCGAAGATCAAAGTCATGATGGTCCTGTCGGCATTGATCTGGGAGCTCATGGTGCCTTGAGGGCAACCGGTTCCTCCATAGCTAACACCACGAATCTTGACCTGGGTTGTGTGAGTTGATTGCCTCGTAAACATGTACTAGGAGTCCTCGTACCTGGCCAGGTGGTGGGGCATCACCAAGCTCGATGTTAGGAAGCGCGGGAGCCGCAGCCGCAAGAGGGAGGAGAGCAAGGAGCCACTTCATGTTGATGAATCGGAAGATGATCTTCGGAGAGTGCTGAGTACAAAGCTGATGTAGTAGATGAGGCCAAGAGTGGAAGCTGGATGATGATCATCAAAGGGCGTATGGACTGGGTTATATACCATTGCTCCGGCCTCAGCTCTTCACCTTTGAGTGTCTTAACCACTACCGCGGCAACACCATCTTGGTTGATAGCAGCTACGACCCGAGCGCGATAACAGCTGCCAAGAACCGTAGCAATATCGAGTACGATCCGACCGGCAGGCCGCTTATGCTCATAGGTCCAAATCGCAAAAGCTGCTCAGGTGAGTTCGTGTTTGTCGACTAGTTGTAGCGTGAATCTGTGTCTACACATCCTAAGCCAGCCTCCGGGCTAAGCGGCAGTCTCTGGGGTATGTGATAGACTCGTTCCGCTGTGCATATCGCTTCCAGCTGCCATGCTAACCCGAACCAAGATGGTGAGGCATGTTCATTTGAGCTTTCCGGGCGCGGCAATACTACATCCCGCATCGTGGCGGCTGTTCAGGTATCGTAAGTCTACGGTGTATGCAACCTACCCGAGGACTGACTGCCGACGGTATAGCTATCGATACAGACGCACACTTGTCGCGTGGACCGATAGAGCCTCTTGATAGTGGATACGGATAGCAGACTTACGATTGCTAGGGGATACAGCGGCCATCACATATCAGATGATGGTTAGTGTACCAAAGTCCTCCCACGCAAGCAAGTCGCTATTCGCTCGAGTCATTGTTCGCATGGTCGGCGGCCAACGCAGTGGACACACATATGAAGCCGAAATGAACTGAGCATATTAGCCTGGGGTACCGAACTCAGAATAGAAACACGGGGCCTGGAAGCTGGGAACATGCAGAACATGAAGCTGACCGAACAGCAAGGCAAGGTTCGCATTGATATTGACTTTCATCTATTGATCCTGTACGTAACTCTGTGCCGGAAGATGTGCGGAAGCGAAAACTGAAAACACTCTGCCTTTCTGAGACGAGCGGCCTGGCATTGCAAGCATATCGTGGTTGTGTTCATTTCGTAGATCTGGGGAAGTGAGGAGCTCTTGGCGTGTAGATTAACCTTATATTAAAGCTTGTCGTTCCATCGGTGCTCGAGGCCCTGACATAATCAATATTAGCGAATACGATCTGCTGCCCTTGCAGATATCTGCCCTGGAAGTCTAGAAAGGCGTCTAAAAATAATAGCGGGAAAGTTAGTCACGATGCATGCATTCGACAGCTGTTTGCGGCACGTGGTGACTCGGCAACACGCCACGACCGAGGATTCATCGTGTGAGCCCAGGCCTGACTACTGCCGGTTCAGCAGCGCAGGATGTAACCGGCGTGAAATTGCCAGGTGAAATAGATTGAGGATTGATTGCATGCTTCGTGTCGGAAAGACGACCAAGACGGTCAACCGAACCTGCCTTTGAGGGTAAAGCTTTCGAATTATCAGTCGAGCGCGATAACAACAGACGGGATGTATATCCCTCTATACACGACTGTAACGAGTGTGAGTCAATGCCAGGACTCAGCTTACCGCCTGGACTCCAAGCAAGAGGAGAGAGGGAAAGAGCAATTCTGGTCGGTAACACTGACATCAATGCAGCAATTGTCGCGCCATGGCTCTCGCATCTGTACATCCAGACGCGTCCACAACAGGTCTGCAGCAGGACCTTCCTGGGCAGCCGAATGTCAGCTCAGTCGAGACGTGTCGAGTGTGTCCGTGAGCGCTCTATCGGGTTGTAGGTGACGCTGCGAACGTGAACCGAGCAATCAAGAAGAAGGACAATGCTCCAGCAAAAATCCCAAAGAACCGGCCTATACATCGACGCGTTATCGCTAGGGAAGTATCTTGGACTTCAAAAATCGGTCGTGAAAGAATTCGCTGTGACTGATGTCCGGGTAAAGACGCGTAGCGAGACGGACAAAACGGAAAGTGCGCGAAATTCGTCAGATACAACAGGACTTCGACGTGTCGAAAATGGCTATAGGATGGGTCTTTGCGACTTTCCAAAGTCAGCAGGAAAGCGACAATTGTGTAGTCAAAAAACTAGACAACCGATAAGTCGCAAGGTTCGCGAAGCAACTACCCCGCCGCCACCCATGTGGCTCGCGCGTGGTGGCGGGGACCCTTCGATTTGTCACCCAGAATGATGGCATCATTGCCGCGGTCCATTCCCTTTTCCCATCTCAAGCGGCGAAACTCTCCCAATCGCTTATATACATAAAAAACAACAAACTATTCTTACCAAAGTAATTCTCCCTTGTTGTGCAAAACACCCCAAAACTACGCCAATCTGAAGCTCCTTACAGTCTTCCTCTTCATCTTCCTCTCCTACCTTTCCATGTCCTTTCTGACTAAATTCTTCCGCCCTTTCAGCAGTATGTCGAATGCGCCCGCACAGCCCATGAACGTACCCTCGGGTGCGCAAACCGCGACCGTTGCCGCAGGATGTTTCTGGGGCGTCGAGCACATGTACCGGAGGGAGTACAAGGGCAAGGGCCTGTACGACGCGCGCGTTGGATACATTGGCGGTGATAGCGAGAACCCAGGGTACAGAGCCGTGTGCAGTGGACGCACTGGTCGTACGTAATCACCTGTTGTGCGACGAGACTCGACACAAGCTAATCAGAAGAGCAGACGCCGAAGCCCTGCAAGTAGTCTACGACCCCGAAAAAGTCACCTACCGTTCCCTTCTCGAGTTCTTCTACAAGATGCACGATCCCACCACCGAGAACCGCCAGGGACCCGATGTTGGTACCCAGTATCGCTCTGCCATCTTCTACCACGATGCCGAGCAGGAGAAGATTGCGCGCGACGTTACCGACAAGGTGAACAAGCAATGGTGGAAGGGTGGTGTTGCGACGGAGATCCTGCCAGCGGGGAAATGGTGGGATGCGGAACAATACCATCAATTGTATCTGGACAACAACCCGGGGGGTTATGAGTGCCCCAGCCACTTCTTGAGGAGTTTCCCACCGCTGCAGGACTAGCGTGTTGGAATAGGATATATGATCACTATGTGCGCAATGTAGAATGACATGTCTCACGGCATACCTATCTCGCTTTTGTCGGTGCCTGCACGTTTGCACAAGCATCAGTAATCGATGCGCCCAAGTTATGGTATTGATGATCTTGTTCACATTCCCAAATGATAAGATATATATCTACGATGGGGGCATAACCTCGAAAGTCTGCGCAACCTCCTTCTCCCAACCGAGTCGATCTTTTCCAAAGATTTCCGCTCCAGGCTGGAAGTTCTTGATACCGTCGTCCAACAATCCTGTCCTGAGTACGATACTATCAGGACCTAGGACTTCTTGCTGGTGGTATACATGTGTGGTGCAGTTTTTGCAGTAGAACTAACAAAACATTTGTATTAGTAGACGTTCTCATCATTTCTTCAACAAGCCACAGAGAGCGAGGGAAGGAGGATGACGTACGCAGTGAACGCTCTTTCCAGAGTCACCCTTGTACGTGTATTTGCCAAGGTCGTCACCCTTGGTGATCTTGAGGGCCTTGAGAGGGATGATCTGGTTGAGTGTGTATGTCGAGCCAGAGAGCTCCTTGCAGGTGTTGCAATGGCTAGTTGGTCATTAGCTACTAATGCTCGATTGATTCCCTGACCAGGACTAGAAAGTTGAATGATGTAAACTTACCAGAGGATGTGAGCCTGCTGGTCCTTCTCCAGGGTGGCAGTCCACTCTGTCTGCTTGCAGTGGCAGTGTCCCTTGAAGTCCGTCATTGTGATTGGTTCCGTCTAAGAAGAATTTCCGTATTGAGTTAGGAAAGACCGAGGTATAGTAATCGGATGATGGACATCAGGGTAGTCGGGAGATGGTATTTATACAAAGACTGCCCTCGGACCCAGCGTCCTGTCTGCTCCAACTTTATTCCCTCGACCCCCCTCCATCTGGTTTTAGCCCGGTCCCTCCTCGTCGGAATAAGGTACTGCCAGCGTATCAGCAGCGGTCGCTCTGCATCCTAATCTCCCGATGCGGGTATTTGTCAAGAAAATGCGGGTGCTGGTGCTGTCATGATACATGGGGTCTGGTTATGACGTTCTAGGCTTCCTGCTATCATCATGTCGGAATAGACGCCGTTGTTTGCCGTTGCCCTGAAGCTTCTGCAATGTCGGCAACTAGACTTTGACTACCGCTACGGACTATTGCACTATGAGTGCCGATGGATATACTATCCGTAACCGGAAGAGATGGCACTTGAAGAAGGGAGAAGCTTGGGGCCTATATGAGGGGTAGTCCAGGCGCGTCCCAGCGATCAACAACGCGGTTGGGAATGACGTAAGCGGGGCATTTACAACACAGCCGAGTAGCTCGATACTGCATTATTGCGGATCCGGTGTCTCGAAACGAGCTGGATTACGGGCGTGACGTGGCGAGACTAGTATTGGATTTCAAATTATACGATAGCGATGGTATGTTTGGGACTGTCGAACAACGGCTTGCCAAGTGTCATCGTATGCCCGTTCAAAGAAAAGAGTCGATGAGAGTAATTGTATTCTTCAATATTATGTTCAATCTACTTCGAGCAATTGGTATCGTCCGCCATGCTTATCTAGTGCATCTTCCACCCTCTCCATGACAGCTAGTACTTTCTCCTCTTCGAGCCTCCTTCCTACAACCTGCACAGCCACGGGCAGGCCGGCCATCTTCTGCGCGTCGTAGTGCTTGTACGCGCCTTGTGCGACACCATTTAGCTTCTTGAAGCTGAAGTCTGATGGCAAGGCGTCTTTGACAGGATCGACATGTGTCACGGGGATGATTCCAGAAGAATAATCGAGCTTTATTTCGTCAGTACAGGAAAGTAGTAGGTAATTTCAAGCACGAGAAAGACTTACCAGGTTGAACATGAAAGTGTAACCACAGCTACTGACCGCATCATGCATACCACCATGAGGCACGGCAGGCGTCGCGTTAGGTGGGGTGAGCATAACATCCATGTCAGCCTCCTCAGACCACCACTTGTAGAAGTTTGCCTTGAACGCCTCGCGCTTGCCGGCGAGCTGCCAGTACTCGTGTGCGGACTTCGGATGCCAGTCACGTAGTAGGCCAGCCCAAATGTCATCGCCCTTGACGTATTTCACGTACAGGTAGTGTATGTACTTGATGAAGCGAGGGAGGCGCATGTAGTAGACTAACTGCGCTGCACCAAGATCATTCCATTCTCCAGTGCGGAAATGGCTCATGAATGTGTTGCCGCCATCACTGAGGAGAAGTTGAGATGCCAGTTGCAATGCCTCATACGGCGACGGTGGCTCAACATCAAAGACTTCGTGGCCTTCCGCTGCAAGTGCTTTGGCTGTCTGGTCTAGAGCGCGTGCGCATGCTGGTGAAGGGTCGGCGACGTGATCGGTTCGCATCACGCCTATGCGCAGCTTCTTCTTCTCCTTGAACTCTGTCTCGATGTCTTCCCTCCACTCCAGTGGATGGACAGTGTAATCGTATTTCCAAGGCTTCATCTGGATGAAGCTGCGTGTAAAGTACGTCAAGTCGTTCAGTGTTCGCGCCATGGGGCTGAAGACTGAGGGTATAGCTTCCTGGCCCGCCATACTCGTGTTCATGCCCACTTTTGGCCATCGTCCCGTCGAACATCGTATCGAGTAGCAGCCGGAGAAGTGGGCAGGGGCGCGGACCGAACCAGCGACATCTGAGCCGATGCCAATGCGACTACCACCAAACGCCAGCAGTGCTGATTCTCCGCCCGTCGAGCCGCCTGGCGAGTATTTGTCGTTGTGTGGGTTCTTGCATTGGCCCCAGACGTCGTTTGTGGATTCGAACGAAAGAAGCGTGGTAGGCAGGTTGGTCTTGACGAAAGGCACGGCGCCAGCATCCTTCAATATTTTCACCATGACTCCATCTTCTGTAGCAGGTTTCCCAACATTCCTCGAATAGCCGACCGAGATATCGAAGCCCTTGACTTGTATGGAGTCCTTCAACGAGACAGGAATGCCGGCAAGTGGTCCTTTGAGATTCACCTCCTTCTCTGCCCACTCCTCGGCTTCGGGGAAGAGTATCTCCGTCACGCAATTCGTCTTCTCCTGTGCCTTGATCGCGACTTTGCCGTATGTGCGCAGGACATCGACGGGGCTGGTGATTTGCTTGTGGACATCTTGGACGAGCTCCTGAATGGGTTTGCCGAGGATGGAGCGTTCTTGTGAGGACAGAGGGTACAGGTATGGTGTGGGAAGTGTCGCGATCTTAGAAGCGCGATCCGACTGCTTGCGCTTGCTGGTGGAGAGTTAGCTTGTCGCGTCGGCGGGATTGTGTGGGGTTGGCAGGAAGCTTGGAGCAACTCACCAGTCGGCTTTGTGTTGCCAGTATTCCGAAAGACCCATCTTGTAAGTGGAATTATGAAGACGAAGCAGTCATGGAACCCAAAGTCAAAAGAAGAGCTCAACGAACCCTCGGGAACGATTACCAGTCACATGTCTTCTGAGAGCCGCGATTATGCGTCTTGCTATCTGGGAGCTGTGTCGCGTGGACCTGCCGCTTCGGAGCTGACCCGAGGTGGATTGAGCTTCCCGGCGGGGAGCTCTTATCACCGCCATGTCAATACACGCCCTGTATCAACACCACGCCTTACGACAAGAGACAACCCCCACTCTCGGCCTTTGCACATAGATTCTCACTATATGGTAGCCGGTATGACCTTCATCGACTTGTTACTGACAGCATCATGTACGGTAGGCCTGTATGGCGGGAGCGCTGCACTATGACAGCCACCAGGCACCCAGCACAACTCTGCATCACTGAAGCCTCACTTCCTACGTTTGACGCGAAGACCTATCTGAATCGTACGCGAAGATCAGCTAACCAATGCCAACGAGGTGCCACCAACTCCATAGCAAAGCATTGACGCATGTAGCCTCGCTGTCCTCTCATCACCACACGCGTCTCTTCAGCAACGCCATCACCAAAGCACAGAACTATTCTCCCAAACAATGTTTCAACATTCCTCGCATCTGATTGAGCCTCAACAGATAGCTCCCGCGCGCGAGGTAGGGCGGGAGGTCGATGTGGGACCGCGGAAGTAAAGCGACAGCCGCTACAGAACCTCTCACCCAGTCGATTCTGACATCAAACTGTGGCTCCACATTCTTCAGGTACCGCTGTGATTCTATGTACCTGAATGGCTTCCCCAGACTTGATGGCCTGGATTGTCAATGCGGTAACCGCTGGCGCACTGATGCGCGCCAGCTCGGACATTTTCTGAAAGTGCCGCTTCTCGACGCTGATTGGCCCATGCAGCGACTACTCGAGATGCCATGAAACCACTGTGGTCCAGACACACGATGAGCAAGAATAGCAGCGATTTCGACCTTACTCTTTTCGACATGTTGTTGAGATGGCATACAACTCTCACTTGTATAAGATGAGCTGGACGTAGCGTTGTAGTAACATCATCAAACACATCATCAACCAGTTCATCACAACTCACTTCTCTTTTCGTCTTTTTTTCCTCTTGTTTCCTTATTTCCTTGTTTCCTATCTGGGTCTCATTTATTCAACGGTCTTTCCTACTACGACACACTCTCTTCTGCTGTGCAGACCGCTATCCATTCCTTGCTGCATCAATCGCTTCGTCTGTCTACTTCAGTCTCCATCGGATCCTTAGCCACACCCACCCTACAACATCCAACTTTAGTCCGCCAACATGCCTGTCCCAAGCTACAACGCCATGCCTTTGAGCAAGATGTTCCTTGGCGCTCGCGTCCTCCAGGCAATCTGCATGATCCTAATCATTGGCATCTGCTCCAACTTCATCCAAATGATCGTCACAACCGGTGTCGAGCCTCCCAAAGAGTTCGTCGGTACACTGAGCGTGGTAAGTACACATATCGCTTCTCGATTCCTACTCCATTTCTAACATGCTTTCTCAGACATGTATCGCAGCCCTCTACATCATGGTCAGCGTAGGCTACTACTGGTCGCAAGCCAACCTCGGTCTCCTCGTCATGACGGGCGTCGACTCCCTAATTCTCATCGCCTTCATCGTGTGCGCTGTCACTCTGGGTAAACCCATGTCTTTCCTCAACTGCTACGTCATCGGAAAGTCTTCCGCAGAAGTTGACACGATGTACGCCAACACTTTTGTCACGGCGACTGTTGAGAACCTGAACAAGAGCACGAGCAGCTTGGGTCATTGGGCGGGTGTTACAAGGAGCAACTGCTTCCAGGCCAAGACTGTCTGGGGCATGGCTATCGCGCTTTGGTAAGTCTTGATTGTGTTCGTCATAGTTGTTCGAGTACTAACATAGCTTAGCGTACTCTTCACCGTTTCTTGCGCTCTTCTGCCTACGCTTTGGTACAAGAACAACATGAAGAAGCCTGCCAAGACCGTCGAGGAGGCTTAAGCAACAAGAATCCTCGGCCTTTTATACAACCACCAGACACAACGACTCAGCAGTCGAAAAAGGAATGCGCCTAACAATAGCGCAGTCTGCCAGTTCCCCCTCCTTCACCACACTATCAACACAAAAAACTCATGTCTTCCTTTTATCTGTCAAAAACGCAAAAATAGTCTGCATTGCGAGGGAGTTTGGAGTCGTCTATCATCATTTCTGTTCTCTTCTTCAGACATTGAATGTCGAT
>Ga0265797_10007404_pt1 | contig 15053 bp, 18 predicted proteins | sample P2T30metagenome_FD_192433 | JGI IMG/M metagenome (GOLD analysis project Ga0265797, IMG submission 192433) | Plant litter microbial communities from East Loma Ridge, Irvine, California - P2 T30 | ecosystem: Environmental > Terrestrial > Plant litter > Unclassified | place: USA: California... | reverse complement strand
GCATGTATGCTGGTCAGTAAACTTATCTCGATCGCGAAGTGGTCTCATCATATAAATGGTTATGATTTCCTCTCTATACGGAGCGAATCAATTCTGCGCACGATCAAAGTGCCGGGTTACGCTTTGCACCTTTCGGCACTTACACACCATCAACATTGCCTTGACATGGGCCTGTTCGGGGACACCGCGCCTATGTTGTACATGCACTTGCATCTTAGATATCTGCACCATTTACCTGCATGAGTACTAAGATCTACGATATGTCAGATTAGCAGGAAGCGTAGGATTTGTGTACCGCGCCACCTCCAGTGCTGACCTGACATGCGTATTCTCGATCTATAATTACAAACCTCAATTCCTATGTGCTTCTTTCGCTTGGGTGCAAGACGGCTATCGAACAGTCATGGTTTCTTCTTGTGTCGTGTCGGTTACGAGTAAACTCTTTTCTTCTGTGCTGTACCTCGTGCAGCTATATCACACCATAAATGTATTAGCTATATTGCTTCTCCAGGTACTTCAGAAAATTGTACATCGTGCAACTTCAGATTACATCTTAGATATAGGGTGCATTTCAAAAGAATGACTAATTCTTTGGTATCGATCGAGAAAAATATAGATACAGTTATTACCAGAAACTTGAACAGAGACAAACTCGTTTCCCATGCTGTTTGTATTCGTGTTTGCAATAGGACGTATCGTATCAGATAAAACATGAGCATATTGTACTTCAAGTAGCATCGCTGTCCAATACGAATATTACCCACATTCTGCAACTAGTCTTCGTGTCCAAACATAGCACATCGTAAACACAATCATCACGCATTTTCCGATCGCTGTAAACAGTTTGAACTGTGACGACTATTCTTGTCTTGAATCAACATTTTTAGCATTTGGAATACGTATTCCATGACGGGAAACGTGTAACGACCTACCCAACCACACGGAGCCGGCTCTCCCAGCGGTTGTAGTATCCATCCTTCGTCTTCAACTTGCATGCCTTTTCTAATCCACCTGCCACGTATCCGCTACTTCAATCCAGCCCCCAGCCACCATTTGCTAGCACGATATCTGTCTTCCTCTCTCCACCCTCCGATTCGTCCCCACACCTCGCAGTAGCCGGTAACGTCAAACACGGACTCAACACCGTCGCGAAGTCTTATCGATTAGTCCCGCAGACGTCGACCCTTCCCCTCCACTTGGTCGTCCTTCGCTTCAACGCGAAGTAGGTACACGACAGCAGTGGCGATATGCAGTAGCCGAAACAATAGCAAGTGTGAGCCACGCCACCACGGGTCTGTCGGATACACTAGAGATGTAGGTTGATGGCACGAAGGAACCAGTGGAGGGTCCAGAATGGGTCAAGCTACGGTTGAAGTTGTAGGAAAAGCAAAAAAGGAAGAGGCTAACGAAGACTGGGTACATATAGATTGTATTGCTACATAATAGCTGAATCCTCTTCAAGAGACAGGTCGAGAGCTTATACTAAGCTCTTGTGACTACGGCTCCGTAGTCGTGATTGAACGTCTAGACGGTTCCGACAACCCGGGAGTCGGGATCTCAAGGAATCGTGAACCCATGGGCATGGTCACACGGAAAAACCACCATGAAGGCATCGCAATTGTGCGGTACGCTACAGTTCGTCAAACATAGGTACAGCCTGGTCCAAGGCCAGGCATTCGATGTGACAGCTGTACTACATCATGTAGACAAACTGGTTGTGTAAGTATGGGAATGTGTCTCACCATCAAACCATCTCCTTCATCGAAGAATCTCGAAGACGGTCTGCAGGCGAGCAACGACTATTGTCGTCTGGCATTATTCTCCGCTAGTCGTATAGCTCACTTCAACCATTAATGGGGTTGGTGAGTAGATATTCTAGCGTGGGCAAAAAGGACCTCACGTGCATGGTATCACGGCGACGGCTGGAGTAACAAATCTCATTCGTTGCCAAACTCCAATCCATCGTGGTATCATTTCGAACAGAAAACTTCGACGGGGCCGCATGACGGCAAGTCCATTGTTCGAGCTAGAAGCCGGTATAACGCCCTGCTTTTCCATGCGCGTATCGCATGCCCAGACCGTGAACCCATGATATGCATTTCATCCACTACGGACGGGGATGCTCGTGTCGATGTCCCTCATCGTCGTGGTGTGTGTCGTCAACCAAGGAAAGCGTTGATACGCTTATGCCTCCCTCTGCTTCTTCTTCTCCTCGCGGCCGGCGCTCTTGCGCTCCAGGATTTGCTCACGGTCCTTGTCGAGCTTGAGCTTGGTGATGACGACCTTGGAGGGAGCGATGGGGATGGGAACGGACTGGCCGTTGCTCTTCTCGCGGACGACTGTGTTGTGACTTAGTATACCTGTCGATATGTGAGGATAGAGGGGTACGCACTGCCGTTGACGTGGAGGCAGTACTTGAGGCGGTAGACGGAGGAGACCTTGCCCTCACGTCCCTTGTTGGAGCCGCGGACAACGGTGATCTCGTCCTGGGAAAAGTCAGCACACGATAGCACTGGGGAGAAGATCTGGATACTCACGTCCTTGCGGATGGGAATGCTGCGCACTCCGTGCTTCTCGCGGAGCTCCTTACTCAAAGGCGCCTGAAGGTTGTTAGAACATGTCTCCTGCAATGTTCCAAGTCTCTTCATACGCTCATGATGACCCGACGCACACTACTCGGCGCACTGAAGTGTGCCTTTCGCGATTTGCGGCGAGAGCTCGCGACCATTGACTGGACCTTGGTCATTTTTGCTGTGGAATTGGCGGGTTGTCGGGTTAGTAGACAAAGTTCGTGTCGCGATCGCAAAAATTGGAGTTGTGAGATGTGCCTTTGCTGGGGCGGGTTCGCTTCGCTAGCGTGGTCGGAAGAAGTGTTTTGCCGATTCCGAAAGGTCCGGCCAGGAAGTCGCGTCCGCATCGTGGACCGCATTCGCCGAGACGTCATGCAGGACGCGTCGCTAAAACTGATTTCTCGAACGACGGCGCATATGTTGCGCGCAGTCGTCTAGTCGGTGTATAAGATTTCAGAGTGTTGAACTATCACCATCTATACCCAACCAAGACCCCGCGCCCAAGACATCTCCCGCTCCTTCACGCGAACCACAGTCTCCATGCAGTTGTCCAACCCCACCCGTGTAAAGGCTGCAGAAAGGCCTCCAGGCTTTTAGCAGACGCCAACATGTCCTCGAACAACTACAAGCCGTACAGCCACTCGTATCAACAAAGTTCGGCGCAACAATACGCAGCATATCATACAGCATCTGCCGCGAACAATATCGCGCAACCCGCCCACCAGTACAAACAGCCACCGACGACTCAGGCACAGGACTATATGTCCTATGAGCCTCAATCGTATGCGAATCACAATAGTGGATACGGCACGGCACAAGATAACCAATGGGGTAATAGCAACTATGGAGGGACACGAGAGACAACTAGAGGCGCCGCCGAAGTCCTGCGTAGTATGAGTAACTCGACGCCGTATACGAATAACGCTGCGCCTACGAACGCCCAACCCGGAACCACCGCGATCAACACCGCCTCCTCGCACACCAGCCGCTATGCCGCCGGCAGCTCGCACTCGCCCCTAGTGCAGGCGCAACAACCCCATGCCGTCTACGAGCAATCGCAAGCGCGACCACACAGTGTCAACAACAACCGCGCGCAGCCAGCAACTCGGGGTTTACCATCACCAGCCAATGTGGCAGGTTACCCTTCGCAGAGAACCCAAACGATATATAATTCGCAACAACAGCGAACTGCCAGCCCAGCCCAACCTCAGTACAACACCGCGCCTGTTAGTAATACGCGAAGCGCGGGTATGTCTGCTACAACGAGCCAACAGTATGACGACTACAGCGCTCGACAACCTGCCGGTGTGGAAACCTCGCGTAACTCTCAGAACGCCACACTATCGACGGCTTATAACTACGGCAAGGCGCAAATGCCTTCCGCGATTGCGCCTCCTGCGCCTGCACTGTCTGCTAGCATGGCAGACACTCACAGTGTCCAGGGCACTACCACAGTGGACCCAATGGCAGTTTACGATCCATGGCCAGAATACCAGCGGAAGCAGGCCGCACAAAAGGTGATTGAAGATGCAGCACGTGCAGAAGAAGAGAAGATTGCGGAGGAGGCGCGTCAAGTAGAGGAGCAAAAGAAAGAGGAGGCCAGATTACGCCAGTCACAGCCAAAGTCGAAAGGAAAGAAAGCCCAAGAGCAGCAAGCGGGTGCTCCGGAAGCGGCACCTGCGACGTCTAGCGACTCCGGTGGCCCTGCTGAAGCACTGGAGAGTGAGATTCGAGCAATGATGGCTAAGATGAGAGAGCTGAATAGTAAAGACCCAGCACTTCTAGCCAAAATCTGGGAAGAAGAACGTAGGGCGAGAGCGCCCAGATCTCCTACCGTGGACGATAGGCCCGCACCTCAATCTGCCACTCTGCAACCGGTACAAGTTTCTCAAGCCTCCGCTCCACAAGTCACGAACTCGAATAAAAAGGCGACACCCAAGCAAAAGGTGAATGCGAGTACCTCAAAGCCAGCGACTCCTGCCATAGCTCAAGCTGTCCCTATCAAACAAGTACAGCCAAACAGCAGTATCACTCGACCAACTGGCAACACGGTCTGGCCGCCTGAGAAGAAGGCTCATCTGGCGAGCGCAGCAGCGGCATATCTCAACACTCTGAATGTCGCCCACCAAGTCGAACCTGGCCAGATATTGAGTCTATTGAACAGCAACCCTTCTTACATCGAACTATGCGAACAACTAGAGAAGATGGGTTTGAAGCTAGACCGCGCTGTCTTCGCGAAGAGCTTACTTACAGCGGTACCAGATGTGAATTCAGTATCCCGCAAATCTGCACAGCCTGCACCAGTTCCTGTCCAGAGACCACCGGTCCCACCTGCCGTCATGAAGAAGGACGTTGCGACTTCTGTCGCGCCAAGCCCACAACACGCACCCGCAGCTCCCTCACCAGCGAATGGAAGCTCTCACCCGTCTTTTCCAGGGAGCGCGTCGCCTGCACCTGCACCTGCACCTGTCGCGGAGATGGTGCCAATCAGATCCGAGCTAAGGAAGCCAGCAAACAAAGAAGAAGCAGCACGAAAGCGTAATCTGAGTGATCTGGTCGACCTGACTCAGTTATCAGAAGACGAGGACATGGGGCCGCCGCAAAAGAGGATAAACTCAGATGCATACGCATCTCCATACCCTCGTCTCCAAGACACTATGGCCGTCGACGAGGTGCCTTCTACACCAAACTTTCCCATCGCAAATACTCCTTCCTATCAGCCTCAATCACCTGCACCCCAGCCAATGCAGACTTCTACCGAACAACTTCGTTATGTGACTCTTGTTGAGCCATTAGACAGAAAGAAAGCGCTTCGTCGCAACACTTACAACCCTGCCACAATAGCACGAGACGTGCTTCTCGCTTGTGGAAGGCATCCGTTAGAGCGCAGCTTGAATCAACATCTAGATGGTTTGAGGACTACGTTACCACAAATAGGGTTCGATTCAGATCTCAGTACAATCAAATGGGACGTCATCGACCCAGGAAGACCTCCGCCAGGATATTTCAAAGACGGTGTTCAAGCCTTGACCGAGGATGCTGACGATGAAGAGGATGCTTCAGACGACGAGGACGAGTCGCGCACCCGCGCTCCGCCTAACGCCATTGGCGGTGAAGGTGGGGCGCACAAGGCCCAAGCTTTACCTGAAGCTATCAATCCGTTTAAGCAGAAGCGCCGCGGTCGTCCTCCACGACACTCTTTTCCTGACGGTGCACCAGCAACACCCAAACGCCCAAGCAGTCCCGCTTCTATGAGTTCAAGTGTGCCTCGTCCCACCTCTGGTGCCGCTGGCGTTGGGTATCAAGCTTTCCGGTCAGCCACAGAGTATGGACTTGATGGCAAACCACTGCCAAAAAAGAAGGGCCGTCCAGTTGGATGGCGGAAAGCCATTCATGGCTCTCCTGCTGCGCAAGCTCAACCGTCAACGAATGGTCATACCGGTCCTCGCAAGAAGCAACCGACGCAGCCAAGCGCTCTGCGCAACGAACCAATTCAGATTAGTTCAAGATCACCAAGTGTTGCGAACGGTCTTCCACGATACCAGTCGTATAAATGCAAGTGGCAAAATTGCCAGGCTGATCTACATAATTTAGAGACGCTTCAGAAGCATATTTATAAGGTACATCGCAAGGAGACAGTTAACAATACTTTGGAATGCTTGTGGGACGATTGCGGAAAAGAGGTCACCAACTACGATCATATGACGAACATGAGCATTGAACGCTATCAGCCGCATTCCTTCGACCTAGAGAGCAACTGGCGTGATCATATACAGCAAGCCCACATTAGTCCGCTATCGTGGCAGCTTGGTGATGGGCCGGCCGCTGGTCTCTCTGGTAAGGAAGATAGTTAGCGGCGTGAAATGGTTGTGACTGAAGAGAAGATCTACTCTAACACTCTTAATTGCAGACTCGCACGATTCTGAGGCATATCTCAGCGATGCACAAGGACGACAGGTCACCCCACGCATCACTGTCGACCCCGCACGCATAGAAGCACTGAGCATGTTGCCACAAGCACCTATAGCTAGCGGTCGCGGTCGCGGACGTCCACCCAAGCGTACAGTGGAGCAAGAAGCCCACGATGCATATGGTAGACTCGTGTCTCTTAAGAGGCGTATTGGTGGACCCGGGATGGATCGTGGAGGTGTAACACTCGCGAACGATAAGCGTCGACGAGGCTTTATTGAAACCGATGAAATGGAGGAGGAGCTGGTAGATGTTGAGGACTGAGGGCTAAGAATTCGATGTGAGGCTCATCTTGCTTGCGCATTTGATAATTCTGTACAAGTACGCGTATACCCATGGTAAGAACAAGGCGCAAAGGGGTGGTCGGAAATGTTTCTCCATGCCCAGATATGCCATAGTTTAGTTAATTCAAACATTTTGAAATCCGTCAGCGGTTAGTTCGCCATATTGCGTACGCCAGAACTCCATGCTCCCATTTGACGGGCATCTCCCTGATTCGCAATTGATATCCTTGGTCCCTCACACAGCCCGTTCCCATGCAACAACATTCTTGCCCAAGTGTCCTTCAGTAAGACGTATACATAGCACAACTCTTACGCCTTGACCTTGCCAGCCGCAGCCTTAGGCTTCTCCTCAACCTTGTGATCGTCTGAGTTGACCTCGAGGAAATGGTATAGAACGATGAGCAGCATAGCAGCGCTTCCGAGGAAGATCGCGAGCGAGTAAAGTTGGCTGTCGGTAATCATCTTGAGTGTGACGGCGCGTCAGTTGTAGCTAGGTAATAGGGTGTGATGCTTCGAGTGCGCTGCGGAGTTGTTAGTAAATCCAATTGACGAGACGAAATTGCCAAGAGCTTACGGAAGCTAGATGCGACAGAGGAAGTCAAAAGACGGGAGTGTCGCGACGGTATTGGATGCGCAGTGATTGACTATTGGGGTGCATGTGAAGGCCACCTTGAAGCTTCGGGAATGTCGGCGAAGGTAGGGCTGGCTCTAGCGCAACATGCTCCGCCACTCGAAATTCCACCCCACACAGCGTCATTCTCACTTTGACACACACAGCGCAGGTACCATATCCCCCGCCAGGCACCCAAATTCGACCATCCAGGGCGCCCGGATTGTTTGAACACCCCAAAACGCACTCCCCACTGTCATTTCAACACCGCCCATATACACTAAGCCAAGATGCCACCCAAAGGCAAGGGCGAGCAGCCCAAGGTGAAGAAGGTCGCCGTAGACAAGACCTTTGGTATGAAAAACAAGAAGGGAGGAGCCGCCCAGAAACAGATTGCCCAGCTCAAAGCGACCACTGCATCGGGAGGCACGCCTGACGAGAAGCGCAAGGCGGCAGAGAAGGCGCAGCGTGAGAAGGACAAGGCGGCGGCAGAGGCAGCCCGCAAGGAAACCGCCGAACTCTTCAAGCCCGTACAAATCCAAAAGGTGCCTTTCGGAACCGACCCCAAGACTGTCTTGTGCCAGTTTTTCAAGAAAGGAAACTGCGAAAAGGGCAAGAAGTGCAAGTTTAGCCATGATCTGAATATCGAGCGCAAGACCGAGAAGAGGAGTTTGTACACCGACACCAGAGATGAAGACAAGGAGGCCGAGGAGGAGCGGCGGAAGAAGGATAACATGGATGATTGGGATGAAGACAAGCTGCGACAGGTCGTTCTAAGCAAGCACGGCAACCCGAAGACGACGACGGATAAAGTGTGCAAGTACTTCATCCAAGCTATCGAGGATCAGAAGTATGGTTGGTTCTGGGTGTGTCCCAACGGAGGTAAGCTTGAACAACAAAATGCATTCGAAATATACGCTGACTTGGATTCTAGGCGACAAGTGCATGTACAAGCACTCTCTACCACCTGGGTACGTGTTTTTGCTTCTTTCGCCACACAGCATGTGCACATCTGTACTAACACTTTTCTAGTTTCGTCATCAAGACCAAGGAACAGCGCGCCGCCGAGAAGGCCTTGATGGCCAACTCCCCGCTCAACACCCTCACCCTCGAAGACTTCCTCGAGTCCGAACGCCACAAGCTCACCGGCAATCTCACACCGGTCACGCCCGAGACATTCGCCAAATGGAAGAAAGAACGTATCGACAAGAAACAAGCCGAGGAAGAGGCCAAGAAACTCAAGGATGCCACTGGTCGTGCTATGTTCGAAAAGGGCGACTGGGCACAAGACAGCGATGCGGATAGTGATGATGAGGACGATGGAGACGCGTGGAATTTGGAGACTATGAGGAAGGAGACTGAGGCGGCGAGGGCAAAGAAGGAAGAGGAGAGGATGGCTGCTCAACTTGAGAAAATGGTTGTATCTTGAGGGATGCACTTCTATCTCGGAACGAAGACTATTGGAGAGAGAGCGAGAGCGATAAGGCGGGAAGAGCTCGCTGGCTGCCACACAATGCTGCAACAGCTTGCGGGGCATTGCCGGGACCCGGCTTCGATTGAAGCATGTGGAGGCAAAAGATTGACTTGAGCGATCGTCGCATCATGAGCATGTTTGGCCGTGTCTGGGCTTCAGCGTTTATGCGGCATGGCTTGGAACACATGCAGAGCTTAGTCGGCTTTGTGTGTCTGGCGCTGGCGTCTGGGTTCTGGTATTATTACATATATATACATACATGGCTGTACGAATACACGGCTAAGTTCGCCTGGGCAAGTCGTAAGCGACTTGCGCTGTGGTAGTGACTTCAAGGAATGCATTCGATTGATCTTGACTTGAGATGATGGTAAAACCGAACAGATGTGTTCATATCTGGACAAGCTCGTCCACTTGGTGATGTTTCGGTGCAGAGTGAATCTGAAGACATAGGCAAATCAAGACTTGCATTGCATGTTGATGCTGACCACGCCCAACCTTACGGTATATTTTGGTAACTTGACGGCGCATTTCAGATATTCGACGGAAAAATTTTGTGGTTTCGCGGTATATTTCAGTATCCAGTCTTGCATCATGTTCCATCAATAGTAACATAATTTCAGAAGGAGCTAAGACGTCTTGCGCCTACATCGAGGACAAAGACTACCCGGAAAGCATCTTCGGTAATCGCAAGCGTACTCTTCTTACACATGTTGTCTTATCTTTAATTCAGATCTCCATTCGGACCTACTACCGCCATGCTCATTGGCAGCTCACAACACCTCGTACGAAAGCCAGAAAGAAGCAAGAATCCTGCTGACGACCAAAACCTCTACGGGAGAAGATGCGGTAAATTTACTCGGAAAGTGGAGTCTTTCACGATGCACACAATCATCGCAGGATCACTCCAAGGATGGCTGCTCCGAGTTTGGCGCGCGTCCATTGATTGCCACTAACCCCCATGTAGCCACGCTTGACCCGGACAAGGAAAGGCGCTGTTGTCGTCTTGGCACCAAAATGCCGCGCTGCAGTTCCGCCTACGCCTGGTCACACTCCCCGCAACATGACGGCATGCTTGTTCGGCCACGCTAGAAGCATGTACCAGTCCCCAGGCCCTGGGCCTCTCTCGCATCCGATTTCGTTGCCGGCGCGCACTACACTCCCGAGTTGTCTTGCCATGACTACACGCGGCCGTATGGTGGCCGACACTAGCCTTGGTCCGTGACTGATGGCGTCGTCAATTGATCGTCTCTTAAAGAGTCGGCTGGGGTCGTTGTTTTTAGTGGTTTGATTAATATACTTCATAACTTTTAAACACACTTCTAGCCTTGCTTTCCTATACAACAGAGGTATACCAATATCTCGGTGCAGCTGAGAGCGAAGGTATTCCTTGACATCGATCATCGAGTGTGGGGCCCTTTCCGTATTCCCGGATTCGCTCCCGTCTCATCTATATCCTGCTTGAGAATCCCACTGGATTGAAGTAATAGCAATGGCGGTGGAAAACTACGACGTCGTTATCGTTGGCGCAGGACCTGTTGGCCTTTGTCTTTCAACGTGCCTGGCGAGATGGGGTTACAAGATCAAGCATATCGACAATCGACCGGAACCGACCGCCACTGGACGGGCGGACGGAATCCAGCCGCGTTCCTTGGATCTACTCCGGAATATGGGCCTCAAGCGCAAGATTATGGAGTACGAACCTGCAAAGGTTTACGAGGTGGCTTTTTGGGACCCGGCGCAGAAGGGCATTCACAGGACAGGTACTTGGGCTAGTTGTCCCAAGTTCATCGATGCACGGTACCCTTTTACTACGCTTCTCCACCAGGGCTTGATTGAGCGGACGTTCATTTCGGATATTGAGAAGAACGGCAGTGGTATCCAGAGACCCTGGACGATCAAGGGGTTCAAGAATGATGGCAAGGATCCGACATATCCTGTTGAGGTCAACCTGGCGCATGTTGATGGCACAATGGAGGAGACTGTACGCGCAAAGTACTTGTTCAGTGGTGAGGGAGCAAGGAGTTTTGTAAGGGACCAGCTGGGTGTCAAGATGATCTACAAAGATCCTATTGCACATGTTTGGGGTGTCATGGATGGAGTTGTCAGAACGAACTTTCCAGACATCAAGGTATGTTTGATTCACTAATCTGTTTTTCTACTGAATACTGATCTCAGTGCAGATGAAATGCACAATCCACTCAGACAACGGCTCCATTATGATCATCCCACGCGAGAACAACATGGTCCGCTTGTACATTCAAGTCGCATCTTCTACAGATAAAGACTGGGACCCACGGAAGCAGGCTACTGCAGAAGACGTTCAAGCGCGTGCCAAAAAGATTTTCGAACCATACACCATCTCCTGGGATCGCGTGGAATGGTACTCGGTCTATCCGATTGGACAAGGTATTGCTGAGCGCTACACACTCGACGAGCGGGTCTTCATGGGTGGTGATGCCTGCCATACCCACAGCCCCAAGGCTGGCCAGGGTATGAACACAGCCTTCTTAGATGCAGTAAACTTTGCATGGAAAATTCACCACGTAGAGAGCGGCTGGGCACCACGATCCCTTCTGTCGACATACGAATCCGAACGCAAACTCATTGCTGAGACTCTCCTCGACTTTGACGCCCGATACGCAAAGCTCTTCTCCGCCCGGATACCCTCAGCTGGTGAAGTCGCTGGTGCATCAGCAAAAGAAGCCGCCGAAGACAATGAGTTCATCAAGACATTCAAAGCCAGCTGCGAATTCACCAGTGGTTATGGCGTAGCATATAAACCCAACATGGTAAACTGGGGCCCAGAACACCCCGCACAGCACCCCCTCATCCTGTCGTACGAAAAGGGCACAACCCAACGAACAGGCAGAATCATGACACCGGCAACCGTCACACGTGTCGTAGACGCCAACGTCGTACATCTGGAACAAGAAATTCCCATGAACGGCTCCTATCGCATGTTCATCTTCGGCGGTGCCTTGGACAAGAGCGCAACAGCACTCAAAGACCTAGCAACACAGATGTCATCCCCAACATCCTTCTTCAGCACGTTCCTCCACCGCGACCTTAAGGAGAAGGATCGCTACTATGAAAAACATAACCCACATACCGATTTCCTTTCTCTGGCTCTTGTCTTTTCGCAGCCCCGCTCAAGTATTCACATCGATGAGCAGTTGCCTCAGCCATTTAACCGCTATGCTGACCATGTTTATGCGGACGACGTCTGGGACCAGAGGGTGCCGGATGCGAAGGCTGCGGCACATGCTAAGATGGGGCTTGACGAGGAGAGGGGAGGCGTCGTTGTTGTCAGGCCGGACGGGTATGTCGGTGTTGTCGTTAAGCTGGAGGAAGGGAAGGGGACGTGTGATGCATTGGATGCGTGGTTCTCGGGGGTTACAGGGAAGAAACTTGGGGGTGAGCGGGCGAGTCTATAGACCGAGCGTTTTCCAGTCATGAAGACACTTTTGGGACTTGCATAGCGTTGCTTTAATTTCTCTACATAAATGTATGAATCCGTTCAATCGGAAACCAATTCATGGTATTTGACAATATCTTCGGAGCGCTCCTGCCCAATGAATGAAGTGACCTCATCGTGCACGGACGTATCGCGAAGGAAGGCGCGTCGTTTGAAAGCTAAACCAGAAACTCTCATCAATGTTCGTCTCTGGCTAGGCACAGACTTGCTTACAGCTCAGGATTTGCGCCGCCATATATCTCAGTCTAATTCTATCAGCGCCTAACGCGACTCGTTCTGAGACACCCAATGCCTAGGTAGGGAAAAGGCCGTGCAATTCCTTGGATAAAGGATGTAAGAACTAAGAAGCATTGGTACGCCCACCGATGATGACGCGCCGTTGCGGGGATTGCTTATTGGCTCAGAGCGATGCGACAACAAGTCTACGCTCACACCGGCAGCAAGGCTGAACTTTAGGATGCAGTAGCTTTCTTGAAGAGATTGCCTGAGCGGGTCTCTATGGAGTAAGATAGTGCGGCCAATATCCTGGAGGCCTAATTGCCAACGCGATGTGCTACCTGTGGACGTAAGCTGACAACAAGAGGCGTACAAGTGTACATGATCTTGAACACCCTCCCCCTCCTCAAGTCGTTTTCTTTTCACATGAGCCGGTTGCTATCGAGCTCTCAGTAAAAAGATCATGGCGCAAAGGTCATTGTACGTTGCAGGCCTTGTGCCACTACTATTTGCGGTGTTCTACTTCCAACTCGGCAACCTCTCAAACTTTTACAACTATGCTCTTCAAGCGTTGCAGACACCGTCCGCAAGTGTTACGCGTCAAGCTCCAACGACCGGAAAACCACCCATCATCATGGCGGCAACCCCCGCCTTCAGCCACATGGAAAAGATCACGACGATCACCGAAGGTCTCATTTCACTCGGCTACCCCGTAAACTTCATCACTGGGCCAGACTTCAAAGACACTATTGAAGCAATGGGCGCAACATATATCCCCATCGAAGGTCAGGGAAACTTCATCCTGTCCGACGAAGACCTAGCAACATTCGTCAGTCTGCAAGGCAACGAGCTCGAAGTCTTTGCTACGACAGCTATCTTCATCAAGACCATTCCTAGACATTACCGCACACTGCAACGAACCTTCCAAGAGTTCCGTGACCAATACGGCGAGAAAGAGAAGATGATTTACATCTTCGACTTCACGTTCGGTGGCTCATACCCTGTCGCCTACGGCGCACCTGGCATTCGTCCTGACGCAGCGATTGCTATAGGTCTGGCGCCATATGTGGCGGCTAGTAACGATACGTTCCCTTTTCGTTCGGGAAAGCACCCAGATACAAGTCCAGAGAGTAAGAGGATCCATTTTGAAGCGCAACAGGCCCAGAACAGGGATCATCCTATCGATACTCCTGTCAATGAGGCTGCTAATGCCATGCTCCGGCAGATGAATGCGACGAGAGATGTGCCAGGCTTTAACGAGATGGCGAGTTCTGGGTCAGATATATTTCTTCAATACGGCGTTCCGGCCTTCGAATATGAACGCAGTGACTGGCGACCGAACCTTAAGTTCATGGGTGCACCCGTATCCGTGGGGATCGCAGACCACACGCTCCCGGAGTGGTGGAACGATGTGCTTGAAGCAAAGGCAGCTGGAAAGAAGATTGTTGCTGTGTCTTCCAGCAGTGTGGTCTTCGATACGAGTGCGCTTATCAAACCAGCTTTGGAAGCATTCGGTGGTAGAGATGATGTGTTCGTCATTGCTACGTTGGTTACGTCGGATGTCGAAACGCTTGACTTCGAGATCCCAGAGAATGCTAGAGTTGCAAAGTTCATTCCTCTGGACCTGGCTCTGCCTTACGTATGTATACCTGTGGCAAAAGTGGGGCTCGCGTTCATTGTTGCTAACATCAAACAAGGTAACTGTGCTAGTTACGAATGGCGGATACGGCACTGTTCAACAATCACTCCGTGCTGGTGTGCCTATGATTATCTCTGGAATTGGACAGGACAAATTGCATACCGGAGCTCTCATTAACTACAAAGGCTTTGGCATATACAATGCTTTACCTCAGGTGACTGCCGAACTCCTGACTGAGTCTTTCGATAAGATGATGGGTAATGCAACATATCAGTACGTTCTTTTTCCTCCTCTTGCTCCAAGGCCGGACGACAAGCTATAAAGCTAACAAACCATAGTGAGAGACTTGGTGCCGTTAAAAAGGACTACGCGAAATACAATGCGGTGGAAATTGTGGATGAGACGATCAAACAGGTACTCAAGGGTGAAGTGGCCATCTAGCTATGAATGCTGGGTCTAGCGATGTACTAGCATCGGTTGTGGTATGTTCTCGAAGTCAGTCGTCCGGTAATCGAGTGTGGATACGGATAGCTTTATGGCGAATATTGTGATTAGACACCTCTTATGCACGACCACGTCGTATCGCAAATGCTCTATCTCACCGTTTCACTCATCTATGTATCCTTCAATTCTGCAGCCTCGCCAAAAAGATCTACATTGAGCTAGGATGAATCGCTTGCCACACGTTTCGTACATTTAGTGTCACGGGTATCATCGGCCTCAGACATGTGGTCTCTCGCTCGTGATTGGGTCAGATAGGCATCGTGATAGTGACGATGAAGGTCAACATGTGGTGTACTCGAGCTCCGACAAATG
>Ga0265797_10007403_pt1 | contig 15055 bp, 10 predicted proteins | sample P2T30metagenome_FD_192433 | JGI IMG/M metagenome (GOLD analysis project Ga0265797, IMG submission 192433) | Plant litter microbial communities from East Loma Ridge, Irvine, California - P2 T30 | ecosystem: Environmental > Terrestrial > Plant litter > Unclassified | place: USA: California... | reverse complement strand
TCTCAAGGGTATTACAGGGATCTTTGTGCTCGTCTTAGTTCTAGATTGACGATTCCGGAAACCTAGCTGTGATGAGGTTACTGTGCCTGGTAGTGATAAGAGGGGTTGTTCTGACTTGTACAGCCCAGCGGCCTAGTTGTCAACTCACCGTAGACCATCGCCGACTGTGCGAAGTGATCTTAAGTCAACAACCAAAATCTTCACTCCAGCAGAGAAGTCTGCAGACCACCTCTGAAGAGACTCATTGGTTTTCTCCTGGACGCAGCCGCATGTTTAACGAATCGTTGGACTTCCACGGGAACTTGATGTCCTGCGGATGCAGACATTACTGACCGAGAGTAGACGTGCCACATGGTTCTCATAAGTCATAAACCACGTCAATCACAGCCGTACAAATAAAAAGCAACATAAAGCACACAAACTCGCCTCAAAAACATATCAGCACACCCATGAATCAACCACGCCCAACCGCAGGCCCCACCAGCTCCGGCAGCACAACCGCCGCATCCCCCAAGAAGAACCAATCCCCCTCTCTCCAACCCCCCATCGGCACATCCTTCTCGTCCATATTCACGACCGCAACTCTCGCCCCGCGCTGCCTCGCTTCGTCCACATACCCTGCTGCAGGATACACCTTCGCCGAAGTGCCTATGACAAGGATAAGATCGATCTTCTCCTTCCGCGCGAGGTACGAGTCGACGGTCTCGAGGACGGAGAAAGGCAGGTGTTCGCCGAACCAGACCACGCCGGGGCGGAGGAGATTTTTCTTGCACTGCGGGCATTGGGGGAGATCTGAGGGTTGGAGAGATGGAAGGGGGTTGGAGGCATTGCTTATGTCCAAGTCTTGACGGGAGGCGTTGCTCGTGGAATCTTGAGCCTGGCCTGAAGAGGTGGTAGGGATCGCGAGAGCAGGGCAGACGGGATCTGTGAAGTCGTCGGCTCGGACGTACCCGCATCCAGTCTTATCCGAGCAAACGAGATCGAACAGCGTGCCGTGGAGGAGCTGTAATTGCTCTCGAGGATGGTTCGCGCGTTGGCTCAGACCATCGACGTTCTGGCTCAGGCATTGGAAACCGGGCATTTTGCGCGCGAGGTCTGCTAGGGCGTGGTGGGCTGCGTTGGGTTGGGCTTGAAGTGCCATGTGGCGGCGGTAGTTGTAGAACTGCCATACGAGGCCTGGGTTTGCTGCGAAGGCTTCGGGGGTTGCCAGCGAGATGGAGTCGTGTGTTCGCCAGAGACCACCGGCACCACGGAAGGTTGGGAGGCCTGAGGAGGCGGAGAGGCCGGCGCCGCAGAGGGCGAGGACTCGCTTGGAGGAGGCGAGGGTTGCGTGGAAGGAGGCAAGGTCGCCTCGGAGGGTGGTGAAGGCTTGGGAAGTGGAAGAAGTCATTTTTCTGGATTGTTGGGATCGATTTCTCGAAGTACAACGATAGAATTGATGGTTGAGGAGGTTGCGAGGAAGGAAAAACTTGGAGGTGTTGTAGATATAGCTTAGTTGCATTGAAGCATGAGATGAGGCCAAGGGTGGTTCGAGATGTTTGCTTGCCAATGCGAGAGTAAACGTGACACGGCGTGATACGGATCTCTGTGATAGGTAATGTTTGAGGAGGTTGCCCTTTGTGATAGTCAGCGATTGTAATGGTCTGGTATCGAAGCAGGTTTGCCTCGTTCACTGCGTCGTTTATGTTCACAGCATTTGATGGAGTCTGGGGATTGCGGAGACAACAGCCGATCATGATCGGACTTGGGCGTTTTATTTAAGTCTTCCCAATCCACTCCTCACCACCGACAACCATGAGACGAAGCCTACTACGGCCTCTCCAGGCCAGCACATTACATCGCCCAGCAAGGCCACTCGCAGCATTCCGCAATAGAGCAACTTACCTACCTTCCATCCGCACCCGCACGCTCGTGTCTGCCGCAGAGTGCCAGTTCGGCCAGCCGCTGCACGAGACTCATCCACACTTGATCGCACCAGGTGATCTCACACCTGGAATCTCGGCCCTCGAGTACCACCACAGGAGAGCCGCACTCGCGAGCAAACTGCCCAAGAATGGCATAGCAATCCTGGCCGCGAACGACGTCAAGTTCCGATCCGGCGCCGTCTTCTACGAGTTCCACCAGGAGCCAAACTTTTACTACCTGACCGGTAAGGAGTAGAAAAACCCGCCCGTTGTGCTTTGTAGAACATCATCTCCTTCTGCGTCTTGTGCTGAGCGCTCATGTAGGTTTCAACGAACCTGATTCAATAGCCGTCATCGGTAAGTCTAGGTCTTTTTACTTATACAGCCAATCCCACCTCAAGCCACAAGCTCACAAGTAGGAAAAAGAGAAGGGCGAGACCGACGTCGAATACACCTTCCACCTCTTCGTACGGCCCAAGGACGAAAGAGCAGAGATATGGGACGGCGCGCGCTCGGGCGTGCAAGCAGCACAGGACGTCTTCAACGCAGATGAGGCGCAGAGTATCGACGCGCTGTCTTCAATCCTACCGCAAATCATCAACGGCGCGCGAGAGGTCTACACCGACATCGGCAGCTATGGCACCAAGAGCGCGGTGGAGAAGTTCATCCAGGGAAGCGGCAGCAGTGGCGTCGAAGGCATGCAGAACGCTCTCAAGAACACCGCGCGCGTCCACCAACTCCGGCCCCTCATGAACGAGCTGCGCCTGAAGAAATCCCCCGCTGAATTGGACAACATGCGCCGCGCGGGAGCCGTTTCAGGGCATGTCATCACCGAAGCCATGCGCGGCCAGCACACGACCGAGAAGCAACTGTGGGCGGACCTGGCCTACGGCTTCCGCTCGCAGGGCCTCGACTGCGAAGCCTACGTGCCCGTCATCGCCGGCGGCACAAACGGCCTCAGCATCCACTACGTCCGCAACGACTGCCAGCTGCGCCCGGGGGAGACGGTCCTTGTCGACGCCGGCGGCGAGTACGGCGGCTACGTCGCGGACATCACGCGCACCTGGCCGGTCGACAAGACCTTTTCGCCGGCGCAGCGCGAAATCTACGCGATGCTGCTCGAGACGCAGAAGAGCGTTGTCGCCATGTGCAAGGAGTCCGCCGGGCTTTCGCTGGATCGCTTGCATCGTATCACGGACAACATGCTTCGCGAAGGGCTCAGGGATCTGGGCTTTGACGTTTCGGGGCGGAATATGGAACAGCTGTTCCCGCACCACGTTGGTCACTTTGTGGGATTGGATGTGCACGACGCGCCTGGGCATCCGCGGACAGGAGCACTGGTTGAAGGCAACTGTATTACGATCGAGCCGGGTGTTTATGTTCCGAACGATGAACGTTGGCCTGAGAGGTTTAGGGGACTGGCGATGCGAGTTGAGGATTCGGTGATCATTGGGAAAGACGCGCCTGAAGTGCTGACTGCGACGGCGGCAAAGGAGATTGATGAGATCGAGACGTTGAGGGGTGGACGGTAATGTGGCTTTGTGTACAGAAGTGTAGGTAAGGATTGACTTGTAATAACATAGATGTATAAACAGAAAGCTCTAAAGCAAACGCCCTCGTGTCGATTTGATTGTCAGTTGAACCCGACCGCAACCCAACGCCAACTACGAAAAGTCCTGGTATCAAGCAAGCAAGTAGCGCCAACAGAGAGAGAACCTCCAAACCTTCCCGGCTCGCTCACATAGTCGTGTCCATCGGCTCAGTATCATCCAGCATCTCCGAATCCTCCTCGAGAACAATCTTAGTGCTCTCAGCGTCCGGGACACCGATAGTAGTACCGCCGAAACCAAGAGTGGTATCTCTCATCTCCGTGCGCAGCTGCGTGACACTGGGATCTTCGTCCACATCCTCATCGTCGTCTTCCTCCTCCTCTTCTTCTTCTTCGGTCTCCTGTTTAACACCACCACGAACAGTACTCTCGAACTCCGTCGCCTCCGCCCCGGCGCCAGCGACCGTGGCGCTCGTCTCATCAACATCATCCTCGTCCTGCGCAACTTCAGTACTCTCGACAACCGTCTCCTCCGCCCCACCTCCACCCCTCTCAAGCGTCATAACATCGTGCATCTGCTTCAACAACGCAGTCTGCAGCTTCGCCAACACATTCCGGCTGGTAGCATCCGCTGCGACCTTCGTATCCACAGCCTCAGCCACAAGCTCCAGAACAGTCTTCAAACGTTCGCCATCGCAACCCGCAGGCGGCAAATGCAAGCGGCCGAGGACAGAAAACAGAACTTTCTTCTCGTCCTTCGACACCTGGCTGGTGACGAGGCGCTCGAGGATGTGTTCGGCGAAGAGGTAGTGGGTTTCGCTCGCGCCGTCGGCGGAAGCAGCAGACGCCCCGAGGCCCCCGGCAGTGGCTTCGGCGAAGCCGAAGATCTTGCGCGGGTCCGTCCAGTCGAGGAGCATGTTCCCCACGGCGCTGAGCTTGACCATTCCGTCTTCCTCTTCCTCTGCGTCGGCGACTTCTTCGAGGAAGGCTTCGCGGATGGTTGCCAGCTTTGCGATGACGGGGCAGGCGACCGAGACCATGCGGGTGGCGTTCTCGGCGCGCGAGTGGCAGTAGACGGGGAGGAAGTAGCTGAGAGACTGGCGGAGTTGGGCGTTGTCTGCGGTGTCCGGGTCGAAGTAGGCTACGACTAGTTGTTTGAGGAGGTCGGGTTCTGTGATTAGGCGACTGAGCATTGCTTTTGAGAGGGCGGTTGCGCCGGTAGCTTGGACGGCTGGGTCGTTGGATTTGATGGAGCGGGAGTAGGCTTTGAGGATGGGCTTGATGAGGGGGTTTTCCTCTTCTTCGTTTGCGGGCTCTGCGAGAAGGGACGGGTGGGTCACGAGGATGTCGGTGATGATTTGAAGGGCGATGGTCTGCAGGGCGGGATGACCTTTCAGGAAGCAGTGAAGGAATAGAGTAAGGTTCTCCTCGGCCAGGTTCTGTAGTGAAATGGATTAGTGCGTGGTCAGTGGCGGTTGATGTGACGCAACCTACCTTTCCAAGAATGCAGCAAAGACCCAAGCAAACGAGTCCCCTTTCACGGATGGGCGCTTCCTGGCTTCGCACTGCAGGAACCACGAGGTTGTTCAGCATGGTGACGAGATGCACATTCTCTTCCAGATCACACTGCACGTTCTGCAGCATGCATTGCGCGATGTGCAAGCACTTCATGTTGACCATAATCTCACGAACAGCCTTGTCTTCGTCGGCCTCCTCCTCGTCTTCCTCGCCACCGCGCTTCTTCGACTTCTTCGGCTTTCCCTCAGGAGTTCCGTCCTCACCATCGACCTGAGATGTTGCAGAGTGGAAAGACTCTTCCGTGCTGTCAGGATCATCATCTTCATCTTCGCCCATGATTGTGTCGTGAACTTCAGCAACAGCTTCAAGGACAATACCACAGAACTCACGCTCGCCCTTTGCATCCTCACCGCACACAAGGCGGAGGACTTCAACGACCATTCTTGTCGATTCTTCGGGCAACTCAGGCAGAGCCAGCGCCTCGCGCATGAGGCCGAACATCTTGCGGCGGCCCACTTCGTCCGAGTAGTCGAATGTCTGTGCCATATGCAGCATCTGCTCGACGACAAATTCCCTCTGCACAGAGTCCTCATCAGCCTCCTCGTCTTGCTCGGTGGCTGCCTCGCGGATCGTTTCAATGAGCTTGTTCAGTTCGCGTTCCAGTAGGAAGCCGAATTTGGTGACTTCGGGCAGCTTCTCTTCGACAAGCACGTCCAACGCTCTAGGTCCAGTGTAGCCGTCTTCTTTGCCAGAAGTTCTGCAAAAGTCGTTGAAAGTGCGTGCAACGAATGCCAACTCGGGCGTGAGGTCCTCCCAGAACGAGTCAGGGAAGCTGACATAGTCCACATAGTCTGGCCTGCCTTGCCAGAACTGCTTCATCGCGATCTGAGCAATGCCACTTTCGCCGCCGGAGTTGATGATGTCGATACGCTCGAGAAGCTCAAGCAGTGCATCGAGCGAAGGGTCTGCTGCTTGGTTGTTTTGCTGTGCTTGCTCCTCGCCCTCGGCAGCGTTGTCTGCTGGCATGGCTGCACAGTCTTCGATCCATCGTTCTCTGAAAAGACGTGCTGTCGCTTCTCGTACTTTCTCGTCGCGATCACGCAGACCCCAGCGAAGCAATTTCTCACGATGTGTCAGACTCAAGTGGCGGAAATCCCCAAGCGCAGGCAACAGTCTCGCGTAGAGCGCTCTGCGAGTCGCGCCGTCCAGATCCCGGGCTCGCTCCAGCAGATACGGTAGCACTTCTTTGGTTAGAGGTAGGTTTAGGAGCAGGTTTCGCCGCACCTCAGCAGCTGGATCGTTTTGCAGGATGTCGAGAAGTTTCACAAGCACGCCGTGGCCGCTTTCGTTGTCAGAATCGCTATCCTCGTTCTCCTCGTCGTCGTCAACCTCCGCTGCCAGGCGCCCGAGCCCGTACACAGCTTGTAACCTCACCGGCGCTTCTTTGTCATGAATGCGCTTGAGGAGATTCAGCCTCAATTGATGGAACAGAGTATCGTCCAGAGAGTCCAAGCTATTGATAATGTGACTCGTCATCTGCGTCGCGCGGAACCTCGTCGTCTTATCCTTGACCTGCAAAAGCGGCAGCAGAGTCCCCAGCAGCTTCGTCGTAAGCCTCGCAGTCGGCGTTTCCGGCACACCCGCATCCTCCTCATCCTCCTCATTGCTCAGCAACTCATTATCCTTCTGGCTAGCAGCATTCAGGAAAGTCCCCAAGAACCGCACAACGCGGTCTCCCGCCGGCTCCGACTTTTTGACCGCCATCATGCGCAGCGTGCACCGCACGAACTCGCCGTTGAAGTCCTCTTCTTCGAAATCCTCTTCCTGCTTCCCTCCTTTCTTCTGGTTCACGGGCTCGTAGCAGCACGCCTCTTGGATCTTCCGCAGGCTGATCACGCATTTCCGGTGGCCGGCTGTGGATTTTTGCGAGTCGCTGAAGACTGTGCAGATTGCGCGTCGGAGGCTTGTGTCGGCGCCTTCGTCTGGGATCTCGGTCGCTGGTGAAGCGGTGCGGGCTGTTCTCGCTGAAGAGCGAGCGCCGCCTCGGGCGACACGTCCAGGCATGATTGTGGGTGTTGAGTTACTGGTGGTCGTTATTGCGTGGTTATCATGAGTCGTTCAGTCGTTTCTTGCAGGTGAGGATATTCGGCGTCGTTGTCGTCCAATGTTTACAGGAGCGGATCAAAACAAAGTCCGCGCCTGTTGTATCGATAAGCAGCCCCAACCCTAACCCTGACTTCAGAAGTCAGGACGATGCTTGACACTCGAAGTATTATGAATAGTTGGTTTCAATCGCCATACGAACTGTGTCTTAGTGATAGAGTGTCGATATGCTTGGATGTACTCAATCGTTCGAACATGGGCGCACGAATACTTTGACCGGGCAATTCGAGGCCTCTTTGAGTATGAATGAGACTAACTGATGGATCTACGGGTATAGAATTCGCAAGATCAAGGACGGGTCCCCTTCTTAGACATGAGGATCACTTCTGACATAAGCTATTTGTAACCTCGATCACTGTATTCTCTTGAACCGTTCAATCGTTCCCTACAACGTTCGTTGCAATCGCTAAGCACAATAGAGCCGCCGAGGAGCTAGAAGCTATGTTTTCTTATAGAGCCACAGGATGAATGAATTCGATCAACAGAGGACCGCCGTCTGCAATGACAGCGTACCAACAGTAGTCACGATCATGAATCATGGACGAATAGTATGTAGCCAAAAAAGGCGAGAGGTCTATAACGAATCGGCATGAAACGTCGGAACGTTCTCCCTATGGATGAGGTGATGTTGTAGTAGATCGATCTGCGCCTACGCCGTTATCATGAGTCGTCATTGTCGTTGACGATGTTCGTTACACATTATGAAAGTAGTTAGTCCAGGATGAGAAGTCTTCTAAAAAAGGGCAAGATGAATTGAAGCTATCGGCGTTGCAAGCGAGCGATCATCATCGCATGATGGACTAGACCAGAAGCACGCTCCTACTCGGCCAACCCGCTTGTCAATCCGCTCAGCTGGCATGATGTATATTGCTTCGACGGTGGACTTTAGCCTGTTCGATCTGCGTTTGCTTATCTGGAGTCGAAGGTAGGCAGGAACGCCGTTCTCGTTCTCATCACGATGCTGTGATTTTGGCAGGCAGCTCGGGGATGAAAGTTCTTCCCAGAGACGAAGTAGCAGCAGGCTCGTGTCGAGGTCACCAGCTGCAAGCTGCAAGCTTGCAAGCGACTGATCATCATCCGGTTCATTAGAACAAGAGAGCACGCGCCTCAGCCAGCTCATCATCAACAATCCACTCAGCTCAGCTCAGCTCAAGTCCGGCAGAGGACGGGGAGACAGTCATGATAGAGACAAACAAACCCCCACGTCTTTGGCGATCATCTTCACAGACAGACAGAAAGGAAGACAGAAAGCACTCTGCCTGCAACAGAGCCGCGAGATCCCCCTGTCCAGTTTCAAGAATTCCCGCTCTAGCCGCCACAGAACAATGTAAGGGAAAAGAAAAAAAGTTGGTTTACAGTTGGTTCTACTGGTTCGGCACTTGGAAAAGGGCCCGCGCGGTTCAGTGGAGCAAACTACTGCAGTTAGCCGAGAAGCGCAGGGCGATACTGCTTAGGGCGATACGCGTGCGTGCAAAAAGCCTTGGCTTCGGCATCAGTTAAAGAGAGAGGGGGATTGATGATGTTCCTGCAACTTTCTTAGGTGAGACAACCGGCTTCCAGAGAGTGAGATTGAGTGATTGAGTGATTGCGGTATGCGAGATTGATTGGGGGAATTGATGAAGATTGGGGAGTCGATTCGCGAGGCAGCGGAATGATTTATTCCTATTGGAAGGATTAGGGGGGATATTCCTGCGGTGATGCGTGCATTATAGTAGGTGGTGGGCGTGAATAGCTGGGCGAGCGGTGAAGCGAGATAGGGCTGTTTGGTTGTCCGGCTGCTATAGTAGTCCGTCCGCCGAGGTGGCGATACAGTATACTTTCGAAGGTTCGGTCGACATTTCTGCGAAGGAAAAGTATACATGTCGGAGGTTATTTCGGAGGCACAGGCTGGTTGTGATTGGCGCAGAGGGTTTTCTTGAAAAGTATGGAAGTCAGGGTAGAGAGTACTTTGAAACGTCAAATAGATCGGAAGAAGATCGGGCATGTATTTGGCGGCGGCGAGTCACGGGTAGTTCGTGGGATGGAACTGTAGAAGGTGCTTGGAAGTCGAGATGGCGTTCAAAAAGGCGTTCTTCTCTGACACTCTGACGAAGCCAGACTGGCCCAGGCTTGGGCTTTGAGCTTGTCCTTGCCCGACCACGCCGACCTAACAAAACATGGCAAACTCTCTTGTAATAATCTTTGCTGGGCGGGAGTGAGAAGAAGTCTAATGACGGGGGTAAAGGGATAGTCTTGGATTCGTTCCTACTATATCGTGTCGATCTCTTCCTATAGTACTACGGTCCAAGGTTTACTATTGCTTCAGTTAGATGGATAGATATACAGTAGTTTGGTAGGATGCTCGAGTAAAACGACGCCGACGAATCAACAGAATGATCATCTGAATTAAAGGAATGTCTCTCATCAGATGACTGTGACTGAACAAGTCAAAGGGACTCATCATCGGAGACGTTATTCCCTTTGCGTTGGTGGGTGGTGCAGTCCGCGATTCGTGTTTTTGCGAGGAGACTAACTAGGTACTGGAAGACGCTGCTGATCTGATCTCCCCTCTGCGTGCCCTCCCCTTTCGATCCATGCACCACGCTGCCATTCCCGACACCACTAAACTAAACATATCCCTGTCCTTTCCACCCATTCTTCCCACTTCATACACTCCTCCGCCCCCGATCGCCGCTTCCGTGAGAGATCCACTCCCTTCCCTACTTCCGCCCCGACCACCACCCTCTCTCTTGCATTGTCCGACACCGATATCACCTCCGCCGACACCTCCACCACCACCACCACCACCACCACTGCATACTGTACCTTTCCAGCACCGACTAGCATCGCCACCCAGCACTACCATCCACGCGGCTCTGGCAGCCACAACCCCTCCGGTTCAGGCTTTCTGCATCTCACCTCGCCCTCCACCTACCACACTGCCTGCATCCCGCCATCCCGGTTGTCAAAGCGCCCACCTCACGCCCTCGTGCAACCCGCGCCTCGCCACCAGCTCGTGCTGCGTCGTACACGACCACGCTACCTTGACGTCGGCTGCCCTCCTGCCTGCATACACTGTTGCACATCTGGCGCAATAAGGAAGCTCATCGCGCGTCTGACGTCTGCTGGATAAGAGGCTTCCGCGGCGACGGGAGTAAGGAGCGTTTGGCGTGATTACTCTGCATGGGAGAAAGGCTGCTCGTGAGCCCTTTGCTTTTCTGACTTGCTCCTTAATATCTTACTTTTGGGCGGGACATGCGGTAATATCCTTCTGCTTTGAAGAGAACATTTCGTTTGCATTGGAATTGAACAACTGGCTGGACGATCCGCGAAACATCTTGTCACAAGGACAATTGCTGTACGTACCGTCTCTTGCAATACCCTACCTTGGACAGAATACAAGATCTGGATCTGGTGGCTTGCAGGACATAGGGGGGACGAGTCCGCAATACCGAAGAGCACACATGCGAGCAAACACTGACACGCACCAATTACAGGTTCTTCCTGACAACACAATCACCCTCGAGCACCCAATCCACATTCAGCCATGGGAAACTCCAGCGGAAAGCCCATATGCATGACTGATGAAGTCAACCTCAATCACTTCCGTTTGCTCCGCGTAGTCGGCAAGGGTGCATTTGGAAAGGTCCGGATTGTCGAGCGAAAGGACACCGGCCTCACATTTGCGCTAAAGTACATTCGGAAAGATGAAATAGTTCGCTCGGAAAGCGTACGGAACATAATAAGAGAGCGGAGGATGCTGGAACACCTGAATCACCCATTTCTGTGCAATTTGCGGTACAGCTTCCAGGACATGGAATACCTGTAAGTCATTGACTACGACTCCGCTGCACAAACCCGGCTGACACGAGAAACAGTTACATTGTTGTAGACCTAATGACTGGCGGAGACTTGCGATTCCACATTTCACGAAAGACCTTCACTGAAGAAGCAGTACGCTTCTGGATAGCGGAGCTCGGCTGCGCACTCCGTTATGTCCACGGGCAGGGCATCGTACATCGAGACGTCAAACCCGACAACGTTCTACTGGACAACGAAGGCCACGTTCACTTGGCAGACTTCAACGTGGCTTCGGATCTTACACCCAACAAACCGCTCACCAGCAAATCCGGCACACTGGCGTACCTCGCGCCAGAAGTGTATATGGGCAGGGGATACCAATCGGAAGTCGATTGGTGGTCATTAGGTGTTCTTTTCTACGAGTGCATTTACAACAAGCGACCTTTCGAGGCAAACCATCACGACGCATTGGCACAGGCGATCGTAAAGGCGGATCCGGCCTTCCCCGTCACATCGCCACCCGTATCCATGCCATGTCTGCATGCAATCAGCAGTCTTCTGGAAAAGGACAAGACGCTGCGGATTGGCTCCGCTGGATTTGATACATTCACCGACAACCCTTTCTTCAGAGAGCTGGATTTCGATGCACTGCTCGCCAAGGAGATTGAGCCGGTCTTCTGCCCCTCAAGCGAGAAGACCAACTTCGATGCTACTTACGATCTCGAGGAACTTCTTCTGGAGGAGGCACCTTTAGAGGCGCGAGCACGAAAGCAGAAGCCTAGAGCCGAACTGAGAGACGATGCTACGCCACAGGAGATTCGCGCGGATGAACTTCATCGCATGGTCGAGACGATGTTCGAGCCTTTCAACTACACCCTCGTTCCTGAGACAAGAGACCCCGCGGCCATAGCTCTTGATGCAGCCGCACTTGCCAGCGGACAGCCGGGAGCCTCCAGAGATAAGACACTACCCATCGATGCATTGAAGAATCATGGCGAAGGACGCACATCACCGCCAGCACGAACGCGCACACCGGCCAACAACTCGCGAACTCGCTCTTCGACGCGCTCAGACAAGAGCTCTCCTACCCTTTACTCGGTCCCTCCTCAGGGCCCACCACCTCAATCCGATCTCCCGCCAGTTCCGCCTCCTCCGATGCCGCCCACATCAGAACCGCGTCTCCCGAGAGACAGGAGTACCCGATCAGTGCGATACGAGGATACGACTGCGCACGCACAACCTTCGACATCTCGTCCTCAACCACCTCGTCCACGAGGCAGCACGCGTAGCACTTCCATGGGCGGCGGTGTGCAGGTTGTACTCAACGAGCAGGGCAGCTGGAGCGATATGGCGAATCAGAGTGCCGGAATGGTCGACGAGCATGCGCGCGACAAGAGATCAGAGCGTTCGCCCGGCATGTTGGGCCTGTTCTCGAGGAAGAAGGGCCGCGATCGTAGTCCGAAGGGTAAAGAGAGGGAGAGGGGTGTTTTGGGCAAGGAAGGTGCGCGTGTTGTGATCAGCTCTGGTTGAAGGAAGAGATTTTCTAGGATTGGAGGCTACTGGACTGTCTTGACGCCTGGCCTACCTGGAAGAGAAAGAAGGTACCTTGTTTCTCGGCAATACCAAGATTTCTGGCTTCGAGGGAGGAGGCACTCTGACCTCGAGGACGATGGTCTACCTACGAAGGACGATACTGGACAAAACATGGCATCAGACCGGGAGCCAACCTAGCCGGTGACCCCATCGCCGTGAACACCCAGAAAGCACCGACCTCGATTCGCACTACATCCAGGCCGACTTGATCTGCGTGAAGAGTAACACGCCAAACGGACGAATCACCAGTGACCCGCATGACCCTAAAAGCGGAATCCCCGAACCGAAGCAAAAGAAAGGCCAAATTCCCACATTTCGACGCTGGCGTATCATAGACCTTAGATCGCATTTCTGCCCCTGCCACAGAGCGGAACACAAATGACTGGACCCGAAGATAAGGGGATATCAAAGAAACTAGGATACTTCGGGGAACCTTGCCTAATTGCCCCCTTTCTTCTTGCTTTGACGGTCGCATTTCCGACTTGTCAACTTTTCAACGACGTTGTTTTAATACGAAGCGCACATAGTCAAGGCGTTTGTTTTTCTGTTGGGCTTTTTTTGCTGCATTTCATGCTGGGGCTTTGTTTTCTTTGCGAGCGAGGAGAGAGATATCTTTCTTTTTTCTTCTTCTTCTTTTCATTCTTGTAAGTTCAACTACCTTCTTTTATGCATAGATGGGTTAGGCTGGTTGTATGGCATGCTGTGATGAAACGAATACAGAAGACTCTGCTTAGGATCGCCTTGTTCTACTTCTACTTCTCTGTCTTGCATTGCACTTTCGTTTTGGATCGACTTTGGTTCTTCTTAGGCGGTCTTTTCTCTTTCGTCCTTCTCTACTGTACTTGCTTTGCTCTCCTCTAGCTTGGTTTGGTTAGGGGCCTCTGCCTTGGCTGATATTGGTTGATATTGGTGTAAGGTGCTTGGCCTTCTTCTTGTCCTCCTTTTCCTTTTACTTCTCCTTCTCCTTTTACTTCTTTTCCTTTCACTTCTCCTCCTTCCACCCGTCCTTAGTGTTATCTTGTAGTAGTAATACGTTTGGCATGTAAGCATTTGCACGGGATTGCACGCCTTCATTCACACCATCTTTTGCAGCTATCTATCACTACTCCATATAAAGACTTTTGTTTCTGCTTCTTGGTCTTGACTTGGTTGATATGACTGCTTGATTGAAGTTTGCGAGCCTCCCAATGTTTAAAGGGAGATACTGGTCTTGTCTTCTCTCCGGACTATCCCAGGGTATTGATGGCATTTCCTATACTCCCAATACGCCAACGCATCTTGCTGGTAGGTAAAGGTCATCTCTTACGGTAGTAGTAGGCATGTTCTGCCAATCCAGACACCAACGACCTCACTCAATCCAACCAAGCTCACCCACCAACACCAACGAAAAACCAAACCCATCAAAAGGCCCTCACAACAACTCAGCAAACCTCCCCTCAAGCCTAATCGTCCTCAGCAGAACCCCCCTCTCCTCATCCCTCCCAAAACAATGCCACATCTGAAACCCCGCCACTCCCCCGAAAGAAACGACCAGAGGCAAATTCCTCGTCCCGACCTCACTCGGCCACCCCTCCTTCTCAACATCCACGCCTGCCCTCAGATTCGCCTCCTGCCACCCCCTCACCATCCGATGGCTGATCCACCGCACAGACTTATCGCTCCCCGGGTCCGGCAGCCTCTGCGCCCCCGCCAGAATCTTCATCAGCAGCTTGTACTCGGTGCAAGGACAATACCGCACAGGCGGGAAAACATTCGGCGCCCAATGCTCGACGCCCGCCCGCCAGCAGCGCTCCGAAGCATGATGCTCCGAACTCAAACACTTGCCCCCAGTATTCTCGAGCGAATACTGCAAGACCTCGACGCGCGAAACCCCGCTTCCGAATCTTGTGGACTCGTCGCCGACCCCGAAGGCAGCCAGGAAGTCCACGGCGCCGTCGGCGCTGGTGAACCAGAATTTGACGCTCGCCAGCTTGTGCTTCCAGTAGGCTTGGCGGGGGGCGGGCAAGCAGGCTATGGGGATGTTGAGGGCTGCGTCGCCGGCTGAGAGGATGCAGCGCAGGGCTAGCACGGCTTGGGTCGTGGTCTTTTCGCTGTACTTCGTGAAGCCGTCCGAGGGGGTGGAGCGGGTGCCGAGCTCTTCGTACCAGGCTTCAAGGAGGAGTTCGAGGGCGCGCTGGCGGGCGACGGCGAGGAGGTCGGCGAAGGTTTTTGGGGTTGATGGTGTGGTGGGAGTGGGATTGGGGGGGTTTTGGGGTGATTTCGAGGTTGATGCGGCTGTGGCGAGGGTGGGCTTTTGGGGTGTTTTCGTTGTTGATTTTGTTTTTGATGGAGATGATGAGGAGGAGGTTGCGAAGCTGTCTTTGCGCTTGTCGTCGTCCTCGTCGTCGTCATGGCTCTTGCCTTTCGTTGGGCTCTTGTTCTTCTCGTCATCGACGGCGAGGGTGACATTGTGGGTTTTGACGAAGAACTTGAGAAAGTTCTCGCGGCGGGTCCAGAGTTGCTGGGATGTGGTTTCGATGAGCTGGTTTTGGAGGACGCGGTTTTCGTA
>Ga0265797_10007401_pt1 | contig 15055 bp, 13 predicted proteins | sample P2T30metagenome_FD_192433 | JGI IMG/M metagenome (GOLD analysis project Ga0265797, IMG submission 192433) | Plant litter microbial communities from East Loma Ridge, Irvine, California - P2 T30 | ecosystem: Environmental > Terrestrial > Plant litter > Unclassified | place: USA: California... | reverse complement strand
TCAACCAAAACGGTGCACACTGTCGTAGTATCAACTCGATGCAGGCGCATGGAACGCGTCGCACCGCAGACTCTCGTTCGGAAGAAGGACCACCATGACGCTCACCGCTGACACCGTTCCCGGCTACAAGACCGGCACCTGGAAGATCGACCCGACCCACTCCGAGGTCACCTTCTCGGTCCGCCACCTCGCCATCAGCAAGGTCAAGGGCAAGTTCGAGACGTTCGACGCCACCGTCGTCACCGCCGAGAACCCGCTCGAGTCGACCGTCGAGGCCAACATCGACGTCGCGTCGATCAACACCGGCCAGGAGCAGCGCGACCAGCACCTCAAGACGAGCGACTTCTTCCTCACCGAGGAGCACCCGCAGCTGACCTTCCGCTCGACGAGCATCGAGGCGAAGGGCGACGACCTGCACATTGCGGGCGACCTGACCCTGCGCGGCGTCACCAAGCCGGTCGTCCTCAAGGCCGAGCTCGGTGGCTTCACCACGGACGGCTACGGCCAGGTCAAGTTCGGTGCCGAGGCGACCACGAAGATCGACCGCACCGAGTTCGGTGTGAACTGGAACGCGGCGCTCGAGGCCGGTGGCTTCACGCTCGGCAACGACGTCACGATCAACCTCGACGTCCAGTTCGTCCTCCAGGCGGCCTGAGCCACCTCTGACTCAACGCCCGACTGAGGGCACCGAGCGGCACTCCCCGAACCCGAGAAGAACGCCCCGACTCCGCACGGAGTCGGGGCGTTCTTCGTTGTCGGCACCGCTCCCCCGACCACGAGCGGGCGAAACACCCTGGCCCTTCGTCCTGTCACGTCAGGCATTCCGCCCGCTCGACGATGCCGGGCGCCGAAGTCGACGCTGATCCCCGCAATCACGCCCACGCCGGCGCCCGTGCGCACGCCCACGCCCACGCCCACGAGCGGGCGAAACACCGTGAAGATCCCCGTGGCAGGCCGGACATTTCGCCCGCTCGCGCAACGAGGCGCGAGCACGCCCGGGACAGGGAGGCAGCGGGCACGAGCGCACGAGCGCCCGAGCACCCGAGCACCCGAGCGCCCGCCCCCGCCCCCGCGTAACGTTGGCACGTGCGACGGCACCGAGGGGAATCCGCACGCCGGACCCCGAGTTGCACGACATGCACCACCCAAGAGCAAGCCCGCACGACGAACAGGAGCACCATCATGGCCACCGACTGGATCGCGATGCAGGCCCTCGCGGCAGCCGAGTTCGGCCGCCGCGTCGCCGCCGTCGCCGACTGGGACGCCCCGACCCCCGACTCCGAGTGGACCACCCGCGACCTCGTCGCCCACGTCGTCGACGAGCAGCGCTGGATCCCGAAGCTCCTGACCGGGTGCGACTACGCCCAGGCCCAGGCCGACCTCGAGCCGATCGGCGACGACCTGGTGGCCGAGTGGCACCGGTTCGCCACCGCGGCCACCGACGCCTGGCGGAACGCCCCGCAGGACACCCCCGTGCACCTCAGCACCGACGTCGTGCCCGCCGCGCAGTACCTCACCGAGCAGACGAGCGACATCACGATCCACACGTGGGACCTCGCCCGGGCGACCGGCACCGAGGAGTCCCTGCCCGACGAGCTCGTCCGCGCCGTGTGGGAGTACTTCGAGCCGCAGATCGAGGACCTCGCCGCCACCGGCCTGTACGCACCCCCGGTCGACGTCACCGAGGACTCCCCGCTCCAGGTCCGCCTGCTCGCGGTCACAGGCCGTGATGCCAGAGTGACTGCATGACCACCGACACGAAGCGCCTCGGCAACTCGGGGCTCGAGATCAGCAGCGTCGTCCTCGGCATGATGTCGTACGGCGACCCGGACCGGGGATCGCACGCCTGGAGCGTCGGCATCGACGACGCCCGCCCGTTCGTCCGTCGCGCGTTCGAGGCCGGCATCACGACCTTCGACACCGCGAACGTCTACTCGGACGGCAGCAGCGAGGAGATCACCGGCACGCTCCTCGCCGAGCTGGCTCCGCGCGAGGACGTCCAGGTCTTCACGAAGGTCTTCAACCGGATGCGGCCCGGCCGGAACGGCGCCGGGCTGTCCCGCGCGGCGATCATGCACGAGATCGACGCGTCCCTGACCCGCCTGGGCACGGACTACGTCGACCTGTACCAGATCCACCGCTTCGACCCGGTGACGCCGATCGAGGAGACCATGGAGGCCCTCCACGACGTCGTCAAGGCCGGCAAGGCGCGCTACATCGGCGCGAGCAGCATGTGGACGTGGCAGTTCGCCGAGATGCAGCACACCGCGGAGCGCCACGGCTGGACGAAGTTCGTGAGCATGCAGGACCAGTACAACCTGCTCGAACGCGAGGAGGAGCGCGAGATGCTCCCCTTCTGCGAGCACACCGGCGTCGGCGTGATCCCGTGGAGCCCCCTCGCCCGCGGCCGCGTCACCCGCCCCTGGGACGCCTCCGGTTCGGGCTCACGCGCGCAGACCGACGAGTTCGGCAAGACCCTCTACAAGCAGGACGAGGACGCCAACCGCGCGATCGTCGACGCGGTCGAGGCCGTCGCCACGGAGCGCGGCGTCCCGATGGCGCAGGTCGCCCTGGCCTGGGTCGCCGGCAAGCCCGCGGTCTCCGCGCCCATCGTCGGCGCGACGAAGGAGCACCACATTGACGACGCGGTGGCCGCAGCGTCGCTGACGCTCACCGACGACGAGGTCACGCGACTCGAGTCCGCGTACACGCCCCGGCTGCCGTCGGGTTTCTGACGCCCCCACGAGCGGACGGGAGGCACGGTGCCAGCTGGCACCGTGCCTCCCGTCCGTCAGGTGGTCACGGTGACCGCCGTGGTCAGGCGACCGCGCTGCCGTCGGCGCGCTGCAGGCGCGCGATGCGCCGCCGCGCGGCTCGTTCGGAACCGGTCTGGTCGTCGAGCACCGCACCGATCCCGTCGAGCACGAGCTTCGTGGTGCGGACCACCGGCAGCTCGACCGGGCCGACGGTCGGCGCACGGAGGCCGAGGAGCGAGCGGTGCCGCGGGTCGAGCGTGGACACCGCTCCCTGGAACACGGCGCGGTAGCCGGGTCGCAGCAGGCGGGACAGCGGCGGGTCCTTGATGAACCGGACGACGTCGCGGGTGCGCGAGTCCACCAGGAGTTCGCCGCGGTCGAGGTATCCGTTCATCTGGGCACGGAGCTCCGCCTCGGACTCGGGCGGGTCGACGATGCGCATGAGCCGCCCGGCTTCGGCCCACTCGCGGACGTAGGCGTCGGCGCCGCCGGGGATCGGGCCTCCCCAGCGCTGGGCGGCGCGGAGGAACGCGTCGGTGAACGCGAGGTGCACCCAGCGCGCCAGGTCGGGGTCGTTCGCCGCGTAGGGGCGGGCGGTGCCGTGCGCGTCGACGTACTGCCCGCGGACCCGCTCGTGCAGCCGGAGCACCCAGTCGCTGCCGCTGCGGGCGGTCTGCCGGTCGCCGTACGTGACCGTCGCGATCCACCGGCTGGTGCCGGCCAGACGGCCGAACGGGTCCTCGCGGTACCGGGAGTGGTCGGCGACGCCGGCGAGCGCGCCGGGGTGCAGCGCCTGGACGAGCAGTGCCCGCACGCCCGCGACGATGCCGTGGCTCCCACCGTGCACCGCCCACGTGGCCGAGCCCGGACCGAAGAAGCCCGCGTCGGTGCCGTGTTCCAGGTCGTCCATCCAGGCTTCCGTGCCGGTCGAACCACCCGTGAACGTCTGGTTGAGGCGGGACCGGAAGACGTCGGAGACAGTGGACATGTCGTCATGTTCCGTCCGTCACCTGGGCGCGGGGGTGGCATCGCGCAAAGTGGCCCTCCCAGCGTGCACGGGGGTGGCCCACTAGGTTGGGTCGGGTGAGCATCGACACGCCTCGTCCCTGGCTTGCCTCGTACGCCCCGGGGGTCCCGCACGACATCGAGGAACAGAGTGGTTCCCTGTACGACCTGGTCGAGCAGTCGGCCCGGAAGTTCCCCAGGCAGGTCGCCCTCGAGTTCTTCAAGCGCACCACGAGCTACGCCGACCTCGAGGAGCAGATCCTCCGCGCGGCGAACGGCCTGCGGAAGCTCGGCGTGGGCGCGGGTGACCGCGTCGCCATCGTCCTGCCGAACTGCCCGCAGCACATCGTGGCGTTCTACGCGGTGCTGCGTCTCGGCGCGATCGTGGTCGAGCACAACCCGCTGTACACGCCGCGGGAGCTCCGCCACCAGTTCGAGGACCACGGCGCCAAGGTCGCCATCGCGTGGGACAAGTCCGTCGCGACGCTGCAGGACTTCCCGGCCGACGTGCACCTCGACGCGATCGTCTCGGTCGACATCACCCGGGCCATGCCCCGGAGCACCCGACTCGCCCTGTCGCTGCCGGTCGCGAAGGCCCGCGAGTCCCGCGCGAAGCTGACGGCGAAGGTCCGCGGCACGGTCAAGTGGGACGACCTCGCCGACACCCGCAAGCTGTCGAAGCGGCACCCGCGGCCGGACACCGACGACGTCGCACTGATCCAGTACACGTCCGGCACCACCGGGACGCCGAAGGGCGCGGTGCTGAGCCACCGGAACCTGCTGGCGAACGCCGCGCAGGCCCGGGCGTGGGTGCCGCAGATCCGCCGCGGCGACAACGTCGTGTACGCGGTGCTGCCGATGTTCCACGCCTACGGCCTGACCCTCTGCCTGACCTTCGCGATGAGCATGGCCTCGCGGCTCGTGCTCTTCCCCGCGTTCGATCCCGCCCTCGTCCTGACGGCGATCAAGCGCCACCCGCCGACGTTCCTGCCGGCCGTGCCGCCGATCTACGCCCGACTGCAGCACGCGGCCGACTCGGCGAAGGTGTCGCTCAAGGGCATCGAGATCGGCATCTCCGGCGCCATGCCGCTGTCGCAGGACATCGTCGAACCGTGGGAGGCCCGGACCGACGGCTACCTGGTCGAGGGCTACGGCCTGTCCGAGTGCTCCCCGGTCCTGATGGCCAACCCGGTCTCCCCCGAGCGTCGACTCGGGTCGATCGGCCTGCCGCTGTCCTCCACCGAGGCGCGGGTGGTCGACCCCGACGACGACACGAAGGTGCTCGGCCTCGACGAGCCCGGCGAACTGCAGGTCCGCGGCCCCCAGGTGTTCCGCGGCTACTGGGGCAAGGCCGAGGCCACCGACGAGGTCTTCACGCCCGACGGCTGGTTCCGCACCGGCGACATCGTGGCCATCGACGGCGACGGGTACGTCCGGATCGTCGACCGCCTCAAGGAACTCATCATCACCGGCGGCTTCAACGTGTCGCCGTCCGAGGTCGAGGACACCCTGCTGAAGCACCCCAGCGTGAAGGAGGTCGCGGTCGTCGGCATCACGCAGGGCGGCAACGAGCAGGTCGTCGCCGCGGTCGTGCCGAAGGACCCCTCGACGTTCGACGGGGCCGCGCTCCGGGCCTGGTCGCGCGAGCACCTGGCGGCGTACAAGGTGCCGCGCCGGGTCGTCGTGGTCGAGGACCTGCCGCGCTCGATGATCGGCAAGGTGCTGCGGCGGAAGGTGCGGGACCAGATCCTGGACGGCTGACCGGCGGCCCCGGGTCGGCGCCGGTCCGGCTGACGCGGGCGCCGCTGCTGGTCACCGGGTGCGCCGCCGCTGGTCAGCGGGCGCGCCGCGCGGGCAGCGCCAGCACGGACAGCCCGGCCACCACCAGCACGATGCCGGCCCATCCGCCGGTCCCCAGGCGCTCCCCCACCACGAGCACCGCCAACACCGCGGCCACGACGGGCTCGAGCAGGGACAATAGCGTCGCGACCGACGCAGTCACCGTCCGGAGCCCGAGCGCGTACAGCGAGTGTCCGATCACCGTCGGCACCAGCGCCAGGTACAGGAACACCGGCCAGTTTCCGGCGTCGGTCAGGAACGGCCCGCCCGCCACCACGGCGAGCACGACGAGCGGCACCGCGGCCACCCCGAACACCGCGCCGACGAGCCCGCGTTCGTTCGGCCCGCGGGCAGCCCGTGCGGCTGCGACCCCGACGTCCCCACCGACCGGCATGCTGTCGGACTCCGCGCGACCGACGGCGATCGGCATCCGGCTCGTCGCGGCGTGCATCCCTCGCGCCACCGCCCACGAGTACAGCGCGTACGTCAGACCGGCGACCAGGGCGCTGCCGACGCCGACCGCGAGTGACCGCCCGCCACCGTCGTGCTCGGAGCGCGCGAGGGTGACGACGACCATGCCGACCACGCTCACCAGGGTGGCGACGACCCACCGCCGGGTGACGCGCCTCCGGTCGGCGACCCACTCGACCAGGCCGGCGAAGACGGGCGACGAGCCGATGGCCAGGGTCGTGCCGAGCGCGACCCCGGCGTCAGCGAGGGCCGCGTAGAACGCGACCGCGTAGACCACGAGCGATGCGGCCCCGAGCAGTGCCCAGCCGCGAGTCCGGCGCTGGGCGACGGCACGCAGCGTGCCCCGACCAGCGGTCGCGGCGAGCACGAGTCCGCCGAGCCCGAAGGTCACCGCACCGAACACGAACGCCGGCACACCGGGCGCGAAGTGCGTCGCGGTCCCGGTGGTGCCCCAGACCGCCGCGGCGACCGCGATCGCCGCCAGGCCGCCGACGGGCCTGGAGGCACGCCCCGCGCCCGGTCCGTGGCTCACGAGACGTGGACGCTCGGCCGTCGGTTCACTTCGGGTTCCGCTTCGCGCAGGACCTCGCGCGTGACGGGGGCGACGTCGCCGGCACCGGTGAACACGAAGCGCAGGGCGTTGCGGATGGGGCTGCCCTCGTTCCACTCGAAGTAGATGCTCGGCACCACCCCGGCGAGGTCGCGGATGGCGAGGAGCGTCGACGCGATGGTGTTCGGGACGTTGCCGGAACGGACCTTGAGCACGCGGAACCCGTGGATGACGTGGCCTTCGACCACCAGGTCCTCTTCGAAGTCGGAGGAGTCGGCGGGCAGGACCTCGAGGAACATCGTCGGCACGCGGGCCGGGATGCCGGAGTCGCGGCGTTCCTCGCGCCCCTTCGCCCGGTACGCCTCGGCCGTGCCGGCACCGGGTTCGTTCGCGATGATGCAGACGGAGCTGAACTGGTCGGCGTCGGCCTCGACGAACTGGCGGGCGGTCGCGTCGAGCTCGATCGACGATGCCCGGAGCTCGAACGAACGCCGCACGCGCGAGATGAGCGACACCACGACGATCGCGATGATGAAGATCGCCGCGATCCGCACGCCGTCGGGCCGCTCGATCACGTTGGCGACGGTGGTGTAGACGAACACGACCGAGATCACGCCGAACGCGATGGTGCGCTTGCGCTGCTGCTTGCGGCGCGCGGACAGCGTCACCGCGACCGCGGCGCTCGTGATGAGCACGAGCACGCCGGTGGCGTAGGCGCCGCCCTGCGCGTCGACGTCGGCCTGGAAGATGATCGTGATGACGAACGCGATGAGCGTGAAGATGATCACGAGCGGACGCACCGCACGAGCCCACTGCGGTGCCATGCCGTAGCGCGGCAGGAACCGCGGCACCAGGTTGAGGAGCCCCGCCATCGCGCTCGCGCCGGCGAACCAGAGGATCGCGACGGTCGAGAAGTCGTAGATCGACCCGAACACGCCGCCCATGTACTCGTGCGCCAGGTACGCCAGGGCGCGCCCGTTCGCACCGCCGCCCGGCTGGAACTCACGCTGCGGGATGAGGAACGTCGTCACGATCGACGACGTGATGAGGAACGAGCTCATGATGAGCGCCGCGACGGTCAGCAGGCGCTTGGTGCCACGGATCCGGCCCTCGGGTCGGTCGCTGGTGTCGTCGGTGGCGTCGCCGCGGACCTGTGGCATCACCGCGACACCGGTCTCGAACCCGGAGAGCCCGAGCGCGAGCTTCGGGAACACGATCAGGGCGATGCCGACCATCACGAGCGGGTTGCTGTGCTGCGCCGTCAGCCCGGACCACCAGTCACTCGCCACCATCGGGTTCTCGAACACGTGCCAGAGGGCGACGATGATGACGACGGCGTTCAGGGCGAGGAACACCGCGACGAGGCCGACCGCGATGCCGATGGCCTCCTTGAACCCGCGCAGGAACACGATGCCGAGCAGGAGCAGCAGCGCCAGGGTGAGCGGCACCGGGATCTCGGTGAACCAGTGCGGCGTGTACGGGTTCTCGGCGATGTGCGCCGTGGCGTCGGCCGCCGACAGGGTCATCGTGATCATGAAGTCCGTCACGGCGAACCCGAGCAGCACCAGCACGAGCAGCTTGCCCGCCCACCACGGCAGGAGCTTCTCGAGCATCATGATCGACCCGGCGCCCCGGAAGCTGTCGTGGGCGATCCGGCGGTAGACCGGCAGCGCCCCGAACAGCGTGACGAGCACGAGGACGATCGTCGCGATCGGCGACAGCAGCCCCGCGGCGAGCGCGGCGATGGCGGGCTGGTACCCGAGGGTGGAGAAGTAGTCGACGCCGGTCAGGCACATGACCCGCCACCACGGGTGGGTCTTCTCGACCTCGACCTGGTGCGGGCCCTGGTGCGAGGCACCCTGGTCGGCCCCGTGCAGCATCCACCGGCGCAGGCGGGTGCTGCGGTCGAGGGGCTGCTCGGTGGCGTCGCGCTGGGCGGCCCGCTCGGCGTCTGTCGCGGTCACGTGGATGATGCTAAGCCGTCCGGGTGACCCCCGTGCACACCCGGACGGTCCTGTGGACGGGGCGCTCCCACTACCGCCGTGTGCGGGACAGTGTCGCCACGATCCCGGCCACGACCAGCAGCACACCGGCGGCGATGCAGGCGGCGAGCAGCAGGGTCGTGGTGTCCACTGAGAACATCGGCAGCGCACTCACGGCCATCGCCCCGGCGAACACGAGCATCAGGACACCCCACAGGATCGTGCCGAACCGTGCGCCACGGCGTGCGGGCCGCCGGACGGGCCCGTCGAGAGTGGCCGGTGGAGCCATCGGCGCAGTCGTCTCGTCGTTGGTCGTTCCGTCGTTCGTCATCGTCCCGTTCCTCACTCGCCGACCGTGATCGCCCGCGGCACGTCGACGCCGCCGCCGAGGATCCACAGGTGCACCGTCGTCATCTCGTCCGCATCGGCCGTGCGTGCCGCACGGTTCTCGAGCGTGGTGGTCCGGAGCACCCCACCGGTGCCGTCGTCGTCGCCTCCGCCGGTGTCGATCCCGTAGCCGACACCGCTCACCTCGACCCGCACCGGCAGGTCGGTCGGCAGCAGCACCTCGGCTCCGCCGGCGCCCAGCCAGAGGTTCACGTCGCCCCCGACCGCCGACGGTTCGAGCTCGCGGAGGTCCAGCGTCGGACCGCCGGCGAGCATCGCGAAGTTCCGTTCGGTCCCCGAGGCGGCGCGTTCGACCTGCCACGTGGTGCCACCGATCAGCGAGACCTGGGTGCCGGCAGGCAGGACCCCGGTGACCACCAGGGCCACCGCGGCGACCGTCGAGAACAGTCCGAGCACGTCGTCGTCGCGGCCGCGGATCCCGGCGACGATCGTCGCGATCGCCAGCACCGCGAGTGCGGCAGCGATCCCGAGGACCAGGACGGGCCACCCGGCCTGCTGCGCCCAGAACGCGACCCCGGCTCCGGCGACGAGTGCGAGTCCGAGGGACACGGCGACGTACGCCGCCCCGGGTCGCCGCTCCACCCGCTCGGCCCGCCGTTCGGCCGCCCGCTCGCGTTCGGCGCGCATCCGCTCCTCGTGCTGCCGTCGCCGGTCCTCGGGGCTCGCGGGTGCACCCCACTGCCAGGAGGCCCGTCCCGCGTCCGTCGCGCCGGTCGCCGCCGCGGTCCACGCGTTCCGGGCGGGGTGCGGCTCCTCGGGGCTGGTCCAGAAGTCGCCCCGCGGTGCACCGCTCGGGTCGTTGCCGGTGCCGGTGCTCGCAGTCCGCTCACCGTCCACCCCGCGTCGGGCCAGGACCACGATGAGCCAGACGATCCCGCCGACGAGCACGATGCTCCACGCGGTGGCCAGGGTCGCCTCGAGCCATCCGGGCATCCCCCAGGCGTCCGGGACCCCCTGCCACCAGAGGCCGCGGGCGGCGGGCACGAAGGTGAGCGCCACGAAGGCGCCGATCGCGATGAGTGCCGGGTCGAGGACCCCGCGGATCATCCGTTCGACGTGGATGCGTCCGGCGGCGTCGGGCAGCAGTGCCCAGCCGACGGCGTAGGCGAGGAAGACCGGCCCGCCCAGCAGCGCGACGACGATCGTCACGCCGCGGACCACGAGCGGGTCGAGCCCGGTGCGGCGGGCGACGGCACCGCACACGCCGGCGAGCCAGCGGTCGTCGGTGCGCGCGATGCCGAGGCCGCGGACCCAGTCGAAGAACCGGGTCGTCGAGTCGGCGCTGCCGGCGGCGGTGCCGGGAGCGGAGTCGTGCTGGTGATCGGTCATGGCCACCAGCATCCCGGCAGTGCTGCGCCGACACCATCGGGGTTCCCCCTGACCGGTCCCTGATCCCGGCCCCGGACCCTGCTGCGACCGCCGTCCGGGTGCCAGGATTGCCCCATGGCCACCGCGACGATGACGCGCCCGACCCCCAGGGTCGTCGGCGGGGTCTGCAGCGGGTTCGCGGCGCACACCGGGCTGCCGGTCGGGGCCGTCCGGCTCGCCACCGCGGTCCTGGTGGTCTGCGGTGGCGCCGGGCTGCTGCTCTACGCCTGGCTCTGGGCGACCGTGCCGAGCGCCGCCGCCGGGGCAACCGCCGGACGCGCACCGCTCAAGTCCGTGCTGACCTCGGCCGCCGTCGTCGACCAGGACGAGACCACCGCGTCCGCCCGGCGGGCCCCGGTCGTCGAGATCCTGCTCGGCGTGGCCCTGCTCGCCGCCGCCGGCGCGGTGGTCGCAGCGCGGATGGGGGTGGCCGTCCCCCTCGAGGTCATCGTCCCCGGCGTCGTGGTCGTCACCGGCGCCGCACTCGCCTGGCGGCAGTTCGACGCACTCCGCAACGTCCGCACGGCCGGGTCCTCCGCCCTGGTCGTCCGGGCGCTCGGGGCCCTGGTGCTCGTCGTGCTCGGCATCCTGCTGTTCTTCACGACGAGCAGCCGCCCGAACGTCTGGACCGTGCTCACCGCCGCGGTGGCCGTCCTGGTCGGGGTCGCCGTCGTGGTCGCCCCGTGGGTGGTCCGGCTCGTCCGCGACCTCGCCGAGGAACGCGCCGCCCGCGTCCGCGACCTCGAGCGCGCCGAGTTCGCGGCACACCTGCACGACTCGGTGCTGCAGACCCTCGCCCTCATCCAGCAGAAGGCCGAGCCGGGTTCGGACGCGGCGCGGTTGGCGCGGGCGCAGGAGCGCGAGCTGCGGTCCTGGCTCTTCACCGAACAGGCGGAACCGGCGCGCGACCTCGGCACGCAGCTGCGGGACGCCGCCGTGGACATCGAGGCCGAGTACCCCGCCCGCATCGAGGTCATCGCGGTCGGGCCCGCCCGCAGCGACCTGCCGGACGGGCTCGTCGCCGCCGCCCGCGAAGCGATGCTCAACGCCGCCCGCCACGCCGGTGGGACCGTGAGCGTGTACGCCGAGACCGCCGGCGACCGGGTCGAGCTCAGCATCCGCGACCGCGGCCCGGGCTTCGACGTCGACGCGGTGCCCGCGGGCCGGTACGGCGTCCGCGAGTCGATCATCGGCCGGATGCAGCGCCTCGGCGGCCACGCGACCATCGCACCGGGGCCGGGCCGCACCGGCACCGAGGTCCGGCTGACTCTGCCGCTCGCACCCGCGGCCCACGACGAGGAGCACGCATGACCGGACCCGCCCCGTTGACGGTCGCGATCGTCGACGACCACTCCATCTTCCGAGCCGGCGTGCGCGCCGGGCTGCCACCGGGCCTCCAGGTCGTGGGTGAGGCGGCGACCGTCGACGAAGCCGTGACGCTCGTCGCGGCCACCCGCCCGCGGGTCGTCCTGCTCGACGTGCACCTGCCGGGCGGCGCCGGCGGCGGCGGCGCCGAGGTCATCACGCGGTCCGCACCGGAGAACCCGGACACCCGGTTCCTCGCGTTGAGCGTGTCGGACGCCGCCGACGACGTCGTCCGGGTCATCCGGGCCGGCGCCCGCGGGTACATCACGAAGAGCTCGTCGAGTGCCGAGGTCGCCGAGGCCGTGGCCCGCGTGGCGGACGGGGACGCGGTGTTCTCGCCGCGCCTGGCCGGCTTCGTGCTCGACGCGTTCGGAGCGGTCAGCGGCGAGACGGCGCAGCACGACGCCGAGCTGGACCGCCTGTCCGCGCGCGAGCAGGAGGTCATGCGGCTCATCGCGCGCGGGTACGCCTACAAGGAGGTCGCGACGGAGCTGTTCATCTCGGTGAAGACCGTCGAGACACACGTGTCGAAGGTCCTGCGGAAGCTCCAGCTGTCGAACCGGCACGAGCTGACGGCGTGGGCGCTGCAGCGCAAGCTGCTCTGAGCGCCCACGCCGGCGTCACTTCGCGCTGATGCGGGTGTACTTGTTGACCGCCCACGGCACGAAGACCACGAGCATCACGGCGATCCCGATCAGGACGGTCAGCACGGGGTGCTGCATCGTCCAGATGTCCGGCACCGGGGCGGACCCGACGTTGCCGAACAGCTCCCGCGCGGCCTGCACGAGCGACGACACCGGGTTCCACTCCGCGAACACGCGCAGCACCAGCGGCAGGGTGTCGCTCGGCACGAACGCGTTCGAGATGAACGTCAGCGGGAACAGGATCATGAACGAGGCGTTGTTGATGACCTCGGGCGTCTTGACGCTCATGCCGAGCAGCGCCATGACCCAGCTGAACGCGTAGCTGAACAGCAGCAGCAGGGCGATGCCGGCCAGGAACTCGAGCGGCGACGAGTTCACCCGCCACCCGACCGCGAGCCCGGTGAGCATCATGATCGCCATCGAGATCGAGTTGAGGACGAGGTCGGAGTTGGTGCGCCCGACAAGGACCGCGGACGCCGACATCGGCAGCGTCCGGAACCGGTCGATCAGCCCCTCCTTCAGGTCCTGCGCCATCGCCGACCCGGAGAACGTCGCACCGAACACCACGGTCTGCGCGAAGATCCCCGCCATCAGGAACTGCGTGTAGTCGGTCCCCTGCACCTGGATGGCGCCGCCGTAGACCTGGCTGAACAGCAGCACGAACATGATCGGCTGCAGCACGGCGAACACGAGCATGTCCGGCGACCGCTTGAGCTTGATGAGGTTCCGCTTGGTGACGGTCCAGCCGTCCTCGACCCAGACGGCGAGCGGCGAGGTGACGACGACGGGCAGCTGGCGGCCCGGCGCGAGGGACGTGGTGGTCATCGTGCCGTCTCCTTCTGCTTGGTGGCCGCGGGTTCGTCGGCGTCGTCGTCCGTCGCGGCGTGCCCGGTCAGGCGGAGGAAGACGTCGTCGAGGGTCGGGCGTCGCATGCCGGCGTCGTGGAGTTCGATGCCGGCCTCGCCCAGGTCGGCGAGCACGCGCTGCAGGGCGGCCGGACCGGCCTCCACCGCGATGGCACGGGTGCGGCCGTCGCCCGAGGTCTCGACCTCGCCGACCCCGTACCGGCGCAGCACCGTGGTCGCCGCGTCGCCGTCGGCCTCGTCGACCAGGGTCACGACCACGCGGTGCCCGCCGACCTGCGCCTTGAGCTGGTCCGCGGTGCCCTCGGCGATGACGGCCCCGTCGTCGATGACCGCGATGTCGTCGGCGAGCCGGTCGGCTTCTTCCAGGTACTGGGTGGTGAGGAGCACCGTTGCCCCCTCGGCCACGAGGTCCTCGATGATGCCCCAGAGCGCCAGACGGCTCCGGGGGTCGAGGCCCGTCGTCGGTTCGTCGAGGAACAGCACGCGCGGGTTCATCACCAGCGCCCCGGCGAGGTCGATGCGGCGCCGCATGCCGCCGGAGAAGCCCTTCACCGGGCGGTCCCCCGCCTCGGACAGGTCGAAGACGTCGATGAGCTCCCGGGCACGATCGCGCGCTGTCCGGCGGCCGAGGTGGTAGAGCCGCCCGATCATCTCGAGGTTCTCGAACCCGGTCAGGTTCTCGTCGACCGCCGCGTACTGCCCGGACACACCGATGGACCGGCGGGTGGCCTGCGGGTCGGCGATCACGTCGATGCCGTCGATCGTCGCGGTACCGGAGTCGGGCGTGATGAGGGTGGTCAGCACCTTCACCACCGTGGTCTTGCCCGCGCCGTTCGGCCCGAGCAGCGCCTTCACGGTGCCCTGCGGCACCGACAGGTCGAGTCCGGTCAGCGCGTGCACCGGCCCGGACTTCGACTTGTAGGTCTTGGTCAGCCCGGAGGCTTCGATGATGGCCATGTCGCTCCTTCGTCGGACACGGTGGGTACCCGGGGGTCCGGTGGAGCGACGGACGTCACTCAGACGTCGAAGTCACCACCACCGAAGTCGCTGAAGCCACCGCCGAAGTCGGATCCGCTGTCGCCCCAGCCCGCATTGTCGAAGCCGCCGCCGTCGGATGCGCCGCCGTCGGACGCCCCGGCATCGCCGGATTCAGCACCAGTGTCCTCCGAACCACCGTCACCCGCAGCGTCGGTACCGCCATCGAACGATCCGGGGTCGGGCAGGAAGGCGCTCATGATCGCCGAACCGATGACGTAGCCGGCCACGGTCCCGAGGATCGAGGCGCCGATCATGCTGCCGAACGACGGACCGCCGCGCTGGCCGCCGAAGCGTCCGCCGCCACCGACGCCGCCGAGCGAGCGCTCCATGAAGCCCGGCTGGCGGATCTCGGAGCGGGTCGCCGACTGGGCCAGCGAGCGGGGGTCGTCGCCACGGGGCGCCTCACCGGGAGGCGCGGTCCGGGTGAACTCGTCGTAGACCATGCGCCGCTGCTCGTCGGTCAGCTTGGCGAAGGCCTCGGCGTGGACCTCTTCGATGCGCTCCGGCGGTGCCGTGCGGAGCAGGTAGCGGTAGCGCTCGACCGCACGCTCGTCGTCGGTCGTCGCACCCTGCTGCTGCGTCGGTGCACCGCCCCACTGCGGGACGCCGTACTGGTCGCCTCCGCCTTGCGGCGCGGGCGGTGCGGGCTGCTGGTACGACTGCTGGCCGTACCGGTAGCCCTGCTGCTGCGGCGGCTGCCCCCACTGGTTCTGCTGTGCGTCGGCGGATCGGTCTCGCTCCGGACGTCCGAGCAGGCGGTCGA
>Ga0265797_10007399_pt1 | contig 15066 bp, 17 predicted proteins | sample P2T30metagenome_FD_192433 | JGI IMG/M metagenome (GOLD analysis project Ga0265797, IMG submission 192433) | Plant litter microbial communities from East Loma Ridge, Irvine, California - P2 T30 | ecosystem: Environmental > Terrestrial > Plant litter > Unclassified | place: USA: California... | reverse complement strand
CCCCAACACCTCTGATGGACGTGTGATTTTCTTCTTGCCCTGGCAGGGAAACACCATCGCTGGTACCACCGACTCTCCTTGCGCCGTCGAGCACAACCCCATTCCTTCTGAGAACGAAATCAACTGGATCCTCAACGAGGTCCAGGGTTACCTCCAGCCTGAGATCAAGGTCCGCCGTGGTGATGTCCTCGCCGCCTGGTCTGGTATCCGTCCCCTTGTCCGCGACCCCAACAAGAGCGCTTCTGAGGGTCTTGTCCGCAACCACCTTACCACTATCTCTGAATCCGGTCTTCTCACCATCTCTGGTGGCAAGTGGACTACCTACCGCCAGATGGCTGAGGAGGCTGTCGACGAGGCTATCGCTCACTTCGGACTCAAGCCCCAGGGCATCTCGAACCCGCCTCTTGTCAGCGGTGTTGAGGGCTTCATGGAGACCGTCAAGCTCGACGGCTCTTGCCCGACTTCCAAGCTCAAGCTTGTTGGCGCTCACGGTTTCTCCAACACTCTGTACATCAACCTGATCCAGCACTACGGCGTCGAGACCGAGGTCGCCAAGCACTTGACTGAGGCCTACGGTGACCGCGCCTGGACCGTCGCTGCTCTCTGCGCTCCCACCGAGCGTGGCTTCCCCGTCCGTGGCGAGCGCATCTCTCCTCTTTACCCCTTCGTCGACGGCGAGATCCGTTACGCATGCCGCCACGAGTATGCCGAGACCGCTGTTGATGCTATCGCCCGCCGCACCCGTCTATCCTTCCTCAACGCCCAGGCTGCGCTCGAGGCTCTGCCTAGAGTTATCGACCTCATGGCCGAAGAGAAGAACTGGTCCGAGAAGCGCAAGACTGTGGAGTGGGAAGACACCGTCAAGTTCCTCCGCACCATGGGTCTCCCCGAGCACAAGCTCACTCTCACCCGCGCCGACATCGAGAGCGGCCGCGTTGGCGGTTACAATGACGAGGGTCTCTACGCCCGTCACGGTATGTGCATTTTATGACTCCAAACATTTTGACATGAACCTTCTGACATTCTCTACAGACCAGCCTAGCGAGCTCCTCGAGAGCGACTCCCGCATGATCGCCGGCCGCAACCCTCCCGTCTCCCAAGACGCTGTGTCCGAGAACAACAACCCGGCCATTAGCAAGGAGTCTCCCGCCAACAAGTAGAGGCTTTCTACTTGACCTCTCTCACGACCCTTTTTATTGCTTTGAATAGTTCAGAGCGCCAGATACACCTACTAGTAAGGACAGCCCAAACAGAAATTGGGGCAGAAAGAAAGAGACGAACCAAGTTGGAAACGGAGAACAAAGGAGTCTCTGGACTAGCCTGCAAATCCCCTGGCCGTCGATGTCTGGGTGCACTTGAATATACCCACGCATTTGTGGCACGCGGCCGATTGTGTAGGACTACTTCCTGAGGTGTTGTTTCTTTTCGAGTTCCTTTCCTATTCTCTTTGGGTGTGTGTAAGATTTTCGGACGGACGGAGTGGACAGAAGAAGACCAAGATAGACGCAGTATAATGCTTGCTGCAATGGAAAATTCCAAAAACACAAATGATTGATACACTTTTCTGCAGAGCAATGGTGATATCATTGTTTGGTTCTGATGGACCGAGGCTCCTGGCGCCTTTGGGTTTGTCCCTTTGTTGGTTTGCGTGGGAGGGTTTGGGAGCCTTGAGCGCTCTTGGGCCTGAATGAGCTGACATCTTCTGAGAGGTAACGCCGTGCGGGACGATCGTCTGGTTCGACTACAACTACTTCTTCTGGAGTCGAGAGGGTCGAGAATATCCTTCACACTGTCGACGATACGTGATGATATGTTCAATTGTACTCGACGACCCGGCCGACGGCTTTGGAACTCGAATCCTTTGTGTCAGTTGGATGGGATGGGTTGGGTTTGTAAGGATTAAGATGGGGGTTTCGGGTAAGTTATATCTGTTGTGGCCGGCACAACGTATCTTGTCTGCGAGATTTCTGACTAACTACGAGTTTCTAGAGTGAACGTTCGTGCTTTGGACGACAATGTGGACTTCTTCGACTTTCCGGATCATGGACATGAAGCTTGCTCTTTGTCGATTAAATATGTAGCGATCGCGGCGAGAGCTTGGTGAGTTGATATCCATTGAGTTGGCACGATATTCTTGCCTGCCGACTTGGTTCCCGTCGCTTATGAGCTTGCAGAGGGTGCGATTTGAATTGCCGGTGATGTGTTGGCTACGCTCTATGTCCTTGAAGTTGGGAGTACCTTTGGGACCGCTCAATCGGCAATGGCCAAAGTATTATCTCCGTCCTAATTACTCCATGGACTTTGGCTAGAGACTACACCTCCGCAGGACGATATGACATCTCGGCAACCCAGAAGATGCTTTGTATGATCGATCTTGTCGCTTTTTGTCCACGGGTGGCTCGCATCTTCTTGGCGTCGACGTCCTTTATGCATGTCCAGCCTCTGGGTATCGCTTTCCTCCTCCAAGCTCGCACACATATTTCTTTGAGACAACCAGTTCTCTTCGATCTCGGGCATTCACGTACGGTGGATGCACCGATAAGGCCTTGGTACGAGTTCCCATAGTCGGTTTGCCAAAAGACCCCTTTGACACAAGTGACGGGTACTGCTGCCAGTGACTGAGACGAACTTTAGTTGACATCGGGATGGCGCGTACCCGTCACTATTGGCGGTGCCTGACGGCTCTTGGTAAGCGGTGTCGACCAATGAAAACGCGATCTGGGAGTTGTTCAATTCACTTACCAACGTTAGGCTTCAGGCAGCAGTGCGTTGCTACCGCGACGCTTCGCGTCCGCCCTCCTACTCTCCTGCTCTCCTCTTCCTCCCACCCTCCTCTTCCTACCCACCTCGCCCTCCTAAACCTCCTCACTCTCCTCCTCTTCGTCCTCAACCTCCTTCTCATCATCATCATCATCCCTAGACACATCACACCACTCCACTCCGCACTCACAAGAAATCAAGCTTATACAACTCGGTACATCCTACTGAATTCACAATCCTCGCAACTTGGCATACCTTACTGACACCACGTAGAACATTCCACAACATCGCACAGCAGTACACGTCGACTCCAAGCAAGATGGTCCAACTCAAACGTGACCTTCGTCACATGAGGGACGGCACGGCAAACAACAAGTACTGGGCCGTAGGAGGCGAGCCATGGGACGTACAGTGGGAGGAGCAGCGCTTCCGGAAGAAGAAGTACGAGAACCTGATCTCTGCGCCTGTCACCGCTCGCGTCGTTACGGATCGTGCCAACCTCAAGGAGCGTGGCTTGCTCAACTACGAGAACTGCTCCATCGACGAGCTCGAGGCCTTCATCGGAGCGAGACGTCTCAACCTGCCAAGCGCAGACTCCTACAGCATTCACATCCAGACTACGACGATCAACCTTCGCGACACACAGAAGCGGCAACTCCGAAGACAGGAGCGAGACGGAAAAATCGACGACATGCGTGCCAAGGCAAAGAAGGCCGCCTACATTGCAGTCCTCCACGACGCCGACGACACGGTCGTCTTCAACAGGTTCTTCCGGCTACCTCCGGAGGTACGCACAATCGTGTACAAACACTACCACGACGACCTCCCAGCACTGCCGGCATTCCCTCACCAGCCACCCCTCACCGTCGCCTCCAAAACCCTCCGCGACGAAGCCCTGCCCTCCTTCTACGAACAATCAATCTTTGAACTCCGCCTCTTCGTCCACACCAAAGCCTGGCTCCACGGCTACCCTCCAACATCGGTAGTCTCCTCCTACAACAACATGTACGACGACCCCGACCTCCTCACAAGCGCCAACCTCCCTCCGGCCGCTCTCGCCCGCATCTCTCGCTTCCGCCTGCGTCTCACGCACCTCCACACCCACTACCTTCCTGGCTCGAATAACCTCCGCAGCCAGGACGAGTACATTACCTGGGACATCGATCTCAACGGCAACGGCGAGGAGCGCCCGATCGTAAGCGGTGACGGCGTCCTAGACAGGTATGGGGCTACGCCTTTCTGGGTTGCGAGGCGTGGCAGGCTGGAGCTTGCGATCTTGAGGGTTTTGCAGGATGTTGCTGCGCGTCCGAAGGCGCACAGGCTGAAGCGTAGTGACTTGGAGGACTTGCAGGAGGCGGTGCGCGAGGCGCTGAATCCGCCTCAAAACGCCTAAGGGGAAGTGAGAGGGGCGGTTGATCTTTGGGTCGAGTTTGGTTGTTGGATTTCCATGTTGGTCATTCACAGTCTGGAGTTTCTCAAGGGTCTTGCAAGGGACTGTCAAGGACATTCATGAGGCTTGGCGTTTGGGAAGGCTGATCGTTGAGTCGAGATTGGCTGTGGGTTTCTTGCATCGATCATTCACAGTCTGGATATTTTTAAGGGTCTTGCAAAGGACGATCAAGTACATTCATGAGGTTGGCGTTTGGGATTGTTTGCGATTCTACGGCCGAGTTTGTGGCTTCAAAGGGTTCCGAGTGTGAAGAGTGTCACAATGCTCATTGTTCGAGCTTGCTATTTCCGTGGGAGATGGCAACCCTGTAGTTTAGTAGCCTTTTTATTACCTTTTCTTGCTAGCGTTCATACCGATGGTGCATACTAAGCTACGGAATGTTGAATATTGGTTCTAGACCAGCTTATTGAGTTGCACAAAAAGTTATTGACCTCACATTGCAAACTATCATTCTCAAATTATGCAAAGTGTAACTTCAAGTAAGCCACCCACAAGCTAACGATCGAGTAACTCTCTCTTTGTTACTACATTAATTACAGCGCTCAGATATCTACATGAGACGATTATTCAATAATCAATCGATTTTGTTGTCTACGAATGATCGACTATAGTAGGCTCTTCAAGTCTTGTCTCTTTCTGCCAGTAAATACATTTGAGAACTGGTATCGCTCGTAATTCGTATAACTTCAATGGGCTAGAATAACGCTTGAAAAGCCTAGGATCTGAACACATATGTACTCATGATACAAGAGGCCTGCTATTCATTCTCGGGCATTCCTACATAACAGGCGGACTTATACTGTCTGTGTGGAGCCGATACCTAGGGTCAGTTACGCTGAGAGGCTTCTCTAGAAAGTGACGGGTATATGCTAAATTGCTGCTACTAAGCAGCTAAATCAGACGAGCTCGTATTTACTTCTATGCATTCGTCACTGTAGGTAGCACTTCGCGACTCTTTGGGCGTCATGACGGCGCGTTGGCGGGTTTTGACCAATAGGAACAAGATTAGGGAGCTGGTCACTTCACTTACAACACTTAGGCAGCCAGCAGCGCATTACCACCACAACGCCTTCTCTTTCTTCTTTCTGTGATCCTCCTCCTCCTCCACCACCTTCCCCACCTCCTCCTCTTCCACCACTTTCCTCCTTCTCCCAAATTTCCTCAGCTTCGACATATCACATCACTCCGTACCTGTAGACGACGACTCGGTACACTTCATCGAGACTATCACTAAGAAGCTATACCAACCACATCACAGTGGCCACAACCGTCTTCACAATGGTTCTCAAGTGCAACCTGCCTCGCCCTCGCAAAGGCGCGCCGGACGACACGTACTGGGCAGTAGGAAATGCATCAGCAACTGCGGTACGAAAGGCACGAAAGGGCGGAAAGACCACCTATGTCGTGGACACCGAAGCACCTACACCTCCGCGCCGCGATCGTGCCAACCGCAAAGAGCGTGGCCTGCTCGACTACGAAAAATGTACCACAACACAGCTCATGTCCTTCATCAAGTCAAGGGGCCTCAGTATGCCCATCACTACACAGCCAAAGCTGTCATTGAAAGACACTCCTCGAATTGACGAGTCTGACTTGGCCCTCATTGAGCCGAACAAGAAAAACTACATTGCCATTCTCCAGAAAGCCGACGATGCGGCCGTTTTCCCCCAATTCCTCGAATTCGCCCCCGAGCTACGCACTATGATCTATCAGAAGTACCACGAAGACTTCGATCAACTCCCTATACTACCTTACCAGCCACCCTTGTCGCGAGTATCGAGACAGATCCGCGCAGAAGCCTTGCCCGTCTTCTACGCGAGTTCCACTTTCGTCCTCCGCCTCCACGAGAACATATGGGACAACTACAACAACGGAGAACCACTTGCCATCTCCACCTACAACAAGCGCAACGATCCAGACCTCCTAACAAGCGGCGCTCTATCCGCGAGCAACCTGTCTCGCATCACTCGCATCCACCTGCGCCTCCACTACACCAAGTGGGAAGCCACAGAAGACAGCGGGAGTTGGAACATCGATCTAGACCGCAAATCAGGCCTTGTGGTACACGAAGGACAACTGAATTGCGGCGGTGGGAGTTATCAGGCCGTTCGCCACGGGAGGCTTCGGGCTGCGATCGAGCATGTTTTCCTGGGTATCTGGGCGCGAGAGGGGCCGAAGAAGTTTCGACGTGGTGACATCGAGGACCTGCGCGCAGCGGTGCGTGCAGCGCTGGCTTCGCTCTCCGGCTGGTAGAGATGTTTGGATGGTTCACGGACCATGGAAGGGTTGAGCAACGGATTTGGGAGGGCTGTTGATGTTGCTGGCAGTGAGAAGTGAGAAGTGTGACGAGATGCTTGCACGGGACGATTGCGTTGACTGGGTGGCGTTCGGGAGTTTGCTTTCATTTCTTTCATTGAGAGGTATCCCGGAAGACGTGCAAGGGATTACTGCGATGAGTTGGATGGCGTTCGGGAGTTCTTGTTCCTTTTTATCCTTACTGTCGAGGCCATAGACTTCAAGATTTCCGTCGCGATGATCGATTGTCTTTGGAATTAAAACTTGAGCTCATTCATATGTGACTGGTAAGCATGTATGCATACTTCTTCCAAAACTCCAATGTCGAGCTTTGCACGTGAGCTTATGTACAATACTACACTGACCATGTATGATGACGTTATAATGGAACAAGTATTCCAGCCGTTCAGGTATTTTCAACGATATTCTGTGACCGTATAAATTAGTGTGGTAGCAGTAATAGCTGTGCTCATCTACAGAGAGAGACTAGGACTCTAGGAGGTAGTACGATGTCCCAAACTTCAGCCAAGCACTACGGTCCCGTACGATTGTGTTAAGTTCTAGTCAACGATTGCGATTGGTGTCCTAACAGACTAACATTATGCAAGTACGCAAGACGAACTATTCCCATCGACCGATCAACTGCTTCCAAGAAAAGAAAGGCAAGCCCCAGATGTTCTTGCAATATCCAACAATCCTCGATGAGCCAAGCCAGAAAAAAACCAAAGAAAATCTCACCGCTCGTCTCCGACAGCTTCTCGTGAACCGAGACGGTGAATGAAATCAATCAACTCCGTACAGTGACTTCCTTCGAAGACGTAACATTTGAGACCGTAGCCAACAGTGCCCCAACACCTAACTTACGCAAAACCGGCTTGGGTCCCCACTCCTAGCTCTGCACCATGTACGTCGACATTGACAGCGATCAATCCTTGCCCCAGTCCTTGTGAAGATTCACAAAGGTAGGTCGCGTAGACTCGAGCAAGAAGTCCAGCGCACTCAAATCCATCTCCGGACCATGCATAATCATCTTGAACAAGCCCGTCATCAGGCTTTGTTCAGCGTCGTCATCGGGCATAGCATGCATACCACAACATGCAACCTCGTGGACGAAACGGAACCACGCCACCAGATTATCCCAGTTCCGGTTACCTTGAAGATCGATGCTGATAGTGCCGGTATCAGCATTCAAGCTGGTGCCAGGGATTTGGTAGAGGGCCTGCCATCTGCGGTGTGAGAGCATGAGGCTGGCGGGGTCGTAGTTGTGCACAACGCACGTGAACTTGTTTTCGAGGTAGAAGAGTTCGTAGGTTTCGGAGCGGATGAGCTTGTTGACTTGGAGTAAGGGAGCTTCGGGGATGCCGTGAGACTTGGAGATGGGGAGCTCTGTGTTGCTGATGATTGCGTAACGGTAGATCATGTTGCGGAGTTCGGGTGGAAGCTTGAAGAGAGGAGAGTTTGCGACGCTGCTAGGGAGAGTTTGCTGCTGAGCTGGTTCTTGGGATTCGTCGACTAGGTCTTTGCGTGCCTTTTTGCGTGCCCGTGCTTTGCCCATGGTGTTGCGAGTTGACGGAGGCTTTGGTGACTTGGATGTGTAGACTGGTCTTGAGAATCGTAGGCGTGTTTTTTTGTGTGCAGTGAGGTGGTGTGAGAGCGTTTGGTGTTCGTAGTTGCTGCAAGAGAGAGTGTGTGTGTGAGAGAGAGAGGAATGGTGGTTTATGAGGTAATTTCCCTTGTTGCTGGCGAAAGCTCGCGCCTCAATACCCGTCACTTCATCTGGCGCGCCGTATTTGCAGTGGGGCTGTGCATGCCCGACACCTTTCACGTACGAGACCAGATTGACTTCTGATACGATCCAGTAACTTGATAGCAGTATAATCGTGGTGCTACAAGATTACAGCAACGTACCAAGAGGGCAAGGAGAGCTGAACGGTGTCCGCCGGACGGCTTACCACAAATCTGTTCGTGGTCTGGTCTATTATCTGCCTCACGTAACCAGCATCAATCCGCAAGATGTCAAGTGGCACGTTCGCCGACTTTGGAGTCATCTACGCGCTTCCGAGCCATCGTTCCAAATATCGTACTAGAGAGGGGTCAGTGAAGCTTTACATGGGGCACCTCCGAAGATATGTCCGTCTGCTGAAGTCATGTGCGTGGTCGTTCAAATCGACGGCGGCCTCTAGTCGCGCAGTGTTCGTGTGTACGCTCTGACTTGGGACCATCTCCGAGTTCATCGAGTCCGGCTCCAGGTATAAACGACATCGAGGGCCAATATAGCTGAGACCTGGAGTACCATTTCCCTTGCGAGCAGGTCTCCATCATTAGAGTGGTTAGTTACCGCCAGAGCGTGACCCGGGTTCTCAGATCAATCGGCTCATAGAGGTGTATGGGAACTGATTGGTCAGATGACTAGAACGACTCAACGAGGCTTGCTCGGTCAGAGCGATCGGTAGTACAATAATTTAGGGGTCTTAAAAGTGTGGACTTACGAAACGTACTGTATTCTCGAGCTACCTGTTCCTCCAGCACGACATACCATGATAGAAAGGTGGACCATCATCACCGTGCCATGCCGATCTCGTTTGCAGAACAGATTAAGCACGCCGACAGTCTGCGCCACCTGTCTGCGACAACCCTGGATCAACCTGGCTTATCTTCCACTGCACTCCTGTTTCTCCTCAGACGAATATGTTCCGAGTCGTGTTTCCGGACAGTATGCCAGTAGCCCCAATCGATACCGCCCAGACACCAAGCGAAGATGTGATCGGACTTGTGCGCCAAATGACAGAGCTGTATGTCGGCCAGGATCAATCCTCGCCCCATTCGCTGTGGAGTGCTACCAGCGTGGGCCGCATATGTTTGAGCAATACGTCAAGTCTCCACAAGTCCATCTCAGTGTCGTTAATAAGCACTCTGAACAAGCCTCCGATGAGCTTGATTTCGACGTCTTCGTGGACGCCGTCTACCGCGAGACCCATAGATTGGCATCTTCCCTCCAAGCACTCGCGGAGCCACATAACCAGATTGCCCCAATTACGCTGATCGTGGCCTTGCTTCAACGATATCCCAGGCTTGGCAATGCCTACTGAAAGATCGTGCAGTGTCACTTTGCGGTCTGCCATCAGCAGCGTAGCAGGGTTGAATTGTTGGACATCACAGCAGAAGTCGTTTTCGAAGTAGAACACGTTGTAGGTTTCGGACCGTATGATCTTGCTGGTTGACAGTAAAGCCGGTTCTGGAATGCCGTCGGCCTCGGTGATAGCTACCTCTTCGTCGGTGACAAGTGCGAAGCGATAAATCATGGTGCGTAGTTCCGGCGGGAGGTTGAAGAGAGGTGACTCGGCGACACTGTTCAGGAGGTGGGTTTGCGGTGTTTTTGCCGCCTTTGCGCGCTTGCTGGATTTTTTCTTGCGAGTACGAGGCTTGCTCGTCTTGTCTGGCGCTTCGCTTGCTAGTGAGTTTTTGCTGGGAGTCATAGACATGATGGCTTTTCGTGTATGTTTGGACGGTTGGTGATGGTGCGATGTGATTGGCCGTGTAGTTGCTGATGTGGCGGTTGAGGTAGTAGTGCGATGTGGTTGAGTCGGTGGTTGATGTGGGAAAAGTGCGGATGAGCAGTCGTTTACTGGTAGTCGCGTCGGGAGCGCTTGCCACTAAACTTGACCTCACTTGACCTCACTCTACTTCACTTCCTCGGTCTTGCCCCGTCTGCAGCGCTCCCTCGGTTATACACATCCAAGCTCAGGTGAAGCTTTGCACTTGGAGCGCTATTCAAAGACTGTTTCTTCCATAGGTTCCGGTTTCCAGCACGAGGGCCATGTGTTCACTGCTTTGGTGTGGATTTGCGCTGCCATAGCTCGAAGCCTGCGCATTAGGGTTCCATGTGACGTTGTAGAGCCTGCTGTGAAAATCGTTATGTACATAGCATCTGCAGAAGTGTATCTTACAAATCGCGTGGCCGGTTCGACGCCTTCCTCCCTCCCAGTCCCAATCCCATCAACCCAAAAACATTACACACCCCACCCTTCCATACTCCCCCTCCCACCAACACCCATCTACGCCTCATCCTTCTCCTTCTTCCCAAACGTATACGCCAACCCACCACCCACCACATTCGCAACACAAAGCCCCACAGTCGCACCCCTCACCAACCCTCTGGCACCAAATTTGCTACCGAAACCCTGCTTCCTCCTTCCAGCGAGAACGAGGTATGCGGCACTCCAGGCGGCTGTCAGGCCGGCGCTGTCGGTCTTGAAGCCGTTGACGTTGAGGTAGGAGCTGAAGAGGAGGACGGGCGGGAAGAGCATGGGGAGGGTTTGGAAGGGGCGCATGTGTTGGGCGACGACGAGGGTTGCGAGGAGGGTTGAGGGGAGGGGGTTTTCTATATGTAAGGTGTTAGTTGCCTGGAGTTTGAATGTTGTGTCTGAGCACGTGGGATTATTGGAGGATGGACGTACCGCCCCATGCTTTGGCGTATTGCAGGGCGCCCTGCTTGGCCTGCTCTTCGGGAGTCTTTCCTGGCATCGGCATGTTTGTCTAGAGGTTTGATGCGATTGATTTGATTTGGAAACGTGTCTCAATGGAAGGGTGAAAGTGATTGCCAACAACGATTGCTCTGGCGTCCTCTATTGTGAACCTTGTCGCGTGCTTCGAAGTGACGTCGTTCGCGATTTTGGCGATCTTGTCTGCCTTAGGCATGTGTCAAGTCAAATGTTCCATACTTGCAACATGCGTCCTACTCCAAACGGCAAACAGCCATTTATATATTCGAAACCGTGATCGACGTATAAGGTTCTGGAATATACTGTTGACTTTCCATACATGGTGTATGCCATCAAGATACCTTATCGTCAAAGGCTCGAGACTTCTGATCAGCGCATCTTGTCAGATACAGGTGACCTATTGACGCAGAATCGCTGGTGTGATTGACGGAGCAGTGTTAAATCAGCTGATCACTAAATGTTTGTACAAAGGGACATGGCAATGTCTTGAGTAAGTTGAAACAAATGCAAACACTTGACTTATCGTGAAGACAAACAAATGAGGAAATGTGGCTGCAACTTATCGCAAGTCGGACTATCGGAGTGTAGAAAGTGCCACTCCCGCGCACGACAGCGGGACCCTTGATCTGTTGGAGCGCATTGCTGTCCACACTCACCACGCCGCAATCCTAAGTAATACCAAACAACACTACCAACAAACACTCCGGACCCTCCCGTACATACGTGCACTGTCGTCGCGATACCCTGGAAGCGCCTGAGCCGCCCTACACATAACTCATCCTCCGGCCGGCCATGGCCTCGAAGGATCCCCACGCCCACAACGATGGATCTTCGACCCGCGCATACACCGTAGAGCAAAAGGCTGCCGTACTACGAGTGCGGAAATGCGGCAACACCGATTACTACGACATTCTCGGTCTCGAAGAGAAGAAGGCAGTCTGCACCGACTCAGAGATCAAGAAGGCGTACAGGAAACTGAGTCTGTTGACACATCCGGATAAGAATGGCTACACGGGCGCGGACGAGGCCTTCAAGAGTATGTGCTCGGAACATTTGCTGGAAGGCATTTTTGGGTGAACATGCAGGCTGACAATCTCGAAGAGGTCTCAAGAGCATTCCAGGTGTTGTCTGACCCAGACAAGAAGTCCAAGTTTGACAAGTACGGCGGCGATCCTGAATCGCGATTCTCTGGTGCCTCTGCCTCGTCAGGCGCATCGCCGTTCTCTGGATTTGCTTCACAGCGGGCTCCTCGTGGTGGAGGAGGCTCCATGTTCGAGGAAGAGATAAGCCCCGAGGAGCTGTTCCGACAGTTCTTCGGAGGTGGCATGGGAGGTGGAGGTTTCGGCGGCGGACCCTTTGGTGGATTTGGTGGTATGTACAATTGTGACAGCCTCATATTACACATTCAGCAACTAACATGTGCCAACAGGCGGCAACGGCTTCGTCTTCAACATGGGCGGCGGACCTGGCGTCAGAGTACACCAAATGGGCGGCGGCATGCCTCGAAGAAGACCTCACAACCACGCCAACCAACCACCTGCTTCACCGATGGCCGCACTACAATCTCTACTGCCGCTGCTCCTCCTGTTCATCATTCCTCTCCTGTCATCACTCTTCTCCGGCGCCGCACCAACATACCCAAGCGTCCGCTTCGAAAACGCTTCACCGCACACCCAAAAACACGTTTCCACAAAACTGAAAGTAGACTACTACGTCAACCCCAAAGACACCGCCGATTACTCGCCCCGGAACTGGAGAGATCTGTCCGGCCACGTCGAAAACGCCTACGTCCAGAAACTCGGCACGCAATGCGAATGGGAACGAACATTGAAGCAACGGGCGTACCAAGAAGCGCAGGGCTTCTGGAGCAGAGATCAAGTCAAGTGGCAAGCTGCGGAAGACATGGCCATGCCTGCGTGTCAGAAGCTCAAAGGCTGGGGCTATCGTATCAACTAGCGCTTTCTCTTGGGAAATGAAGGCGGCATTTGCTTGTTTTGGTTATCTATTGCGCGGCGCGCCTCTCTTGTCGCATCTGAGCATTTTTTTGAGCGGGCTGACGACACATTTTGTATAGCGAAAACTTATCTTACATTCGATCTAATCCTCAAGACTGAAACTTTGTTGTTTGAAGTACAAAAGGTAAAGTCACTGCGTTTGGAAAGTGTACTGAATCTCACAACGTCAAAAAGGTTGGCAAGCAAGCAGATGGAAATTTCCAGATTTATTTGCACCAGAAAACGCCTGATATCATTCGTGTACAGATGAGTCGCACACCTATTAATACAAGAATTGAACTGAAAGAAAGCGGCCAAATGTTCCTACTACCAACTACTACTCGAAAGACCAGCTTCCCACCAAAACGTCTCGCCAAACCACCACATTGTCAGGCTATCATATCTTTGGATCCACGAGGAAGGGGGCTTTACATTCCCAAAAGACCAGCAAGACCGCTAGCCTTCTCCTTCTTAGCAGCAGGCTCAGTCGCGTTCTTCGCAGCGGGAGCGGCAGTCTCAGCAGTCTTCTCAGTCTCAGCCTCGTCAACGACAGCAGGCTTGGGCTCCGAAGGTCCGGCGTCGGTGGGCGCGGTGGCGGTCTCTTCTTCAGCGGCAGGCTCCTCAGCGTCGAAAGAGTTAGCACCGTTGGTTCCGTCGTCGGCATTGTTCGATTGGGATTTGATGGTGGTTTCGGAGTCTTCCTCGGCGTCTTCGGCGTCCTCGGGGGTGTCTTTGGGGGTGGAGCTGGGGATGAGGCCGTTGGTTAGGCCGCCGAGCTGGCGGCGGAGGATGCCTGCGAGGGCGGACTCTTCGGCGGGCTCTTCTTCCTCAGCTGGGGCTTCCTCCTCAGCGGGAGCTTCCTCTTCGCCCTCCTTGGGCTCTTCGGCCTCCTCCTCGGTGGCTTCGTCTCCAGAAGCCTCCTCCTCGGTGGCGGCGGCCTCGGCCTCGGGCTCGACGGGGTCGGCAGGCTTGGGAGAGAGCATCTCGGTGATGCCTTCGAGCTGGCGCTTGCCGACGGGAAGACCGCCGAGGGCGCTGGTGGCGGAGCTGGTAGCCTCCTCCTCCTCGCCGTCGTCGATCTCGGTGACACCGTCGGTGACGGACTTGGGCTCTGTGGGCTCCTTAGGTTCCTTGGGCTCTTCCGCAGTCTCGCTGCTGTCGTCGTCCGAGGACGAGCTAGAAGGGATCAGGCCGCCGAGTTGGCGCTTGGTGGGGAGGCCGCTGGTAGGAAGACCGCCAGTGAGGCCTCCGAGAGAGCTCACGCTGGGGACTTGACGCTTCCCAACGGGCAGGCCACCGAGAGCACTGGTGGCGGAGCTGGTAGAGTCGTCCGCGCCGTTACTGATCTCGGTGGTGCCGTCAGTGACGGAAGAAGGCGCCTTAGGCTCCTTGGGGAGCTTGGGCTCCTCGAGCTCTTCGAGCTCAGCATCCTCGCTGCCGTCGTCCGAGGACGAGCCAGAGGGGACCAGGCCGCCGAGCTGGCGCTTAGTGGGTAGACCACTGGTGGGAAGACCGCCGGGCACAGCGCCGGTGAGGCCTCCGAGAGAGCTCACGCTGGGAACTTGACGCTTGACGACCTCGACGGGCTCGACGGTGAGCTTCTTCTCGAGGTTGGAGGGGCTGACGGGGGTGATGGGGGCAGCGATGGCCAGACCAGCGGCCGTGAAAATGAGGAAAGAGCTGAACTTCATGTTGGCGGTTTGTTTGTTTCGAGTTCTTTTGTCAAAAAAGGAACGTTCTGGGATCTAACACGGAAAGAATATGTAAAGAGCGTCGGATGTCAGTAAGGAATGACTGTAGAACGTTGTTTCGACTTCGTGATGATGGGAGGAAACAAAAGCCAAGAGGAGTTCTGCAGATACAGCCGTCTTATACCAAACTCTGCCGCTCAGGAGCTACACGCGTCAACCCACAACATGCAAGCCCGCCTGCCACACGAGTGACGGACTGACTGCAGGAGAAAGTTGCTATTCCAAGACACGACGCATTGCGATCAGCCGTTGCGCGACATTCCGTCCTCGCAGCAGCATCACCAGGCACGGCCGAGGAATTATGCCTGGCGCAA
>Ga0265797_10007398_pt1 | contig 15066 bp, 10 predicted proteins | sample P2T30metagenome_FD_192433 | JGI IMG/M metagenome (GOLD analysis project Ga0265797, IMG submission 192433) | Plant litter microbial communities from East Loma Ridge, Irvine, California - P2 T30 | ecosystem: Environmental > Terrestrial > Plant litter > Unclassified | place: USA: California... | reverse complement strand
TGTCGCGAGGGAACTGGTTACCGAGCGATGTTGTCCTCTTGTTACTTTTGGGATCTGTAGTTATGGGTTCTAGTATAGAATATATTCAAGCAATTGATTCTGTTCAATTAACTCGCAATACTGATTCAAGAGTCGCTGAGACATCAAGTGGTTCGTTACTCTGCCGCGATGTCACAGCCACACTGTGCTTCCTATGACCTTGACACGAGGCCTGGCTGTTCAGTGCTTCCCACCCAGTGGAACACTTCGTACAGTTCGTGCGCATGAATCTACGTACAGTATGATCAGGCGCATCTCGATGGTACGACGCAGTCGTTTTAGACTCGAGATATATTATAGTAGCAGATTAGTTGCTTAGATATACAGAAAGTCGAAAAGCATCCCAATAGTAGTCGTTAACTATGATTCAAGATTCAAGTTGTCGAGACGTTATAGAAGCGACTTCATGGCCATGCAGAGGTGAGAGACCGCTGTACGTAAACTCATGCGTAGGAACTGTACTTCGTTGTGATCTGCCACGGCAATAATTCTCCGCCTAGCCTCACACCTCCCTCGCACAAAAAAGGCTGCGGCATTTTACAAACTTAGTGCGAATGTCCCTCCAACAGTTCCGCGAACTCGCCGCGACCAATACGACCTTCTTTCCAGTCACCCACGAACGTCTCGATCTTCTTCGACATGCCCTCGACGTTAAAGCCGAAGTGGTCGTAGATGTACTTGCCAGGTAAGCTATGGCCGAAGGTACTCATGTTTAGACCGGCGTCTGCGTATCGTTCCCACTGAGAGACATGTGTTAGTTACTTTGAACCATGTATTCGGCAGGACAGGGAAACATACCCCGAACGACATGTATGGCTCTATAACGACGCTAGGAATGTTCTCATTGCGTCGGAGTACCGAGCGTTGGTATTCCTTGCTCTGCTGGCGGAACAGCGCATGCGAAGGAAAGCTGACGACGCGAGCCTTAACAGGCAACTGCGCAGCGACCTTGATAGCGAAGTGCAGTTCGGCGCCAACCGAGATCAGAGTAACTTCAGCGTCTTGCTCTTCCTTGACCACGTACGCGCCCTTCTTGACGCCTTCGCGTTTGGTCAAGCCCGATTGCGGCAGAGCGTGCCGGCTGACGGAGATCATGCTGGGGCCTTCTTTGTACCCAACGGCAGCTTCCCAGGCCCCGGCGACTTCTTCGCTGTCAGCTGGGCGGATGTAGTGCATGTTAGGCATTGCGCGGTAGAGCGCTGCTAGCTCTACGGGTTGGTGGGTGGGACCGTCTTCGCCGGCTCCGATCGAGTCGTGCGTGGCGACGTGGATGACCGGGATTTTCTGCAAAGCACCCATTCTGACTGCAGGGGCAGCGTAGAGGTAGAACATGAAGAACGAGGAAGTGATGGGGATGATGGTTCCCGGCGAGTATGCGGCGAGACCGTTGGCGATCGCTGCCATCGCGTGTTCACGAATGCCGTAATGGATGTAGCGGCCTTTGTAGCTGCCTTGTGCACCACCTGAGAGGGAGTCATTAGTGATCGATCCGATTCGAACGTTCTCGATGATTATACTTACTGATTGGCACCAGATCAGGAGGATTGAAGATCTCATAATCTTTGTACGTGAGATTGACCGAAGGCGTCAGATCCGCAGTGCCCACCATGAATGTGTTGACCTGCTCGATAACCTCCTTCATAACCAAATTGTTGCTCTTGCGTGTCGGCGTATCATCCGTAGGGAAGTTCTTCGGGATGAGCTTAGTCCAGTCGGCAGGAATCCTGCCCTCAACCCGGGCCTGGAACTCTGCACCAAGTTCCGGGTGTGCCTGCTTGTACCGATCTACAAGGATGTTCCATTCTGACACCCACTGTTCGCCTCTTGCTGGGATGTCCGCGTAGAAGTCTTTCACTTCCTCCGGGATGTGGTACTTCTTAGTTGTATCCCAGCCGTAAGCTCTCTTCATCTCGACAACGTTGTCGGTGCCAAGCGGAGCGCCATGTGAGGCTGCCTGACCAGCTCTGGCACTTCCGACGCCTATGATACTGCGGACGTTGATGAAGAGTGGCTTTGTTCGGTTTGGGTCGCGACCCTTTTCCATGGCGGCCACGATGCCTTCCACGTCGTTTATGCCGTCTTCGACGTCGATGATGTCCCAGCCGCATGCTTCCATCTTCTTGTTCACGTCTTCTGTGTTGGTCAGATCGACGCTTCCGTCGCAGGTGATTTGATTGTTGTCGTAGATTACCTGTTACTGGTCAGTCGAGCGCTCCAGTCATTTCGATCGGTTGTGGACATACAGTCATATTGGTCAATTTCAGGTGACCCGCATAAGAAAACGCCTCACAGCCTACACCCTCCTGCAGACAAGCGTCACCAACAGTCACCCAGATGTGATTGCTGACAACCTCATAGCCTGGTCGGTTGTAAGTTGCTGCAAGGTGTTTCGAAGCCATTGCGAGGCCAACAGCGTTTGCAATGCCCTGTCCGAGCGGACCAGTAGTAAGCTCAATGCCCTCGTGCTCAATCTCAGGATGACCCGGACACAACGAGTCCGGCCTTTCGGAGTGGTAAGAGAGGAGCTGCTCCCAAGTCATAGCCTTGTAGCCAGCAAGATAGTGGTTGCAGTACTGGAACAAACAGGCATGGCCATTCGACAAGAGAAATCGATCTCGATTGAACCATGTCGGCTGGTGCGGCGCGTACTTCATGGTGTATTTCCAGAGAGCCACACCAAGAGCTGCCATGCCAATTGCAGATCCTGGATGTCCCATGTTGAATTGCTCGCAGAGATCGGCTACCAGGATTCGGAAGCTCTGCAAGACCAGCTGGATATCATCCTGGCTGGCATTTTTGCCTGACGGCGCGCTGGGCTTGTGTTCTCTCTTGAGGAGACCATTGGTCATATTCTTGCCATACTGAGTAGATGCAACAGGATCTTGAACCTCTGTCGTTGACGCGCTCTTGCGTTTGGGCATTGTGGAAAACTAAAACGAGTAGAACTACTTCGAGTTTCGAAAAAACGAGTAAAGTTGCTGCGCAGGAGTGAATCTGTAAAGGAGCAGAAGAGAATGTTTATACCTACCGGTCGATGAGCCCTTTATGATGTCCAGAATACGCGTTTCTGTCATGACGCTTATTGCCGGTAGCCATCGGAGGGGGCAGTCCAACATCCTCATCCAGAAATCCAGAGCTTCAGTCCCTCTGCGGCAAAGCCACCAGCAACCCGCGTACGCACATGCAGGGACGAGACCATTGATTTGTGAGGGAAGAGGAGGAGAGGACGGTAGACGAGGGGTCGTGAAGACGACGGTCCGGAGGGCAGCTGGAGCCACCGATTACCGGGTTTGTCTTTGATTTCCCCGCTTTGCCATGCTCTGTTTACAGTATTCCGCGGTGCTGTACGGTACGATCTCCGGTGGCTGTCAATTTATGCTTGATGTCTTCTTGTTCGCCATGTTGTTGGATTCGATCTTAGTGATGGATAGAGACTCCTATCGGTCGGCAAGAGAACGGAATGGATCGGGGCCATGTGATGCCGACTAAACTGTGGGCACTTTTCATAATACGCTGTTCAATCTAAGTATCCTCATATGCTACATCCGAATACTATTGCGTAGACCAATGCTTCTCAACAACAACACCTCCCTCACTCCCAAACACTAACCCTCCCCCTCCCATCAGCAACCGCCACAACCCGACTCCTAATCTCCAACGGACTTCCCTCAAACACCACCCACTCCTCCTTCACATCCTGCTTCACCTCTTCCAACCCAAGCAAATCGTAGACATTCCCCGTAACAAGCCCCAAAGCCTCTTTCTCGCCAATCTTCCCACCGCTGTTCGCGTGCGCGATACCAGCGAACAAGTACAAGTCGCGCGTCTGCCAGTCTTCGGCCGTTCCCAAAGCGAAGTGCACGCCTTCTGAGTGCAAGACGTCGATTGCGGTGCCGTTTGTTAGAGGGGCGCCGGTCAAGCTGCGACATTGGTCCCATGTTTCGGCGTATGGGAAAGGTGGTGCGAGAATGACGCCGACTTTTGCGGCGGCGAGTTCTGGGGCGAGGAGGTGGGCTTCGGCTGCGCCTAGGATGATGAGACGGAGGCTGGTGTCAGATTTGGTGTTCGACTTCTTGATGCGTGCGTCGATTGTGGATTTGAGGCGCAGGAGAGAGGCGATCGTGTCTGCTTTGTGGACGGTGATGACCAAAGGTAGCTTGCCCTGGACGACACGACGTAGGGATCGCGCTTCCTGGCTTTCAGTAATAGAGGTTTCGTTCGAAGCGAGGGCTTTCAAGAGTTTGGCCTCCAAGTCATTGACCAAACTGGATATCGAAGGCGTGCTACCTCTCCTCGCGTCGAGTGTGAGAGTGTAGTGGAGAGCGACTTGCTCATCGAAGATAGCATGCTTTTCGAGACCATGCTTTGCGCTGACTCGGAAGCCGACTGAGATACCCTTGTGTCCACCTTCGTCGTATGCAGGTGCTGAGATGGCTCGTGTTACACCGTGAGCAAAGGCGGCCTGCAAAGACTTGCTGTCCAGGGCCAGACCGTCAATGGCGGAGCTGAAACTTTCTCCATTGTTGCCACCATCGTTTGTGACCTTTTCGGCGGAAATCTCCTCGATGCCAAGATAGCTGCCGAAAGCAGTGGCTGGTGGAGCAAAGTGGCCGTTGGTGAGGTGAATTGTCTTCGCATCCGAGAGTGTGCTAATGATATCCTTGCAAGTACCAATGCATTCGATCTTGCTGTCCTTGACGACAACACTCACAGCTTCGTCACTGCTTGTGTGTTCCAGCCCGGAAATCATCACGCGTGAGACACCCGTGAATACCACATTCTGATGTTCGACCGCGTTCGTGGAAGGCTCCAAGGCATCTTCGTGATTGATAGGCTTCGCCTCAGGCTTCTTGAGCTCCACAGGCTCCTTGAATTGAGGCGTACCATCGATCCAAACTTGCACAGGCGTTGCTCCAACAGACAGAGGATCGGAATCCCACAGAGCAAGATCAGCATCAAAGCTCTCCTTGACTTTGCCAATTCTCTCGCCCAAGCCAAGTAGTTCAGCAGAAGCGCTAGTGACACCGGCAAGAGCAACGTGGTATGGCAGTCCGTACTTGTAAGCTTTAGCAGCTTCGAACAGAACGTGCTGGGCGTTGATCACCGGGTTGTCAGAGACGTAAACAGGAGTGATACCGCTCTCGTGCAAGATCTTGCCAGCTTGTTCACTGCCAACGTAACTCTCCACCTTGTAGTACATGTTGTCCGCGAACAACGCAGCAGCAGGCGGGCGGCCACCATAATTCCTCTTCAAAATCTCCGGAACAAGATACGTCTGATGCGCGTGATGGAAAGCACGAACCGGAAACTGGAACTCGTTCGTATGCCTGATGAAAGCCTCGAGATCCGGAACAGTGTAGCAGTGCGTGTTGACGTGCACATGTCCTCTCAGCACAGCGGCCAAGCTCTCCCACTTAAGTTCTTTCGGCAAGTAAGTCTGCATGTTCGCAAAACCGACTTGGTCAGCGGCCGCACACCAGTCGTCCTGAGACTGCACCAGGGCTTTGGCCTGAGAGAACGCGTTTCTGAACTCCCACGCCTCGCCCATGCGGGACACAGGGCCGAAGTTCCTGCCGACGGTTCCGTAGACGTTTTTGGCGTTCTCGCCGCAGGCCATCTTCATGTAGCGCCAGTTGTGCTCTGGGTCCGCGAGCATGTCTTCTGCGCTCAGCTCCGGACGACCGTCGGCGTAGCCGACGGCGTGCTTGATCACGAAGGCTTCGCCGCCGATATTGTTACCACTGCCGGGTAAGATCAGAGAAGTCGTCACTCCACCAGATTTGATGACCTGGATTTGGGGATCCAGAGGATTGATGGCATCGATCGACCGGACGTAAGGCGTAGTATCAGAGCTCATTTCATTGGTATCCTCACCGCCACGAGTAGCGGGAAGAGGCGAGTCTCCCGCGTGTGAGTGCATGTCGACAATACCAGCAGTAAGCAGCTTGCCACTGCCGTCATGAACAACAGCGCCTTCAGGCAGCTCGTAGTCCTCAATGCCCTTACCCACACGCGTAATCAGACCGTTCTCAAGAAGCACATCGCCATGCTGCCAAACATACTCGCCATCCACAGGCTCGCCAGTCCAGAAAGTCGTGTTGCGGATCAAAGTCGCGTTGCCACCGTTCCAGCGAGCATTGCGCGAACGCGGACCGCTCGGATCACTGGGTATGGAGCGTAGCTTGGAGCACTGTGCGTGATCCGATTCCAGTCTCTCGTAGGAGAGGAGCTGGTATGTGCTGCTGTCGACGCGTGCCGGTTTGGGGTTGAAGTGCAGATACACCGCGTACGTCACGAGAGCGAGGACGATGCCTCTGAAGATCTGGCGACGGCGTTGTTTCTGGCGGCGACTGTGGGAAGTTTGGTCATCGTACGGCGTGTAATGGGGGAGGTCTTCTTTATCCATTGTCGTGATATTCATGCTGTTTAGCAAGCAAGCACAGCTGAGAGATGATGGGTATGTTCAAGCCTGTTACACGCAAACTCCTCCCTGGACCTCGTTGCTTTCAGTCCAGACGTTGCATGTACATGTACATCAAGAACAAGAAACGAAGTTAAATAAGGGCGAACGGAGGATGGCTTGCGCGTGGATAAGACATATTGACGTGATGCTTGTATCCATCGCGCTACACCGCTTGGGGAAGGTACGTGCAAGGGTACAGCTCCTGCTATTGAGTCTGTGCATTTCCATCTGTGAAACCCCGATGGCCATATCGTTGGGTGTAATCATCCGAGAATGGCTGTGTAGCATCGAGGTGTCATCGGTGCCATGTAGACAGTGTAGTAGCACTCATCTCGCTGCCGTGAGCCATAGATGCAAAAGAAACATAGTCACCTTAGAGACACGACCCACCACAAAACTCCATCAAACAGCACAACCGCATGATGCTCACAGCAAACATGACCAACGAAGTTCGATCTCATTTCAGAATACAATAACAGGAGTGGAATTGCCTCATGCCTATACAAATACACATTGTATCCGTCATTACCACCCCTAATCCAATATCATACAATGCCCCTGCGTTTTTTCCCCAATACTTTTGATGAGTCGAGATTCTAAACAAAAACTCTACAACCCTCTTGCTCCGCTAAATGCCGCAAAAGAAGAGCAAAACGAAAAGACCAAGCGCCCGCTAGGTATGTCCATCCGGCCTTTTTTTTTGGGCGGCAACATCGTACGCATAATGCATATACACAAAAGACGCCAAAGCCTCCCTTCCTTCAAACATCATCCCGTTCTTTTAGAGGCCGTTCGCGCAAACATACGCCATGGCCGTTCCCATCTTCCATTCTTTATCAACGTCTTACTTCTTCTTCTAGCTTCTATCCAGAAAGTCCCCCCAGACAATCTAAGCCTTCTGCTGCCTCTTCTTAGGGTTGGTAGTCTTCTTCTTCGGCGTCTGCTTAGTCGAGCTCTCGCCGTTAATGTACTTCAACAGCTCGTCAACGCTCTTCTGATCGTTACGGCCAGTAGCCTGCTGCAGAGCCTCAGGCATAGCACGCGTGCTCTGGCCGTTAGGAGGCTGAGGCATGACGGTCCTAGCAGCGCCAGGGCGGCCGTTGTTGCGCAGCAGCATCTTGCGGTTGGTGAGGAGCTGCTGGGCCTGCTTGGCCTGGCTGACGGCAGAGTGGGTGAGAGTCTCGAGCCAGGTCTCGGCTTCTTTGGTGTTCTGGTTGTCGGCGCCGAGCTCGGATTTGAAGATGTTGTAGGACTCGCGCATTTTGGTGACGGCGGTCTTGGAGTCGTGGTCGAGGGCGTGGGCTTGGGCGAGCTGGAAGAGGAGGGTGGCGGTGTTGATGCTCTGCTTGCCGGCGACTTCCTCGCAGATGGCGAGGGAGGCTTCGAACCACAGGCGGGAGTCGTGGAAGTGCTTGAGGGTTTGCAGCATGACGGCGGCGTTGTTGATGGTGGTCATGGAGTCGGGGTGCTTGATGCCGTAGACGACCTTCCAGAGGTCGAGGGCGTGGCGGACAAGGGCCAGGGCGTTCCTGGTGTTGCCGGTGGCGTGCTCGAAGAGGGAGAGGTTAAGGTAGGCGAGGATAGTCTCGGTGGAGTCAACACCGAGCGTGCGCTCGGAGACGATGACAGCCTTCTTGGCGAGCTCAACGGCACCGGCCTTCTCGTCCAAGCTGTAGTAGATGGTCGAGAGGGCGTAGTAGACGCGGGCGACCTCGGGGTGGAGGATGCCGTAGATCTGCTCGTGCAAGCTCAAGCTCTCGAGCAGAAGCTCCTGGCCAAGATCCTTCTGGTCTTGCTGTATGCTCATGCGGCCAGCGTCAAGAGCCTCCTCGGCAAGGATACTGCGGGGAGAGGCCTCCTTGATGATGGGGACGGTGTTGAAGACGTTCTCGGGGTGGAAAGTCACCGCTGGCGCAGCCGGTGCGGGAGCAACCTGGCGAGCAGGCGAGTGGTCTGCGTTCCTCTTCTTGTTCTTCTTCTTGTTACCACCCTCCTTGGTACCGTTGGTCTGGGGAACCTTGAGCGAGTCAGAGGAAGACTTCTCCTTAAGATCAGCCTGCTCGGTCGCAGCACTCTTGGTGAAGGCGTAGTCCTTAGCCTCGAGCTGGAAGCCGAGCTTGAGGGAGACTTCACGGAGCATCTGCAGGTGCTTGTCTGAGTGGACAATATCGCCCTCAATGTTGTGCCTGTAGCGTAGAGCAACCTGGCGGACGATCTCCTCCTTCAAAGTCTGAGGAGTGATCTTCTCAACGCTGAAGTCGGTCTCGGGGTAGATGGCCTTGAGGCTCTGGTCGAACTCTGACTGGGGCTCGGCGTTGTACTCAGCACCAAGCAGACAGTTGAGCAGGTGAGCGATGCAGCTCTGAGAGAAAGCAGGAGGCAAGTCGCGAAGCTGCTTGTTGGCGACGTGCTTGAAGGCTCTGCTGACCATTTCCTGCTCGCAGATCTGCTTGAGCGCCTTCATCCTGTTGTCCTCCTTCTCGCCACTCAGGCGAGCGAGCTCACCAAGGTAGCGCACGTTGATACCGCGCTTGTGGAGGGAGCTGGTAAGGCTGGCGCCGTCCATGGGGAAGCCAGTCTCGCCCTCCTGAAGGTCGCGGAGGAAACGAGGGATGACATCGGACCTGAGGTACTCGCAGACTGTGCGAACGTCGGCCTCGTCCTCCTGGTAGCTAGCCTTCTCCTCTTCGCTCTGGGGGATCTGACCAGAGAAGACATCGGGGTTGAGGGTGAAAGTGAAGCCAGACACATCAACAGTCTCCTGCTGCTTGGGCTGCTCCTCGCCGTCCTTGTTCTCGCCTTCCTTGGCCTCACCGTCCTTGGCCTCACCATCCTTCTTCTCCTCATCCTTCTTCTCGGCGCCCTCCTCAGCCTTCTTGGCCTCACGCTTCTCCTCCAACTGCTTGGAGATGTACTCCCTAAGCTTGGTGATGCGGTAAGAGTCGACCAACTCAGGACGAAGGACAGTCATGCGGTGAGGGTAGCGCTTGTCCTCAGTCTGTCCGTCACCACGGTGCTGCTCGAGCCAGGCAATGTCAAGAGGAGTGACACGGTACAGATCAAGAACGTACTTCCTGCCATCAGTGCCGAGCAGACCCTTGGTCTCAACAGAGGCCTCAAGATCGTGCTTCTTGCCCTCCTTGTCCCAGACAGCGTGCTTCTTGACACGCATGTTCTTGCTCAACTCAGCGAACGGCTTGACGAATCCGTCGTGCTCAGCGATGACGTCTTTGCCCTCAACTCCACCGTAGTCGATCTGGTTCTCACCAGGCTCGCGCTGCTTGAAGATACCAGGGACAATGCTCTGTCCAACGATACGCTTGCCGAGGTAGTCGACAACGACGGTACCAGGAGTGCAGAGACCATCAATATCCATCTGATTGACGTTCTTCACACCCTGAACGTCCTTGCCAACAGCCACGCGAGCGGCCTCGTCACCACCGTCGCTAGTGAAGGTGCCAGCACCATCAGCGCCGAATGAGTAGAAGACGTTGTTGTAGACGTAGATCTGGGCGTCACGCTCCTCGGTAGGGTTCAAGGGCTGAACCTCACCGCGAGCAACCAAGCAGGCGCCACGGACGGCTGCCTCGTTGTACTCAGCGAAAAGCTTGCTTGTCAACCTCTCCCTGAACACGCGATCCTGAACCGTCTCTTTAGGCAATTCGCGAGTTGACTGGAACTCCTCGTTCCAGTCGCGAAGAGTCTCCATGTTGTCGGCGCCAGAAAGAAGAAGAGCCTCCTGAGAGCGGGCCAGATCCGGCTGGTGCTGCTGAATGGAGGAAGGCTTGACGAGCCAGGGTGCTGCGGGGATGCTGTTGGAGAGCTGGTAGGAAGCGAGAGGGTCGCGCTGACCGTTGTACTCCTGGAGGCTCGAGAAAGCAGCATCAAAGGATGGGGAGATCTTGCCGATCAAAGCAATGAGCGAGTGCGCAGAGAATGGCTTGGGTGCGGTCCTAGGCGCAGGGTCGAACTTCTGGTTGGTCGAACGGTTGACGTAGAATCCAGAAACGTGAGAAGTGACGGGGAACTGCTCGCCCTCGTTGGTGGTAACGTTAAGGTAAAGCAGGTGGCCACGGTTTCGGAGGTCGTAGGGAGGCGGGTTCCACTGCGAAAGTGAGAGGCTCTTAATGGTCTTGGGCGCTGCTTCCCTGGCCTTTGCGAGCATGGCAGAGATGGGACCAGGTGCGTTAAGGTCGTATCCGGTGACGGGGTTGGTCTCCTCCTTTTGGTCCTTGCTGTCGGTGATTTCCACACCATCGCACAAGCTAGTGCCAGCATCAATGCCCAACACAAGATCCGTCCTGTCGCCAGCCGCGCCAATCAACTCCCTCACGCGAACAATGTGCATGCGCGCCTGCGCCTCGGTATAGGGGTCCTCGACCAAAGTGCAGACTGGGTCCTCCATGATGTCGGGCACCTCTGACAACTCGACAAAGTCATTGATGCGCTTGCCCTTGTGCTCGAGGTGGAAGCAAGAGTACTGGAAAGTGTGGGGCTGGTCGACGATGGATTGCCGGATGTCCTGGACCTGCTCTTGTGTCGAGACCATCAGTTGTGTCTCGCCGGGGGTGTGCGGGAGCTTGATGGTCAGTTGGAAGACGCTCTCGGGGCCTTGAGGCACCTCCTCGGCCTCGCCTTCAGGCTTGTCGGTTGCGGCAACAGTGCCATCTTCTACGTTGCCGTTGGTCGCGTGCTCGGGGGTGTTGGTAGGCTCGTTGGCTGGGTGGGAGTCAGCGTCTGGTTCCGTGATGATAGGTAATTGTATGAAGGAGATATATCCAAGTATCATCTCCTATTGCCATAATCGACAACAACTTACACTTAACGGAAACGTCATTGCTGGCGGCCATGATGATGGAATGTGATGGGATTTATTGGCCAGCAAGCTGCAGTGAAGAGTGTCTGGACGCAATGAAGGAAGGTGTGTGAGAAGAAGCGCGCAAAGTGAAATGGAATAATATACAAGCGGCGTGGTATTGTACAGGGTGGTGATGGAGAGAAGGAGTCAGTGATGTCTGCAAGGAGACGATCAACGTACAAAATCGAATAGACTTCCTACCGCTTGCCAGTGCATTGACCGGGGAAATGTGAAAGTCTCCATGACACGCCCGACGTTTCCCGATTCTTGCAGGGCGCGCGCCGCGACCACTTCCGGGTAGGCGGAGACGACGTGCATAAATAAATAATTGATGGACATTGATGGGGAGTGTGTTATTCAATTGGTTAATGATGGTAGTATTTGATTGATGTGTAGGTATATGTCCATCAATGTTGTTATCTGCCCCCCAGCATCCAGGTACACGGCAGTCGCCAGAGCACTCCCGAGCCAGATCGTCTCGTTTCGTCTCATGCTAACCTGCTCAGCCACCCGGCCAAGAGTGCGGGTAGGAGGGTCCATCGAGCTCCTTTCACAACATCAAAGTTGATCGTTCCTCTTAGGATCAATTCCTACCAGAATACTTTTCCTTCCATTTTTTGTACCAACGGGGTTTCTTTTTCTTGTCGCCGGGCCTGGTCGCTGGGAGTGGGAGCAGTACTACAAGCTACAGTCAATCGCGCGGAAAGCGCATGTTATGATTTGATACTCCACAGCTCAATATCTGCCCTGCCCATTGGAGCAATGCCTCCTCTCCGTTCTTTATCACTTTTCTCTACCGCCGCAAAGCAGAGACTGGCCGCTCAGCAAAACTCCCACCTGGTAAAATGCGCTTTCCAATCACCTCGTACTGCGGGCATCCGTGATGGTCCTACTGGCCTCTCGCAAAAGCGCTTTGCCTCTGTGCAACAACCCCCCGGACCAAACCTTCCAGGCCCTCCAGATGACCCCAACGAGGACGATGGTCAAAGATCCCGCGGCAGCGATGAAGGCTCATGGCGTTCAACAGCCCACAAGATGGCCGAGTCTGCTCTCACCACCGCAGCATCAGTCGCTATCCTCGGCATGGTTGGCTACGGTTACACACGCTACTACAAATACATGGTCCTAGAGAAAATGGAAGGTGCCTTCCGACCCGGTGATCCCGTCCTCGACCTAGCCGCTGCTAAGAAACAAGGCTCCGCCACTGGATTCGCCTACCTCGATGCCGAAGACAGAGACAGAGACCACTGGGTCCTCCGCGAGGAACAAGGTCTCATCGACGACATCGTCCACGGCAGACTCAAAGGCCAATACCACCTCCTCGTCGGCGAGAAAGGCACCGGCAAATCCAGCATGCTGATCGACGCCATGGCCAAAATCGACGGCGAAGGCGTAGCAATGTTCGAAGCCCACGCCGACCCAGAAATCTTCCGCATCCGCCTAGGCAAAGCTCTCGACTTCGAATTCCACGAAGACAACATCGGCTCGCTGTTCTCCATCCGCGGGCCCCGCGACGCCAGCGCCCTCCTCGACATCGAGCGCGACTTCAACAAAATGGAAAAAATCGCCCTGCGCCGCCGCGAAACCGTCGGCCGCCCTTTAATCCTCATCGTCAACTCAATGCACCTCCTCCGTGGCAACGAGCAAGGCCAAGACCTCCTCGAGCTCCTCCAGCAGCGCTCCGAGCAGTGGGCCGCCAGCAACCTCGTCACCGTGGTCTTCAACAGCGACGACTACTGGGTCTACGAGCGCCTGAAGCGCTACGCCACCCGCATGCACGTCCTGCCCATCATGGACCTAGGAAAACCCGCCGCCATGCAAGCCCTGAAGAACTACCGCGTGCGCTACCGCAACGACGACCCGTCCGATTCCATCCTCGAGCAAGTCTACGACAAAGTCGGCGGCCGCATCAGCTACCTGTCCCGCGTCGCCAAGTCCCGCGACATGCTCGCCACCTGCGACGAAATCTGCCGCTTAGAAAAAACCTGGTTCCTAAACCAGTGCTGGATCCTCGGCGACGAAATGGACGACGACGTCATGGACCAACAAAAATACGCTTCGGCCGCCATGGTCCTAGCGAAAGCCCTCGTCGACCGCGAAAAAGAAATGGAAGAAGTCTACCACCCGGACCACGGGCACATTCTCCCTCAAATCCCCTTACACGAAGCCCGCTATATCATGACGCGCGCAGACTTTATTCAAGAGTACGACGCGATCAACATCTTCACTATTGACAGCAAAGCCCGCGTGAGAGCGGATTCGGTGCCGATGATGAATGCTTTCCGCGAGATTTGCGCGCAGGAAGGGTTTGAGGAGCACCTTGAAGCTACTCTTGATCGCATTGGTGACATTGAGAGTTTGGCAAGAACGAGAGAGATTACGATCAAGGATTTGTGGCACGGGGGCAAATTCTTGCTTAAGACGAAGGATACGAAGGGGAACCCGACGGGGAGTGTCGAGGTTGCTGTGGCGGGCGAGGAGGAGGGTGGGAAGGGCGATCAGTGGGCGACGAATATGTGAGGTTGGGATTGGGGGGAGAAGGGGAAATGTATGTTATTATCCTGAGAGGGGTGGGAGTGGGATTAGATTCGCCACGTTGTATTTTTGCTCGATCGATCTGCTCCCTTTGGCTTTTAGAATTCCCGTAAAGTGAAGTCGTTGTCACTTGCAGCTTTTAGCACACAATCATCACCGGTAATCAAAGAGGCCAGTACAACATAAAGTACAACTATATTCCTACACATCCTCTAATGCTGAAACGCCTTCTTTCACAAAACCCTATGACTGTATTCCCCATCTATCCCAACCTCAATCATCCCACTCTTCATTCAACTCATCAATCAACCTGTTCTCCGCATCACTACTATCCCCCCTCGCCCTCCTGCCCCCACTCCCACCGTTACCCCCAAACCCACTGTTGACACGACTATACCCTCTCCTGGAAGGCAAGCACCTCGCACACGACGAAGTGAGAATCACAAACACATCCTACGCAAGCAGTCAGCGCGCGTTCACTCTCATTCAAAGACAGACGTCGCTCAAAAACGACCTCTCAAACAGCGCAACAAACCCCCTACCTTTAAAAACCCCCCTATCCCCGCCCAAAGCGCATAATTCGGCAATTGCCGCCACCCGCGCTGTTGCAATACCATGCGGCTGTACACGCAGCCGCCCACGATGTAGACGGCGAAGGTGATGATGGCGATCACGCCGAAGACGCCTCCCGGGCTGAGAGTTTGTTTGGCGACTTCGATGCCGCCGCAGGCTGCGCTCGAGCGCGCTTCGAAGAAGTAGGTGCATTCGTCGGTGTCGGCGCCGACGAAGTTGAGAGTTAGGAGGGGGGACATGGGGTCGCGGTCGCAGAGCATGGAGATGATGGTGCTTTTGCGGCGGGTGCTGGAGTGCTTGGGCGAGTCGTCGGAGGGCTTCTTTTTGTCGTCGTCTTTGTCGGAGTCCTTGCCTTTCTTCTTATCGTCCTTGTCATCGTCGTCGTCGTCGATAATCTCTCTCTCCCCAAGCAAATCCACACTCCTCCTACTCTTCACCTCAGCACCACCACCACCACAAGGCGACCCCCCCGTATAATTCAAAACCAACTTCCGCCCCCTCAACACAGGCTCATGATTCTCCCTGCCCAAACTGAAAACCCTATCCCCTTCCCTATAATACGCGCTCACATTCCTCAAATCCCCCTACTCGATCCCCA
>Ga0265797_10007397_pt1 | contig 15067 bp, 15 predicted proteins | sample P2T30metagenome_FD_192433 | JGI IMG/M metagenome (GOLD analysis project Ga0265797, IMG submission 192433) | Plant litter microbial communities from East Loma Ridge, Irvine, California - P2 T30 | ecosystem: Environmental > Terrestrial > Plant litter > Unclassified | place: USA: California... | reverse complement strand
GAAGAGCTTGTAGAGCTTCTGGATGGTGTCGGCACCGGCGTCGATGCACTGAGGGCTGAAGCCGAGCTCGGTGGAGATCTTCTTGGCCATCTCGTCGGTGACACCAACGTGGATGTCAACGGGGGTGGTGATGATGGACTCGGGGCTCTCCTTGGCGACGGCCTCGATGTCCATGCCACCCTGGCTGGAGGCGACAATGATGGGCGACTGGGTAGCACGGTCCATGAGGATGGCGAGGTAGAACTCGCGGCGGGCGAACTTGCGCTCGACAATGTAGACGCTGTTGCAAATGCGACCACGCTCGCCGGTCTGCTTGGTGATGAGCTTGTGGCCAATCATCTGGTCGGCGAGAATGCTAGCCTCGCGAGGACTGTGTTTCCGTTAGCCAGTTGTGTATGTTGTTTGATATAGTATGCGACCCACGAGTAGACAATCCTCACACCACCCTTGAAGCCGTTGTCGAAGTGACCCTTTCCTCTGCCACCAGCAAGAACCTGGGCCTTAATGACCATATCGTCACCCTCTGTAGGGCGTTAGTCTCTGTACGTCCACATTGCCTTGTTGCAGAGCATGCGTACCAATGGTCTTGGCTACCTCCTCGGCCTCCTTTGCGTTGTGAGCGACATTGCCCTTAGCGACCTTGATGCCATACTGAACGAGCTGTCAGTTCCCGTGTCCTCCTGCGGTCCCTTTAGCAAGCGAGCATACCGAGTCGAGGAGCTGCGCGGAGCGCCACTCGTGAATGGAAAGGTTGCGGCGCTGCTGGAAAGCAGATTGTCTGATAGGAGCGCTCTGGGAAGATTGGGTTAGCTTTTTGAAGATACCCCTGCGAGGCGCCGCACGTGACGGCAAGAAGGACGTACGTATGCGCCCTTGAGCGCCGAAGCGAACTGGCTGCTCCGCGCAAGCTTGAACATGTTGGATATGAGTGGTTGTGGGGGGGTTATGTGAATAGATCACTGGTGTTTCCTTTCGAAGGGCAGAGCTTGAGCTTGCACAGCCAGCGCTGGCGTCTCTCGCGCGCACTTCTCCTCCGGTCTTGCCCGATTCGGTTACCGGCGGGCGAACAAGTCCCGCGGCTTCAAGCGTGCATCGCGATTAATTCACTACAGATACTATATCACGTGCGGATAAATTTCACAATCACATGTGAGAGGAGGATATACATTACTTCTTAGAAAGGCAGCAACACAACATCATGAGCGCCGCCACCAAGGATGCCCTCAGCCAGGCCGACATCATCTTCAACCGCACAAATGTCGCTCTCGCGCGCAGCCAGCGTCTGATCCAGTCCTGGCTGCCTCCCAAACCCGAAGCAGACCAAGACTCCCCTGCCAACCAGGACGACGAGGATGACTTCCGTGGGGACACTGAAATTGGCGGCATTGGCTCTGCAGTGCAAAAGGATGACTCTGGCCTACCTGAAGGCGCTTTCAAGCGCAGGAATCCCGGCGCAAACGACAAACTTTTGGACTCGTTGCTAGGAAAGAAGGCTGCCAATGCGCACAGGAAGGCTCAGGCGCTGGCGAAGAGCGCGACGGCTCAACCTCAGACTGCACCTAAGCCTCTGGTGAAAGAGACGTCTAAGCGCCCCACGCAGGACAGCGATAGCGACGACGAGGGCGGCCGTGCTGCTGCATTCAAGTCAAAAAGGCCTAGACCATCAAAGCCACAACCTAAGATTGCTGAAGAGGCCGAGGAGAACGATATAGATGCGCGCGCGGCAGACGAAGAAGTCAAAGCCAACGTGACAGAACCAAGCCCCGAACCACTACAAGAGACAAGCACCGCTAGCAAGTCTGGAGGCAGGAAGCGACCAGCCAGCTACCTAGACGAGCTACTCGGCCAAAAAGCCAACAAGAAGAGCAAGAAAAAGAAGAAGGCGGCTGCCACTGACAGTGGTTGATCTCGACACAATTCTATACACATACTTACAAGCACCTACTTTTGTTTCAGGGCAGCCTACTCCCTGACAATCAGACTGGCCATTCCCATACCGGTGCCAATGCACATGCTGATCACTCCGAGCTGCTGGCCCTGTCTCTCCATCTCTGGTAGCAGACCTGCAAGTTGTCTTGCACCTGTGGCACCGAGAGGGTGTCCGAGCTAAGGAAAATATGTCAGTGGGATGGACGATCAGAGTCAGGTCTGTCCGCAGGAAGAACAACGCAGCCCGATCAGTTTGGAGAAATTGACTTACCGCAATGGCACCACCCTTGGGGTTCACCTTATTCTGGTCAATGCCGAGCTCGCGAACGCAGTACACGGCCTGGCTAGCAAACGCCTCGTTGATCTCCCAGATGCCAATCTCCTCCTTCGACACACCAGTGTAGTTCAGCAGCTTAGGGATTGCAATCGCAGGGCCGATGCCCATCTCGTCGGGCTTGCAACCCATCACCTGTGTGCCAGCCCACTTTCCAATAATGTTCTTTTCCAGCCCCAATTCTGTAGCCGTGCTACGCCTCATCATGAGTGCCGCCGCAGCACCGTCCGAAACCTGACTGCTGTTACCAGCAGTCGCAGTGCCAGTCTCCTTGAACGCAGGCTTCATCTTCGCAAGACTCTCAATTGAGCTGTTCGGCCTGATTCCATCATCCTTCGTCACCGTAATCTCCTCAGTCTGCTCCGGCACCTCCGGATTCGGATGCCAGCGTGTAGTCACAGACACAATCTCCTTGTCAAACAAACCCTCCTTCTGCGCCTTCGCCGCTTTCTGGTGCGAACTCACCGCGAAAGCATCCTGATCCGCGCGGCTGACACCATACCGCTCCGCCACGTTCTCCGCCGTCAAGCCCATGTTCATGATACACTCGCGCGCGTCTTTCGAAGGGCTGTTCCGCAGCTCCTCCCACAGCGCCGTGGGAATCGCCCGTGAGCCGTAGTTCCTCGTCATGCTCTCCATGCCACCCCCAATACCCACGTCAATCTGCCCGATCGCCAGCGCATTCGCCACGCTCGTAATCGCCGCGAGTCCAGAGCTGCACGCGCGGTTGACCGTCTGGAACGAGCTTGTCTCGGGGATGCCGGCGTGCAGCGAGGCCATGCGGCCGGCTTTGCTGCCGCCCAGCTCGGAGAGGACGGTGCCTATTTGCACATCGTCGATGAGTTTGGGGTCGAGGTTGGGGACGGCGGCGAGGGTGGCTTTGAGGACGTGCGCGAGGAGTTCGTGGTCGTGGGCGTCTTTGAAGCCGCCTTTCTTTGCGCGGGTGACGGGGGTGCGCAGGGCGGAGAGGAAGACGATGTCGTTGGGGTGTTTTTGGAGGATGTTTTTGGCGCCTTTTTGGAGGAAGGACATTGTGGCGGTGGTGGTCTTGCTGAACGAAGAGGGCGTATGGCTACTCGATAGCTTGGAGCCGCTTTTATGAGAGGACCGAGGATGTAGCGTCGGCGTAGGTTTTGATATGAGAAACGTGATACAGTGTGTGTACAGACTAGAGAAGAGGAGAAAAGGAAGACTAGCAAATACTCACAATGATCGCATACTGAGGCGCGAGCCAGGGCCTGTACATATTGCCGGGTCAGGACCCGGAAGAGATGCGAGTATGAGACGGAAACGGGGAGGAAGGTCGGCAACTCACCCACAGCTCGTGCCACCATAGCCGAAGCCTGCAGGCGTGCCAATTCCGATCCTTGGATGAACAATTACCCGCGAGAATTGTAGGGGAGTGGTGGGGAAATGTGGTGTTTGTGGAACTGCTGTTTATTCGTTTAATTGAGGGCAAGTACTATTTCTGCTGTTGGATGACATTTGTTCTCATGAACCGGTGCGCATCTCAAGAGCGTTGATCGATTATTTCGTTACCAACATATCGAAGTCATCTAGTGAAGACAGGGAGAGCCTTTCTGTCGCCGAATCCCACTTGGAATGATGAGAACATGCAGCACAGAATATTGTATCTCTGGAGTTACTTCAATAACATAGACAGGCACCAAAGCCAAGTCGCCCATTCAATTTTCAACGATCCACCGTCACAACCAAACCATCACCTAACACCCTCCCATCCTTACCCACGCCACCCCAAAGCATAACACTCGCACCATCAATCTCTGTAGCTTCTGCGGAAGCGAAACCAGTCCGTCCACCAATACCCACTTGCCCTTCCGCCAAAGCCAACCCTTCAGCGTCGTAGTACTTGGCCTCTCGCCATTCAGCTTCGCCCGTGTTCTTCTTGATAGCCAGTCTCGCGGCGTCCTTGAACGAAGCAGCAGTCATGCCTTCCGGCTTCAGCTGGAGCGCCCAGATGTCCTCTAGTGGTTGACTGGAGGGAGACAACCCGCCAATTAGCAGCAAGTAGTGGCGTCCCTGTCCAGTCGTTACGTGTGTCATGGATGCGCCCCATCTCTCGCCTGGGTGCGTGGACTCATCGGAATCAGTTGCGTGAGGAATCGTTGACCAAGGTCCTGACGGGGCTAGGCCTAGCTCACCCGAGCCAGACATGTCATTGAAGCTACTGTGCGTCAAGTCCAAGTAGCTCATCTGCGCGCGCGAGTAACAATATAGCCTGCGTCCGACCAACGCAAGACTAGGCTGACCAGAAGCAGAAGAGTTGGGCTCAGGAAGCTCACACCACGTCCGTGAATCGATATCGAACGTCCACATGTCATTCAAAGGCGTGCCATCTTTCCCAATACCACCTTGAATGATTACAGTGCCGTAAGTGTCCGGCGAAGGGATCTCCGGCATTGTCTTCTCGGGATCTGGCGGCGCTTGAGGCAAGATTGAAGGATCGGGTTTCTTGGGTCGTGGTTTGGGATGCTCGCTTGCGACAGAAGCATGGCGATAGCGAGGATCTGGCACAGGACTACCTTGAGCTGGATCATAGTGTGACCACTTGTTCCATACCGTGTCGTAGACCCAGACTCGGCCGTGTTCGTCGACGGGATCCTGCCCGTCTGTCTTGCCACCAAAGATATAGATCCTGTCGTCGATCACTGTAGCTCTGTGTCCGTAACGCCTCGGAGGTGCATCGCTCGTTGCTTCTACACGCTTGTAGTCTGCTCCGTCAACTCCGGAGAAAGGTAATATGACAATGTGCATGTCATTGTCGGCGAGCTGTTGTCCATCTTCATTGCCAGTCGTCCTGCCGCCGAAGATGTATGCGCGGCCTTTGATGACCGACAGGCTGTGGTATGCTCGGGAAAGTTCGACCTGTGGGATAGTTTTGAGAGTGGCCCTCAGAGGAAGAGTAGGATCATAGACTCCTTTTGCCAGAAGGGCGGCCGATTCGAGCACATTCTTGACGCCATAGAGAACGCCTGCTGCTTCGGCCATGGTTGCTCTTGTGTCTTCTTCGTCAACTTTGGATGCGGTCTGGGGGATTCCAGCTATCACAATAATGTACCAATGGATGTTGCAATAATAGATGATGACAGCCACAAACAATTCAGGGAAGTGGCATTCTTATACACAGGGCTGAGAGTATAGCATGTGCACATCCCCACCTCATCAGCCCTGAACCAGGAACAGCTCCCAAAATGACAACAGCGTGGAGAAATGACGTGGCTTTCAGTGGGGTGTTTCGCGGCTTCAATGTGCCGTTCGACCTTCTTTCGTGGTACAGAAGAAACGAAAAACACGGATCGTGTACATGTCAGTATCTTATACGCCTGTGCATGAGAGGTACTCCATTATTGAGTCAAATCCGCAGAAGAGTCGAGTCGTCTTAAGCTCTTGATAACTGTCGTTCTGAGAGACATGAGCCAACCGATTTCTCTCGATCAATCATCCCATGAGCGAGATACTTCCTACAATTCGGACTACGAATGACCTGTTGGCTAAAGTACAAGACTCAGAACGCAGATACGATTCGAATCTGGTGAGCCTCAAAGGTAATGTGCAAAATCATGAAATAGCGTTGTAGCGACAAACTTTCTTGTCCGCTTGTTGCAATCACACAGCCGGATCATTGAGATCGTCAAATGAATGCTGGTTCCAAACGCAATGTAGTACGTTAATAAGATATGAAATGTTCTCAAAAACCATGCTTGCTAGAATAGCATACCTTACAGAGCGGATCTAGCAAGGTGCCGACAGACTGAATAATCCAGTCCCGTGAGCTGCAAGTCTAAATCGAGAGTGCAACCAGAGGAGATGCAGTAGTATCTCCGACACAGTAAAAGTCTACTTTGAAGCCTGGAAAATTCCGTTTGAACTGTTGGATGAATGTTTCACATGAAGAGCAGACGTACGTCATGCTTATGGTAATGACAGGATGGATGGAGTGGCCAGGCATGGCACTTTCGAGATTGGAAAAATCGTGATACAGGTCAGAGTCCCACGTGATGAGCGAATGGCGATCCAAAAGATACGCAAGTAACTGTGGCTCCACATGTGACGCGAGTGCTTTGTTTCTTGGTAGACCAAAGAATGGGCGTAGACTATCTGCCTTCGCTGCCCACTCTCCGTTTTCCAGTACGTTGGGCCAACCCGTCTGTGTATAGCCGCTCATAGCATTGATATAAGGGTAATTTGGTCCTCGATCGAGCGTTGCAAACGCTTTTGAAAGCTTGCCGACCGGTGGCGTAACGGATTCTGTAGGCCGGAGAATCTCCAAGCTACCGTCCGGTTTCCTGTCGAAGAAAGCACAACGCCGAGGTGGACGCGTGATGGTCGTGCTTGTTGGAGCCGAGCTCGAGCTGGACGAAGCAGTACGTGCCAAAAGAGCATGAGTCTGCTTTCGAAGCTGACCAGCAACTGCAGCTTCGCGGTGGAACACGCCGCTGCGAGTTGTTCTTTCTTTCGTGTTCCGCTCTGTGTCCTCGGAAAGATCTATCGCCCTCATTCCATTCGTATCACGTGTATCAAGGTCGACGCCTTTTTTGACGAGATATCGCACAGTGTCCAGTCGACCCCATAGTGCTGCTTCCATGAGTGGCGTCCTGCCAAAATGATTCGCTCGTGTCAGCGAATCACCTTGTTTGTGGAGCCACTTCAATATTTCCAGGCCGTTCTCCTCGGTCGCAGCTAACAACGACCCAGAGTTGCCTTCTCCGTCAATGCTCCCGATCAGGCCGTCATTGGGGTACCGACGACATAAGGATACCAGATCTGGAAGATCACAGAGGCAACAATGAGAGATGTACATGTCTCGTCGAAAGCGGGGGTCTTCATAGAGTTCTTGCAGGGTTTCTTCCGCAGTCGGAATCGGCAAAGGAGTTGATGACTCGTCTGCCTTTTTCTTTTTTCCTTCTTGGTTCAGCTCCAAGTTGTTCGTTTTTGACACCAGGTCATCAACAGATAGAGTGAGCCGGTTTTTTGTTTTTTTGTTTTGCTTTCGTTTTGCTTTTGCTTCGTATCGCGGCAATAAGGTCCTGCCATCCCGGCAGTCATTCATAGGCACCGGCACCACCCCTTCACTGTTCACAGTCACGAACGACTGGTCTTCACGATCCAGTTCCCAGCCGCACCCAAACCCAGTGGCTTCGTCACTCGCTGGAAAGACAAAAGTATAATAGCTTTCGCCATCTTCCCAGTTGCAGTCGCTCCTTCTGATTCTCATGTCAGGCGGCAACAAAAGTTGCCAACCCTGCTGACTTCGATCGACATCGTGTTCTCTTCGGGGCCAGGCGAATGCATGGCCATGCGAATAGAGACAATATGGACACTTGACTCGAAGCGTGTAGTCGTTCCATCGGAGGACGAGAGCTTGAGGCAACTGCTGGTTTCGGCGGTCCATTTTGGGCGATGCTAATTTCTAGTGGAAAGTCGTAGTTGCGCAGATGATGTCGAGGTTTGAAGAGAAGCGATCAGAACACTCATGAGATGTAGGAATGTGCTGCGCCCCTCACTCTTTGCCGCTCGCTAAAGTCAGCACTTATTCGCCGTTTTCTGATAGGTCGCGATACATAACCCGGTCACAAATGTACGCCTTCTGACCTACATTATTTGCCGAACGTAGTAATAATGTACACACCCACAGAAGGGTTTCTCCAATCAAGAGAACGAACACCCAAAGAAACCTTTCTCGAAAACTCCACCAACACCAATAACGCTGTGCTGCGCTTTCGCTACAACGAGAGAAGAAAATCCCCTTCAAATGACTTTATCAACCCACCTACCCACCATGCCCTTTTCCAGATACCTCTGCTCCTCTTCCTCCCACTTCGCCTTCTCCATCGCTTTGCGCGCCCCGAAAGCGCGCACGAACTTCCAAGCCTCTGTGTCAGCGAGATTCCATGCCTCGACCGCTTCTCTAACACGTGGGAAGTCTAGGGCAGCCTCCTTCTTCTTCGAAGAGAGCGAGTTTAGCCATCGGTTTCCGCTGCCGTCGAGTGGTTGCCCGCTGAGAGCCATCCTCGCCCTTGCAATCAAAGTGATCTCCTGTTCCAGTTCTTTCTCAGAAGGCTCGGGGCCTTCAAACTCTTGTTTGGGAGGTGGAGGGCGGCGTTCGGGGCCGGGCACGGGGGTTTCTGAGTGGCCGTTTGAGGGTGGAGAGCGGGGGATCGAGAAGCCGAAGGTCCAGTCTAATTCGCTTACTTGTTCTTCCGAGAGAGCGTTTGAGGGATAGTCTTCCGCAAGGAGCCAGAGGGTGTGTGGACTTGAGTACTCGGATGCCACCGCATTCTTCAGCGCGCCGAGTCTTGCGAAGCTGGAGATACCGGTGCCGAGGAGTTCTTTGGTTGCTGCCAGGATCCATCCGTCACGGTGCGTGACGCGGCGAAGGAACTGGAGGTCGAATGAAGGTGTCGAGTGCACGAGGGTCAGGAGGGTGTACGGATGTGGCACCGTCGCGATTGTGAACAATTCTGTCTTGTTCCTGAAGACGGGAGGCGTGGAGATCCGCACTGGCGAAGTCGCAGCACAAGGGGCGCAGCTACGCTTGTTGGGTGGGCAAGATGAGACCTCCGGGGTGAACGGGCACTGAGAAAGATTGCGGGCCAAGTCGATAGCTGGAGCGATAAGGGTTGATGTGTGCTGAGGAAGTGGCTTGAGCACTGCAATACCTGATGGGTAAGAGGCTTGCCAGGTCGTCTGAAGGTGCGAGTTGACTACTTGAGCAAGCATGCTAAGACCCTCGGCGTGCGTAGCCTCGTCTGCGAGCTTGGCCTGAACCTTGCTGTAACGAGACTTGATCGTAGCAGCACTGTAAAACGCGATGCCGTCGTGGTTCTTGTCAACCGTGAAAGTTTTGGCTGGGACAGCATCCTGGATCGACTTCTTCTTAAGAATGTCCGGGTTGGCCAGTGCCGCTTTGATAGTGGCTTCGACTTGATCCTTGACGCCAACGAATAGAGCGTTGCTCAAGTCACCATAACGTGTCAACTTGGGGTATTCTCCTCTTCGCAGGAAAGATAGCAGAGCGTCGTCGTATTCACCCATGGGAACCGCTAGCCAGTCACATAGAATGCCAGTGCCCATATTGCCCCAAGCCAACCATCTCAGCAGCTCGTAATCCATCTCCTTGTCTAGCTTTAGGCCTACCAGTGTCTGATAATGAGGGTTGTTGTGCGCCTCCGGCTGTCCCAAAACCACAGGCTTGAACCCCTTTGCCCACCAGGCCCTCCGCCAGATCTCCAAAAGTTCCTTGTGTGCGACTTGACTCTTCTCATCCTTCTTCTTGTCGGAGATATCAAAGTATGTGTAGATGGTTGGTCTGATGGCTTCTGGCGGTAGCACGCTCCTCTCTTCGTCGAATGTGACTGAGCTGCTAAAGGGATTCTGCCACTTCCAGCTGCTGTACCATCGAGTCTCGCCGCTGGTGCTGTTCGCTTGCTCTGGCGGTGGTGTATGCGCCGGTGCCTTGAAAGGATTCAACCAGCCAGGCGCAGCTGGGACATTCTTGGGCAGTTTTGGCAGATTGTCCACTGCTTGGTGTGCGGCGTCGATCGCCTGGTGTGTTCCAGCCTTGATCTCATCGCTGTAGGGGACGTCCTTGAGGTATGGGTCGTACTGATCGCTGGTGGAAGTCCCGAGGAATATGATACAGAACAAGATAAAGCCAGCAAGAGAGGCGACGATTTGTAGGCGACGTGGGAGGAAGGAGCAGGGATTCCAGTATTTGGGCATGTTGGCGAGGATTGGCACAATGGCCGGTTTATGGAGTCGTGGTGCGCATACAATTAGTAGCCACTCTCGAAGGGAAAGTCGCAATGCGACTCAGGGATGCAGCTGTGAGACTCCGAAGCGGGTGGGTGGGTGGTGTTGTGGAGATTGAGAGGACAGACGAGCGTGTTCAAGGACGATGCAGCTGGGAGACGCGCGTAAAGGACAATGAAGCAAACATTGGGTGTATGAGGGTTGTTTCGATTGATTGATCCACTGGTATATCAACACATGCACTCCTTGATCTTGGCATATCTCAACGGCAATAAATCCAGCTATAGTCCATGTGAACGGTCATCGTCCACGCCCGTTGGATGGATTGGCCAGGAATCATGTCAGGCCCCCTTCTAATCAAGACGACGACACGGTTTGAAGGACATATTAATCTGCAATCGATGTAGCTGCGTGTCCCATAGGATGATGACGATATTTCACATCCGAGGTCTCGAACTTGTCATATCCGAATATATTCGTATGTCAATGTCTCTTCATGTTACCAAGAGCATTGGAGAAAGCATTTAGGGTTGGTCTGCCGTTGATCTTCGAGGAGATGCGCAATGACGATTCGTCGAGCGATTTCCTGCGCATGTGATTGTGCAAGGTACCTGTCGCAAATGCCATACATACACGTACTTTGTATACACGCTTGCACAATGTAGAGCTACATATTCGTGAAGAGGCTTTATTGTACCTCATTCCCATAACTGTTCGTAGGTACATTGAATCTTGCCCTACCCATCCATCTGTCACATGCAAATCCATCTCTCAAAGCTCCAACATGCATACAAGCTGAGAGAGCAGACACAGAATCACATGCAACCATCCGCATAGCGTTACATCGCATACTCAACGACAAACCTCCCTCCAACAGCTCCTGCTCATACCAGCATACCATAGATCGAGGACGAAAAACCCACACCACAATGCCACCTCCAACCCGCCCACCAACAAAACCCTCCCCAAGCACCACCACACCCACAGCAACAACAACAACCCGCCCACGCTCCCCAGAAACCCACATAAGCCTCGCGCTCCGCAACGCAGCAGCCGAAACCCTCCAGTCCTACGAGCAACTATCCTGGCACGCCCTATCACGAAACGAGGTTCGTCAATCCCCCAAAGACCCAACCCACCCACCCAAACTCCTCCTCTAACCACCCCTGTCTTTCTCCAACACAGTCCCTGGCCCAAACCCGCCTCCACTTCCTCTCCCTGCTCGCCGGCTTCACCGCCGACGACGAGAGCGCACAAATCGACTGGAAAACCGACAACACGCCGCACGCGCCTGACACTCTGCCGACTTCGATATATACCGGTTTGGAGCCGTTGGGCGGCGAGGGTAGGCGGAAGAGCAGTTCGGCGGGTAAGGGCAAAGAGCGCGCGAGTTTGGGTGGTGGCGGGAGTGGACGGGCGAGTCCGAGGACGAGTTTGGGCGGAGAGGGTAGTGGGAGTGCGAGGAAGAAGAAGAGGAGGAGTGAGGGGGTGGGGAGTTGAGGATGTGATAAGAGGGTTGCAATGATTGGGAGGAGGTAATGCTGTGATGAGGTTGTTTTTTACTGTTTGGTTGGCGAAGCGGTCATGAGACATGGGTATATGGTATTATATTGTATAGTATGGTTATTATGTCAAAAGATAATCAGGTCTACTTTTGTGCAGCCAGAGGCATATAGGTTTGAAGCCCTCGCCCAGCATGCATAACGCAATTACAACAACTATATCTGCAACATGCACACGCTATGCGGTATTATGCACCACCGTCTGTCCCTCCACCTCATCTTTCGGCCCCTCTACCAAATACCAGGCACCATAGCGAACTTCTTCGCCTTGTACTTTCCGCCCAGCTCTTTCCTGTACCTGCGCTCCTTCTTCTTAGCCCAAAGCGCCATCTGGCCAACAGCGATCGCGATGAACAGCGCTGTGCTCCAGTGCCTGTTCACAAGCAAGATCGCAATCCAAGCCATGCTCTCGAAGGTGTAGTTCGGGCAAGTCACCCAGTCGAAGCCAAGGCCTCTGGGCACGCCGCGATCGGTGCTACCCGGGCGGCGGAGAGCACGCAGAGACAAGTGTGTGGAGAGGTTGGCGAGCTCGCTGAAGACGTACAGCGCCACAGCGGAGTAGGTCAGGAGGGGCGAGGCGTCGGTGTTTGCGGTCGGGGAGTTGGGTGAGTAGGTGAAGTATGCGATCAGGACGCCGGAGAACAGCCAGTAGTGGGCGGAGTTCTTGAAGACGTTCAGGAAAGGCATGGTGGCCAGGGAGAAGCGGTGGACGAAGAGCGTCTCGAGCTCGCGCTTGAGGAAGTGCAGCACAATCATCCAAAGGGACAGGGTTTGCAGGGTCGAGGGGCCCTTGTCGAAGGTGGGCAGGGTGTAGATGTAAGGGCGGAGGTAGTAGAAGAGCGGGTGGATGAGGAGAGGGCCGAGGTATTCGATGATGAAGACGGTACGCCAGGCGATTTGAGGACCTGTAGAGTAAATCAGTCAGCAATATGTCGAATGGAGGGATGTGTCTTGCTCTCGTGAACGTACCTAAGTCCTTGACCTGGATGGTGTCTCCATCTTGCAGCTCGGTGCTGGCAACAGTCACGTTCTTGTCGTTGGGGATGGCAGTGCCTTTGCCCTGGGTGATACGCAGGCGGTGGATGGAGAACTTGGACTCTGCAGCGATACGTTCGTACAGGTCGGCGGTGCTGCCCTGGATGTAGATCTTGGTTTCCTTTGGCAGGTTACGGATGGGCTTGCCTGAGGGTGGACTGTGTTAGCATGTGATGGTTTAAGCACTTCTGAACTGTTGATTGGCTTACCTCGCGGCTGCACCTTGAGGGTCACGGGCTTAGAGGCCATGGCTGAGTTTGTTGGTGTCTCTATGGGAGGAGTCTTGGAGGCTGTGTTTCTGTGTTGGGGCTAAGAAACAGAGGCCAGCTTTGAAGAAGCAGTGCCCTACTATGGCGGGGCCTCGAACAAGTAAAGTTTGGAACGATCTGTGTCTCCGTTTCAGGTTACAGCGTTTCAAACCATTACAGGTTCGATCATTCGACCAGTGGCATCAGCTGTCATGGGTTTGATCCTTTGCAGCACACCAACTTCTACAACAGGCACCAATAGCGGCCAATGATTTGATCATTACTCGTGTACCTGCACCTAAGGCTGATGTGAGATCCTACAATCCTCATGACTTCACTTCCGCCATCTTCACATGCTACCGGCGGAGTCCGTTACATCCGCATATACGTACAATGATCACGACCATTGAGAGGGCATATCGTTCAATATCACTGCTTCTATATCTTCTGAGCAAGGCGGTCTGAGGCGTCTTTGTATGTATGTCTCAAGGCAACCAAGACGATCATGCCTAGAGTAGGAAATACGTAAACCATTTCGAGCCTCGGCTGCCTCATTTCCTGAGACATGAGACGTGAACGCGAATAGAACATTCGGCAGTACATACACCAACGTACGTCGATATTGCCTAACGGCGGCCCCGTCTTCGCATTGATGGTTCGGCAAGGCAGTAAACACAGCTTCCGATGCACCAAGTCCTCCTAGCCTTGGCCTATCAGCCTCGCGAAGCTGTAGCCTTCCACAGTTCCTCTGCAGCCCCGGGCTAAGCCACCGCCGCACCCCTGCCTGGATGCCTCCATCGGCTGCAAAAAAAGGTGACTGGCATCGCTTCTCGCCCTGCCCGCCGTCATACCACCATGCCACCATGCCGCTCAGGCATTATTCTGCACGCGGTTCCGGCACGTCGCGGTGCCGGCGTGGCCGTCCCCTGGTCCTGACTGGTCGGCTCGACTTCAGCTGCGGCTGGCTGATAGATCACTAGCCTAACTTAGGCACTGTAGCTAGGTGGTAGCTCTGGGGGCTGCCTCGAGGCATCGACGAGGCTTCGCGCTGCATGGGTCTAGAAGTGCGAATACAAGAGGCCGACTGCCCGCCAGTCAGTAGTTGGAGGTTTGTCATTAACTTATTCCTCTGCATCTTGTTCTGTTGCAGTAACAACACCACCATCGAGCACTGTTTCCTTGTCTGATTGCAGCGTTTTCACCCAAGCATTTCTACTCATCTTTAGTGTGCTTATACAACATCCACTACCAAGCATTGAAATATCAGGTACGTTCAATTTACGTTGCGTCTTCGTTGCATGAGGTCGCGGGTCACTGCAGCTGCGGGAACGTCCTTCGTGGGACGATACATGGCAACTACGACACGCCTCACCGATCCAAGTTTTCGACCCCAGCACCTGGCTCTTGGTAACCCATGTTACATCCGGAGTTACACACTGTTCTCTTCGGATACCATGAGCCATGCCGTGGACCACGCACTGCGTAATGCTCCGCTGGACAAGCCACATCCGCCATGGCTTCAACAGCTGCAAGCCCAATGGCAAGCAGCCAAGCACGCTTTGGGACGTACACGTGGCTCGCCTTCAAGACATTCGTCTAAATATGAGCCCAGACCCAGTCAAGACAAATCTCTGCGGCGCAAGAGCTCACTCCATAGTCTCAAAGAAGCTCTGCTGCAGACAAAGGACACGCTTCTTGCCGCGATTCGGATGCTTCCTCGAAAACACGCAGAGGGCTGCGAGGACTCTTGGCTGTACAAACTGCTTGAGATGTTCAGACGTGACCTATACGAACATTTGACTGACATTAATTATTAGATCCAACATGTCCACAGCTTCGACTACCACCAATGGCAATGCCAGCCACCCATCAGAATCTGAGCTCTCCAAGCTCGACGAAGTAAAACAGTCGATCGGCGCTTCCATCCAAAACCTCAGGAAGTTGCTCCAGGCTAGCAGAGAGCCATTGCCTATTGAGACTGGCGATGGTTCACAGCTGCCCGAAGAAGAACACATCGCGGGCCTCGGCGAGAAGTTCGCCTCTGCGATCAGAGATGCAACCACAGCAGGCTGGGGTAGCATCACGAACGTGATCAAGGCGGCCGAAGGCATGCACGATGGCGGAAACATCGACGACAAGAAATACTTGATGGAGTATCTCATCCAAATTGCCGCCAAAATTCCCGA
>Ga0265797_10007396_pt1 | contig 15072 bp, 16 predicted proteins | sample P2T30metagenome_FD_192433 | JGI IMG/M metagenome (GOLD analysis project Ga0265797, IMG submission 192433) | Plant litter microbial communities from East Loma Ridge, Irvine, California - P2 T30 | ecosystem: Environmental > Terrestrial > Plant litter > Unclassified | place: USA: California... | reverse complement strand
CATCGCTCCGGCTGCGTATCTTTGTGACTAGTAGGCCGGAACTCCCTGTGGAGCTTGGATTTAAGGACATGTCTGGAGACTTACATCACGACATCCGCCTAGAGGAGGCCCAGGAACTTTCTATCGCCCATGACATCCGTGTCTTCTACGAGCATGAGTTCTCGAAGATCAAGAAGGACAGCTGGATCCAACACGATGAGTTGCCCGCTGAATGGCCAGCAGAGCCTGATGTTCAGTCACTGGTCACTCAAGCCATCCCACTATTCATCTTCGCATTTACCGTTTCTCGCTACATTGCGGAAGTGGATCCTCGAGGACGGCTGGACTTGATGCTACGGCAGAGTTTGAATAAGTCGTTGACTGGCCTCAAAGGCACTTATCTTCCGATCCTCACCCAAGTGGTCGCGTCCGGGGATGACGATCGGCGCGAAAGTCGAATCCTGGAGTTCAAACGTATCGTCGGCTCACTAGTTCTGTTATACGATCCGCTTTCGGCTTCGGCGCTTATGTCTCTGGTTGGAGCCCTACCCCGAGAAGTTGTTGGAGTTCTCCGTCCACTACATTCGGTTCTGAATATTCCACAAGCCCTGGACGACAGGTTGGACCTCGAGACGCCAATCACGTTATTCCACCTGTCCTTCAGAGACTTTCTTATCGATTCGGCGTTGAAAAAGGAAAACATGTTCTAGATTGAAGCGGCCGAAATGCATAGACAGCTCGGGATGCACTGCATTCGCTTGCTCGAGTCTGGTGGTCTGAAGGAAGATATTTGTGGAGTCTTAGGTCCAGGTACACGAAGGTCGGCAGTAGCAAAGTCGGAGGTGCGCGCGTCCTTGCCTGAGGCTCTTACGTACGCTTGCAGCTACTGGGTTCAGCATGTCGTGAGTGGTGAGGAGCAGATCAAGGATGATGGCGCAGTGCTTCACTTCCTCCAAAAGCACATGCTGCATTGGATGGAAGCCTTAAGCTGGCTTGGGAAGACTTCTGACGTCATTCACAATATCGCCGCTCTGCGATCTGTTATCGATGTAAGTCGCACCCTAATACATACCCTCAACCCAACATACTTACTCGTGATGCAAAGCTCGACAAAGGCAAACAGCTATTGGACCTGCTGGACGACGCAAGCCGTTTCACGCTGCGCAACCGCTCCATCATTGATGAAGCACCGCTACAGATATATGTGTCTGCATTGCTGTTCGCACCCTCACTCAGCATTATACGTCAAACACATGGAGACAGCTTACGGAGGTACTTTGACATGATGCCAAGCGTCCCGGACCGATGGGGCGCTGAGAGGCAGAAGCTCGAAGGGCACGACAGGGAGGTCACCGCGGTGGCCTTCTCGCCGGACGGCAAGACGGTGGCCTCGGGGTCGAATGACAACACGGTCAGGCTGTGGGACGCGGCGACGGGCGAGGAGAGGCAGAAGCAGGAAACCTCTTCGATTGTCTCCAAAATTGTCTTCTCTAACGACGGAAGCAGCTTGGCGACGAATATCGGGCAGCTGAATCTCGGTCTTGCGTCTGTTATAGGGGATTGCAGTATCGGCTTCGTTGCACAAAAAATCTCCGATAACAAACATCCCTCATTGTCACCCGCCGGAGAATGCATCCGTGGCATCCTATTGGCTCTGCTGCAACTTCACAACAGTGCCAGAATCAAGCCGAACATAAGTTACCTGGGGCGTAACATAACGTACATCCATGTGACGAGAAACTCACGCTGTCGCGGAACACGACAAAACTACGCAGAGAAGGACATGACCTACGCGTAAAGTATGTGAGATTCGCAGTCGTACTTAGCACTACCGAGGAGTGTTCCGGCACACAGGGTGTTTCTCGTCAGAAGGACGTACGTGCATCCCTGTGACAAGAGACTCACCCTGTGGCGGGACATGACAAAAGTGCGCATGGCATGATGTGGACTCCACTCCAGGTACGTGAAGCTCGTAATCGTACTTCTCGCTACGCAGGAGTGTCCCGCCACGGCGTGCGTCTCTCGTCAAAGGGACGCACGTTAGTGGTGACCCTAAACCTCACCGCCGTAGAGTCAGCCGGGCGAATTAAGATCTCTTCGGATAGCCAGCTGGACATGTCTGTGCAGCTTTCCCACCACTGACATTAATGTTGGAAGCAGCATATGGGTCAGAAGCGAAAGCTGCAAAACGACGCTGGACTTCCTCATCGCTTAACGACAGGTGTAGTGTGAGAAGGCGCTGCTGCTGCACGAGCTGAACACACTCGTACTTGTCACTTACATTAATGCCGAAAACTGATCTCTAGAAGCCGAGATAGATGCTAAAAGTGAGATACAAGAGTGGAGCCATCACTACGAACGTCCCTCCGGCGAGAGATGCACACCGTGGTGGAATACGCCTGCTTAGCTACAAGTACGACTACGTGCCTCACGTACCTGAAACGTAGCCCATCTTTTTGTCCTGTGTAGTTTTATCATGTCCTGCCACAGGGTGAGTCTCTTGCTGAGATTTACGTTACTAGACTCGTGTTTCATTAACAAACAAGAGGTTATCAGTACATTACTCGATGTTTGGGGATCTCCGATAAACAATCGTGGCTTTCTCCAGGACCTGGTGAGGCTTGTCGGTCGTGGAGTGCGTATGGTGGGTCAATGACCCGAAGATCCTACAGCTGAAGGTGCAGGTGGTTCCCGTCGTGGCTCACTTCACTCATTTGCAGATATGCACCTGCATAGGGTCAACTGTAAAGGCTTGTCTTGGCTCAAGCGCGGATGTAGAAGCCGCATCCTTCATTTACCATGCGGCTGAAGCTTCTTGCCAGCTCGTAGAGCGATGGCGATACGGCACACATGCACGGGCATCTACGGGCCTGGAAACGTCTGTGCTGATGACTCTAGAGACGGCACTATACCTTACAAGCCGCATTGCTGGCTGGAATGTTCTCCTGACTGTTGCAGGGATACAATGGCTAAGTTCGCGCTGGCATGAAACAGAGTACACTGACTCGTCTCATGAAATAGCTGAACCGCTAAACTCGAAAAGAAGAACACTGATGCAGGCGAGACACAAACAAGGCAGCAGGAAGCTACACCGCATGCGTAACAAAAACAGTGGCGCATGCATATGACCCAAGTCTCTTCACAGGTTTCAATGTTGATGTACGTAAGTCCAGCGTATAAAGAAGCACGCCGATAGTCCTGTTGTGTAGGGAGAAACAACAGCTACTGCACTTCAATTTTCCGATCTACGCTCTTCCCATGTATTCCAACACTCTCAAGCTTGAGCTGAACGCCAAGGCGACAAGGAAGAAGGCTTGTACTGAATGTAGAAGGCGGCGTGTCAGATGCGACGAAGCTCGTCACTACCGGTGAATTTACCACCGAGTCAACAGTAGGATATCAAAGCTAACAATGATCCAGTGACCGTGACGTCCATGCAACGAAGGCCAAACGATACGAAACCCCAGAAAAACCAAGTCCGCACAAGGCAGCACTTAGGAGGAAGACTAAGAAAGCGAGTGCCGTTCGCCGAACGTCCACAACACTCTCGGATCACTTTAAGAGCTACATGGAACATATACACCCCTTTTATCCCATGTTCCACGCGTCCACTCTGGACGGATTGATCCACGGCTTCCAAGAACGACATGTCACTGTTGAGAGAAGCCAGCATCCCAAGATCCAGTTCGAAGAACCACAAGAGCACATTCGTGATGATGGTGCCGTCCTATTCATCTTGGCGCTCGGAGAAGCTTACACACAGAAAAGTCGGGAGAGTGAGCGCGTGACTGATATCGGGGGCCATTCTGCCATAAACAAATCAACCTACTACGCCAAAGCCGCCCAGACAATTGAGAGTCACAACGCCGGTACCGATCTCTACCATGCTCAAAAGCTGCTGCTTGCCGCCCACTACAATGGTTTGATTGGATGCAGCGACAAAAGCGCAGAATTCTTTGCAAGTGCTAGCACTGTACTGAGGTTTTTACTACACAACAAGAGCTTGCTTTTCCCAAAAGGGCTTACTGAGCTCCTGACAGAACACGGAGTTGACGTCAACTCTGACATTGACCTGGCGTTGGGAATGTTCAAGGAACGCATTTTGGCTAGTCAAGAAAAGATGTCGGACAGCCCACATGTTCGCATCGTGATGACTGCATGGACTTGCTTGCGGCTCCTACGCAGATTTTTTCCAACAGATCACGAACAAGTGGCTGATTTGTGTGAGATCGAAGATCTGCTACCCACATTTCTCTTAATTCCTGAGAAAAGCGTCTGTCGCATTGAGTTGCCATACTCGACTGAGGATAGTCGCACTGACGACAACGAAGCGATCCACTATTTTAACCAGGCGCTGACATCCATAGAAAGGCTGCGGGAAAGGTGTACTAGACTCTGTCGGAACGATGCTTGGAGTCTGTCCAGACAGGCATTACGGAACTCGCTTGAGTGGTGCAAAGAAGACGTCAACAGATGGAAAACTATCCTCCCCAACAGTCTGAAGTGGGACGAACAACCCACACTGCCTTCAAATTCTTTGCTAGCACAGCTAGAAAAGATATATCGGGAAACGATGTGGGAGATGAACAGTTTTTTGCATGAGGAGCCATTGCTATGATAGGAGCGTTCTAGTCAACAGTTGTAACGGAACGCCTATCAAGCGGAAGAAGCGTGGCAAGTGAGCCAAAGGAAAACCCGTGGGCATGGGAATTTGGGCGTAGATCCATGCGCATAACGAGACTCTTTCTTCAATTACAAGATAGTACCGCAGCCATTCCCAAGCTAGATCCTGGATGTCTTGAGAACACCATGTCTGTATGTGTGTCTTATTTTGTAGTCGTTGAGCGCCTCCGACTGTCGCATCGGTCTCATCCCCAAGTGTGCGAGAATTTCATCTAGTGGACTCCCCGGAATCACCGGCCTTAACTTGATGTGTTTTTTCCTCATATTGATTGTGGTACGTGAGCTAGCCGGTAGCATTGTAAAAGCCACTGTCGTAGCGATTGAGACATCTGCTGAATAAGTAGCGGCTTCATTGTCGCTTAGAGACAATTTGATCGTTGGTGACATTGGACAAAACTTCTCCGACCCTGGGCTGGTCATCGATCCCGCTTGGGCGTTCGAACACTATATAATGTTTGCAGCTAGATGAACCGGATTTCGCCCGACTATAGTGGATGTAGAAGACCGCTTACATACATTGCTTATGCGATGCGGAAATCATATGAAGTGGGAGTAATCCATCATCGCAAGTCTGCGTCGTACACTTATGCACCTGCCGTAACCCCATTCTGTAAGATATTACTGATCTGTAGTGGACTGGAAGAAATGGTCAAAGAACGATGCAAATTACTTGATAGCGATTCCCCTGAATTCGCAGAGCATGTCCGCATACTGTGAGGTTCACTCAAGCTGGATCGAGCAAACCCCAAGCAGACTTTAGGCAAGCAACTCTGACAAGTACAGTTGGCGACGCTTACAGCTTCCTGCCACAGTGTTATATATCATTTAAAAGACATTTATATCGATTGTGTTGGCACTTATATCGACTTTGTAGAGAGCATATATCTTCTTCGTAAGAAACAGTGTTCTAGCTCCCGAGAACACATAAATGAACATATATCAATTTTTAAACAACATAGTTCTCGTCTCTATGACTGTGTATTGAGTCGAATCCGTAACGCTGCGGGAGCGACTGAACACTATTGAGCGTCTCCCCGCACGCAGGCCGCTCGTCCTCCCACTTGTAGTCAATGCGCTAAGTTATACAGACTTTCCTAATATCGGCTTGATGTCAAACACTCTTCGATCAAGTTAGGGCCTGGCGGTGTTGACACGTTCTTTCTCCCTCCGCCATGCTCACCGGTTAGGAGTCCATTGCCCACCTTCATGGCACCCAACTTGGCCCTCGCACAGCGCGGACAAATTCACGCGATGCACAAGCTGGCCGTTTCACTAGTGGCCAGATAGCGAAAGTTGCAGGCTGTAGCAGCCAGTCAGTCAGTGCGATACGCTCGAACATACGAGCCTTTGGCAGCACGAGAGCGCCCTTCGCAGCTTCACCCGGCCGTTCGCGGAGCATAATATAAGTGATGTTTGATGCTCTGAAGGAGCTTCTACCTAGAAAGCCTGATCGGCGGCTTGATGAACTGGCAGCGTTTCTCCGGGAAGAGTTTGACGTGGAGGTCTCAACCTCTACAATCAGCCGCTCACTGAAAGCAGAGGGGTGGTCCAAGAAGACGATATGGCGCAAAGCGAAAGAGCAGAATGCGGACCTAAGGGATAAATACCTGCATGAGCTGACAACTTTCGCTTCTTACCATCTGGTGTACATAGATGAGTCAGGCTGCAATAGAAGGATAGGCTTTCGCAGGACAGGCTGGTCGCCGATGGGGAGTACCCCGGTGCAAAATGAAAGGTTCCACCGGGGCCAGAGATACCACATCCTTCCCGCATTTACACAGGATGGCATGCTACTGGCGCGCATATTCCTGGGCTCAACGGATGGTAAAGTCTTCGGAGACTTCCTAGGGGAGCTCCTGCAGTGGTGTGGCAGATTGCCGCAGCCCAAATCTGTGCTCGAAATGGACAATGCGTCTTTCCATCGCTCAAATCTAGTGTGGGAGTTGTGTGCCGAGGCAGGTGTGATCCTTGTGTATTTGCCGCCTTACTCGCCAGATTTGAACCCTATCGAAGAGCTCTTCGCTGAGCTAAAAGCGTTCATCAGGCGCAACTGGAGAGTGCATCAATCAAGCCATGAAGTAATTGAAAGCTTCTTGGAGTGGTGTGTGGAGGTTGTAGGCGAGAGGGAAAGTAGTGCGAAAGGGTATCTAGGCATTCGAGGATAACAGTGCAGGCGATCTGAGAGCGCCGTGATAGTTGGGAGTGGGGCATTATCATGTAGTAACATTTATTGCCATTAAACATAAATACCGTGACCCAGTACGCATATGAACTCAACGTGCCAACATCTCAGAAACCAGTCATATCATGAGAGTCATGAAACCACGGTGATCACATCCGCATCGTCCGCTTTGTGCCTCTTCGCCCATCGTGATATGTCGCGTACGAACCTCTTTGCTGTGCCCCTCTTCACGCCTTGCTTTTCGAAGAAATGGGGATCGTTCTCTTCGTGGATCAAATCCAGGTCCAGCGCATTCAACAGCGCGACATCTCGCGCCTTCTGGAAATCGGCTTTCAGACTTGTGTCAAACACTCTCGATTGATGCCACCCGCTGTACTCGTTGAGTGCTACATCACGGAAGCCTGGAAGCTCAAAATCTCGGGGAAGTGACGCTTCGGTGATAGGAGCGGTGGCTGTAGCCCAGGGCTGCATACCCGAGGCTGAGCTGGCACTACTGGGCAGGACGTCATTGTTGGTGTTGGGCGGAAGACCGTCAGCGGTGCTTGTTGATGTCTTGTGCTGCTTCTTTGAGCGCTCCTGCTGCTCTGCATACAGTTGCTGGCGTACCATCTGAGGGACGTCCGCTTGACACTCCAAATAATTTCCCACATCCACATGCTTGATCAAACTCCGCATGTGGTGCGCCTTGAGCGGGTAATGCTGCTTGCCGTGAGGGTCGCGCCAGCAGTGCGGTCCCAAATCACAGGGAGCGCCCGGACAGCGCATCAACGCATAAACACTACGCCACGTTGAAGGTGTCCCGGAAGCCTCTTCGGCGGCCAGTTGGGCGGTCCGCTCGGCCAGCGTCCGCTGCGTGGCTAAGCCGCGGGCCGGAAGTGCCGCCTGAGTTTCTACGTAATTGAATGAGATATCGACCCTAAGCCTTTTACCAGCGCGTAGAAGCTCGCCCCAATTCAGACGCTGCTTCTCTACGACAAGCCAGTCTACCTGGACTTCATCAAATCGTCTGATCAGGTTGCGCTCTGAGCACTCGTTGACCGACACTACCACATTGCTATCGTCAGGCCTGATGCGCTTGCTGATGTTTATCTTCTTGCTAAGCAAAGCATCGAGCTTTGGCTGCAGGAACATGGACCAGTAGGGAGCCGGGGCGAGTACAATATCCTGTTCCGTATCTTTCGCGATCATTCTGTTGTTCAGCTTGATCTTACAGATAATGGTGTCTCGTGTGCATGTCGGAGGGTCGGCACTGTAGTCCTTCTCTTGGTCCCAGTCATCCGGCTGCAGCAGGCACAACCTGTCCGCTTCTACTTGGTACAAGCCTGGGGAGGTGGGTATCGAGGACGAGGGCGAATAGATGGGTCTAGGCGCACCCGAGTCAACAATCACGCCCTGCGAACCTTCAGCTTCGGGTGACAGTCACTGATCCCAGGTGCTCAGGAGAGTAAACTCCTGCGAGTAAGCGCTGTCGGCCGTGCTCGGTTACATGGTTGTAGACTAAATTGCAGGGTGCTGACGTGATCTGCAAGACCCGCAGGATGATGCTAATTAGTGAGAAGCTGTTGACCTCAGATCTGCAGCGTTGTTTTGCGAGATGTGGCTGACCAAGTGCTTCATGCAGTGAGTTGTTGGACATAAACAGCTCGCACTGCACCTGACGGCGGTGTCTGGCGCACGATCATCTCGTGGCCCTACATAACGTGCGTCCCTTCGATAAGAGACGCACGCCGTGGCGGGACACTCCTGCGTAGCCAGAAGTACGACTACGAGCTTCACGTACCTGGAGCGTAGTCCATATCATGCCATGCGTACTTTTGTCATGTCCCGGCACAGGGTGCGTCTCTTGTCACAGGGATGCACGTTAGTTCGATAGATTCTGCCGAGGACCACGTTGCCTGTTGGGATGCAGCCTCACGAGCCGACCATAGACGCTCGAACGCGTCGCAGGAGCAATAGATTGGAGGCAAATAACTGGGATCTCGGAATCCGTAGGACACATTGTCAAGGACCTTTCCTGAATGCATGCTCTGATGGAATGTGTTGTGGGGCACAAAAGATCTCACTCGGTCACTGTGGCATTCATACCGCTCGCTACCTGCCAATACCATCTTCCCAGAGCACTGGGCGATTGCAGCAATTACTACATATCCTTACGTCGTCTCGCTGAGGCAGCCTGGGGGACGTTACCCTACTCTCCGCCACCAGCATTCACGTCAGCATCGTTTTCAAGCAGTCGCCGCAGGGTTTCCGTGCGGCCTGATGAGGCAGCCTGAAGATCGTTCCCATACTTTCCACCCTGAGCATTGACGTCGGCGTTCTTTTCGAGCTGTAGCTGCACTATCTCGGTGTGGCCTTCTGATGAGGCAGCGTAGAGAGCGTTGTCATACTTTCCGCCTCGATGTTGACGTCTGCGTCCTTGTCGAGCAGCGGTTGTACGATTTTCTTGTGGCCTCGAGCTGAGGCAGCCTGGAGGGCAGTGCCATCGTATCCGCCCACTGTGTCGGCATTAACCCCCCTGGACAACATCTTAGTAACCACGGTGGGAAGACCTAGAAGACTCGCGTAATATATTGCCGAACCTGATCTCCCTTTTCCCCCTTCTCTCCTTTCAAATGTTTCTCCCAAGGCTCATCTGGTTTGTGAACAGCAAGCCAGTCGTCTCTTACTTGTTCCAGGTGGAGAAGCGACATTTCACGGCTGATCTTACCGCCGCATTGCAGTGTAGAGTGATAAAACCACGACTTAGACGCATATCCCAACACAGGGAAAGTCTCAAGATCTTGCTTCGTCGAGGTCTTCTGGCAGCTGAAACTGTAGCATCGCAGATATGTCAAGCAGCTCTGGGCAAGAGCTCTATGCCCTGTCGCATTCTCGAGGTGGAATTGACGCGCACCGCTCTGGAGCACATGCTTGGACTCCAGATACTCCTTCACCGAGAAATGAGCAAGCCTCACTCTGGTGTCTGGGGTCAGATTTTCACTGTGGAACATGGCACCGCTTTGCTCGGGACCAGCAGTTGAGACATCGCTAGTGAAGATTCCAGTGTTGGTGTGGTTTTTTGCACGGTCAGATTGGTTTTCCTCGATTGTGACCAGTCCGAAGAGGATGTTCAGTGCGCCACGCAAGCCGCCACGCTCGCCCATGTCTATACTACCTTCTTCGTCCAGGTCGATGATCGCAGCATCGACGAGTTCAGCCAAGGTCGGAGGTGATTGCGCGTAAGCTAGCCAGCGAAGGAGATTGAGCGCCTCTTCGTGGTACATCTTCTTGATCCTAGTAAGCATTCGCGTATAAGTATCATCCAGTGTCGGCGAGAGGGTCTTGAGTACTTGTTTCACGTATTTGGGCTTGTAGGAGTCAAGGGTTTTCAGCTCCTGCAGCTGGCAATATGCCCATCGAAACCTATACAGACGTCAAAGATCAGTACCGAGCCAAATCGACACTCAACTGGAAGCTTCCTTACATGCCATCAGCTTGAGACGCAATGGTGCTCTCGATCAAGGTACGCATCTCTGGACTGAGTTCGCAAAGATTCCTATCACGTGACAGCTCAGTTGACAAGTAACGTGCATCCCTATGACAAGAGACTGACCCTGTGCCGGGACATGATAAGACTACGCAGGGCAGGATATGGAGTACGCTTGAGGTATGTGAAGCTCGTAGTCGTACTTGTAGCAACGCAGGCGTGTCCCGCCACGGCGTGCGTCTCTTGTCAAAGGGACGTACGTTAAGCCTGGATATCGACATCCACAGCGCGTTTGATCACACGTAGTGGCTCGGCGGCCAATGCTTCCATCGATTTGCGTATGCTGTCCAACTCGCGGCTGGTAAATGGCTTCAAGCACGATTACGAATCTCACATACCTGAGGTGTAGTTCACGTCCTGCTCTGGGTAGTTTTCTCGTGTTCCGCGACAGCGTGAGTTCCTTGTCACATGGATGTACGTCAATACCCGCCAGGTTACGCGCCAAGTGTTGGAGAGCGCAATACGTGATCAATGAGCTTTCTTGGATTATGCTCTCCACATCATGCCCACGTCAGAGGCGGCAGCACCGTCGAAGAAGCTGCGTTGAACGTTAAATGCAACGCTCACAATGAAGCTGATATTCATCTCTTCAAGGCTATCAAGTTGATGAAAGGGGCCGAAGTCTTGGAAGCGTGCAAGCAATACATCGAGGCTGCCATGCAGAGTACTGCTGCTTTCCATGGCATGCCAGATCGGTTGATCGTGATCGACATTCATGGTAAATTACCGCTCATTCGTGAGGTGTGCGGATGGCGCACTGAATGGAACGTAGCGTTTTTACTAACAACCGCGTAGAGAATTCGGCAACATGCTTTTCCTCTCCGCAGCATGGCCCACTGGCTATTTGAGTAAAATCATCGACCAGGAACGCTTTAAATACCTCCTTGGACGTACTGTCAGTTTTCTTCCCAGACTGTTACCTATTTGCCGACGGCAACAAACTGTGTGATTGCGGGGCAGCGACGTGAGGTTCCGCGTTGTACCTTCAATCCTGATATTATTCCCTTTATATCTCGTTCCCCTGCTCTCATTCTCTTGCTATCCATCCCTCGATATCCATCCCCTACTCTCCAACGATTACAATCCAGATTCTAACAGATAGTAATTGAAGATTCCTGTTACATACAGTACATTTATATTTTCATCCTCATTGAGAGTGCGCGGCTTCTGCTACTTCCCACAGCGCACGTACGATCCGGCGTCATCTACACAAGTGCAACTCCATATTCACGAGCCCGACATTCCATACAATCTGCGACTCCGACTCCATCCTCGCGACAACACGCGTACGTCCTACAACTGAGAAGTCAGCATCCTTCCTAATTGAACCACGGCTGGTGGCATTGAAGACCTGGGAACAAGGGCCTGAGAAGCGGCGACTCCAACAATCTACAGTACGAACGACGTCTCTGAGACTCCGGAGCATGCACTACACGGTAAGATCACAACCCGTCAAGGAGCGTCAAGACCTCTATACTATGAACGCTGTCACCAACCCTTCATCAGGCGTCAAATTGATTGATATTAGGGTCTCATCAATCAAAATTTGGCTTGATCAGGGGGAAACCCTTATCAATCAAGCCGCGAGAAGGCTTCGATGGAGTCAGATCTTGACTATTGCGGAGGTTGACTTTACAACCTTGACCTATACCATCAACGCGTTCCGACACATCCCAACCCCAAAGGAACACACGGAGATCCATGCGCGAAGCACCTTCAGGTGACTCTCAGTTGAACAAATACCTCTGGCTTGGGATATGATAATGATGTAGCCAGCGCTGGGGCTACGAAGATCAACAGTTTCACTTCAGTATAACCTTAACGCCGGCTGGCAGAAGCTTTTGTGCTACTAAAATTCATGCGACGTCACGAAATTCCACCGTACAACCGTGCTACTACATTCATGGATGGATTGGACCCTCACCCGGTTCACCAAAGCACACGCCCAATTATTTTTACAATTCATGTATGGAATATCGGAGCCGCAGATCATCGTTTGATGGAAGCTCATCTTCAGCACAGACAGTAAAGAACATGGATGTCATCCCTGGCATCGCTTATTACGCCAAAGCCGCCGAGATCCTCGGCGACCAGAGCGGCGGTAGCGACCTGATTCACGCGCAAATGTTCCTGCTGGCTGGTCTGTACAAGGGTCAGTTGGCACGAGTGAAAGAGAGTATGAGCTGGATTGCTAAGGCCGGGGGAACCGTCCAAAGTTTACTCGACCGATACAAGCTATACAACGACAACTACTGGACCGCCAACGGTGATGAGCGCAGACAGCACGAGTCGGACCAAAAGCTCATTACAAACATGCGACAGAACTTGATTGTACTCGCGTCTTGGACGTGTCTGCAGCTTGAAAGCGACATTCTTGCGGAGCTTCGATTACCGTCCAGCGGTTTCCAGAACATCGAGAATTTGCTTCTGATGCCGCACAGTCTGGCGCAAGAGGAGACGTACGACGGTCTCGCTCCTCACGAAGACAAAAAGCACGAAAGCGACAAAAACGTCATCCTTTTCTACACGGCTCAAATGTTCCTCAGGAAGCGCTTGAACGAAGTGCATAGACAGCTTTACGGTCCTGATTGTCTGAACCAGTCTCTCGCAGAAGTTCAAGCGATATTGCATGGCCACGAGGCGATTCTGCACGGGTGGCGAACTATGTTGCCACCTGATCTCAAATGGAGAGACGACGAATCGCCACCCGACGGCATCCTGTCCGCTAGGTTACGTGCCAAGTACTGGGGAGCACGATACGTGATCAACAGGCCTTTCTTGGACTATGCCCTCCACATCATGCCCCATGTCAGAGACGGCAGCAGTGTTGAAGAGGTTGCATTAGACGTCCATCGCAACCCCCGCAACAAGGCTGAGATCCATCTCTTCAAAGCTATTGAGTTGATGGGAGAGAGCGAAGTTTGGGAAGCGTGCAAGCGATGCATCGAGGCTGCCATGCAAAGTACTGTTGCCTTGGATGGTGTACCAGATCGGTTGATCGTGGCCAACATTCACGGTACCGCTCATGCGTAAGTTTCGCTGATGAATCATTGACTGAAACAAAACGCTTTTAGTAACAATTGTGCAGACAATTCGGCAACATGCTTGTTCTCTCCGCAACATGGCGCACTCCCTATCTGCGCAGACTCATTGATCAGGAACGCTTCCAATACCTCCTTGGACGTACCATCGGTTTCCTCCGCAAGCTCTCCGCCATCTCGCTAACCTGTCAACTTGACTGCTCAATTCTGGAGAGAATTCAGCGCGTCTTCTTTGGAATACCCCCCCTGAGAAGAAGCCAATGTACCACGGCGAGGAGGAGCCCACAAACTCGTTCAGCTTGGCGACGGTGATCGCGTAAACAAAAGTGCAGCAGTCGACCAATGGAGTACGGCAACGAATATCATTTCATCTCTTTTTTATCTTTCCATTCTCCAAAATCTCAATCACATGGAAATGCAATCAATTTTGCCACCAACATGGCCGAAGGAGAGCACATCCGGAAGTTCGGTAGTATGCAAAGGAACGCGTTGATCAGGAGGCAGATCACGGTGATTCCGTCGTCAGCTGAAACCGATTCTCTGGTCTTTGATAGAAGACCGAGGCTTTCCGAATGAATGATGTATCTCGTCACACGTACAGGACAACATGCGTCTAAGTATGACCAGACTTTTGTGTCCACGCTGAGGTTTTGACCTTGTCTAACATGTCTTTAGCTTACAGGCAAGTATTTATTTGTCCCATCAGATGCTCACATCGAAGCAAAGATGCAAAGATCCAATTTACTGCATGTCGTTACGGTATCTAACTTCACAAGGTTGGAGGCTCGGCACTAGTATGGAAGGTGTGTACGGGAAAAGGCCATATGCATCTATAAGAGCTCAGCAAAGATGGCTGCCGCTACTTGTTCTTCCCTGAATCCTTGCCGCCACTCTCCAACGAAAGTGAAGTCATCTTCGTTTAGTATCACCATGCCTGACAATCTTGACACCAATACCTGCTTCACGCTGATCTTTTGATTTCGCAGTTCTGACGCTAGCCAGCGGTGTGTACGAACAATGAATATATACGTTGTCTTTTCTCCAGAGCAGGGCTCCCCGTAACAACATTTCCCACCTCCACTACCACCACCAAGATACCTTGTACGTCGGTCGAACCACGCGAGTCATCCCACTGCACAGATACCTCATCCCGAGAAACAACACTCAAACATAAACGATCGCATTTTCGTCGAGAATCTCGACATCGACATATGCTCTATGCTGATGATCTTTCTGCTTCTTTGTTGTTGTCGTTGCTGCTTTTAGACTTGCCTTTGTCCTTCGACAATGACTGTGACGACGACAGCCTCCCCTGATTATAGTCGTTCGAAGCGTTACGATACCCCTCGCCGCTTATGTATGGACTGGGGCACGAAGGCACCGTCGGAATGGACTTGGACACCATAACGTAGCCATCACTGTCGGGCGAAGAGTCGCCGCCATCAACAGACGGAGAACGTGATTCTCCTGCAGCAGCAGCAGCAGCAGTGGAAGACTGCATGTCATCTACGTCCGACGCAGGAGAAGTAACAACGGCAGGAACCTCATCAGCCGTGAAGAAGCGTCGAACTTCACGATTGTAGCTCAAGAAGCGCGAGTGACGCGCTACATCCATGCCCAGGGGCAGCACCCTCCCGGCGCGGTGCTCTTCCTTGCGGTTG
>Ga0265797_10007395_pt1 | contig 15072 bp, 15 predicted proteins | sample P2T30metagenome_FD_192433 | JGI IMG/M metagenome (GOLD analysis project Ga0265797, IMG submission 192433) | Plant litter microbial communities from East Loma Ridge, Irvine, California - P2 T30 | ecosystem: Environmental > Terrestrial > Plant litter > Unclassified | place: USA: California... | reverse complement strand
CGATCCCGAGAGCGAAAGATTTGCCCGCGACGACGAAGCCGGACCCTACGCCCGTGACGGTGCCGTAGTCGGGGACTTGGTCGCCCCAGAGGCGCGGCAGCGCTTGGAAGCCTTCGGCCGTCGCCAGCGGCATGTCGACCAGCGCGCCTTTCGCGTATGCCGAGAAGAACTTTCCGAGCGATTTGCCCGAGGCCAGAGCCATGGAGCCTGCTAGGTTTGGGCGGGGAGGAGCTCCGTCTTGAGTAGGAGGTTGGGGTGTTGTTGAGCGTGGTATCTCTCTGTTGTTGTTGTTGTTGCTGCTGTCGCTACTGGGCGCTCGGGACGAGTTGGATCTGATTTCTGGCAATGTCTGGACGCTTTGCGATCTGCTGCCATTGTTGCTCTCGGATTTGGGCACTTTGTTTTGACTGCGGCCTCGTCGGTACTTTTCTGCGGGTTTCAAAAATATCCCAGATGATGCTCCGATCAGGTCCGTGCTTGTTCCTAGTAGGGAAGATGCCGTGCCTGTCAATGGATCCCATCGCCGGTTCTCGATCAAGATTGGTTTGGGGCGATAGCTAAGTTCAACACGCGTTAGCTTAAGACCTCTCGATGTCTTGCATTCTACCGCGACTTACAGTTTGAGATTTCTCGGATCTAGACCCTCATCACGCATGAGAACTTCCGCCGCGAGACGAGAGATCTTTCTCACCTTCTTGTTGATTTTCAATTGCCAAGCCGCGGCTTCGTCGGGCAGAAAATCGCACTGCATGTCATCCGTCGGCAAGTGGTTCAAGAAAGACATGACAGCCGCTTGCACGCCATCCTCTGCTTTCATCTGGCTTGCAATCTCGATGGCAGCAGCCTGAGCGGATTCCTCGTGACAGAAGCGGAGAGCCTCTGCCAGATTGTTCGCATTCAACAACTTGTGCGGGATCGGCTTGGGTCCTGCACCAGCGACGGCCACCATGTCTCCCCAGAAAGGCTGGTCACCGAAGAAGGGTACTATCGCAGTCGGTCTGGCGTTCAAAAGACCGCACGCCGTTGTTCCAGCGCCACCGTGATGTACGACTGCCGATACGTGCTGGAACAGCCATTCGTGAGGGCAGTCCTCGAGCCAGAAAATGTCCGGTCGCTCGGGACCATCTAGTCGGCTCCATCCACGGGAAATGATGGCGCGCAGTCCACAAGCACTGACAGCTTCCAGTATAAGGGCCGACATTTCTGCCGCATTATCTAGGACGATCGAGCCAAAGCCAATGTATACTGGAGGTGGTCCGTCTTGCAGGAAGGCTTGTAGGTCTCTCGGAGGGCTGTACTGGGGCGTTCCACGGAAGAAGAAGCCCGAAACGTCAATGTGAGCCGGCCAGTCTTGAGGTTTAGGTATTAAAGCCGGTGACCAGCAGTAGGTGAATGGGATGGACAAGGTCGACGCCAGCGTTGGTCCTTCGGTATTTGGGACTGGTTCCAGGCCGATGCGTCGACGCCATTTGTTGATTACATCGCCAAGGCCTTGCCAAGTCATGATCTCGACGAGCATGTAGGATAGATAGTTGGCCAGCTTTGGGTCCTTCATCCCGTTGCTGATGTTGGCGAGGGGATGAGGGAAGGCGGTCGTCGGTGACCAGGGCATGGTGAACATCAAGTGCAGAGGTATGCCCAGTGCCTCTGCGCAGTGCACGTGTGCGAAGCTGGGTGGATTTGCGATGATGGCGTCTGCGATGAATGGATCGCCCGTCAGGGGATCTGGAGTGATGCAGCTGCTCCAGCATCCTTCGAGCATCTCCATGATCATCACACGCTTGCGAGAAATGTCGCCGGCTCGGAGCGACTCCATACTGGGTATGAGCCCAGGGTTCTTGACCATGTAGGACATCAAGTCCTCAGGATCGCCGCCGATAGGGTAGAATTCCAAGCCAGCGTCGTGCACGAAGCTCTCGAACTTGGCGTGCGTAGCGAGTCGCACCCGATGGCCGTGTTTCTGTAGGCCATTTCCAAGGGCTACAAAGGGCTGGACATCACCACGGCTTCCAACGACTTGAATGACGATGTTCAATCGTAAAGGAAACTGTTCTGGTGTGGCGTAACGGGCGTAGGTCGGAGGCGGGGCTGCGTTCTGCTCATCAGGTTGAGGTAGCCTGACAGCCTTGGAAAGTGTTCTGCTGAGGCGAGAACTCAAGTCAATGTCAATGCGGCCGTCATCTGCTTGGAGGTTAGCGGAAGAATCGTGGGAAGATGACTGAGCTGGCGATGGCGGCAGTACCGACCTTTCAAGGCAGCGTCTTTGCTAGCTTCGAAAACAGCTGCAGCAACATTGTCATCCTCATATAGTGGTGGAGGTCCCTGCTGTGTATAAGCAGTCTTGAGATCGTTCTTCTCCATTGTGTAATGATGAAACGCGAGGATGTGTGCGGCTGAGGGTCAAGAAGAATGCGAGAACACACTACATATACCTACCTACCTTATACTGGACCATGGAGTGGTGAAGTAGCCCTACAAAGTCAATCGAGTCGAGTCGACTACCTAAGCATTGCGGGCTAGGCACTTACTCAGCCTTGCTTCACCACTTTTAGGCATACACAACAGCTCCTAGTGGCGGTTGGTGCGGTCCAAATGATGGGCTGAGCTTCAAAAATGGCAGTGCAATGGTCGTTGTGGGATGTTTGCGGGAGAAGGAACGATCTCGGATTCGGTGCGAAGTAAACGAAAGCATGCACGACGGTGGATCGAAGGGACCCTTGTACCATGCATCCTTAGTCCATGCTAAAGTATGTCAGTCAACACGGTGGTATCAGCGACTTTCTTGCATCGAAATCATGCTCATACCAATGAAACACTAGATAGAAATCACGGGAATCTTGCCGGAATACAATATCCTGAGTGATGATACCAACAGCCCTAGAATACCTTGAAAGTGCTGGTACCAGTGAGATCATACAGTCGACAAATTTCCGTGCCTACGAAGGGAAGGAGGATGAGACGATGAGATACCCCCAGACTCCGAGAAAAGGCGAGCTTCCGCGGGTCCGAATCCGAGTTCTGTTTTCTGGTGGCTTCAAACACGCGGACATACCGCCCAGTCTCGAGCCAGTGCCGTCGTCCCACTGGTCGTATCACCCAATTCGAAATTACCTTCTATGGCAGGACCTCCTCCTCCATGGACTCGACCCAACAATGCCGACGGCGCCCGAGACGAGTGCAAAGCGCCAAAGACGTTCCCATGTCAAGTCACGCAACGGCTGCGTAGAATGCAAAACAAAACATCGCAAGGTAACAACGACAAATCCCCGTCACCTGAAGCTTGGGTTACGCTGACGCCGTGGCTGTAGTGTGACGAAATTCGACCGACATGTGGCGCCTGTGTACGCTTGAATGCAGACTGCTTGTATCCTGCCACCGCTAGTAAACGACCGCCTCGTGCCAGTGAGCGGTCGCAACAGCAATGTGCTGTAACTGCAGACAGCCCTTCGCCTTTGCCGTCATACCATGGAACTCCTGCATCGCACACCACAAGTGAGCCTGATGCGCAATCGAACTACACGGCTTTGGACATGGAACTTATGGCCGAGGCCTTGCTCAACGAAGCAGAGCATGATCCACTTGACCAACTGGCTGCTCGCGACTACGCACGCAATCTAGCACGGTTGGCCACGACAAAACCGTATCTCATGCATGAGATGTTGGCTATGCATGGTCTTTGCCTCTTTGCGAAAGACACGTCAAGACGAGACTTGATGACAAGGGCACTCTTTCACCAATCAGAGGCTTTACGATTGGTGCAACAGCATTTGATCGCCACCACCCAGGAGCACACTCTGGCCTTGTTCCTCTTCACCAGCTACGCCGCAATATCTGGGCTCGCCGAGTCTGCATTGTGCGGAATTTACAACGATTCCCCCGATCCGCTTGAGAAGATGCTGCATGCTTTTCAGCTTTCCCAGGGTATCGTTTTAGTCGTCGCTCCATATTGGTCTGAACTTCGTCGGACTTGGGCGTGGCCTATCGTCAGAAGCCAAATCGAAGCTGGAAGTGATCTGGTTCCTCGAGCGCAAGATGTCCCAAACTACACGTACTTGCGTTGCTTGGCTTTCGGCTTGGAGGGTGAATCCGCAAGAAAGGCTTGTTTGGAAGCCGTCGAATTTACTTTGAGCGCTATATCATTAGTACAACAGCGGAAAGACGATCGTGTGAGCCGGCGTCTGGTCACTTCCTGGCCGATAGAAACGGGTGCTGAATTCCATGCGTTGTTGACTGAGCGTCGTCCTGTATCGCTTGTTGTACTCGCCTACTATGCCGTTCTACTCAAGCTTGGTACTGGGCTGTGGTGGATTGGCCAATGGCCAGAAGTCCTGCTCAACCACATCTCTACCATACTAGGCGAAGAGTGGGCAGAATTCCTTGAATGGCCAAAGATGATTGTCCGGGACTCTGCCACCGAGACCACCAGTACTCCAGACTCAAGTACACCTAAAACATGGTAGATATACCTAGCTGTTTTAATCTGCAAGCCCACGCACCGCTCAGAAAGAGTATAATTTTAAACCAGAATCTCATCCAGATACCGCCCCGCTACCTTGGTCGTCAAGAACTTGGGGGCACTTCGGGGTTCCTTCAAGTCCAAGGGTAAGCACTGATCGTGTTGCTAGGCTGTCCGTAGCCTCTCATGATCTTGATACGCGTACTCGGAGAATCGGTTCGCATAGACGGAGCGAGCCGAGGCCGTGGAACGAAGAAGAGAATCCTGTATCCGAGTCTATGTCCTCATCTACAATCTCCCCCCGGGTATCAGATGCATACGCAACAATGGTCTGGCCGATGCATATGGGAACTAAGCACCCCCCGGGGACTGCAGTCATGATTGTCAGCTCTACTGACTGCACGAGCCCGCTCTATCTGCGATCTATGTCCGTGTCGACACAAAAGGGACATAAAGGAACCGCAGTGCCCACTCCACCAGCATTCAACATCCAACACAGTTCCACACAACAATCATCCGTCAACCTGAGCGTACACTTTCTGCCGATCTCGTTGGTGTAAAGCAATCCGACACAACACAACCTCTTGCCAATTACAACAACATACATCAAACCATGGCTGTCCTCGAGCCTTACGCCGGCGATTACTACCTCTGGCACTATCTACCATCTGTACCCGCTGCCGTGATCTTCACGTTGATCTTCCTCGGATGCACCTTCGGTCTGAGCTGGAGGTCGTGGAAGGCACGCGTGAAGTTCTGCATCCCATTCATCATCGGAACTCTGTGTAAGACAAAGCATCTCGACTCGCTTTGATGCGTATTGCTTGCAGAAGCGATGCTAACAGACTGAAACAGTCGAAGTCATCGGGTACGCCGCCCGAGCAGCCTCCCATAACAACACCGCGAGCATCATGCACTTCTCCATACAGAACGCCTTCACACTGCTGGGCCCCACCCTGATGGCGGCGTCGGTCTACATGATCTTCGGGCGCCTGGCCCGCACGATGCACGCCGAAAACCACTCGATCGTGCGCGTGAGCTTGCTCACCAAGCTCTTCGTCGGCGGTGATGTACTTGCCTTTTTCGTCCAGGCCGGCTCTTCCGGACTCTTGATCATCCAAGACCTGGCCAAGATCGGCAAGGCGATGGTGATCCTCGGGCTGGTGATCCAAGTCCTCTCGTTCGGCCTCTTCATGGTCACCTCGGTCATATTCCACAAGCGCGTGGTCAACGACTTCACGCTGAAGGCGTCAACGATGGACATCCCGTGGGTCCGCATCATGCGGCTCCTGTACCTCGTTGGAATTCTGATCCTGGCTCGCTCGGTGTTCAGGTTGGTCGAGTACGCCCAGGGTACGGAGGGGTATTCTATGACCCACGAGTGGACTCTGTACACTTTCGACGGCGTTCCGATGGTGGTTTCGGCGGTCGCCATGCTGGTGTGGTTTCCGAGCGCATTGCAGCAGGCCATCTCGGCGGTGAACCCAATGTATGTACTTAGTTAAGTGGTTGAAGAATTGGATCGGGTGGCAGTGGTCCGTTATATCGATTATCAACTTATTCGAGTAGCCTGTTATTCTACTTTCTATATGCATCAACATTGGCTTGCGATGAAATGTGAAAGTCAACGAAGGCATCTAACAGGGCATGTGCCATATGAAACAGTTCCACCGAAATCCGAATTCGCACATAGATTGTGTTGACCACTGTATGCAACGCAGCCCGTCGAAGATCAGACTCGATGGCGACATCTTTGTACGTACACATGCTGCTTCCGCCTATGCAAGATTTGTCGAAGGGACGATCTCACTGGCACCAGCATGATTATAGCGTACCAGGCCTCCCGATACCACCGCCTGCGAGAGCCTGAATTAGTGAGATAATGGTATTCGGAGACTGCTCTCTCACTGGTATAAGGCCGACTTGAACATAAGGAAGTCGCTGACACCACCATGGCACGCATGGATCGACAAACTTTGGCATGGACTGTACATACATTGAGAGCCTGCTGCCCAAACCATTCCGCACTGCCCCCTGGTGGAACCAGATCAGTTGAATCTAGACTCTGGGGGAGATTGTAGTCGAGTAGGCTCGGATTCAGTATTTTCTTCTTCGTTCTGCGGTTCCGGCTCGCTCCGTGTATGCGAAAAGGCGTATTAAACCCCGCTAAAATACGCGTATTACGGACAGCCTAGTAACACGATCAGTGCTTGCCCTTAGACTAACATCATCTGGACTAAGATGGCGGGCAACAGCAATGCCGACTCAGGGCTCGCTCGAACAGTAGGACATAAAAGATCTCTCGTGGCACCCACTGTCAATGATCATACCTCTGCGAGACCACAACAACGACAACAATCGACGAGCACCGGGCGATAAGTCGAACATCATGCAATCATCTCTCAGCTATGCAGCTTCCGGGAGTGTATCTCACCATGTGGGGAACACCTCATGCAACCCATCCACGTTCTCCTTCCCTCACATCCTAGGAGCCGAGCTGGTCAATGTCGCGGCAAATGAGGTGCGCAACTATACCACATCGTCTTTACTCCCCAGCACAGACGTTCCCGTGAAAGGTGCCATTGATTTCTGCAACGTCACCGTCACATACGGACATACTGGCTGGAACGACAGCATCAACGTCTCGCTCTGGTTTCCACTGGCGGCGGAGGACTGGAACGGGCGACTCTTGGGTGTAGGTGGAGGCGGGTATGCTGCCTCCTTAGGCTCCATCTACCAGACAGCAGCAGTCGATAAGGGATACGTCGCCATCGCGACCGACTCCGGCCACGCATCCGGCCAGGCCGCTGCCACGAATCCAAACCCCTGGGTTACCGTCAGCCCGGGCAACTTCAACTACCCTCTGATCGAGGACTTCGCCTCTCGCACGCTGGGCGAGCTTAGCGTAATCGCGAAGCACGCTGCGAAAGACTACTATGGGGTCAGACCGGCCTTCTCCTACTTCACCGGGTGCTCCGGCGGCGGGAGACAGGGGCTGGAACTCGCGCAGTCGTTCCCAGATGCTTTCGACGGGATCCTCGCAGCAGCTCCGGCGACCTACTTCGAAACCATCCTGGTCGCGGGCTACTGGCCGACCCTGCTCATGAACCAACTCGACGTCTTTCCGCCCTCGTGCGAGATCAAGGCTTTCACCGCGGCTGCCGTCGAGCAGTGCGACGGCTCAGACGGCCTGCAAGACGGCATCATCTCACATCCGGCAGACTGCGATTTCGACGCTCGCGGGATGGTCGGCCGCAATTTCACCTACGACGGCGAGCAGCGGGCTTTCACACAGGCTGGCGCCAGCATCGTCGAGGCAGCATGGCACGGCTTCAACGCGTCCGGAATCTCCTGGCCAGGCGTCGAGATTGGAGCCGATCTCACCGAATCCCTCATCGTGACAGACTGCGGCGACAGCCCCCGGTGCGCCCTCGGAGACCTGTGGTCGGGCATGCTCGCCAACTTCGTCGCGGCGGATCCCAACTTCGACCCGTCCAACCTGTCGACCGAGGCCTTTGCCGAATTCCTGGCGCGTTCAATCGCGCTGTGGCGTCCGAGCCTGGGCTCCGCGAACCCACACCTGCAACCTTTCCAGCAGGCTGGCGGCAAGCTGATCATGTGGCACGGCACTGCGGACACGACGATCCCCCCCAAAGGCTCTACGCAATACTACGAGCAGGTGCTGCAACACAACACCAACGTCTCGGATTTCTTCCGCCACTTCGAGGCGCCCGGGGTGGGACACTGCTCAGGAGGCCCAGGGCCACTGCCGAATGCTGCGCTTGAGCAGCTCGTGAGCTGGGTAGAGAACGGCACCGCGCCGGCAACGCTTGACGCTTCTTCGGCGGCGACGGGACTGCGGAGGCCGCTGTGTCCGTACCCTTCACGCCAGGTCTTTGTTGGCGGCGAGGCGAACAGCTCGGCTTCGTTTGCGTGCGCGTAGGCAGTCGGGCCCACTAGTATCTCCATGCCACTGTACGAAGAGCCAGATAGCTTACACTTTCGGAACGAAAGCTGTGTAGCGCGTGGGACTTGAGAAGTGTGGTGCGAGGGTCCAAAGGCGGTGATGAGCGAGATCACGGATACGCGCGTTCGTAGTATTGTACACGAGAAAGTGCGTTTGCCGTCAGTTAGCCCAGTATTGATGTTTCCAGCCAGCCCTTGACCCTCGCTAACGGTTGACCGAATGAAGAGACTGATTGACTGTAGAGGTATGACGTTCAATGTGTTCACCGGCGCGCAGTTCTGATCATGAGCCCCCGCAGAGCCGCAATACCAAGTGGACCGTTGCGTCCCTCTGGATGTTGTAGTCGGACAGGAATCGATCCGCCTCAAGCTGCTTTCCCCCGTATATCAGCCTCATGTCGCTCCAGGGGACACCTGTCCGCTCGTGAACCGAATTGATCACGCTTCGGACTGTTGCACAGGTGTTGGTATGTACCGTGCAGGTATGGCTGGTGAGGGTCTTGACGAAAATCTGGATATCTCTCTTGACTGGCAATTGAGGATCGCTCTGAGGCAAAATCATGTTGGCCAAACGTGCATCATCAATGCAAGAGATATGCCGTGCGGGGAGGCTAGAGATCACGTCAGAAGAGCGCCATAAACGAGATTGATCAATCGACAGCAGACGCTTGCCGGCTCTTGCATAGCTAAACTTCACTTGTCCAAGAATCTCCGCAGCTTGAAAATTCTTGTCTTGCTTGAGAAGAGCATCGATGAAGCCAATGATACATCGTTCGTGGGACCACGATGTGTCCGGCTCCTCGATCGACTGGAGAACAAAAGGTTGAAGATAGCTCTCAATCTCGGCCCACGAATTCTGCTGGAACAGGTTCATCGTCGCGTAGAATGCCGCTCTGCGATGTTCTTCAGATAGTCTACCGCAAAACCATTCAAAAAAGCTTGCGACCTCCATGGGTTCGAGGTGAACGGAATCGCGATCACCGCCATAGTGGTGTTCTCCGTATGAACGGATCAAAAGATATTTCCGAGCACATAAACCATAAATTTCCACCGATGACGGAACATTAGCCAAGCGTCTGGCATCGTAGCCAAAGCTTTCCGAGCTATCCCGGAGAAACGTGCTTAGTGGCGCTCGGATGTCCATCTTTGACAAGCTGTACGAGCCTGACGCACCGTCAACCGGCAGGAAGAGCAAAAATTTCTGCTGACTGTGCGCCCAGTAAATCCAGAACGAATCCGACGCCAGTCTGAAGGTGAGGCAATCCACCAGGCATCTTATCAACGGTGTACAATGCGGATTGTCCTTCTGTTCGCGAATGAATGAGTCAAGCCTGGTAGCTATTCCTTCAAATGTCATTGTGCACCTGGTACAGAACTGCCCCTTGATCATTCGAAGTTTTCCACTTGTTATCACCCTGTGTTGAACCCCAACGTATTTTCGACATTTGCAGAGATCAGCTTGCACTAATCGCCATGTCAGAATCGTCCAATTTAGAGAACAATCGTCATCCTCGGCTTTCACTTTGCCTGCGGTCTCGAGCAAGTTGAATATGAAGCCTTGGTCTGTATCGAAATCGCCGTATGTCGCATATTCGAACACCTGCAGAAGGCATAAAACTAGATGTACGACAGTTTGAGGCAGCGATGATACCATCGCACTGGCGTTTTTCAGACAGTGGAGCGCCTGAGCTGTAAACCGAGTGTATTTTCGCACAGGCCAAATGCCCAACTTCGCTTCTTCCAGACCTCTGGGACCGTAAGCTCGGCTGTAGAACGGTGGGAGGCGGTCTTGCTTTTCGAATGCGGATCCGATCAAGCCCAGTACGCAGGCTGTCAATTTTGTCTTCAAAGGCTCATCACTTAGAAGGCGCTGTGATGCCCAGAAGTGCACCAGAGGATGGATGTGTAAGGCCTGAGAGTTTGCCGTTGAGCGGGCGAGAGAATACTTCTGTAGGGCAGAGGTCGCGTCGATGAAGCCCATCTGTTGTCTGAGTACATTGCCTAGGCAATCTGGGATCCAGCGTTCACTTTCCGCAACTGGACCGTACTGCCCCGAGCTCTGGAAGTACTGTTCGCCGCCGAAACAGCTCTTCAGGATGTCGTAGAGTATCTCTTCGTGGTCCATCAGGGAGAACATCAGGAGTAGATTGGCAGCTTCAGGATGGTCGCGCTGCAGTCTCTTGAATGAGATCTCCCAGGTCGTCATAACATTCTGCCTTCCGTTGATGTTGTATTGCGTGGACGGATATTTCTGTAGCAAAAAGCTTCGCTCGGTGTCAAACAGCTTCCAATACTCTTCAATCGAGTATTTCGTCTCGCTCATGAACGTTGCCGCTTGATCAATGGCCAAGGGAAGATAGCCGAGTTCTTTGAGGAGCGCACCAGCAGTGGCGCTACCAACTTTAGTACCAGTGATGTTGCTGAAAAGCGTGAGTGCTTCGTCAAGCGTCATATCCGACACCTCCACGGCATTCCATCGTAAACGTATCGACTCATTTCTACCAGTGATGAGAATGGTGCCGTTCATCCCGGTCCTCAGGATTCTCCGGTGCAGTTGGTCCAATATTGCATCCTCGTCCACGTTGTCAATGATAAGCAAGTAGCCAGAGTTGTTGATGAGCCAGTCTCGCGCAAGATCCATTTCGCTCTCAGAGCTGGTACCGGTACCGACTCCGAGTAGCTTGGCTATTCGTGAGAATCCACTCATCAGTTGTACTGCATCGGTGGCATTGACCCAGAAAACTGAAGTGTAGTGTTTTCGATGTGATTCTGCAAACTTCGTAGCTAACTCGGTCTTCCCGGATCCACCGAGGCCGATCAATGCAGCTCGTGAAGGCGAGCGCCCAGCATCTGCGGGCTGCAGGAAATTGTCCAGTTGTTTGATCAATATAGCCCTTTCGACGTAGTTCTTATTCGTGTCCAGCGGAACATCGAAGATCTGCGCGTGCGCAGATGAAGTGGGTAAACGACGTTGGTTATCGGGTATGTCTACGCTTGGATTCCACCCGTGTCAGTGTGAATTAGAACCCAGTCATCGGCTCGTACTGACCGACTTGACTTGACTCCTGAGTATCAAGCTCCCACCTCCCATCATTATTAGCGACATATGCTTGATTCCTCTGCCGGTCACCAGCCCCAATCGGTAACTCAGGTAGACGTACGACAGAGAAGGCTTTTGCACAATGCGCAAGTTCGATTTTCTGGTCATTGACGTAGTTCAGAGTGTGACCCAGGATTTTGCTAGATTTTTCCCAATCTGCAAGAGTGACGTCCTGCAAACCCCGGTCAACATTGAACCGGAAGTAATTGGCTTTGCCGGCATGGGTGTCTTTGAGACGATTGGCGACCTTGTTCGACTCGCTTGCCATTGTTTTGAGGGCGTTCAATATTGATGCGCGGCTGTCCTTGATCTCGACCACGTCGCCGAGACCTGTGCCTATGCTGAGGACAAGCATCTCCGGGGCTTCGGGAAAGAGGTTTCTAGCCTCCTCAATCAAGACCTCGCATGGATTGTTGTATCCGAAGCCGGCATCGATGAATTCGATACCATCTCGTCCACATTTGATAGATTTGAAGAATGTGGTGGCCGCGGATGTAGCTCGCGCGACTTGCCAGATAGCGCAGTTTGCGAAAGCGTCGCTGTCGTTGTAGGTCTTGAATAGAATGGGGCGCGCGTCAATGTTGTCCTTCGTGATCGCCAAAACGGCACTGGAGCAATGTCAGTACAGGCATAGTGATTGTACCAGAGCGGTGTTTGCAAACGTTTTGCATGTCGATGGTTCCCTGAACAGCTTTCCCTCGTGCTTGCATGTCCGGCTCCTTTCAGGTGCATCAGCACATCCTTGCTCTTGACATTGTTCTTTAATGATCCTCTTGATCGCTTCTTCCAGCGCTGTTGCAGAGTACAGGCCTTTTGGAGGAGCTGGGAGAGAAAAAGACCTCTTGGGAGTGAATGCCTTCTGTCCCACATTTCTGTACGCTTGGATGGTATCGTTGACCGACATCCCAAGCCTCCCAAGCATGATGGCAATAATGCTGCCATAGTGTCAGTTCAACGTCAAGCTCGAGCCTGGAGAGAGTCTTACCCGCCTGTACTCGTCCCACCTATAAGGTCGAAATAGTCTCGAGGCAAGGGCGTAGCTTGGAGACCTTCCTCACGGCGGATCCTCTCCATGATCTCTTCCAGAATCTTGAGTGTCGACAGACCACGAATGCCACCGCCATCTAAGAAGTCAGCTTCTGTATGCATCTGAGCGACCGAGTGATGAATACCGAGGGACAGTATCCTGGGAGGTCGTGCCATCGCGACTGCAGTCCCTCAGACAAGGCACCTCAAGCCTGAGATACGCCGGTGGGTGCTCTAAAAGTTATCGTGTGAAAGAGTAGTGAGCGAGGCGTTGTGTGAAGAAGATGGTGTCGCTGTATGTAGGCAGGATATGTGTGAAAGTGGGGTGCGTTAAGACGGCGCTTAGCTGCTGACCGGTGAGTCCACTCGTGCAGCAGGCGATACGCCACAACAGTGCCAAATCTGGAGATGGATCGCTTAACGCTAGTTGATTTGGTTCCTCTACCTTTCGCAGATAAAGCAATAGTTTCGCTTGTGTTGTCAAGGAAGCTAGATAGTGTACCATACTGTCTGGACCATGTCTGCTGGTTGATGTTAGCTAGACTCGAGTCGGAGGAGATGAACAGGGTAGATTTCTCTCGCCGCTCTACTTTCGCGCCTTTTCGACGTCATGGAATCTGGTAAAAGAAATCCGAGATCAGATTAGTATCCATCAGATTGTTGAATGTACTATAAAGTCGGAACACCGCTGATCACAGGTATGCTGTATTCGTTAGCGTGTCTTGATGACCCATTTGGGATTCAATCTGCCTGTTTTTTTGCGCGAGCTTATTTACGAGTTGATTGGGGCCGTGATATTGAACTGAGTGAGATTAATAGATCGATTGCATACTTAGCATTCTCTTCTTTTCTCTATCGCATACTGTTGACCGTTACATGGTCGATAAAGTGCGCGAGTTTTGGACGAATGATAACTTACTGGGTTTCCAGACTGTTCAGATACCTCGCCCCAGCTTTGACGATCTTCACGACCGTGGAAACCTCAGGGTAAGTCCTCGGCGCATAGATAAGCGCTAGAGTCGCGGGCATGGAACAGCTAGCACTGGAGGGGGCATAGTAGGAACCTGTGCTTGCATGAGGGTAGAGCTCACCCCAGCCGTTCCGAACGACGGTCTCGAGATCAGCTGGGTGGAGGACAACGTGGGTGCTGCCATCGGATCCGTGGGGGCAGCAGAAATTGCAACCGAGGGTGCGGAGACCCGTATTTTGGGGACACTTGCAAGAGCTTGATCGTGTCGTGTTCTTTGTCGAATTATTGCTGGGTTTGCTCTGCAGGATAGCGAAGAATGTCAGGCGGTAGGTGTAGTAGCTCAAAACGCTTTCGGGGCTAGTCTGGTTGATCTGACGATGCGGCGCGGTGCCCACAACGTAAGGAGTTGGGCCCGGACGGGGAGTGAGTGATGTGAGATAGCCGGTATTGGAAGCAGTGATACCTTGTCGGGCAATCTGCATGGCGCGCATGAAACCGTTGGCAGGTATGCTGCCTTGGCTGAGAGTCATGAAGACATTGTAAGCTTCGTGCATCTTGCATGCTGTTAGTGCTGCTGCAACGGAGGCCGATGCTAGAATGACCGTGAGTAGTGGGAGTGCGCAAACGACGTGCGCGACGATACTCACCAAGACCAAAAGAAGGCCGTTGAGACTGATCATTGCATTGATTGCGAATCTTACTGTGAGGGTGACCATGTTCGTACGCTGTTGAGGACCTGTGGAGATTGTCGCCCCAGTGGTCGGGGTCGAACTAGACAGAGTCATCTTGTGGTTAGGGAAGCAGCTCCTCATGTTGCCAGTAGACGCCATGGCTGGAAGTTCCGACTTGTGATATCAATCAAAGACCTGCCTTGAAGAAACAATAAGCCCGAGCTGTCGTCTGAGGTAAGTAAAGGGCTGCTCTCCGCTCGAACAGATGGTATCCTGCTGGACTTTCGCGTAGGCATGGCATTCTTAAGTAGATTGTCGTTCAGAGAGCGCTTTGCACAATGACCTTGTGTAGCCTTTGTTGACTGCAACACAAAGCCATTGTATCGTACTCCTTTGTGCGCGTTGCCTCGTGTTTTGGGCGCGAATAGCTTCTGTATTGATGGCACAGATTCCTGGAAAGTAAGCGCAAGTGACTTTCATATTGCTTCAGTCTGGCCTTCGTGACAAGTTCGATGGCTGCCTTACCGAGTATGGTTTTTCTAGCAAAATCAAGATGCAGAGCATAAAGTCAAGACCGTCATCAGTGTAGTTTGATCCCTCGCATGCCGGTTTTTGACTATCTCTGCTCCTTTGTCTTTGTCTGCTGGGGAGAGAGAAAGTGTGTGCCCTCGAAAGACGACAATGCATTCCGGCCGTATCGTCGGCTCATGTCAGGTGGCAGTTATGTCGCGTTGGCAGAGACGATTTAAATCGACTCGTGCCGCGGCTCAACCGAGGAAGCCACGCTAAGTCAGATTGAGGTGTTGTACGGCGACTGACTTCACTTCTGTCATGTGCCGTCGACTTCACTTCCATCTCATTCACACAAATCACAGCAATATAC
>Ga0265797_10007394_pt1 | contig 15073 bp, 14 predicted proteins | sample P2T30metagenome_FD_192433 | JGI IMG/M metagenome (GOLD analysis project Ga0265797, IMG submission 192433) | Plant litter microbial communities from East Loma Ridge, Irvine, California - P2 T30 | ecosystem: Environmental > Terrestrial > Plant litter > Unclassified | place: USA: California... | reverse complement strand
TGGCGCTACGGCCGCCAAGCTTTACGCGAAAGTGAGGGCAGGGGAGGGGGATGCCGCACTGGCCAAGCGCACGCTTGAACGCCTGTTCGTCGAACATATGAGGGGGGCTGCGGCGTGAGCCTCAAACTGCGGCGCATCACCGTTAACAACTTCCGCAAGTTCCGCGCATCGGTCACGATTGACGGACTTACCGACGGCCTCAATATCGTGGTCGAGCCCAACGAGACCGGCAAATCGACCCTGCTCGAGGCTATCCGAGCAGCCTTCTTCGTACCACACCGATCGGGCAACCAGCTGACGCGCTCGTACCAGCCGTTTGGTGAGAATGTCGCGCCGGAAGTCGGGGTCACTTTTGATGTCGCCGGAGTGCCGTGGACGGTCACAAAACGCTTCCTCAAGTCGCACTCTATGGAGGTGCGAGGACCGAATGGCAGGACCCAAGGGGATGCTGCTGAAGAGCAGCTTCAGGCACTGCTCGGGTTCGAGAAAGACACCAGCCGTAACGGCGATGTCACCGCTTACGGCGCGCTTGGTTTGCTTTGGGTCGGACTGGCCGAAGCACTTGCTGTTTCGGCGCCGGGCCGGATCGTTCGCGACACGATTCAGGCCACCCTCGAGGCGGAGGTCGGCACGATCCTCGGCGGTGCCGCCTATGAGAGGGTTCGTGACCGGGTCGACCAGCAGTTCGCCGCTTTCTGGACCGCGAAAGGATCACCTGGTGGCGAACAGAAGGCTGCAAGAGAACGGCTCGATCAGGCGCAGCTGATCGCGCGTGAAGCCGCCAGCAAGGTCGACCTCTTGGAGAAAAGTTTTGCGGAGCTAGAAGCCACGCGCGGACGCCTCAAGGTGCTTCATAGGGAGATGGCCGACACCACCGACATCGAGAGGCGCGCCGATCTCGTTCGCTCGCTCGAAATCGCGCGGGCGGCAGCGCAGATACTGGCACAGCGGAAAGCCGAATCTGAGATTGCAAAAATCCGGGTTCAGACGCTGGATGAGGTCGCATTGCGCCATGCCAACGCTGTACACGCACGTGACAATGCGCAGGCCAGTTTAGACGCCGCCAAAGCAAGCAGGGCAGAACGTTCGCAGGAGCTGACGGCAGCAAGGCACAAGGCCAATGCGGCACGCACAACGCTTATGGAAGCGCGGGTTAACCGGCAGCAGGCCAGAGCGGCACTCGCCGAGGCCGAACGGCATGCCGCCTCCCTACGGCGTCAGCAAGCCATCAGTTCCGCGTGGATCCGGCACGGCACCGTCATTGCGTTGGAGGAGCGCCTCTCCGTCGCCAAGGCTGCCACTGCAACCATGATTGCTCCAGAGGCGATCAACCGCCTTGAGAAGGGGGAGCGGGGCATCGCTGAAGCGCGCGCTAGGCTCGCGGCTGGGGCGACTACCATCGAGCTCGTTGGCTCTGCGCCAGACGTCATGATCGACGGTGACCCGGTAACCGCCACCCGCCGTGTTTTGACGCGCCAAACGCGCGTCAGCTTGGGCAACGGCGCAGAACTCATTATCCGTCCACCAACGTCCGCTGGAAACACCGAACTGGGCCTGGCTGACGCCATTGCTCGACACGACGAAGCGCTGAAAGAGTTGGAAGTAGAGAGCGTCGCTGTCGCGCGGCAACGCAACGATACAGCACGGGATGCAGCCGGAGAGGTGAAGACGCTTTCCGCTCAACTTGAGGCGAGCGCACCCGCTGATGCCGAACTCGATCTTTCCGCCGGCGTAGCTGCGCTCAAGCTGCTTCTGGTGGGATTGCCGCCAGAACCTGAAGGCGAGGGTAACGACGAAGGAGCACCGCCGGTCCGTGTTTTCATTGACGCAGTCGACGTCGCCGAAACCGCGCTTGCCCGTGCTGAAGGCGCGCAAGAAAGTGCGACGACGGCGCTAGGCATGATCGAGGAACAGGATCGGCCACTGGCCTCCGCCGAAGCAGGCGCAGCCAGCGACCTTCGGAACGCAGCAGATCAGCTTGGACAGATCGAGCACGGGCAGGGGTTCGCAACTTTTGCAGGGGATCTTACCGATGCAAGGGAACGGGCGGCGGAAGCGGCGACTGTTCTGAACGAAGCCGAGCGCAACACTGGCGTCCATGACGTGCATTCGATCGAGCGCGGGATCGCCAACATCGATGTGCGTCAGGTCGCAGCTAACGAGGCGCGGCGACGGCTGGAAACCGACATTGCCCGGCTGGAAGGCACGATCGAAAGCGAGGGTGGCAAGGGGCTGGCCGAACGTGCCGCCGTAGCGACTGAAGAAGCCTTGGCCGCGGAACAGGCGCTTGTCCGGATCACCGAGGAAGCGCAGACGCTCAAGCTGCTGCGGGACACTCTAGAGGAGGTGCAGGCCGAAACCTGCCGGACCTATGTCGGTCCGGTCACCGCCAGGGCGAAGCGACACATCGAGCGCCTGTTGCCCGGCTCGGAACTGGTCTTTGCCGATGACCTTGGACTGTCCGCAATCAGTCGCGGCGGGTCGCGAGAAGAGTGCATCAGCCTTTCGAGGGGCACGCAGGAACAACTCGCCGTTTTGACTCGGCTCGCGATCGCCGATTTGTTGAGGGAGGAAGGGCGTCCTGTGTCTCTCATCCTCGACGATCCGCTTGTGTATGCCGATGATACGCGGCTGGATCTGATGACCGAGATTTTGACAGAAGCGGCTCAGCACATGCAGGTCATCTTACTGACCTGTCGTGAGCGAGCGTTTCGGCATATGGGCGGTACCAGGCTGGTCCTGTGACTCCGGGGTGTAGGGATGTTTTGGTGGATAGCGGACTGACCGCTTTCGGGGACCGATCACGAGAAAGCGGACGTTTGTTCAGCTGGCGGGGCAGGGGCCTCGAATGCCTGTCGGTGGGGGAGAGCGGCCCGTCCGCTTCCCGGGCGTGATTGCAGCAAAGCGGACAATCGTTCAGGCGGCAGGGAAGAGGGCTTTAGCGCCCGCCGTTGGCGGAAAGTGGTCCTACCGCTTTGGAGCAGCCACCCAGCCTTATGCTCGTTCGTTCATGTGGCGGGCGTTCTCGCAGAACTTCATAGGGTCGCGCGAGACGTCGGCACGTTGATGTGCGAACGCTTGGTGCGTGATCTGGGCGGAACCGCATGCGACCACTTCAAGGTAGCGCCCGAACCCCTCAAGGCGACTGCAGTGGCGCGCCAGTTCGGCGAACCGGTGACGGTACTTTCCGAGCTGCGTGAGGTGATGGCGGCGCGCGGCGCGGGCGGCCGAAAGGATGCGGGCGCAAGGGTCGGCGGCTAGCCACCTGATCACCTTCGCCCATGGTAGCCGCTACCGGCCCAACCCGCCCGTAGGATCGCGCTCGGCGCGGCTCTCGCCTCCGACCAACGATCCCTGTGTCATCGTGGGGGTCGCGGGGAAGATGATGGAATCGATGTTTCGGCCAGGGGGCGTCTATACGAAGTGCGGCGTGCTGCTCGAAGACCTGAGGCCCGAAGGGCATGGGCAGGCCGATCTGTTCGCTCACCCGATCCCAAAGCGCTAGACTTGATTGCGGCGATGGATGGGCTGACCGCTCGCTATGGACGCGATACCGTCACTCTCGCCGCGCAGGGTTGCGGCGCGAGGAAATTTGACACGAAGCGGTCGCAGAAGAGCCCGGCCTGGACAGGGGGTATCGCAGAGATGTCGGTCGCGACGTAGCCCTTGTCGAAGAAGAACCACCATCCTAAGTTCAAGCCGCGCCATCACCGTTGGCGCGGCCGCTGCCTTGGCTAAGGACCTCATGGTCCAACGAGTTTCGATGGCTCCTACGTCCGCACTCTGTTCCGGCCGTTGGAGACGAGCAGCGCGTCTCTGTCTGGCCGAGAAGGAGATGCGTATGTACTCGACGATCGATGGTGCCAAACAGCGCGCCAACTCCCTCGACAAAGTGATGAAGACCAGCGGTTTCGTCTTCCCTCTCCGTAAGTCGCAGCACGCGGTTGCGCGTGGTGGGGGCTTCCGGGACTGGCATGACATGGCCAGCGCGCTTAAGAAACAAGCGCGCCATTGCGATTCTGAAGCGTTCCGGCGCCGATTGCTCGAGGCGTTGCCGCCTCCGTGTGAGGCGCCCGTCAGGGCCTGGCTGAACCGTGAACCAAAGGAGGAAGCGCCGTCGGGCGATGTCCCGGCCGGATGGTATCGCTACGTCTTTCCCTACCAGTTCACGGCTGCGGCGATGCTTCGCCACGATCCGGCGATCCGGCGGGGATCGGGCCCCGGCCAGCGGTTGCGGGAGAAGCTCGTCCCAGGCGTGCTACTGAACGTCAACGGTGGCCACAACCCGTATCCGCGGCTTGAACCCGATACGCTGGCGCTGGTCTTCAAGGGCACGCCCGAGACCATTTTCGGCGTGGACGCACGTCACCCGCGGTTCGCCATTGAGCTGCGCGCCCTCCAGGATGTTGGCATCATTGATGTACGGGAAGGCTATGTCGCCATCGTCCCGCCGGATCGGGACGAGATCCTTGATCGCGTGCTGCGCGACAAGATCGATATGGTGACGTACTGGCTCGGCGAACGAGGCAATGCCAAGGATGCGGGCAACGCGTTGCGCAACGCCTTGGCGGCGATCGGGATCGATGACGCCCTCAGGCTGGCGGAGACGCTCCTTCAATATGGAGGCGACGCGTACATCCTGCCCTCGGGGCCGATCAAGGAAACGCTGCGGGATCTTGCTGCAGCGGGACGCCTCCAGGCGTTTGCCCGCTTCTTCGATCTGGCGGCGACGATCTGGCCGAAGGACAAGGAACTGGTCCGTGGCATGATCCCAGCGATCATCCTCAATGCCTATCTTGCCGAGCATCTGGGATTGATAGGGTCGAGCAGGCTTATCGCATGGACGGCGAACACCCCGGGATGGGCACAGGATGTCGATGCCGCGTTGGCGGCGCCCGTCACGTTCGAGCGGGTTGTTCGCGGCATGGCCGAGGCGATACGATCGGTACCGTGACCGGGTGGCGATGATGGACAGGCCGGTGCGGAGCGTCGCTCTTCCCGGCCTGTCGGCGTGGTCACCAACGATGGCGGGGAATCGTCAGCAAGACGTGACGCACTCGGGTCTGGTCGTATCCCCTAGGTCAAATCTGACCAGGACCCATTACGTACTCTGATCGCGTTCTGAGCGACTGCATGCTGGATGGACACGCGTACTGCTTCGCGGGTCACCTCAGTCCGGGCCTCAGGGGCGCTTGCGACCCGGGGGGCGGACGTCCGCGACCTGGGGGTCCGGGCGCCGCAGACCTTTAAAATGGACCGCGTCCAAGGCATTTAGCTCTCATGAACGCGGAGATGCAAGTGATGTCGTCAGATACTGAAAAGGTGGTGCCGCTGCGGCCCGCCGCCGCCATCCCCCCCGAAGCGAAGAGCTTCGAGAAGCGGTGGACCAAGAAGGTGCTCGAGCCGGGTTTCACCCTGATCCCGTCCGTACTGCTGCGCGCGCTGGTGCGCCTGCACGTTGGGCCGATCGAGTTCAGCGTGCTCCTCCAGATGATCGATCACTGGTGGGAGAATGAGGATATGCCGTTTCCGTCGAAGAAGCGACTAGGCGAGCGGATCGGCGTTTCCGAGAAGACGATCCAGCGCGCCGTCGGCCGGTTGGAGGCCGAGGGGCTCATCCGCCGGGTGGCGCGCCACAATCGTCTGGGCGGACAGACCAGCAACATCTATGATCTGGCGCCGTTGGTCGAGAAGCTCGGCCCGATCGCCGACGACATGATGAAGGCGCGTGAGGAGGCCAAGGCGGCCCGTCGTTCGCCGGAGCGTCCCGGCCATCGCATCCGCGCGACCGCGAAGAAGGCCGGCTGATCTTGTCCTATTTCCAACCCTTGACCGTTGCCGGCCAAGAGATCGCCTTCGATCATCTTGAGCCGTTCAGCTTGGTGGTGCCGACAGCCACCAAGGCGGCGGGCGTGCGCATCGACGTCGTGTTCTCCAATCACTGCTTCTCCGAGGCGTTCGACGCTGAAGTGCACCTCGGAGGGAAGGTCGATGTCTGGGATCGCGACAAGCGGCGCGTGTTCGATCAAGCGCGTTACGACCTGTCCAAGGCCTTGCCGGCGATCATCCAGGGCCTGCCGACCTCGGCGGTATTCCTGACGCCGGAATCGAACTTCGTTCGCATCACCCTGCCTGGGGGCGCGGCCGGAGCCGAATATCGCATGTTCTTCCGGATCACCAAGGCCGAGAAAGGCTCCGGTTCCGACCTGCGGCTTCGGGTGGAAAGCGCCTATAACCCCACGGCCGGTCAGGCGGTGCCCGAGCGCGACATGACCAAGGTCCGGTTCGTGGTACTCGTCGACAAGACGCTCCGCGGTGAGAAGGTCCGGCGGCAGTACAAACGATAAGGGGCGCCAGAGGCGCCCCTTAAGTTCACTCGATATCCGCTTAGGGTTGCCCCTATCTCGCATCACGCGTGGACCCCCTTTGACAAGGGCGGGGGAACGCTGTTGTCGCCTCACAGCGACTCAACCGATCTGTCGTTCCAGGGGGTCATTTAGGACCTGGGGGTTAAGGATTCAACCCTCTACCTCGTGGTCCGCACCCGGTCGGGGTGTGCGATGTGGCACACCCTTAGCGCGTTCAAAAAGGATGTCGTACCGCGAGCGCTGACCTGGTGAAAATCGTAAGAGCCGCGTCAGCGGCCGCGCGTTTTGTTCTCGGTGGGCGCATCCGTGTCCCGGGCCGACGGGCGGACGTTCTCGGCGTCGAGCCTACCGCCCGACTTGATCTGCTCGGCGACCCGTTGACGGGTTGCTTCCCCCGCAGCAACGACTGCGCGTTCGCTTCCGCCACGCCCGCGTGCCTGGGCGATCGCGTCGTCCACAAGGGAATGGGCGGGGGAGAGCCGGGGGGCAACACTGGACGTGAATACCGAGACAGTTGTAGACATTAGCCAACCCCACCCGGATCAGAGGACTGCTTCGTGACCTTCGCCAACGATCCTTTCGGCAAGGCTGCGCGCGGTCTCACGCCATTTGACATCGGTGGGGTCGGGCGGGCAGCGGCGGGTGATACGCTTGGCACGACGTCAGCTGCCTTCGCAGCGCAGGAGAAGATTGCAGAGCAGATGCGGTTAGCGACCGGCGGGTTCGGGCTGCACGAGACGGCCACAGACCGCATGTTTCGCGAGCTGACGGGCGGATCGATGGTCGATCGGGCGATGCGTGACGCAATCGGCAGCAATCTCGCCAGCGAAATGGCGAAACTCTACCCAAAGCCGAGCGCGACCGAACTTGCCATCACCAAGGCGCAGGCCGAGGCTGCTGGCCTGATCGGCGGATCGACGCGCTCGCTGATAGATCAGGGCGGCTTTAGCGACAGCGGCGCGCTCGCGTCCGCGCGAAAAGCGGCAGCAGGATCTATCGGCGGTTTCATGGGCACCGAGCAGCGTGCAGCTCTGGCCAGCCAGACGATCGGATTGGGCGCAGCGGAAACGGCAATGGCACTGGGGCAGACCCGCTTCGCAGGCGTAGAACTGGCTTCGTCCGTCATGTGTCTTCGCTCGACCTATGACGAGCACTACGACCGGATCCTGCGCGAAATCGCAGGAGTCGGCTCGCTCGGCTCGATCGCTGCCGGGCTTACCACCCGGCACAACGAGACGACGGCAGCGGCGTCTCGCCTTTTCGGCGATGTCGCCGGCCGCATTGAGCGCGGTCTTGATGAGCTAGCCGGGACGGCGCTGCGCCAGGCGCATGCCGACCTGTTTCCGCCGGTCCGGGCCGCAACGCGTCGCGAGATCGACACGATTATAGGGCGGACGAGTGGCTGGACCGCGCTGTCGCCCTACCCGGACTGGCTCGCCCGGGTGCAGGGGGGTATCGGCAGTCTCGGCTCGGCCTGGGTGCGCGAGGATCGCCCGGATCTGTCGATCGACGCCATGACGCGCTTTGCGCATCTAGGCGGCGTCGTCGCGAACCTCGACCCCCGAGAGACGTCGGTCACGGCCGAGCTGCGCGCACGGTTCGGTGACTATCGCGGGGAAGAGCCCGGCGAGGTGCCGTCCGAGGATCCCCTGCTGCGCGTCGCCGACCAATACGACCGCGGCTTCGACCCCACGCTCTCGTCCCTGCCGACACAGATCGTGATGGCTATGCTCGAACCGTTCGGCCTGCGGTTCGAGCCCGGCGCGTCCAACGACGATTTCGAGGTCGACGACCTCATCGGCCGGATGCTGCGCCGCCTCGAACGGCGGCTGATGGCGTTCGTGCAGGGGACGCTCGAAACCGCTTATGGCGACGAATGGATCATGCAGGTGCCGGGCGATTATCGCAGCCAGATGCGTCGCCGGCGCCGCAAGGATGAGGACGAGGGCCGACAGCCCTCGCATCTGATCGCCTATGCCGACTTCGACTGGTGGGCGACGATCATCGGCCATGGCGAGAACTGGGGCCTGTTTGCCGCCACGTTCGGCTCGCTCGACGCGCTCAAGGAAACGATGGCGCGCATCAAGCCGATCCGGCATGCCGCGTCGCACCCGCGGGTGCTCGCGCTTGAGGACCTGATCATGCTGTCGGCAGACGGTAGGAGGTTGCTGCGCTGGATCGGACGCGAGCATTGAGCGTCCCGCTGACTTAGATCATCAGGGCGTCTTCACCAGCTCGGCTAGCTTGTCCGCGACGATCTCCAGAGAGTCGTCTTCCGTAGAGAGCCCGTTGCGCGATGCGAGCAGCGGACTGACCATTCGCAATGCGTCATAGGTGGTGTTGTGAACGATGGGCACGAGTTGGTCGGTTGCGAGCAGGGCGGAGAGTTCCCGGTCGGCAACACCACCGGATGGGAGGCGCGTGAGCAGCGCGGGTGTGACCAAGACGATGCCCACGCGTGACTTGGCGAGGCCGCGATCGATCTCACGAAGGAAGGACGACCCGAGGGGGATATCCTTCTCGCTGAACCAGACCGAGACGTTGCGCGCGATCAGAAGGTTATAGAGCCTGGTCGCATCATCCAATCGATCTGCCCAGGCATGGCACAGGAAGAGCTCGCGGACATCAGGGAGGGATGCGCGCTTCTCGACCGTCTCACGGATAGGCTCAAGCGCTCTGGCCTCGACCGGCGTGTAATACACAGTCGAGGCCGGCTTTGACCATTTCGCCTTGACGGTGCTCGCCCCACGCCCGGACGATGCGCGGTAGGACGGGGACGGGGATGGGGATGGGGATGGGGATGGGCTGTATCCGCCACCATAGCCACCGCCATATCCTCCACCGTAACGACTTTTGTACCGGCATGCGGGACAATTGGCAGCCGCGCTTGCTGTTCGGTGGCCTTCTCGGGGCGCTGTACATTGAGCCATGCGTCGTCCTCCCTTGTTGCTACATTGTTCCAAATATCGGGCTGCCGTCGAACGATTTCAATCAACGTTCACGGTTGCTCCAAAGCCGATGACGGCCATTTGCTGAGAGAGTGCACGGCCGCATTATCCGTCTAGCGACGCGGGGCCGGTTCGATGCCCGCCCTGCGTCCTATCTCGCGTTGAAGCGGAGGAGCCTTCCGGCCCCTGCCGGGTGTCAGGCGAAGGGGTCGTATTCCTTGACGATGGTGTGCGAGCTATCGAGGTCGTGGGCGGTGATGACCGCGTACTGACCGCCGGTTGCGATGATCATGGTGGCGACCATCAGGTTGCGGGCGAGGCCGATTGCGTTCTTGGGGGCTACCTTTTGTTCATCGACCGCAATCAACAGCTTGGGTGGTGGTTGAGGACGATGTCATCTGCATTGATCGAGCGAGCTAAGACGGCCCGATGGGGTGATTGCGGCCCCAACCGACCGTGCAAGTCGTTGCAATTTCAACGATGAAAATCGGGCTTAACGCCTTAGTCGTGCTCGTGAGATCGGCTATGCCTACCACATGGAGGCACGGACCAGAATGAGCGATCTTGAAGCGATGGCTGACGCGTTGCAGGCGAGCGGTCAGTATCGCGTGCAACGCCGTTTGCAATCGAGGCTTCGCATTAATGATGCGCGCGGAGCGCTAACCCGCCAGGGTCTTTTCGTCGATGTCGAGACAACTGGGCTCGATCCGACGAAACACGAGATTATCGAACTTGGTATGATCCCGTTCAGCTATCTACCAGACGGCTTGATCTGCGACATTGGCCCACCGTTCGAACAGTTCAGGAGCCTTCGTCGCCTATCCCGCCTGCAATCACGCGATTGACCGGCATCACTGACGAAATGGTTGCCGGGCAGCGTATCGATGTTGATGCTGTCCGAGCGATGGTCGACCGGGCGTCGCTCGTGATCGCGCACAATGCCAGCTTTGATCGCCGATTTCTGGAGCGCCTCAGTGATCCTTTCGTTCTCAAGCCTTGGGCCTGTTCAATGTCCGAAGTCGACTGGACCGAGGAAGGGCATGAAGGCGTGAAGCTCGCCTACCTCGCCGCCAGCACCGGCTTTTTCTATGACCGGCACCGCGCCGTTCATGACTGTCGTGCAGCCATTGAGTTGCTTGCCGCGCCGCTTCCGACAAGCAGGGTGCCGGCGATGCAACGGCTGCTGGAAAAGGCCCGGCGTCCGAGCTGGCGGATCTGGGCGGAGAACTCGCCCTTCAACCTGCAGGACGTCCTCAAGGCTCGCGGCTATCGCTGGAACGGCGACGACAATCCCAATCCCCGCGCCTGGTATATCGATGTCGAGGATGGGCTGCAGGAGGCCGAGATCGCGTTCCTGCGTAAGGAAATCTACCTGCGCGATGTCGAACCGCTGGTGCGCGAGATCACCGCGTTCAACCGCTTTTCCGATCGCGCCTAATCGCTACAAGCTGATGTCCGGGGGAATGCATGCACATTTCGAAACTGCAGCTGGTCAATTACCGAAATTTCGCCCGCGCCACGGTGAAGTTCGAAAAGGGCGTGAACACGATCATCGGCGAGAACGGATCGGGCAAGACAAACCTGTTCCGCGCGATCCGCCTGCTGCTCGACGACAATTTGCTGCGCATGGCGCACCGTCTCGATGATCGGGACTTCCATCGCGGCCTCGGTGAATGGCGCGGTCACTGGATCATCATCAGTCTCGAATTCACCGATGTCTCACAGGACGAGACGATTCAATCGCTGTTCCTTCATGGTGTCGGCGCCATCACGGGCGCAACGGTCGACAAGGCGACCTATAATCTGATCTTTCGCCCAAAGGCTTCGATCCGGCAGAAACTGTCGCAACTGCCGGCGGGTGACAAATCGGCCCTTGCCGAGCTCCGCAGGGAGATCAGCCTTGCCGATTACGAGACCGTTTTTACCGGCAAGAGCAGCGCCGATTTTACCGACCCGGCGGTTTATCAGGCCCTCGTCGGGGACTTCGATGCCATTACCTTCCCGGATGAACTCACCCCGGCCGAGATCGGCGGCATCGTCCCCGGCATGTTTTCTATCGCTCGCGAGATCGGGTTCACCTTCATTCAGGCGCTTCGCGACGTCGTCGCCGAATTCCAGAACAATCGCACCAATCCGCTGCTGACCTTGCTCAAGGGCAAGAGCGGCGAGATCGACCCCGCTAAGTTTGCTCCCATCAGCGGACTGGTGACAGACCTGAACACCGCGATCGAAGGCCTCGACGATGTCCGTGCGATCCGGACCGACATCCGCGACACGATCACCGACGCCGCCGGCGAAACCTATTCGCCCAAATCGCTCTCGATAAAATCTGACCTGTCGGACGAAGCCGACCGGCTGTTCCAGTCCCTCAAGCTGTTCGTCGGGGAAGCCGAGGCAGGCTATGAGGGCGGCATTCACGAGCTCAGCCTCGGCGGCGCGAACCTCATCTACCTCACGCTTAAGCTGCTCGAATTTAAATATCAGAAGGTCAAGCAGACATTCGCCAATTTCCTCGTCGTCGAGGAACCCGAGGCGCACATCCACACGCATATCCAGAAGACCCTCTTCGACCGTCTGAACTACGACGACACCCAGATCATCTACTCGACGCACTCGACCCATATTTCTGAAGTCAGTAACGTCGAGAATATCAACATTCTTGGGCGTGATGGCGGGGTCTGCGAGGTCTACCAGCCTGCCGCCGGCCTCGACCCCACGCAGATCGGCAATATCCAGCGCTATCTCGACGCCGTGCGCAACAACCTGCTATTTGCCAAGAGCGTGTTGCTGGTTGAGGGAGATGCCGAGGAAATACTCATCCCCATCCTCATCAAACAAGTGTTCGGCCTCAGTCTTGACGAGCTCGGGATCAGCCTGATCAATATCCGCAGCACCGGCTTCGAGAATGTCGCGGTCCTATTCCATGACCAGCGCATCCGCAAGAATTGCGCGATCATCACCGACCTCGACCAGGCCTTTATCGATCTCACGACGAACCCGGCTGACACCCCTGCGCAGAAGAAGGTGAAGGACAAGGCTACTGGATCGCAGACGTCAGGCGCCGCCCGAGCCGGGCGATTGAACACTTTCTGCACCGGGAACAACTGGCTGAGCACGCACCTCGCGCACCATACGTTTGAAGTCGACTTTATTCGTGCCGGGAATGTTGCCGCCGTGGTCTCGATCCTCGGCGAAGTTTACAGCGATGGCCCGACGATCGCGCTGGCCAAGACCGAGCTGGAATCCGGCGATATCGTGCAATATGGCACGCGCGTCCTGACCATGGCGAAACATGTCGGGAAGGGCTGGTTCGCGATCATTCTCGGCAAGGCGATCACACCCGACGTCCACATCCCGGACTATATTCTCGACGCCTTGTTCATGGCGCATCGGCCGGTCTCCGACGAGATCCTCGCCAGCATCATCGACCATCGTCTCAAGATTCAGTTGAAGACCGTCGGCGTTCTTCCTGCACCGGTCGCGGCGATGCGCGTCCATCTCGATCGGTTCCGGTCGGGCGACATCGATTTTCCAGTCGTGCGAACCGAGATGCTCACGGCGTTTCCGGGAGATCGCATCAACACTATTTTCGCGACGCTCTGATGTTTGTCTGGAATGCCGATGACCTGAACGCCGATCAGGTGAGGGCGATCGAGCAGCCGGGAAGCGTCTTCCTCACGGCCTGTCCGGGCAGCGGGAAGACTCGCACGCTGACCTACAAGATCGCGCGTGAACTGTCGTTGCTGACCTCCGACAAGGAGCGCATCGTCGCGATCACGTACACCCACCGCGCCGCGGACGAGATCCAGGAGCGGATTGAGCAACTCGGGGTCGACACCAGTCAGCTGTGGATCGGAACGATCCATAGCTTCTGCCTCGAATGGATCCTCCGGCCCTATGCCATCTATCATCCTGAGCTGAGAAACGGCTTCCGGGTGATCAATGCCCATGACACCGAGCGCGCGCATGAGGCTTTGTGCGGCACGCATGGGAGCAAGCTCAGCGTCTTCGACTGCGGCCATTATTTCACGCCGAGCGGCTATGTCATCAATTGTGATGACTGGAAGCAGGGGAAGGTGGATGCACTGCTCCAGCAATATTGGCAGGATCTGCGCACGAGCCGGCAGGTCGATTTCGAGCTGATCTTGGCCTATGCCTACCAGCTGATCCGAGACGTCCCCTCGATCAGCATCCTGCTCGGTTCGATCTTCGCAACGATACTCGTCGACGAATATCAGGACACAAAGGAGATCCAGTACGCCATACTCGGGGCAATCCTGAAGGCGTCGAACGGGAAGGCGAAGGCGTTCATCGTCGGCGACCCGAACCAGGCGATCTACGGTTCGCTTGGCGGCTATGCGATCACACCTGCCGAATTTTCCAAACTTAGCGGGGTGACATTTAAGGAACTCGACCTGTCGAAAAACTACCGGTCGTCCGACCGGATCGTCGGCTATTTTGAGAATTTCAACCAGCTCACCTCGAAGATCACCGCCGATGGCAAGTTCAAGGATTTTGCCAGCCTCATCTCGTTCGATGCCTCGACCGATCGTCACGCGCTCGAAGCCGAGATCGTCCGGCTTATCCGCTACAATATTGAGACGATGGGCATTTCCCCGAGCGAAGTCTGTATCGTCGGTCCGCAATGGCCGCCGCTTGCGAGCATGACACGCCAGCTTGTCGCGGCACTGCCCGACTACAGCTTCTCGGGGCCGGGCATGGTGCCGTTCGCCCGCGACATCGACAATTTCTGGTACAAGCTTTCGCGCATCATCCTGACGGAAGCCTCGCCCCAGCTTTACGTCCGGCGCAGTCGTTGGGCAGGGGAGGTAATCGCCGGGCTAGATCTGGCCGGGGTAAGCACCAGCGCGATCACGCGCAAGTCCCTGCTGCGCGCATCGAACGGTATTGCCTCCACAAAGACTGACGGCCTTGAATATTTGCTTGAATGCTTCGATGCGCTGTTCGCGGCGCTCGGCATCGACCGTGCGATTTCGCCGATGCTCGCCGAGCACTACGACGCATTTGTAGAAGGGTCGCAGCTCCGGATCGAGAAGCTGACCGCAACCGGCGGCACCGCGATCGCCGAGATCGCGATGTTCCGTAAGGTCTTCGCCGAGAAGACCGGCATCACTGTGTCGACCATCCACGGCGTCAAAGGTGCGGAATATGAAGCGGTCATCGCGTTCGGCTTGCTCGAAGGCATGGTCCCGCACTTCAAGGAGTCCGATAAGATTGCTGCCGCAAACAAGCTCCTCTACGTGATTTGTTCCCGGGCAAAAAAGAACCTGCACCTTATCTCGGAAGTGGGCCGGCGGCGGGGGCAGAACAACGTATATCAGCCTACCGATATCCTGCTTGCTTGCAGTTTTGGCTATGACCAGATTCCCTGACCCGGCGTACGCGCGACTGCTTGCGAAGGCCAGCTATACTGCTCGATTTGCATTAAAACTGCGGGTCGGCAATCGGCTTACTTCCGGTCGTTTTCCGATGGCCGGTCGGGGAAGCGCTGGACGTTCGCTCCTGGCGAAACCTGCTGTTCGGCGAGTCATGCGGAAACGGCGGGAGTGTCCCACTTCTCGTCATTTCCGCCATCGCTGGTCGAGGCGTTGGCGAACATGAATGGATGTCCGAAGTTGGGGGCGCGAAACGACGGCTGAATGTCGTCTTGTGGGTCGAGCCGGCATGGTGAGCAAGATTGCGCCAACAATCGCTGCTGAAGGGTTGGCGGCAGATTGCCTGGGAAAGTTTCTAGCA
>Ga0265797_10007393_pt1 | contig 15073 bp, 20 predicted proteins | sample P2T30metagenome_FD_192433 | JGI IMG/M metagenome (GOLD analysis project Ga0265797, IMG submission 192433) | Plant litter microbial communities from East Loma Ridge, Irvine, California - P2 T30 | ecosystem: Environmental > Terrestrial > Plant litter > Unclassified | place: USA: California... | reverse complement strand
ATACGACCATAGGTCAGTGAAAACTGGGCATCCCGTCCGCTCTGCCATACATAAGCACTGAACCGGGCGACTAGTACTAGAGTGGGTGACCATCTGGGAATCCCGCCTGTTGTATGTTTTTGTTTTTTGCTCTCACGATCCTGAAATGACCAATTAGTCTTCTAAAACTGTTGTTTCTGCCTTTTCGCTCATGCGAGATGATAGTATGTAAAGATGATCGGTTTCGCTCGAGCAAGAACTTTTGTAAAAGAAAGACAAGATTGTACTGATCTGTCGGAAGAGCATTGAATTACTACACCACGACACTTCAATACGGAAACTAGCCTCCACCTGCATTCGTGCTGACGTTGTTAAAAGTATCTCGCTTAATAAGCCCAAAATTCCGAGTAGCAAGTCCAATTTCCAGTTTCGTACAAGAATTGCCCGGCATCTCTGAAGATCCAGAATTACTCGTAGCCGTTGTTTGCCGTTCCCACGGTCGTGTTTATCGCATGCGTCTCAGATCCGCCAAACACAGACCAATGGACGGTGATGCTGGTGTTGGGAAACGTCACTGCGATGATCAGCATTTCAGTACATGACAGACGGCAACATATGTCATACCAGAACCAGGGTGCGTCCAGTTGATGTAAGTACTGTTCTTGACGTCGACATAGTCATTAGGTTGATGACCAACGTTGTGTCCGGGGGTCAATTGGGCGTAGTACGCCATACCGCTCGAGATCGATCCATCGGGGTTGGAGCAGTTGACAAAGTAATTGCCATCAACGTTGCCTGCGTCCAAACGCCCGGGACTGGAGGGAGGCAGTGCTGGCGCTTTGGGCGCAGGTGCTTGCATTTCGTTGCCGGGTACTTGAGACTGTTTAGTAAGTTCTCCCGGACATGTGAGAGATGCTTGACTTACGCGATATGCCGTTGAAAGTCACCTGCTTTCCCTTCTGTGTGTAGTTGCCATCGAAGCACCAATTAGTGTAGTCTCCAGGTCCTACCAAAGTAAACTCTCCGTATTCAAAGACGTACGCCTCGTACTCTGGCGAATACCCTAGGCCAAGATCCAGCTTTGTACGGCAATGCGCAGCGCTTTTGTCGAAATGCACAACTGAAGCCGCATTGCGGAAAGTGAGCACATTCTTGCCCGGATTCTCCAGTCGCAGTTGTCGTGTCATTGCAATCGTGTACCGTCTACCAGCATCATCTTGATCCTTGACCACCCCAGAGACGCCGCTTTTCAACAGGCTGACGACCGAATTTGCTGTACTAAGGATAGCTGCAGAATGTCAGATATGCCGAAAAGTGCCTACGCATGATGCATACATGAATCGCAAGTTGAGGCTTTCTGTGATCGCCTCACTCCGAGACCGCTGGCCAGCCCTACAACGAGTGCCAGTGCAAGCATCAGGGATGCAATCATAGCCCAGAAATATCGAGGCTTGAGACCACATGTCCTACGCTCTGTCTGAGGAGTCTCCGATGAAGCAAGAGTCTCATACGGTGGCGCCCAAAATTCGGACACTTCTTTCCCATCCTGCGAGATGGCCTCCGGTAGTGCTTGCACCGTCTCTTTCTCGGCTTGGTGAAAGTGCTTGTCGTTTGTCGGGACGACTTCGAGACCAGCAGGCATGGACGCTAAAGAGTCCGCAAGAGCTTTGTCGGCCCGTACCTGTTGGTGCTTATTGTCAGACCCGTCTGATAGCAATCCAGGGTACAGGTCAGATCCGGACATGGTTCGATACGGGGTATGGTGTTTCGGGTGCGCGGTGTGCAGATACCAGAAATGTCGGACGCTGGCGATGTACCGTGCCTTGATGATTTCAACGCACCATGCGACGATGGCCGAGCCAGCACGAGAACGAGGCTGAGCATACTCTTGCTGTGCATTTCGCTTGTATGGCAGAACCAATGGCCGGTGGGTAGCATTCGTGCGTCTTCGACGCTAGCGTTGTGTAATGTCAGCCTGCATGCGCGCTGGGAGATACGTGAGCGACCACTTTCAAATATGTTCGAGGAGCGACCTTGGCAACGTCGGCATACGTATCATTAGCCACTACGCGCAGTAGATCTCGTGGGAGAAGATGCCATGTTGCCTAATAGCGGGCAGTGCATGCTGTTCCCAGCTTTCTGGAGGTTGTAAGAGTTGGTATGGACGCAAAGATGACAACTTCAAAGAGACTACTCGTCTGACACGACTTAGTACGGTAGTATGAATGTAATTCGTTGCTTTGGTGTTCAGGTTGTGTTGGTTTGCTACCTAACCGGCTTGGCTACGGCTTCATGCTACCAAACCAAGACCAGGATCATTCTGAATGCAACAAGCACAGCATCTATGCCGTTGTGAGTACGCTCGCATTACGATACCATTCCAGTAGTGCATCTTCACCGCTGCGCATTTGTGTCTCCTCAGGATAACTCCAGCGTGAGAAGAACTCTTCGTGCGTTGAGACTCTAGTGAGGCGGCCGGTGATAGCTCGGTACATGTCCTCCACAACTCCGAAATCGGTCGGGAAGAGGATATCAAAGTAGCCTTGCTGCACTAATGGCGTTTGTACAGGAACAGTCTTGCGCTGGTACCTTGTCTGCACCACAGGCGCGTTGAAGCCCGGAGTGGCGTTAGGCAGGGAGTGGAAATCGCTTGTGATTAATCTGTGCGCTGGGAAGTCGCGAGACAGAATGTGGAAGAACTGCATCAGTCGTGTGGGAATGTATTCAGGAAGCGTCAGGTTTGGAGCGAGAGGCATCCTGTGTCGTAGTTGGCGCATCCAGCGGGGGTTTTGTAGCGGATGCGCGTAGCTGCGGCCCCTTGATGCGACATCTCGTACACGCAAGAAGCGCGACGCAATGGGATCGATTTGTTTGGTGTAGAACTCGAACATGTCGCCTTGGTGATCGATTAACACCTGTCCTTGAAGAGGCTCGTCGGTGAATGGATCGTAGCGAATCACGTCGTGCGCAAAATTATCGAAGACTTCCATGGCTAGGAAGAAACAAGGTGTTGGCACGTATTGATTCCAGTCAAAGATCGATTTGTTGATGATCTCAACTCTGTCCGCATGGCCTTGGTTCGCAGCTTTCGTTTGAAGGGAAGCCAGAGAAGCACTGATCTCGATGACTCGGAAGCGAGTGCGTGCATACACATCCGGATCCGTGGCTCGAATGTAATCAAGAATGTTCAGCATGAGTGTACCGTTTCCAGCACCCATCTCATAAATCACCAGATCGTGGTAGGGAAACAGGCTGAGCTTGTAGTTCGCTACCATGTACCTCGCAATCGCCTCTGCATAGAAAGGCTTGAACAACTCGGTTGGCGTATGCCATAGTTGCCTAGCTTCCTTGTATTCCACTTCATCCAACTGATCCTCAAATTGTGTGTAACGCTCTGAGTATATGCGCTGAAACTCCGGTTCGTCCTTGATCTTGTTGAACTCAAACGGTTCGCCCGAGCTGAAAATGGAGACGTTTTTGCTGAAGTATCCATAATGAGGGTTATACAAGCTGTCCTCGATGAAGTCTCGCATGAGCATCTTCACCCTTTTGGGCCGCTCTTTGCGTGTTCGAAGCGCATCCGCTGTGACTGTCGGGTATTTCTTGAACTCCTCCCCTCGATCCTCCGGGAATGCATCGGTGCGCTGCTGCCAATTGCTTTCACTGGTCGTCTTGATATCTTTTCGAGCTCTTTCTCTGGGTGGAGGCGGCGCTTGAGGAGTAGATTTCTGTTTAGGGGCGGTAGGTCGTGCTGTGCTGTTCTGGCGCCATTGTTGGTGGTAGATGGCTGGTTGCAGGTGCTTGCTTTGCTGGCAAAATCGGTGTGTCGCTAGTCGTCTGAAGAGGCCATTGACTGCTGGAGATTCCATGGTTGCGGGTCTCCAGTACGGGCGTGTAATGTCGTTCCTCGGTTCGAGCCAATACAGAGGTGTTGGTGACGGACTGGAGCTTTGCTTCACGGAGGTGAGCTGTTCGCCCGCAACACAGCCGAAGCGACGAACACGCGCCGATCTTGGCCTGCTGCGATTCCATGACGATAGCTCTTCCGTATTATAACCTCCGTATTATCATGATATCTGTGTACTGGCATTAACATATACAAAATTGCCATTGATGCATGGTTCATAGTTCCGCGTCTTCATCACCAACCTAGACATGGGAATATTCGCCAATGCGTGGGCCCGGCTATGGGAAAGCATCCTCGATAACAAGGGCAAATTGACCGCGTCCGGAGGCCTCATAGTCGGTGTTATCCTCACACTCACATTCAAAGACTTGTATCCGGATCTGGAACATTCCTTCCAACAGCGTATACGTAGACTTCGCCACCATGATGTACGCCACCCACTTCCTGGACAACCGGATTATGTTCGTCTAGAGGATCACACGCGACGTGCTTCCAAGACCATCATAGATAAGACCGATGCCCGACGCAGCAAAGCGCCTGACGAAAAACTGGTTTCTGTTGGTATCGAAGGACTCATTGGAAACACACCTTTGTTCAAATTGAGAGCGCTTTCCGAGGCAACTGGATGCGAGATTCTTGCAAAGGCCGAATTCTTGAATGGCGCTGGTAATTCTCCAAAAGACCGTGTAGCGCTCTCTATCATCAACCTTGCCGAGGAAGAAGGACTTTTGAAGCCTGACCGTGGCGATACTATCTACGAAGGCACCGTTGGCTCTACAGGAATATCACTGGCAGCTGTATGTCGCGCTAGAGGCTACAAAGCTCATATGTAAGTAACGACAATGCCACAGAGCATCATCGGGGTGACCGTTTCTGATACCGCCTTAGTTGCATGCCCAGCGATGTCGCTATCGAGAAGTCCGATCTCCTACTTAGGCTGGGCGCCACAGTCGAGCGGGTCAAGCCAGCCAGCATCGTCGACCAAGAACAATTCGTAAACCTTGCCCGTCGAAGAGCTCAAGAGCACACCGATGACCCTGACAGACCTGGCCGCGGAATTTTCGCCGATCAATTCGAGAACACAGCAAACTATTTGGCGCACCAAAGCTCGACGGGACCGGAGATTTACGCACAAACAAACGGCCAGCTTGATGTATTCATTGCTGGCGCTGGAACAGGAGGCACCATTAGTGGTGTTGCCTTGGCTCTGAAGCCACTACTGCCAGACATGAAAGTCATCCTCGCAGATCCTCAGGGTAGCGGACTGTACAACAAGATCAAATATGGCGTCATGTTCTCTCCTACGGAAGCCGAAGGCACCCGACGAAGGCACCAGGTTGACACGATCGTCGAAGGTGTTGGCATCAACCGCTTGACGCAGAACTTCTCCGCTGGCATGAGCCTGATCGATGACGCCGTGAAGGTTACCGATGAGCAAGCCATGCGCATGGCCAGATGGTTGGTGGAGAAGGAGGGTTTGTTTGTGGGAGCAAGCAGTGCTGTCAATTGCGTGGCCGCGGCTATCACTGCCAGGAAAGAAGGTCCTGGCAAGAGGATTGTTACGGTCATCTGTGACAGCGGCTCAAGACATTTGAGCAAGTTCTGGAAAGCCGCAGGTGAGATTGGTGGCCAAGATGTTGAATTCACTCTCGACGAGATTCTGGATACTTCGAGCTAGGACTGACCGTAATCCCGCGTTTTCGTGTGTTGCCTGGAACATGCACGCTGGCGCTTGTGTCGTGGCTACGAGAAGGTTTGTGTGCCACCGGACAAACATTGTATCATAAGGGCATATACCCACGTTGGCTGCAACCAAATTCACCTCTCTTGGACGCGCTGTTACCAGGACCAGAAAAACGATCTTGCTATATTCACAGCTACCCCCACACCACTTAATCCGGCATAAGTATTTTAAAATCTCTGCGCGTGCCAAATCATTCGGTCAGAGCATTCAGAAAACCATACCATGCCTGACAAACACACATTTCTGCCGGTGAATGTCACCAGAGAACAACAAAGCGAAATCCCGACCATGTCTACCCATCGACTTGACACAGCGCGCGAGCGAATCGATGCGGTCTGCACAGAGTACAACCACTTCAATCCTACCTGCTCTGTCCCAGGGTTCGGCTCAAGCACAATCTCGTGCGCTGGAGCGGATCATGAACCGCGCTTTCTTTCACCCGACCCCGACCAACTGAAGGTCGATTTGCAAGCGTTGTTCGAGCGATTCCTCGCGCTGGAGTCTGTCGCAGCGGACAGCGCCTACCGACGCATCTCACTGCAAGCTTGGGAGACCGCGAGCGACGAGTACGGTGCTTTTGATTGGGAGAGGTTCAAGGAGATCATTGCGGATGAGGTGAAGGAGCTGCATGAGCAGGGTTGTCAAGTTGATGTTTCGGATCTGGTAACATTGAGGGCCATGACTACATGCTTGTAAGATGGTGGCGAATGTTTCTGCAGAGTTCAGTAAGTCGTAACGCTGGCCAAATTCTTTGTGGCTAGCAGACAGATTCTGGAAAATTGTGATACTCATCATAAAGAGCGGTGCAGCGCGCGCAAATACCTGCTTGCGCAGGATGTCAAGCCCTTTCAGATCATCCAGCGAGCGTTATTGTTCTGACCGTAAAAATGACTTCGAGCACACCACCAGAAATTTTTAGACCAGCCTTATCCAGCGAGGTCGAGCATTTGAGGCGCGTTCGCCGGCTGGCTTGCAGGAGCGTCCGGTGTAGGCTCGCTCGTTGAGCTCGGCTGGAGAGTGGGTGAATGCTCCATGGACCCAGGGGTTTACAGGAGGAAGAACTTGACTGCTCCACAGACCCGGGGGATCTGAGGATGGGAGACTAGATGTCTCTGTTTTGCGACATAGTCGCGGATGGGGACTGCTCCGGCGACCCAGGGGATCGCCGGAAGAAGGCTCTGAGGCCTTGTTTGACCCGAAGGTCGCGATCGATTGCAAGGCGTGGCGGCGCGAGAGGCCAGCCACAAACCCGGAAATCAAGGTGCGATGCAAGCAGAGGCATCCGATGTGAGAACGCGACGACGAAGAGAGAAGAAGAGAAGAAGGATAAAGCGCGAGTTCACAAAGCTCAAAACAAAGGCACCTCCGCGGTGGCCGGGCTTCCCGCTTGGCTCCCGGGTGAGGCTAGGAGTGCAGTCTTCACTTTGGAGAGATCGAGTGAACTCTCTCGCGGCTTGGTCTACGGATTGGTCTATGTTACCGTACTCTTCCAGGCTGTCCCTACAGCCCTGCTACATCCAAAGGGACTTTCCGATACTAAGCCAATCGCCAGCTACCCGTCCCCGTGTCCTCTTGTCTCATTGGGTCTTAATCGGGTACCAAAAGGATCCCTTGCTCTCGATTCCCACACACTCCAAAAGTACGCCAATCTCCATCCGCGCCTCTCTATTCATGTACGGCCCATGATGCGCCGCCCACTTTACTTCTTCCGCCAGCAAAACATGCACATCCTGGCCTCCATATCCGGGACTTGTCATCAACTTCTGAATCCAAGCAGTATTGTCCACTCTTGCCACTTCCAGCAGGTACGATAGCTCCGTAGCCGCTTCTTCGAGCCAAACCAGCAGAGCAGAGTGTTTCGGTACACTCTGGCCGCGATCGTTGATTGTGCTGGAAGTAATAGCTTTGAATTCTACAGAGGTGTTGGGCCCGGGTAGAAGACGGCAATAGCGTGGCCACAGCTGCGTAGCGCAGAAAGTGGTGAGTTGTTCTGGTGTGATGGGTTGGACTGGGGTGGTGGGTTCCTCAGACTGTGTTGTGGTTGTTGTCGTCATGTCCGTAGGAACGATGCTTAGTTGCGCTTCTGTTTCGCTCATGGTGGTGCTCGTTTGGGTAGGCATCACGTCTCTCGGCGTGGTGTCTCGTGAAATGTCAGGCGTCGTCTTTGTCACATCGATGTATCGCTGAAGCTCTTTCTGTTGTTCCTGGTTTGCATTTGTGCGCAGTGCCGTTTCGAGCAATACTGTAAGTCGTTTGTTGTTGAGGCTCCGCTGGTAAAGCTCCTCCACCCTCTCGGCCTTTTTTGGTTTGTTACTGGCTAGAGCCTGTTGCTTTGCGGCGTCCATCAGGCTCTTGAGGTCCGTTGAGGCATGAATCGTGTCGCTTCGTGCTTCCTCGACCTTTTTGGTGTGTCCTGCACCATCGGTCTGTCTGCCTTCACTCTCGCTCGAGGTCCTCGCAATCCCTGTCGATGTTTCGCGACTCGCCTTTTCGGCGATTGCTCTTTTCTGTGCCCTGCTCATCGCGAACGGTTTGAAGGAGACGTTTTTGTTCACTGGTGGAGGCGATGAACAAGGACTCGATTTGTCGTTGCCCGTGGAATTATCCGAGTCGAGTGGCGGTACACGTTTTCCTGCTTCGGTTTCGGACGCGGTTTCCGAGTCGTCTTCGATGTGCATGGCCATGTCGTCGAGAAGTGCCTATTCCAACTTCTGGGAATTGTGGTACGTGTGATTTTGAATGTTTCAACGGCTGATGGCTTCCTACACGGAGATGTCGGAAGAGTCAAGTCACTGATTGGTAAAACGTGTGGAGTGTGCTCGGGTTTTCTCAGACAGAGGAGTCGCATGTGATCTTCTTGCCTGCCTGCATGGCTTATTGCACATTGACTGTTGATACTTGTCACTCCCACGGAAGGAGCGGAGTCACCTTCCTCGCAGCGCTTATAGCGCGACATTCGTGCTTTCTATCATCACGAAGCCGACACAGATCCTAGAATTCCACCACTGCCATCGCTCTTCCCAAAATTCATTGATACTTTGCGGCATATCTGTTGATCGGTGTTCAAGAGTTCAACGCATCTAGAACATCGCCCTCCAAGCTTTCCAACAACCCAGGCGCCTCTCCCTTGTACCCATACAACCCTTCGGCTCTTTCGGCTCTTGTGCGCGAGTTGCTGGCAAACAAATATCTGGCCAACTTTTCAAATCCAGGAAGCTTCAACATAAGATCCAGCTGCTCCAAGCTGACTGGAGAAGGTCTCGGGTCCGCTATCGCACCCTGATTGTGCATGATTATGCCAACAGCATTGGCGACATCAAGCTGCGAGTGCTCTTGCGTAGCTGCAAAGTGGTATCCATTCTCGTTGAAGTACTCGGCAGCGCTGCCTGATACTGCAGCTTCGACCACCTTCAGATAAACTCTCATCAGGTCATCGATGTGCACCCAGCTCCTGGTGTTGGTGCCCTCGCCGTAATAGAACACTTTACCTCCGAGACGCTTGATCTCTTTGACGTATATGGGAACGAACGCGCTGTGCGTTTTCGCGAGACCTTTGCCTTTGCCGTATATATCCGGCGGGCACATGATCGCGATGTTGATTCTGTCATCGTACAACCGGGCCGTCTCATGCAGTATGACCTCCGTGTTTCGATGCAAAGCGTTGTAGGGTAGGTCTTGAACCTCCGCGAGCGAGGAGATATCAGACCATATCTTTGGATTGCGTCTTCCGAGATACTCTTCATCCGCCCAATCCGAAACAATGCCAGTGCCAGATAGATGGAGCAGATACCCTGGTGTCGAGCGACTGAGCAACCCCGAGATTATGGCGTTGAGAGACTTCTCATGGTCCGAATTGCCATTATGAACGACGATGTCAGCTGCTGCTGCATTCTTGGTGATGATTTCTACGCTGTCGTAGTCACCCTGGACGATTTTGATGTTCGGATAAGTCGATTGAAAGGCTTCAGGAACCTTCCGGAGCATCACGGTGATGTCGTACTCTGGGTGCGATGTTGCAATAGTGTGCAAGACTGAACCACCAATGTACCCGGTACCACCAGTCCTATTGAGCAATTCAGTATAATCCCCATCAAGGTGATAAGTTGGTGTCCTTACAAGAATATTTTGGGCGCCATTGTGTTGTTGTTACGATCAGTTCATTCGTTAGGGTGTTTGTGTGAAGGGGAAATCATCTTCGACAGCGCCATACAAAATCCATCTCATTTATAAGCGGTGCGACACTCACAGCTCTGATTACCAATTATCCATGCACACTACAAAGCTGAACAATTTTGTGCTTGTGATCCTACCTTTTCCAGGTATGGCGCATGAGGCTAGAACGTCATCGAGAACGTCCACCTCAAGCTCAAGCTCTGGCAGAAGCTCGCTGAACATCGCAGTGCGGACGGCTCTACCCATCCTTTAGCCATCGAAATCTTTGACCTAGAAGTGCATGCCAACGGAACGAGCTCTTACAGTGCATGAGTACAGCTTCAACGTCCAGCGGCAGGCGCGTACGTCAGCAGGTACATGCATACAGCACTCTCAACACGGGTGCCGTCGCTCTTCAGCCCTTATCGCAGGAGCTTTTCTCTCATCTACTAGATCTTCTGTCGACACCCACTCTTTAGGAGTAACCTTCGACTTCGATTGTCGGTATGGAACTTACACATGAAAAATGGCAGGTACATGTCGCAATGTACGAAGCCGACGATCAACCAGATTCTCTTCTCCGCGTACCGCGGAGCGCATCGGACGTGTGCTTTGATCAGGTCCGCCAAGATGTTGCATAGCGAGCAGATCTTTTGCCCGCAGTTTTGCGAGCTCATGTTACAGGTTGAGTCCAATGTCGAAGGGTCTGAGTCCACGGAAAGGTGGAGTTAGGGTTTCTTGATCCGACCCCTGTTGCAGAGTGCTTTGTTTCCCAGTACCCAGAACGATTAAACGCCCTCGAAAGCAACTCAGACGACTCATTTGTTACGAAAGACCTTCTTTATTACAGGCCAGGTCATCGAAGATGCTTCAGACAGCCGGCTGGCCTGCCACGACCCTTGGACCAGGATCATCACATCGCAGCGACGCGTCGAGCGCGGGTAGCACCGTAAAGCCGACAACGGCCAGGAAGGATTCAAAGTTCGGCTTGGCCATCGTCAGATCTTTACTGTCCTCGTAAGGTTGAGCCTGTGCCAAGTCGCCGGTGTCTGATGAGCGACTCTAGTTTCTTATCTGATCATCAGATTACAGCAATGCTTCACTTTCACAGGTGCTTGGAAGGCTTGGTATACGCCAACACGCAGCGTTCGTCTAACAAAATTAAAGCATATTATCCACTTGGATGGCACGTTCCTCCTTGACTGGCGACCTAAGAGATGCATCGATCGCACCATGAAACCTCTATATTGGCATATCGTTGCCTTGACCTCCGACCACCACTCACATCGGCAGGCTGACGAGACTGCACAGCTGTACCGAAATGGCGAGCACGACTATGGAAACTCATTCCGGACAGTATGAAATGCGCAAGACTGCACATCCAGCCGAACGAGACGCTAGCCCGATATACGACTCCCATAGCTCGAAAAAGGGCGACGATGCTCACTCTGAGGATTTCCAAGATGGTGTACAGCGCGTCCGAGCGATAACAGAGATATGGAGTCGCAGGACTCTCGGTACGATGTTTGTACTGTATGTCGGGACAAGCCCTTCACGCTACGAGCTCTGCCGCTGACCAAACAGTTTGTACTTGGTGCAGTTCGTGGACGCACTTCTACTCTCGGTTCAGGTCGCACTCAACCCTTACATCACTTCCTCGTTCCATCGACATGGTCTTTTGACGACTGTTGGCGTCGTTGCGAATATCATGAGTGGTTGCTCCAAGCTCACGCTCGCCAAGTTCGTGGACATCTTCGGGCGCATTGAAGGATTTCTGTTGATGCTGTTCATCTCTGTGCTGAGCTTGATCCTGAAAGCCGTCTGTAAGGACATCGAGATGTACTTCGCCGCTCACACGCTTTATTGGATTGGACACATTGGTTTGATCGTGAGTTTCGATACTTCGAACAGTCACACTACTTGCATGTAAGTGCTGACATATACCACAGTACGTTATCGATGTGATGGTCGCCGACATGACCACACTGAGAAATCGCATGATCATCTTCGGCATCAACAACACCCCCATGATCGCCAGCACATTCGGAGGTCCGCGCATCGCGCAGCTCTTCTATGACAACCTGAACTATCGCTGGGCATTCGGTGCTTTCTGCATCATGCTTGTGGGTATCTGCTTCCCTGTCGCCGGCGTGATGCTATTCATGCAGATGCAAGCCAGAAAGAAAGGAATGCTGCCTCGAGAACGATCTGGCAGGAAATGGCATCAGTCAGTGTACTACTACCTGGTGCAGTTCGATGGTGAGTAGTACTATTGTCCCTGTTGTTCTCTCCCAGAGATCTAATTCGGTTTCTAGTCGTCGGCATCATTCTTATTACGGCCTCCTTCGCTCTCATTCTCCTGCCATTCAGCATCGCGCAATACGCTCCCAGTGGCTGGGCTTCTGCATACGTCATCGTCATGGAGGTCATCGGCGTCGTTTGCGGAGTATTGTTCGTCGTCTGGGAGTACAAGTTTTCACCAGCGCAATTCCTCCCATGGCACTATCTCAAAGATCGCTCGATCATTGGGTCCTGCCTACTGTACGGCATCATGTTTATGTCATCCTCGTAAGTCTCGAAGTTCCGCGCCGTCTCAGAATATTGCTGACAATCTGCAGATGCTGGAACGGCTACTTCGGTAACTACCTGCAAGTCGTCCATCGCTTGAGCATCACTACAGCCGGCTACGTTCTGGGATCATATGGCCTTGGAGCTGCAGTGATGAACCCCATCATCGGAGGGTAAGCATCGAACCACCAGCTCCAGATCTCTCTGTCGCTAATACCCCATCGCAGAGTCATCAGCTACACCGGCAACTTCAAATGGGCCGCCTACGCCGGAGCTCCAATCATGCTCCTCGGCACCGCCCTCCTGATTCCCCTCCGTCAACCCTCCACCCACGTCGGCCTCCTGGTCATGACACAGCTCCTAGTCGGCATTGGAACCTCCTTCTTCACAACCTGCGGCCAGCTAGCCATCATGGTGCCCGTAACCCACCAAGAAATCGCCGTCGTTCTCGCGATCTGGGGCATGTTCGGCTCCGTCGGATCTTCCATCGGCAGCGCCATAGCCGGAGGCATCTGGAACAACGTGTTCCTGCCGACTCTACACCGCAATCTGCCGGACGGAAGCAAAGACCAGAGCAGTGCGATTTTCGGCGACATGGTAATTCAGATGTCGTTCGCTGATGGTACGCCGGAGCGCGACGCTATCGTAGACACGTATGCTTACGTTCAGAGATTGATCCTGATTGCTGGTGTGGCGATCATGCCGTTGACGGTGTTGTCCATTTTCATGTGGAAGAATGTTAACGTGAAGAAGCTGGAGCAGGAGAGGGAGACGCAGACTAAGGGAACGGTTCTTTGAGTACTTTTTACGAACGGCAGTGGAATGAGCGCATCTACAGTCACACCAACGTTGTGTCACTCAAACGATACAGACACGGATGGACTGGGGCAGACAGCATTGCCGGCAAGTTCCGGCGCTTTCCCACGCAACGGAGCATGGACGGATAGCTGCATGTTTCATGCGCCTCTCAAACGTTCCTTTTTCGGGAGAGTGGATGTGATATGGCTGTGACGGGTAGAGCGGCGACGAACAGTAATGACAGCGTTTGCAGCTAGCCGGCTTGTCAAGACAGAGGAAATCTTGCGTACCGCGCCGTCACCGATGATCCCTTCCATGACGCCTCTCCGTCTCATCCACATGACGCCACACTATCGATACTCTCGCTGAGTGACTCATTGATACATTTGGCGAAGAATGTCCTGTGATGTACTGTAGCTGATGAACACAGACTTGGGTAGAACATCCTCGATGTTGTGATGTGGGCGGTAGCGCTTCTATACATCGAGCGCTGGTACAATCAAGCACCATAGAACTTGACGGCATGGTAGAGTGATGGCTCGTGCTGTTTGGATCAAACCCATACGTACTTCTCCAAAAGCTGAACGCGGTGAGCCGATGGCCCAATGCGAATCTTGAGCTAAGACGAGGACCTCAAACACAGCGCGCATGCGCAAGCGAGGACAGTCGGCAATGAGATCAGCTCATCCACGCACCGGGTAACTACATACCCTCATTAGCTTCACTTTCTCGCTTCACTATAGGAGAGGTTTCAATCCTTTCAGCCACTTCATTTGCTGAAGTCGTGATCCGGCTGCATACAAATTTGAAGGGGCCCCGTCGAGCGTCCGTAAGCTAGAAGGTGGTGTGGTTGACCACGCTGTCGAGCCATTCCCCGACTTCGTTCGTTTGGGGTGTACGGTACGAACGCGGAGAGATGGTCGTGGAAGGTGTCGGCGATGTGTCCTGTCGGATGTCTTGTCGGATGCCTTTTGACAGGAAGCGACGCCGTGCGTGCCTGCCCTTTCCTCGTGAATGAATGCTCTTTCCTGCTTCACATGCCATCTTCACTTCAGCAAAACTCTCCTAGGCAACCTTCACACAGCAACCCACCAGCATCCATTATCACGAGCCTTCACATGCTCTTCATCGCGCCATCCGCCTAGTCAGCAGTCAGCAGCAAGTGAAGGCATGTGACACTTCCATACCCATCAACAGAATAAACAAAACCCCCCCACCCCTACCTCGATCAAAAACCCACCAACGGAACCAACCCGCAAACAACAAGTCCAACAAAAAAACCAAACCCATTCACATCAACCCAACAGCCCTCCCACAATGCAGCAAACAAAACCCACCCCCAGCCACGCCTCCCGCCTCCAAACAGCCTACCTCAACCTCACTTTCCGCCACCAGCCCGAGACCGCAGACCAAGACACGCGCCGCGAACGGCTCTTCCGCCGCCTGGTCCTGCACCACCTACTGCAGCACAGCATGTACACGCTCTTCGACTGGCACGTCCTCGAAGCGCAGCAAACATGCGTCTACAACTTCCTGCAAGCCTACGCCAAACAATTGTGGCCCGGCAAGCGCGCGGAGCGCTCGCACCTCGCGAACCCGGAGCTACACCCTAGGAACAAGAGCAGTTTCATCGGGTCGATCGACTCGCACTGGAGTCAGAAGCGGAATGGGAATGCGGCGAAGAAGGCGAGGGTGAAGAGCGAGGATGGCGGCGGGTGTGGAGAGAAGATGCAGGTTGGGTTCGGGCACGGCAGTGAGATTGGCGGGATGGGGCTGAGTACCATCGGCAAGGCCCTGACGAGGTATGTGGAGGTTTTGCTGGAGCCGGCGATAGCGAATGCTGAGGTGGAGGACACGGCGAGATTGATTGAGGGGATCGTTTCGACCGAGATGGGGCCTGAGATCCCGGCGATCGGTACTGAGGA
>Ga0265797_10007392_pt1 | contig 15074 bp, 15 predicted proteins | sample P2T30metagenome_FD_192433 | JGI IMG/M metagenome (GOLD analysis project Ga0265797, IMG submission 192433) | Plant litter microbial communities from East Loma Ridge, Irvine, California - P2 T30 | ecosystem: Environmental > Terrestrial > Plant litter > Unclassified | place: USA: California... | reverse complement strand
CTCGTGACTTGCGTGGGGTCGCAAACTTGCGACTCGGGGTAGCACCTTTGCTGGGCGATACAGATCGAGTCGAGCGTGCACGAACTGGGCGGGTGGTGGGTGTCGGAAGTGTGACAGGCTGGGCGTTGTTGATATCGAACTTTGGCGGCATTTGAATGTGGGTATTCGATTTGTCCTTATTGCCCTTTTCAATGGGCGTAGGGTCAAGGAGTGCCTCTATCCAATGGCGCATACCGTATTCGTCAGACAGAGCGAGAGCTACATGCACTGTTAGTGGGCTAGTTTTTTTTTGAACAACGTCATGACTGTCACTCACCCTCTTCAGGCGCAATCCATACACTTCCAGCAACCTCGTCGGCACCGGCCGAAGGGAAGGTTTTCTGGTACTTGCGCTCGGCGTCCTCCTCAATGAGCGAAGCCCAGGGGAATGCGGCCTTGAACATGCCGGTTGCACTAATATAGCCGTCGCTGCTGCGTCGCTGTTTGTCGCGTCAGTCGGTCGGTCGCGCTAGTTGCAAGGCTAATCTCTGATCGCGTACCATTAAGAAGTATGATTCCGGGAAAGTTAACTCTCTGCGATCCTTGCTCTGCGCTGACGGCTTGTTCGCCATGAAGATGCCGGAGTCCTTGAGATCTTTGGGAAGTGGGACTCTCAGATGCGCGTAGTCAAAGGTGCCCATGTTCTCCGGCTGGGTCGCATTGGTAAGACCTGAAATGCCAGTTCTGACGCCTAGGTTTGTCTGCCCCAGTCGGCGCCTCTGGACCAAAATATCAACTGCGGATGAGTGTTAGTCGCGTCATGGTGATGATGCGATGCGCCATGGCTACGTACTGATGGTTGATTCCGTAGGCTCAAGAAGAGGATTCCTCCTCTCGGGCAAAGCGCGTCCATTTACCATTTTGGTCATGTCGCCCTTTCTCATTATGGTACAATCTTGCGCGCGCAAAAGATTACAATGTGTGTCGACGACGTGTGAAGCGCGCAGCGCAGATGTTGTCGCGCGAGGTTTTGCGTGATGGGATTACGTATGACGCGCGCAATGGCTGACGACAGGAGCACTTGGGACCCGAGTCGTTCGGGACGAGAAGTTGATTAAAAGGCTTAGTAACGGCGTGGGCGGCTTCGGCGACGACGATAAGGAGCGCGCAGTCGATGTGATGGAAGACGCTTCGATCGAAGTTCGGTGGATGCGACGAGCGTGGACAAGAAGGAGTGATGGTGCCATCCCTGTGTACTAGCTCCAATGCCCAGCCACCCCCGGACGGCTTCTCTTCGCGAACGCAAAAGTTTCGCGACTCTCTTTCTGCTGCCTCTCTAGAGCTTACGCGCCCGTGCCGATTGGCCGTGGTGTTTAATTTCCTCGTATTGCAGGCCTGGAAAAAGGCTCGTCCATGGTTGTCGCCCGGCTGAATCGGGAGCCGAGTGCATGTCTGGGAAAGTCACGCGTTTCTCACATCAACTTTTCCAGCGCGATGCTCTTTGAAATGCTCCAATCGAGTGTAGACTTGTCTTCACACCCCAATCATTGCAAGGCAGACTGTGCGATTGACCCGATGTATGCTGGATTCGAGCATGCAACCGACTCTGGTCAGGCGACGCGAAAATTCTCAATTGATGTGTATGCTGTAAGACACATATGCAGCTAAAACACGTGCGAGGCATGCTGGAGTATACATATATACACAGCTGTAGTACTGCAAAGTTCTACACATTGTTTTTTTTGTACGAACGCCGAGCATGAACTCCCCGTGCATAAGCTAGTGCCATCTGATTGCGAAAATATCTCCGAGACGGCAGACACGTCACCAATGTCGACACCAATGTCGACTGGCTCCTGCCAGCCAGACGTCAAGAGCTACAACTCACAGGTGCCGCTCAATGTACAGTGGACGCAGGGTTCGGTCCATGCCCGATGGTGAGACGTAGTCGCCGTCAAGGAGCCTCGCGTCTTTCAGGCCGAGCAATGCAAAACAGACTCATGCTGCAGCAACAGTCTGGACAGCATGCGGCATATCGAAAGGGTCCACCGTCCACCTAGCCAATGGCTTGCACGAAGCTATCGGAGCGGTGAATGTGCCCCGCTAACCTCGAAGCTCAACACGCCGCCGCGCCTGTCCTTGGCCCCTCATCCTCACAATTGACCCTCCAACTTCTCCACAGATTTTCTCCAGCTGACCTTAATCCCTACACCAATCAACCAAGCTTCACTCACTACCCATCGACACATTCGCCATGGCCGACCACGCAGACGACCTACACCCCGAGCAGACCGAGGGCTTCAAGGTCGGCGAGAAGAAGACGATTGACGAGTACCAGAAGCTAGGTAAGCAGCTCTTGCTCCCTCTCCGCGGACAAGCAAGCCTGCCACACATGTACTAACATTGACTTCCAGACCAGAACGACGAGTCTCTGCAAAAGTGGAAGGCATCCCTTGGTCTTGGTCAAGGCAAGGACATCTCGGACCCCAACGACCCCCGCAAATGTATCATCCTCTCCCTTGGTCTCGAGGTTGAAGGTCGCGACGACATCATCATCGACCTGCGGGCACCCGGTGCGCTCGAAGCTCTGGAGAAGAAGCCCTTTACTATCAAGGAGGGTGCCAAGTTTCGCATGAAAGCGCAGTTCAAGGTTCAGCATGAGATCCTCGCAGGTCTGAAGTACCTTCAGAAGGTCACGCGTATGGGAGTCAGCGACAAGCTACAGGAGATGATGGCACGTATTTCTGCTGTGTGGGCACTTTTGGGCAATTGCTAACAGCTCCAAACAGGGCTCATATGGTCCCAGCACCGAGGAGAAGCCGTTCTACGAGAAGAAATGTACGTACATGTTGAGGAGCTTCACGCTGTCGCCCTGCTAACGACCGTTTAGTCGAGCCCGAAACAGCCCCCTCTGGTATGCTCGGCCGTGGCCACTACACAGCCGTTTCAAAGTTCGTCGACGATGACAACCAGGTCCATCTGCAGTTCAAGTGGTCTTTCGATATCAAGAAGGACTGGCAATAGGCGACTGGATGAGATTGGATAATGGTGAGAGGTTCATGTAGCGACATGAGCAAGTTGGCAATATCTTTCAATTGGCAGTTGGTGGTTGTTCCGGGTAGCAGGGGCTCCCACGAAGTAACGAAGCGACGGCTGACGGTCGATGATCTAGGAGGGCGAATCGAGTCCAACCGGATGTGAATCTGGTAGCATTGGGGTATCAAAAATTTCAGCACCTTTCATATCTCCATTGCGAGAGCACATTGTCTGTCATCCGTGGCCTGTATGTGTTTGCGGATTCCCAAGTGTGCGGAAGTGAAACCACCTTGCGGCGATACTCCTCGCCTTGACAGTACGACCTGCCCACGCTCGCTCCCCCGGCCCAGAGCCAAATCTTCGTGCTGAAACATTCAAGATGGATACTTCTTGTTCCCATGGATCTTCGACTTCTAATCCAGTAGGAATCTCTTGGTGTCGGAATTCCATGTCTATATCCGCCTCGTCGGTCTCTTCGTTGAGCCTAGGTTTTCCTGTACATTCCACAATGTGAAGCTGAACGCCAGTCCGGAGCGCGGTTTCAGCCACCGTCGCAAAGCACCTTGAGAGTCCTTGGGCTGAAAACGATGGCGTTGATGCATGCAGAGTGAGTGGGTTCACCAACACAATCTTCTTTTTTCCTTGGGTATCACCGATGAGCCCGGCAGCCCCGGGCCGGCCGTATGCGGTCAAGTAGGCTAACAAGGCCTGCACAGACGTGCAAAAGACGAGCTGAAAGTGCCTTGTGGTGAGTAAGTTCTGTAGCGTAGGGGCAATCAATCGCTCTGTACTGGCTGTATCTTGTTCACTGTGGCCTTGCTGCAATGAAGTGGCAAGCTGTTGGAGGAAGACGTCTCGATTCGAGCAGATGACGAGCAGTGTTGGACATGTGTCGGACTGATTGGCGAGTAAATGGTGAAGTAGTCCAGCGGGCGTCAGCGGGCCCAGAACCGTGGGCGGCGTTGGCGACATGACAGATGGCTTTCTGAATCGACGCCGGGTGCCATGTGTGCGCGCGTGTGTGTGTGCCCAATTCGGCGTTGGTATTCTGCTTTGGGACGCGGAGTAAAACGCACTCGGTGAATGTCTTGGTCGGCTAAGCGGTTGACGCCAATCGGCGGTAGTTCCCGCTCCCCGATACCCCCCACTACCTACGTTGTCCATGACTCCAGAGCTGCCCAAGTGCATGCACCCTGTCACGATTAACCACTACAACGACGGCCAGACCCGGATTCCCCCCTTGCCTGGCTCTGCGTAGTCGGCATCCCGTTCGTGGGCAAAGACGAAGCGCGCACGCTCCGGACCGAAGCGCTCGTGCTGGCGTAGGTGGCTGTCATGGAGTCCATCAGTCGCATATCGAGCTTGCTGGAGACAGGTATGGCGCCCTTTCCAATTTTCTGTACACCAGTGCGCGCGGCCATGACTTTCCCTCTCGGGTTGTTGTCGCTCTTGGACATGTAATTGCATCGCTGGACGTCATGCATCCCTCGAGTTTTGCTCACTGGTCTCTCTCTGCAGCCCGCGACCTTACCCTCGAAGCCGCCCGTGATGCCAGCAATGTGCGCAGAGCACCTACCAAGGAACTGCCCTCGGGACAGCTCAAGAAACTCCTCGATAGTAGATCAGAGCGCGATGTGCTGGAGGGGCTGCGGCGGGTTGTCACTGTAAGTACTGCCCCACCGCCCATGTTGCAGCACCACCACAGCAGCCATGGGGCTGTTGGAAACGTGTAGTAACTGACTACAGACCATGTAGATGTCTTACCGCCAACCACCCTCGCAAACGCTCCCTTTCTTTTCCCACGTCATCAAGAATGTCGCCTCGCCCTCGCTCCAGGTCAAAAAGCTCGTATACATATACCTTCTACAGCATGCCGAGCACGAACCGGACACTGCCCTCCTTTCCATCAACACGATACAAAAGTCGCTTACGGACACAAACCCGCAGCTACGCGCGCTTGCCCTCCGAGTCATGTCTAGCATACGGGTGCCAGTCATCAGCCAGATTGTGAGCCTGGGTATCAAACGCGGTTCTGGGGACATGTCGCCATATGTGAGGCGGGCAGCAGCTCTTGCCATACCCAAGTGCTATAGGCTAGATCCGAACACGGAGCCCCAATTGCTCGAATACCTCTCCACGCTATTGGGAGACAAGCACTACTTTGTGACTGGAGCAGCCGTAGCCTCCTTCCTCGAACTATGTCCAGATCGCTTGGATCTGATACACCCGCACTATCGGTCCTTGGTGCGGAAGTTGGTCGATATGGATGAATGGGGGCAATTGGCGACACTGCAACTTATGATGGTTTATGCCCGCAAATGTTTCCCACGGCGGACAAAAAAAGTCAAGAGGCCAGCAGGTGCCAACACAAACATCAAGGCTACACAGTCGACAAAAGGCTTTTATGATGACTCTGAGAGCGAGTCTGAAGAGGAGGAGCAGGAGCAGGACATGGAAGAAATTGCAATTCTAGACCCTGATCTCGAATTGCTCCTGAAAGACTGCCAATCGCTTCTTCAGTCTCGCAATGCAGCTGTGGTGATAGCAGTAGCAAGAACATATCTCTATCTCGGCACGCCCGAATACCTGGTCCAGGCCATTGGACCGTTGGTATCCTTGCTGCGGTCCGCAGCAGACATTCAGCACATAGCGCTGTACAATATTGTACAAGTCTGCCTAACGCACCCGGAGCCTTTTGTAAAATACTACACGCATTTTCTGGTCCGATCGACAGACGCGCCGCATATATGGCAGTTGAAGCTAGAGATGCTAACACTAATATTTCCCTATGCACAGCTGAGACTACAGAGTCTGATACTGGCCGAACTTAGCCACTTTTCCCATTCCGGAAGTCTGGATCCAGCTCTGGTGAAGGAATCGGTTCGAGCAATCGGACGTTGCTCACAAAGCCCGGCTACGAGCCCACAAACATCAGCAAGGTGTCTGAAACTACTACTAAAGCATATTGGCTCTGCCGACACCCATCTAGTAGCCGAGTCCCTTGAAGTGATCCGACATTTGATTCAGCGAGATCCCAATGCTCATCGTACGACTGTAGTCCGGTTGGCAAAGCATCTGGATGCAGCGACAAGTCCCCAGGCCCGTGCAAGCATCATATGGCTAGTCGGAGAATTCTCTGGTATCGACCCGGAGAACAACATCGCCGCGGACGTACTACGTATCCTAGTGAAAGGTTTCGCCGACGAAGCTGAGCCGGCAAAACTTCAAATTATGTTGCTGGCTGCAAAGGTCTATGTACACCACTTGGCTGCAAACCCACCTCCAGAGCCAAAGCTGGAAGAGTCTAAACCGAGCCCGTCACCTATGGATGACTTCCAAGAAGAGCATGGCGGGTTCAGAGATGAGCATCTCGAGTCCCCGTCGCAGAACGCCGAATCTCAAAAGGAAGAAAAACCACATATCATCGAGGCACTCTACAACTATGTGCTCCTATTAGTAAGATATGATACTTCTTACGATCTTCGCGACCGCGCGCGTGTCTACAAGGCATTGCTCGCGACGCCGACTTCCACACAGCTTGCCTCGCTCCTGCTCCTTGCACCAAAGCCTGTTCCGCACATTCCAAGTCCTAGTGAAACAAGAAAAGATTATGTTCTCGGCAGCGCCAGTCTGGTCATCGGCGATGAAGGCGGGATTGGTGGCCTACGCGGCTATGAGAATCTACCTCGCTGGGTCAAAGAAGGCCAGGAGCCTGATCCAGCACTCCGCGACGAAGCTGCTTCGACTGCTTCATCAACGTACGTTTCAGCATATGAATCTGCAAAGAACATGTCGGCAGCAGAAAGGCTCGATGCCGCTGCCGGTGGCAGCAGCAGAGCGACACCTGACAGCATGCTTAGTCCAAGGACCTTGAACGGTATAGGTGGAGACATGAGTGTCGGCGGTGTACCTAAACCCCCACAGAAGGAGAAAACGCTCGATGACTGGTTGGCTGAAGAGGAAGAGGAAGGCGGTAGTGAGGAGGAGACGGATGAAGAAGAGACAGAAGAGGAGAGCGAATACGAGACAGATAGTGAAGAAGAAGAGAGTGACGATGATGGAGAGAAGGATCAGCTCATTAAATAGACGACGAGTGAATATGCTACTACACACATACAGAGACAAGGTGTCCTTGACTGTGCACTCCCATCCTAGATCCAATTCAAGATGTGTTCCAGCCTGCTCCAGTATTGTCCATGCTCCCTTCGACATAACTTTAGTTCTAGTGTTTGCAGCACAGTGAGCTTTGACCGGATGTATTATTGTAAAAACCAAGTCCTTTAGAGTTGTAGATAGGGAGAGCACGCCCACCAGTACCTGTAGGTCTTGCAATTTCCGCGGGAAGAGAGAAACGCAAGGAAGGCAATGCATTGCGTTGCCCATGTAGAAAAGCCCAAGTTCTCATTCTGTGGGTCAGTTAGTTCATGGCTCTTACTAGGGCCTACCATGAGCAGCTTCATCAGCTGCATTGTAGACTGGTGCTCATTACAGATTCTCTTAATGTCCTAAAAAAAACCCTCCGAGAAGCGCCATTAGCTCATAATAAGTAGTACGGACATTTGAGCAGCAATACGCTGGTCGAGTGCAAGTCATGTTTCAGTCCATCCCAGATTTGGCACTGTCGACTTGGACAGCCTATCCCTCCATAATTAGCGGTTCGGCCAAGCTTCGCTCAGCGGATGTTCACCCGGCGGGACAAGCCTGGACAAGACCTCTTATAGAGTACCAAGAACCTGGGCAAGAAAAGGGCGCTATACGTCCGAGATCCGGGGTACAGACGGCTATGTAGGCAATTACCGGTGGTGGGCTCTGTGCAATTTGGCGGGTAAAATTTGATTGGCATGCTGCGTTTCTCATACCACATCACGCCTAGACATTCCCGGGACGGGAAAATGACGTTTCCTCTGATTATTTTGCTTTTGTTTCGAACACATGGATCTACGGACGGGTTTGGATGGCGGGGAGACGGAAGTCGCGTCCCCGTGATCCAGAAGCGGTGACGCATTTGCATACTAGCATACCAAGGTTCATCTACACAATCCTGGTGATATAGGTGGTTAGTAGGGATGTGACTATCAGATGCTGTAGCCGCATATATTGAAGTTGCACGGCTTTTCGTGTTACTGTTGGCAAGGCGAGGGTAGTGCGTGCATCCAGGTTCAGGTAGCTGGAGAAGGAAGCTCTACATCGCCCAAAAGTGTTTGCCAAGAGTGTCCGTTGCAGACTAGTTGGCCTAGTTGGCCTAGAACAACAGCGTCGAAGTACCTAGCAGTTAGTGCTGGAGGCACGTGGCGTGCATGCGGCTTTGAGCCTCATTTGGATAGGTCGCCCAACTTCAACGCATGGACCCCACCATAAGTCCTTTCGATCCTTCTAATCTCATCTGGTCCACACTACCAACACCACGGGAGCCAGCAGCACACAACTACATTCACCGCTCCAGACGGAAATCTCCACGAAAAGACTCACGCGGCGGTCTCGAAAGCCAAACAGTACGCCCTTGCCGCTATCTTCGGGTACCACATGGGTCACGCAGCTTCACATTGATTAACATCTCACTGCCCCATAGTTCTTGCTCATGCCAAGGTGGCATTTAACCGCTGGGACAAGTCCGAAGCGGAAAGCTTGGCAAGTGCATGAAAAAGAGGACAGGGTGCATAATTGAGCGAGTTCTTGCCATGGCCGTTGTAGCGCCCCTGCCGCCCGCAGCCAACCCCAACACGGAGAAATTGCAGCCTTTCGGCTGATAACCGCACAGCCTGGTTGTACAAACATTGTTTCAAGTGTCAAGCCAATAGGAGTACATGTCTGCCCGAGGTTCTAGAGTGTTTCACGGTCTTTGTTGATGCCATTGGTCCACGGCACTCACTTCTAGGCACTTTCCTTTACGCAAAAGCCAAGCTCGTCATATTGCTATCTCTCCACTCTCCTGCTTTGATCGACATCCTAGCTGATAGTAGACCGAACACCGCAATGATGGCAAATGGTTCTGTCTTGGCTTTGCCAGCATACCTAGGCTTCTGTGGGACGCTGCGTGCACAGGGGAAAAGTCTATAAAGACATCGAGAGTCGTCCTTTGAGTAGATCACAACCACAACAAACAACTTCCCTTCACTTCTCAAAACCAACACCTTACATTCAAAATGGTCTCCTTCACTTCGCTCGTCACCGCCGCCATTGCTGCTACCAGCGCTTTCGCTGCTCCTGCTACTGATGTAGCTGCCCGTTCATCTGGCGACCTCGTTGCTCGTCAGAGCACACCCAACTCTGTGGGAACCCACAACGGCTGCTGTAAGTCAAATCATTGAAGCTACAACAAGCATTGGCTGAACATGACCACTAGACTACTCGTGGTGGACTGATGGTGGCTCCAAGGTCACCTACACCAACGGTAACGGTGGTAGCTACAGTGTCCAGTGGGGTAGCGGAGGCAACTTTGTTGGAGGAAAGGGATGGAACCCAGGATCTGCCCGGTATGAACACCCCTTGCTCACAAACATCCTTTCAAAGGCAAGCTTGCTAACAGCATGTCAGTACTATCACCTACTCCGGTTCCTACAACCCCAACGGCAACTCCTACCTTGCCATCTACGGCTGGACCCGCAACCCTCTCATCGAGTACTACGTCGTTGAGAACTTTGGAACTTACGACCCCTCTTCCCAGGCCCAGAACAAGGGCACCGTGACGGCCGACGGTTCGTCCTACAAGATCGCCCAGTCGACCCGCACCAACCAGCCATCCATTGATGGCACCAAGACCTTTCAGCAGTACTGGTCTGTTCGTCAGAACAAGCGCTCTTCCGGCTCGGTTAACATGAAGACTCACTTCGATGCCTGGGCCAGCAAGGGCATGAACCTGGGTACCCACAACTACCAGATCGTCGCTACTGAGGGATACTTCTCCAGTGGTAGCGCTTCCATCACTGTCAACTGCCCGTAAGCTATTCATAGTGCGAGGGTTGAGTAGTGAAGGATGGTGGTGATGATGTGGACGTTGTGAATAGTGTGTGCTGTTCTACGCATCACTGGCTCTGACAATGACTTCGATTCTGTATATAATTTTTCTACCACGTATCAGCTTGCTGGTATCGAAAAATGTCAAAATTTTGACATTAATCATGTGCCATCTTCGACTGCTATCAATGTTGACCTTATTCCTCTTGCCTTTTAGCGTGCTGAAGCCACATCGATATGACGAGCTCGCTGAAAATTTTATTACTGGTACCACTAGTTATTAGTTTATAAAATGTGCTTTCGCAACTGCATCGAGTACTCCTGCCCTGGTTTGCACACGCTTATCAACCCCACCCAGCCTTTTACACTGTGCCAACTAGCTCAAAATTATCCTATACAGCGCCAGTGTGGCCCTACTACAAATATATTTGAGAAGAGCGACGAATGGTGCATAGACTGCTGGATGCGAGAGCATGATGGGAAACCCAAGGATGGTGAACACTGGAAGAACGTTTGGAACGATCACTGGCGAGGTGGGGCAAAGTGGTCAGGATACAATCGAGACAATGGAAAGAATATCTGGCGGGACGATGTACCACAGTAGTGGCGCAGTATACTTTTTTTGTGTTGAAGAGTATCCGTGAGTAGAGTATGAGATAGCTACATAGGATACTGCTATAGTCATGAGCACCGTTCATGGCTAGTTTCAAAATGTAGTAATGTAAGAGATTTTAATTCTTAGGCTTGGTAGTCTAGAGCTCTAGTTACAAGAACGATTTGAGAATAAAATTTTGCTTATATAACTGAACTAGATAATAGATGGTAGCCTATTCGGATAGCCATAAGTCATTAGGGCACTGAAAAGCGCCATAATGTGTCTTCTTTCCTCATCACACCGTTGAGTGGTACAGTATAGTGAGAGAACGAATAGAGGGAGCCCGAGGCTCGCTAGTTTTACACCAGGTCCAGGATCAATGTTTGATGTCTGAGAGCTTGCAGAAAAAGCATACTACAGGTGTACCCCACCTTTACTTGATTCCGTGATCATTGTGAGAGTTGACAGCGACATTCTCTCTAGCCATTTCTGGTTGAGCTTGGTAGGAAGCCCTCTTATTTTATTACCAGTTGAATCTATACCAAACAGCTTGGAGTACTCACACTTCCACAGAGCGCTATCTGGTGCCTTCATTGGTGGCTAATTGTCTGCAACGATAACTAGGTATACAAGTACTGATCGAGCCTCCAATCCCACAGCCATGACTTGCAGCGGCGGCACAGATACTTCTGTGAAGAACGCATCGACAACCCCCAAATCCTACACCTTGGACGAACTCCAGCAAGAGATTGCAAAGGACAAGGACTGGCGAACGGCATTTCGATATGTACCAAGAGTCAGTAAGACGAACCTAAAGTTCCATCGGATGCCTCAGATCTTGGCAAAACCTTGTTTACTACCGGAGAGACTTCTAATCGGCGGGTCATATAAACTTGGTTCCAAGGGCAAACGGGTATACGCTGAAGTCTTTCGTTCGCCCGGTGGTGCCTTCAACCTGGTCGATATCCGCCACTGCAATGACACCAAGACAGCACTACATCGCTCACTCAAGGATGAGGAAGTCAAGATGCTGCAGAGCGTCGTCTACGTCGAGCCTTTCAACCTTCTCGAAAAGGCAGGGAGTACTGGCTGGCGGAAGTGTGTCCGCTTCCTGTTATTGTACTACTTCCTCGAACAGCATACTCTGACGAAGCTTGTCTTCACGAGTGATGGGCTTGAAGCGCTGAAACGAGCTTGTACAAGTATTGCTGCACAATCACAGCGCATAACAAAGCCGCCATTACGACTCCGGTGGAAAGGCCCAAAACCTGGTTTGGATCAGGAAGCCAAACCAGAAAAGACAGAGTCGCGGATATCAAGCTGTGCAAGAGATGAGAATATCGGGAAATCGATAATCATGAAGCAGGAGTCTTTGTCAAAATTCACACCGGTCAAAGCACCAGAGAACGACTCGACAAGAGCTGTGTCTACCATGATCCTGGAAGACGACAAGGTCGCATCCTTGTTACTCCCAGAGCTAGGACGTAGTAGTGAGGACTCACTAAAGAATGAAGACAGCAAAACTCATGCTATGGCAATACCTGAGCACACAATCACCACATCAAGCGCACCCGAACCACAGCTCAAGAGGAAGAGATCCACTGACGATACTTCTGAAAATGCGAACACCGAGCTTATAGTAAGTTATACCACACATTCATTGAGCGGGTAAGTCTCATACGACATATTCGATGCTAACATGGGTGGCCAGTTCGACCGCTGCAAGCAGATTATACATCTCAAAGGCAAAAGGCTTGCAGAGGATGAGACAGCGTTGCAAAATACCCTCAATGAGCAGTCAAGTGCACTCACCAAGGCTCATGTCAGATTGATAAGGCTCCACAAGGACTTGAAAGAAGCACAGGCAAAGTCAAAGACAGCCGAAGAAGCCAAAACGGTGACGGAGACTCAATTGAGAGAATTACGAAAGGAGCTCGCCAGTCATCGGCTGTTTGAGCAAGGCTTTGATACCTATCGCGGATGAAGAATGGAGAAGTTGCAGATGAACTGTAGGGTGCGATAATGGGTTCTAGTGGTGGTAACGTACCCCATATGGCAATCAAAAGTGACATGAAGGAGTAAGGACATTGGGATAGAAATACAGACCAACAATTTTCAGATCCATTAGTACCTTTGAGCTATAACGTGTACTATATCTGACTTAAAGCTGTGAAGTGATAGAAGAATCGTCAACGTATAGCGGCATTGTGCCTGGAGTCGTCTTGAGTGCCTCCTCAATGATTGACAATGCGAGATCGAGCTGCTCCTCTGTGACCGTTATGGGAGGCGCAACTCGAAACACTCCACCAAACGATGCCATAGTAGCTAGTTGGGACCACAATCCCATTTCCATCATCTTGTTTGACACTGCCATGCCCACTTCCGGCGCCCCAACTTTCGTCGTCCTGTCGGCAACAATCTCGACGCCAGCCATCAGGCCACGACCGCGCACGTCGCCAATGCAGCCGTATCTTGACTGAAGCCGTCTGAGCCCGGTTTGGAGCTTGACTCCAAGCCGCTTAGAACGAGCACAAAGATCGTCTCTGATGACGATTTCGAGAACTTTGTCGCCTACAGCCGCCGGAAGAGGGTCATTAATATGTGTAGTGTAAAACAAGAAGCCATTCTCTTTAGCGTGCTGAGCAATGGGGTTTGATGTAAGAACCGCGCTTAGAGGAATGCCGTTTCCAAGTGTCTTGCTTAGTGTTAGGATGTCAGGCACTACACCCTCGTCTTCGGGATGGTGTGTAAAGGCGAACATGTCTCCTGCTCTTCCGAGTGCTGTCTGCGCCTCATCGACGATGAGCAACATGCCCCTCGCTTCACAGTGCTCCTTCAAGGCCTTCAGATACCCAGGTGGAAGCTCCAGCATGCCACCACTCGATAGTATAGGCTCGACAATGACTGCTGCAAGTGAACCGCAAGACTGCTTGTCTAGAAGGTCGAAGCCATAGTCCAGCTCAGTCCTCCAATCGTATGTTCCGTCCGTCTTCCTGAAAATCGAGCGATACGCATTGGGTGTCGGAAGCGCAAGGTTGCCAGCCATGTTTGGTCCATAACCCGAACGACCAGCATGATACTGAGCGCCGAGCGATGCGCCCGTCATCCCATGCCATGACGCAGCCAGACCAACGATTTCGAACCTCCCCGTGTAAAACTTTGCTAAACGGATGGCAGCCTCGTTGCTCTCGCCTCCAGTGCTTAGGAAGAACGCTTTATCCAGACCAGCTGGCGCAGCACCGGTGAGACGTTTCGCAAGGTTGATGACTGGAGGGCTAATCATGCCACTGAAGAGATGGTCGAGATGCTGCGCGTTATCATTTACCACCTTCACGACTTCGGGATGACCATGGCCTATCAAAGTACTCATTTGACCGGACGTAAACTGCAGCTTCTAGTTAGTGTCGAGTCCCCGATGAGAAGGTTGGATTGCAACGTACGTCCATCATCCGATGGCCGGAAGCCGTCTCGACGTAGATGCCATTAGTTGAGGTGATGATCTCGGGATGGAAGTCGGTCCCGTAGGTAAGCAGGCAATCGTTGGCATCGCGTTGAAGCTGCTCAATATTGGCATTGTCGTACGGTCGAGACATGGTGATGAAGTTGTTCAGTTGTTATATATCTAGATAATGTCTTCGAAGTCTATATATATTGTATTCTTATCATAGATAATGTAGAAGTCCGTGGGTATTATCGTGCGGGGTGGACGCAATCACAATGCCTATCATATGGTTTTCCGTCGGAGACGCCTAGTGACTTCCGACGGGGACGGTGAATAGTAGTGCAGGTCGATACGAGATAACTAACTTAGATAAGCGTTAGATACCCTACCGTTATCGGTGCACGGAGTTATATAATGCACACCTCTAGTATTAAACTTAACATTATATGATGTAATAAGAAACTCTTTCTATTTCAGGAATGTCTCTGATAGTCAAACTTTTTTTGCGCATATTTATAGCTCAAAGAAGTCTAGAAAAGATTCTGTGCAAAAGTACCAATTACATTGTGCGATTGACCAACCTATGTGTTGGTTAGTAGAGAATTCCTTCGGCGTTGCTACGCATTACAGGTACGGGCACGGTATAAACCGAACTAGCTTATCTGGTGTATATACACCATCTGACAGCTTTCTTAGCCTCGAAACTAACTTGCCTACAATCTGCGGGGTAATACTACCGTACAGCTACCCGACATTCAGAACAACAAGTCTGGAACGTACTGCTACTTGTCTAGCTTCCGAGAAAACGCTTATTGAAGTCCACGTGGTAATACTAGAGGTTCCACAACTTCGGAAGGAGTAGAAATTGGCCATAGAAATTCAAGTACCATTCTGGTTACTATCTTAGCAATGCGCTGTCCTTTATACTCAAGACTTCATTACTTTTGTGTAGGCTATAGTAGTCTGTTGATATTATCGAAAAAATTGTAAACTCTCAGCACTTGACGACAATGACAATATAAGCCCCAAGTTTGAGCGTTCCAACCAGACAAGCCTCGTCTTCAAGAT
>Ga0265797_10007391_pt1 | contig 15075 bp, 13 predicted proteins | sample P2T30metagenome_FD_192433 | JGI IMG/M metagenome (GOLD analysis project Ga0265797, IMG submission 192433) | Plant litter microbial communities from East Loma Ridge, Irvine, California - P2 T30 | ecosystem: Environmental > Terrestrial > Plant litter > Unclassified | place: USA: California... | reverse complement strand
TAGACACGCGCTCCACATCACTTCTCATGTCCAACTCCCTTCAATCCTTCTACGCCTCGGATGCGCAGTTGGTCACTGATTGAAGCAACGTGCAGAATCCTGAGCATGTAACTCGCACGCAATAGAAGCCGCAGGTTATCGTCCTCTCGATCGATTGCGTGCGCCGGGACGTGTCGTGAGCCTTATACCATGTTTTTCAAACGTCCCGCGATACGGATGCCTCAGGATCATGTTTAGTCGCCGACGTGAGACCCCGATAGGAAAGGTGCGAACAAGAGATCAGCAGGACTACGCCGCACACGTGTAAATTCTGAGTAACGGGTTGCAAGTGTTCCAAGTTGCGGTAAGTACAGCGTAGGTCATACACTCACAGTGACATTGATGTGCTCCTCGGTTAGGTATACTGTGGCTGTAACATCATCGTTGAATCGTAGAATGGCGTGAAAAAAATGTGTCTCCTAACTAGACTGGAAGGCATCTTCGCTTGTACGATGTATTAATCCTAGCAGGATTACCTAAGTGGTAGTCTGCAATATGTCCATGACCCTGGAAACCGGGAGACTGCAACCGCTCTGGTAGCACCTCTCACTAATGGAACAATTCCATCTATTATGTCTGCTGCGAAGTTCAGTAATTAGAAACTTACGTTGAAGGTGACCACCATGTTGACCTCCAATAGTCTTATTGAGCTCACCGCCGCTCTGAACCCGGACTGCTGATGCATCCATGATCATACAGGCAGGCGCAACGCGTGATCGTGCAGTACACATTGTCCGCTGTTGTCTTTGTTCGCCGATCTTTGTCGTAGCAAGATTGCAGGGGTTAGCGACAGTTGTTCTTCACCATTGTCGTTAACTACTTCCTCACTTAGACCTAGTGCACCCGCAATTGAGTGGTATCAATTACAAGGGGGTCTGTCTGCATGAAATGTCGCAGAAAATTCCATCGCTCTCATGGTGCCGAGAGTCACCAATGTTACCTAGATGAAATTGGCAAAACGAGTGTACTCACCAATCATTAATTATATAAGCAGACCCAAACCTCAAGCACTACACGCGATAATCCGATGCAGAAGTCTTCCGACTACTATCCGAGCTGGTGTGGTTATGACCATGCAGTGTATCGAGCTGTTCTTCTTTCTGCTTCAGTGATGTCGCGAAGTTAGAAGCAACAGATTGTGAAGCGCACCCGGCTCCAGCAATTCTGTATAAAGATATGCTCTATCTATACGTGTAGGCCCAAGTGAGATATCACAGTAGATCGTAGGGTATACTCCAGAGGCCCAGAGACGCGTGATACTGTTAGATATAAGATGAGAGGCTGCTTAAGGTCAGATCAATTACAAGTCCGCCGCCCATGCCGCAGTCTTGCGATGGTCGTCGTGATTCACCCTCTTCATGACCAGAAACGCTGTTGGAAGATGCAAACCGGCCTAGTCTCAACGCATCAGCTACACAGAGGACTAGCATCCTGAAAACCCTTGGTTCATTCATTATGGCGACTGCACTGAGGCTAGTAAATCCATCGAACTCTCGAGAACTACTACTACAGCGCCACCCTATACAATAAAAAACTCGAACGGGTATAGACATAACAAGCCCTACTTTACCGCCCACGTTAGCTTCTAAGAAGAAATTCTAGAAAGATTAATAGCATTGTAGACTTCTAGATTCTCTATCTATGTCTAGGAAGGTTTTGACACGCTTTATTGTAGTAGGTATAAGTACTTTGCTCTAAAGAGATGTTCAGTTTCTCTCTTTAAGGTACTGGGGCGCCGATAGAGGATGTCCAAGGTCTGAATGCGTATGAGAAGCTGTCAGGCACAGGGCAAAGATTCAGATGCCTAACAGCTAATATCGCTTCAAGAAGTTCTGTCGTGTATCACGAGGGCCATGGCAACCCAAACGGCATTGGAACAAAGCCTGAGCCATCATTGTTGGGAGAAGACTGGATTGAACATGCCTAAGAAGCATTTTTCGAATATGCGGAGTATTCTGATTACCAAACCTTTTGAGAAGCACTCCCTTACACCATCGAATCCAGGTAGCGTCCACTCCTGGAATTGTATCCTGAACCAGACATGCAAGAACGATACATCAAAGTTTTCAATAGAGACCTCACTCGCAAAGAGGGTTCTAGCGATGAAGGACGAGTAGACGAGGTCGTTGAGGAACCTCTCTCAACTTTAACGCTGCTGCCAAATAAGACTAGAGATGCCTTACGTGCCGACAAAAAACTTCAGGAACGGCCAGACGGACTGACATATGTCAAAATCCCCAGAAGCTGGTAGATTCAGAGACGTCAGCTAGTTTACAGCAAAAGGCTGCGGTCAACCAATCAGCGAGAACATTGTTTCACCAAGTGGAGTACTTTAGGACGATAGCTCCCTCTGGTGAGATGAGTTCGAAACGGAAGAATAAGATGTGTACCGATAGCAAATAACTGGTGGTTTTCGGTCCATGCATGCACCACGATGTGACTTATGCCTCTATGGCTGAGTGGAAAACCATCAATCTCAGGTGAGCGTTAGGGGTGTTGATACTATTGGCTAGGTCGAAATACACACGCATGTCAAGTGTGTCGTCTTTGGAAGCCATCTCCAACACTTCAACGTGCCAGAGTTTTGCCAATATGTATGAGCTGCTATCCGGACGGCCAGGTGCGGAAGACAACGTCTTTAGATTGATGCTGACGGACTTTCTGTAGGCGGAAGATCGTGCAGGCTCCTGCGCAGTGTCAACAGAAACCTCCAAAACAGCGACGAGTGCGAGGGGTTCGAAGTCGCCAAAAAGGCCAGATCACCTATAAGCAGCTCGTTATCAAAAACCAACCCAAGTCGTCCTTTGCAATCAATTGGAAATTTCGCACGATTTTTCAGAGGCCCGTGACAAAGCTACCTGCGTCTCTAGATTAGCCCTGTTCAGCCGGAACAAAGATACAACATTCCCGCTCTATCGTTAAACGTGCCTTCTTCTTGTAGGCGTTGGCGGACCGCTTAGCCGGCAAATCCTCATCATCGTCGCCTCATCAACGCGACATTTCATCAGTAATACCGCTCACTATACTGCTTGTGTACCTATCCTGCCAGACGGTGCTCTTGCTGAGATGTGCAGCTGTGGTCAGGGCGCGCCTGTGGTAACCGCACGAACGGCAGTAAACCTTGCAGCCCAGCAAGAAACGTCGCTCCTGGAAAAACATATGTATTTGATGCGTCCGTGATTTTCAGAAACATCTCTTGCTTAGTTCACCTCGGAAACCATATTCCTAGTTTTCCAATTCTCCGTAGTGATTAAATCGCAGGAAGATACGTTGCGTGTTCGCTGGGCTAAAGTAAGGTTGGACGCGGAAGGCAAGATAGTGGAGACGAAAAACGGGCATTTCTAGCCTCATTGGCGGCTCATCGGGACGTCATAACGGGAAATGGGAGCGACGCTATCCAAATTGTGGTCCTCGATGAGGGCCGCCGTGACGGGCGCTTCGGGAAGCAACAACACACTACAACATCAACAAACTAGCGACCAACAAAAGGACGAAGAAAGCGACACTCCCACCTTGAACAAGATTGCAAATACCTCTACAGAAATGTCGGAAATCAAGAAGTATGAGATTACAGAGGTATGTCGACCTGCATTCGTTGCAGCTTCTTCAAGGTGGCGTCAGAGGGGTACTTGATGGCCTAGCCCCGCTGAGGTCATACAACCGCATCTTAAGCATCGTGACAGCCAGCTTCAATGTTTGGTCAGTCGCTTATCAGACGGTCGCATTTTCGACACAAAAGAGCGAAGTTATTTCTGTTTCATAGGAACGTACATTTACTGACCATCTCCCAGCCATGGCTCAAGACATACTACTCACTAGGAGAAGGTCCTTTCTGGGAAGAAGAGACAAACACAATCCGCTTTCTCGACATTGAAAAGAAGAAGCTCCTCCGCGTAGACATGTCTAAAGGCCCCTCTAGCCTGACGACCATCAAAGACTACGACATCTCTATGGGCTGCACCGCCGACATCGAAGGCAACGAAAAGGAATTCATCTTTGGCGGCAAGTATGGCTTCGGCATTGCCAACAAGCAAACCGGCGAGTACCGCTGGATCAAGAAAGTCTGGTCCGAGCCCGAGATATCAGCCAACAAGCACGAAGATTTCCGCGGCAACGACGGCGCTGTTGATTCAGCAGGCCGCTTCTGGGCGGGCTTCATGTTCGATCCCATGGTCTCCAAGTGGAGAGAGGACGGTGCTGTTTTCCGTCTCAACCCCGATCTGAGCCTTGATCGACCCATGAGCGATATCACGATTCCGAATGGCACGACATGGAACAAGAACGACGATACCATGTTCTTTGCTGACAGTCCAACGAAAACTATCTTCCAGTTCAATTTCGACCCAAAGACGGGTGAGATCAGTAACAAGCGCCCCTTCTTTACCATGCCGGAGGATAACCGGTATGGCAAGGATGCCGTGCCCGATGGTCACTGCATTGATGAGGAGGGCTACATGTGGACTGCTCTTCATGGTGGATGGCATGTACTACGTATCTCGCCTCAAGGCGAGATCGTTGCCGAGATCAAGGTGCCTACTAGCCAGCCAACATGCCCTTGCTTCGTTGGCGAAGAGCTCTTCATCACTAGCTCCGGTGGTACGAGTGGAGAGAACGGAGGCCCTGTTGACGAGCACGCGGGCAGCTGTTTCAAGATACATGTCGGTGTGCGGGGATTGAAGAGATTCAAGTTCAAGGGCGGAGCGGCTATTGAAGGTGGGAAGGAAGACGGAAAGGTTGTTGGAGAGTGATGATTGCAGTGATTCGCCGTGTGTGGGCGATTGTAGAGCAAGAACTAGAAATGGCACAATATGACATATAACAAAATAGACATATGCATGCATGCACATTATTCATTACGGTTCAGTTGGCCGCACTGACCAAGCTCAAGGCCAGCCTTGGTCGACAAGATTGCATGTAGTAAGATATCAGAGCCTCTAGTATCGTAAGGAAAAAGGTCCCATTGACCAAACGCCGCATATGCAAAACAGGATCTATGCACCTCCACGATAGATATGAAATGTACTAACAAAGACACTGAACACGAGGTACACCCCAGCAGATTTCCCCCCACTACCGCTTCTCCACAAGCAGCAAATGCATGGCTAGGTACGCAAGCAGCACAAATGCACCACCAAACACACCCAGACCGATACAGTCCTTCCATAGCGCTTGCGTGTTGAAACCAAACGAGCTGAGGATGGCAGAGCCAGGCACCTCGATATCAAGGCCGTACTTGTGATCAATAAGAGAAAGGTACTTGACTTCGTTAACAATGAGGCCCTCGAATGCGTAGTGGAAGATTGACAACTGAATGCTGTTAGTATAGGTGCGCTATCAAAAGGAAGGAAGATCTTCGACTTACCGATTGCAGCCATTTGGCTATGGCAGGAATACTCTCTTTGTTGAGGAAGAAGCCAGAGAAGAGAAGACTGAATAGCATGACTAGCACACCAATCAAGTTGGCCACGCCAGAGTTGCGGAACACAATACCAATGAAGAGAAAGATGGCTGCGGCTGCGAGGTTGAACAAGACGAGGAAAAGCGTGAACTTGAGGAAGTTGGGCCATGCAGGAATGAGGCCAGTCATTGGGTACACGATAATACCGAGGATGATGGGAGGAAGCAGACGGAGAGGAATGATGTCGAAGATGACCTTGGCGGCGAAGTAGGCAGGCGGGGAGTAGTAGCCTTTGGCACGCTCGCGGGTGAAGAGTAGTCGTTCAGGAGCGAATACGGTAAGAATGGTCAAGCTGCTGAAGCCAAAGAGCGACAAGACGAACAGGAACAGACCGAGGCGGTTCTGGAAACCCTTGATATCGTCTGTGAGACCGTAGAAGAGGAAGCCGAGGAAGACTGCTAGGACGATGGCAATAGCGTAGTGAGTAAGCATGAGCATAGGGTTACGGTAGAGATTGCGCCAAGTTCGTCGAGACAAGATCCTGAACTGGCCAAAGAGACCAACTTTCTTGAAACCCTTCAACTTGCCTGCTGCAACGAAGCCGTTCTGCTCGTGCACTCCGTTAGTGCCGTTGGCTTGGTTTGCGCTGGCCACCGAAGTAGCAATGTCTTGACGGATTGTAGCGGCGATGTCGGAAGAAGCGTAAGCATTGATCAAGAGATCCAGATTCGTTCCGGTGGCGCCGTTGGCGGGTGGTGGGAGCTCATCTGGGTCCTCGAGGATCTGGGGAGGTACGCTACCTCCTTGACGTGTGAGCTTCAACCACTGAGCCTTGATAGCGCCTCGGCGATCGTAAGGAGCCTCGTCGTCAGTCTTGGGGGACATTGCACCATCGTTAACAGGAGCAGAGCTCTTCTTTCTTGTGAATAGTTCGCGTTCTTGCTGCTGCTTGATGGACGTCCTTCTCTTGCTCTTGGGTCGCAAGATGCTCGAATTGCTAGGGCTACCAGCGATATCTCTTTCGAGCTCCGACGTATTGATACTAGGGATAGACTTGACGGCAATGGCACTACTTGCGCTTGTGGTGAGACCATCACGGTTGAGGTCACGGTTGAAGATTGAGCTGTCTTCGTCGATAGGCTGACGTGCAGTGCTTGCGTGCATAGTAAGGTCTACAATGTAGTCCGCAATGTTGAAACCGGGTGGGCAGGTGTAGCCAAGCTCATCGAAATAGGTTTGGCAGTTCTCGAAGGGTCCAGAATAGACAGCCCTACCCTTGGCAAGCAGTATCAACTGATCAAAGAGGGCGACGATGTTTGAGCGTGGCTGGTGGATAGTGAAGACGACGGTTCGGTTGTAGTTCTTGACCAGGTTAACGAGGCATTCGACGACGTTGAAAGCATTGTACGCGTCTAGTCCGCTCGTAGGTTCGTCGAGAAAGAGGATGCTGGGCGATGTGACGAGTTCACAGGCAATACCGACACGACGCTTCTCTCCACCAGAAATGCCACGACCACTCTCCTCAGAGCCAATCTTCTGGTTGCGAATGTGGTAGATACCGAGTTGACGTTCGACGTCCTCAACCTTTTGCTCCTTGGAAGTGCGACTCATCTCTTTGGGCAGGCGCAACAGAGCAGAGTCAAGAATCGTCTCGTGAACAGTTAGGGTTGGTAGAAGAGTGTCCTCCTGGTCGACGAAACCAATGACGCTTCTGAATTCGTCATCGCGGACCTTCTCGCCGTTGACGTAGAAATCGCCACTGTCGGTTCCGATCTTCTTCTTGCGAGCTAAAATGTCGAGGAAGGTAGTCTTTCCAGCACCTGAAGCACCCATGATAGCCAGGAGCTCTCCGGGGTGGACTGCGCCAGAGATGCCGGAGAGAATCTGCTTTCCGTTGAGGTTGTATGCGACGTTCTCAAAGAGGAAAGCAGCTGGCTTGTGGTCTGCTAGCAGTTTCGCATCCTCGTCCTCCTCGTCGTCCGACAGGTGGATGGGACCGTATCGCTTGCTCTCGGCACGGTGCGTGAGATACCAGACAGCCAGAATGGCAGCCACGATGAACAGGGCGCAACCAGCGATGACACCAGCAATCAGAGGCGTGTTGATCTTCTTGATGGGCCTCTCGTAGCCTGGTACCTCGGTCTGGTACAAACACTCGCCCGTGTCGCATTGTAGGAAGATACTCTCGTCGCCGAAGACGCTCGAGATGAGGTCGTTCATGGCAGGCTCGGAGAAGACGCTTCCGCTGTCTTTGCTGTTGATAGCTGAGATGCCTCTGAACTCAGCAGGTCCCTTGATCGACTCCTTCAAGAAGTCACCAATGTCGACGGAGCCGTCCTCTCCGCAAAGCATCCTGTCGGGCACACATTCACACTTTATGTTTTCGCATCGGTATTTGGTGATGTTGCGATCGGATTCGGCGGTGAATTGGGAGGAGCACGTGTCGAGGGCGCAGTAGAAGGATTCCCTCTGGTCGACCCAGACTGCCATGGTTAGCTATGAATGAGAGGGTGGGTGTGAAGCTTACACTGGAAATTGCATTCCTCCGACTCGGCGTTGCAAGAGAAGGTCGCCTGGGGTTTCTTGTCCTTGAGTGTGTCGAGGATCTTCCTGTTGGTGATGTCGCAGATCTGGAAGTTCTCCTTGACCAGTTGGCCGTCCTTGTAGCAGACTCCGCCTTCGCCATCCGGCATCATGGCGTTGCAGGCATCGTTGGTCTGGCAGACATTGCAGTTGATGCCTGACCAGCCCTCTGAACATTCACACTGCTTTGCGCCTCCTCGTGGTGAGCGGTTCTTGCCATCGGGCAGCGCGCCGCAAAGGGGTTCTGAACAGTCCTCGCCTCCGAATCCTGGGCCGCAGTTGCATCGTCCGTTGGCCTTGCTGCAATCAGCAAACTGCTTGCACTTGAAGTCTTCGAGGTTGCAGTTGAAGCACGGGGGACAGCCGTCGGGTCGGTCGCCGTAGATGGAGAAGAGATCCTGGGGCGATTCGGCGACGGAATAGTTTGCGAACGTCTTGTAGGCGCCTCCTGTCGATGCCAGGCCCAGGATGGTGGCGAGCGATGTCGCCCACGTTCGTTGGCGCATCTTGGAGTGTCTGCGGCGCGAGGCAAGCTATGCTAGATAGCTGCGATGACACGTCGGGTGTCTCGTTGTATGGCAGCAGTAACGCGATGGCAGAGAGCAGCTGTCAAAGGAACGGCAACAGAGCTAGGCAGCTCGTGATAGTGACGAGGGACACGACGCGGCGATGGTGGCCAGATGAGGGCTGCTATCATCGGCCTTGCCCGACCATGATTCGTGGAGGCTGGGCTGTCTCCAGCCAAGCATCATGGCGGACCGTTAGACCGAGGCACAAGCCAACAGGCACCCGTGGGCACCATGGTCTTCGTCATCGATATCTGACTTGCAACATGCAAAAGAGAAATCATGGGTACGCGCATCACGCCACTAGCAGCCTCATGCTTCATCTCTAGCGACGTGATCAACGTGACCGCGCGACACCTGTAGAGCCGCCGCATTTCTCGGGCATACCTGGCCGCCGGAGCCCTCTAGCTGCTAGCTCGCCCGCTCCAGCGGAGCCATCTCGAGGCCATGTGCGCCCTATGTCAATCCCCAAGTTGACATTTTAAACTTCCAGGCTGAACAAGTGGCCTTTGTGTGTTTTTCTTCTCATTGTAACAACAGACCAACCCTCTCATCCGTCAACATGGTCAAAATCGACGAGTTCGCCGTCGAGTCCGTAGGTTCATCCCCGCATCTCCTCCACATGGGGAATATATAAACTAATGTCCCCAGTGGATGGACGCATACGAGACAAAGTGCAAGTACAACGTCGCTGAAACATGTTGTGCCTCAATCTCCGTCGATCAGCTACGCGAGCTGTCCGAGGACAAAGACCGACCAGTTTTCGATACCTCGCGTGTCCTCACATACGGTACCATTAGAGGAAGTGACGAGCTACGTAACAACCTCGCCCGACTGTATTCTGCAAAAGTCACAAACCCACTCTCCCCGGACAGCATCCTCATCACTCCTGGTGCCATTCAAGCAAATTATCTGACTGCATACGCTCTCGCCGGCCTTGGAGACCATGTCATCTGCCACTACCCCACCTACCAATCTCTCTACGAGGTCCCTAAGCAACTGGGCGCTGAAGTCGATTTGTGGAAAGCTACACCCGAGAACAAATGGGTACCCAAAATCGACGACCTCAAGTCGCTTATCAAGCCCAACACCAGGCTCATCGTCATCAACAACCCCAACAACCCTACTGGTGCCATCCTAGGCAAGACTTTCCTACAAGAACTCATCGACATTGCTTCTGAAAAGAATATTACCATCATGAGTGACGAGGTCTATCGGCCACTGTTCCATTCCATTAGTCCTTTGGACAAGGAGTTTCCACCGTCTCTCCTATCCATGGGCTACGACAATGTCATCGTCACGGGCTCCATGTCAAAGGCCTATTCACTTGCCGGTATCCGCATAGGATGGATAGCTTCTCGTAGCTCTGAGATCATTGAGAGAATCGCTTCAGCGCGTCATTACACCACCATCTCTGTCTCCTACTTTGATGAATGCATCGCAGCATATGCGCTACACTCGGCAACCGTGCACCAGCTGCTAGCGCGCAACCTCGAACTTGCGAGGAAAAACATGGCCATTCTGGAAAAGTTTCAACTCAAAAACGAAGATGAGTGTGAATGGGTCAAGCCCGTTGCTGGCACTACAGCTTTCGTCAAGTTTCACAGGGAAGGAAAGCCCGTCGACTCGGTCGACTTTTGCAAAAAGCTGCTGGAAGCGACAGGCGTCATGTTCGTACCTGGCAGCACCTGTTTCGGCGAAGAGTTCAAGGGCTACGTCAGGATCGGCTATGTTAACCAGACAGATGTTGTTCAAAATGGACTGGATGCTGTAACAAAGTTCATACGGAAGAACCTTGACGACGTAGAGCTAGCAGCGTAAAGTATGTTTAATTGGACATCTCTACCGCAACTTTCTGGTTGGCTCCACGTAGCTATGTATAACGCCACACCTGGGCGCTTGCGCCACAATACCGGATAAATGCTAGTAAGCTCAGCCCAGTGGACGCCTTGCGCCCGTCATGCTATACGACTTCACAGCCACGCCCGACTCTCGACACAACATGCTTGCGCCTTGATCTACATGTGGTTAACAATGACTGCTCTCAACTACTGACACGCCTTGTATCTTCTCATCTTGCGCACTTTTTACGCTGTCGTGAACATCTTCGTCTACAACTCCATAGTTGCGCATTCATATCTGCACAAATCATCACAGCCATGACTGATCCATACAAAACAACAAATTCCGAGCCTTCTGCTTGGATGAAAAAGTCCACGACTTCTCTTGTAAACGTGGATAGTGTGTCCACTACCACAACATCGTCAACGACCCTCAAGCCTCCATCCCCTTTACCAGAACGTCCGTCCTCTGCAACATCCTGGCGATCAAAACTCCATATTCATGGCTCTTCCTCGCACTCCAGTTCACGGCGATCGAAATCCGCAGAACCGGGCAAAGAGAGATGGCGTGATGCAAATCTTAGTGAGAAGGAGCGCTGGAAAGATTGGCAAAAAGCAAAGGATAAGGAGCAGATGAGAGGGTAAGTTGTCTCTTCTGGCCAACAATGAACTCTGGAATGGCTGTTGACAAATGGTGCAGTTCGACGGTCGGTGCTTTCACGCAATTCTACAAGGGGACTGGGGGTGTGGCGTACTGGATAGCGTTGTGATTATGGTAGTGTGTATAGTGCGACAAACGTTACGAAGAGATGTATATGATTGGTACTACATAGTAACATTTCTATGCTGCGCTTTGCAGTCCCGAGTATATATAGGATGGCAAGAATGTTTTTTGTTGGCGGAGCTCGCCGTTCCTGAGTTCGAGAGTCTGCATTGTAAGACGCAAACTCTACCCTTAAATTTGAACGAGCTCTAAGTCGTCATTTTGTTGTTCAGACACTTTTGGAAAACAACTTTTACCCTACCACATAGAACCTACAGGAATGAGATCGACAGTAGTAGTATCCACAATAGGCGGTTTTGCCTATGCTATGTATGCTCAGCCCGCCTACGAAGTCATGCCGTATGCAGCGTTAGCTGTCATTGCAACCGATTCAGCCTTGTATGCAAGCACAGACCTGGTACCTACAGGCATGGCTGTGGAACCGGCCGTGACAAATGGACGAAAGGAAGTGACAGTGTAGGTGTGATCGCTCGCGATTTGAGTAGTGGATTGCCCAAGTTCCCTGCATCTCTCACCAAAGGCAAGACGACTGCTTTCAGGATAGACATAAAGCATGTGAGGCTGACACTGCGTTCGCCAGCTTTGCATGAGAGTGTTCGTTGCACAGGTGTTTTCGGCAATACCATGCCGTTGCTAGGGCTGGGGTCGTATCTTACATAAATTTACAGCTGTCTGCCGTTTAATATACAAGTAGATCGCCTACCTCCAAGGAGTGCAACAGCTCCTATGTGGTCAGTTTATGAACTAACGTGACTTGCAATGCCTGCAAAGTTTGTTACCGGTTGTACGACAAGTGCTTTCACTATCCCGGCGGGCCCTTCGTGGTCGTAAATAGGCAGCAACTTTTCAAAGTGTTTTGTAAGATCACTTCCAGAAGGATGCGCAAGGTTTTCCTACTCTTCGGGAATGATTCGGTCGACCGCTATATCTCGTTAGAATTACCCTGAGAACAATGATGATGAAGTCGTACCTCTGCCGTTCTCCAACAAGTAGCCCGAGCAGTCGATCTTCCACTCGTCTCCCTCTACTTTGACCTTCGCGATACCGAACCTCAGTACTGCGAATTTAAACTTCAAGAAGAAGTTTGTCCACTTCTGATGCACCCAGCGCGCAGATCCTTCCCAGACACGGGCCGCAATGTTCATATGTCCCAAGTCGTCCCATAGTCTTTGCTTCCTGAAACGTTCTGCCTCAAGCAACTCTTGCACCATGGGTTCCGTTTTCTCACTTATCGTCACTGCTCCCAGATTCGAGTATATGACGCGCTCTTTCAGCCACGGCACTGGCTTGACAGTCATGCGCAATTGCATGGGCCCGCCCTGCAAACTTGGGAGTATTTCCAACGCTCGCATGCGATTGCTAGGCGCTGTACAGATATAGCAGCCGATGATGACGAAGCTCACTCCTACCACGATATACGTTGGCCGTACGAAGAAGGACAATCCCTTGTCTTTGATGTCGTCATTGAATTTGATGGAATATGCCCCAACTCCTATCCATAATGCCCCCGTTCCGTATACCTTGAGATAGTACCATTTGTTCTTAGGCGCTTGGTATAGTAGGATAGGCTGACGGGTTTGGACTACTTGGCGTAGGACTGGGTCGTTGTTTACAAATCCACTGGCTTTTGGTGTGACAACAGTACTCTTGTAATATTGGTAGCGTCGAAGTACGGACGAGGTGAAGGAGCGATTTTGGCGAAGCGTGGTGGGTGTGAAGAAGGATTCTCGTGTTCCGAAGAGGGCTGCGCGGAGAGAGGAGGGGAGGCGGAAGGAATTCTGGCGCATGAAGGCGTCGAAGCCCCGGGAAAAGGCGGGCATGGTGTCTGTATTAGTATGGGATATTCGATGTACCGCTATGAGGCGTGCATGCTCGGGCAAGTCAATGCGTCGCTATGCGAGCGTGGATGGAGTCGCGATATATCGGGAAAAAGTCCAACCAGAAAGCGGGCCCAAGCGCGTCCCGCCAGACACCTCCGAAGCTTGTTCCGCCCAACATTTCCGCCAGCAGATCAGCCCCGTCGCCAAACAACCCTCCCACTGCCATTGTCTCCGCCGGCCAATTGATTCCACATGGCTTCGCTCGCCACGGTATGTAGGGTCTCAGCGCGGGCTGCCTCGCAGCAGTTGCGCAGCCATGGCGCCCGGAGAGGTACAAAAGACACGCCAAAACACCGGAGAATGCACAAATATACTGACACGACGGGCAGGAATTCACTCCAGCCAGGCCGCGCTCGCCGCGCAAAGCTTCAACATGCCTGCACTTTCACCGACCATGACCGAGGGCAACATCGCGAGCTGGAAGATCAAGGAGGGAGACTCTTTCTCCGCCGGCGACGTGCTCCTCGAGATCGAGACGGACAAGGCGCAGATGGACGTGGAGGCGCAGGATGACGGCATACTAGCAAAGATCACTGTACGTGGGAAAGACGCATTGCTTCAGTTCGTGGCTAATCGAGGCCGTAGGTCCAGGACGGTTCCAAAGCAGTCCAGGTCGGCACACGGATAGCAGTCACTGCAGAGCCTGGCGACGACCTGAGCACCCTCGAGATACCCGCCGAAGAAAGCCCTGCACCCAAGAAGGAGGCTGAAGCGCCCAAAGAGTCCAACAAGGAGCCCGCACCCGTACCAAAGGAGGAGCGAACCTCTGCCCCGCCTGCAAAGTCCGATGCTTCCAAGAAAGCCTCCAGTGGCAAGGCCTCCAAGCAAACATATCCGTTATACCCCTCTGTACAGCAGTTGCTCACACTGAACGGGCTGCCCAAGGAGGAGGCTGACAAGATCCCTGCGACTGGGCCTGGTGGCAGGTTACTCAAGGGAGATGTACTTGCATACATTGGTCAGATCGAGAACGCATACCCCTCAGAGCTCGCGAGCCGCTTCACCAAGCTCTCCCACCTCGATCTTTCCAACATCAAGGTCATGGCAAAGAAGGAGGCGCCTAAGAAGACTGCAGCTGAAGCGCCTGCAGTTGTTGAAGACCTCCCGATTGAGGTGGCATTGCCCGTCTCTCTCACCGCAGTCATGGAGTGCCAGAAGCGCGTCAAGGACTCGATAGGCGTCTTCCTACCGCTATCCACTTTTGTTGCGCGTGCTGCCGAGCTTGCGAACGAAGACCTCCCGCGATCCAAAGTCGCGAAGCCATCTGCCGACGAGCTATTCAACGCAGTCCTTGGCCTTGACAAGGTAGCCGGAAAGTACTCGCAGGGAAATTTCGTCCCACAAGTGACTGCGCTACCCCCAACTGCTATTCCTAGCAAGCGTGCCCCAGCACCAAAGTCCGACATCCTTGACATGTTGGCTGGCAAGAAGGCTTCCACTAGGAAATCCGTGACCGGCGCAGCAGGCGTTGCTGGACCCCTGAATGTGTTCAGCGTAAGCGTGCCCAAAGGCGACGAGAAGCGCGGCCGCATCTTCCTTGAGCGCGTCAAGACCGTCCTCGAGGTTGAGCCAGGACGATTGGTCGTGTAGGAGACAATCAAGTACCCTTTCAAATACCGCGATCTGTATCATTATGTACCTTGGGCGAGAGGTGCTTAGAGAAGGTAGCCATCCCCACTACACTTTGACCATGAATACCAATATTTAGACGAGCGTTTCATCCATGTCCATCTCTCACAATAGCGCGAGAATCTCCAAGCTCCTTTGATAGGCTTTCACTTGACGTACACAAATCGCGTTCCCCTCGCATCCTCACCACGTAATTTGCAGTTTCCCCAGTAGCTCAACTGGAGGTTCGCTCACATAGTGCATCAACCATTATTTTCCATAACGCTGCTCTAATGATTCCTTGCGTAGACATGGTGTTCTTGACGATCTCATCTCATGTAGGCCTGGTGGTAAGTAAAATGCCGCAACCACTACC
>Ga0265797_10007390_pt1 | contig 15075 bp, 15 predicted proteins | sample P2T30metagenome_FD_192433 | JGI IMG/M metagenome (GOLD analysis project Ga0265797, IMG submission 192433) | Plant litter microbial communities from East Loma Ridge, Irvine, California - P2 T30 | ecosystem: Environmental > Terrestrial > Plant litter > Unclassified | place: USA: California... | reverse complement strand
GAGATGGGTAAATGCGCGATGCACGTAATTGTTTGCAAACATATGTGAATTTTGTAACAAACTAGCTTCTAGAACACTCTTGAGTCATTCGTAAGTCATAGCAACAGCAAGCGAGAAAGAAAGCGACGAAGCGCCTGCCGCTTCTGACGCACAAACGTTTTGCTGCCCAACGCCAAACAACCCTGGTAATTCCAAACCAAAATGGAAGCAAACGCAGGTTGCCCTTGCCCTCTTCGTGTTCGCCTGAAGTACTCCCTGTCGTTTTTACGTGAGAACGCCGCGGCCGAAATGAGTGCGCAAGAGTACCCGTCGCCGGGGCACGTTCGCGTGCGCAGAATGCAAGAGCAGAGTGGGTATCCGAAGTAAGAGAGAGATGAGAGAAACAGGCCAAAGCGCGCTAGGCGAGGTTGAAGAAAACAGATACATGAAGTGAAGAGTGGAGTTTCGGCAGTCGTCGTGAGGAGCTGGGAGGTTCGGCTCAAGAGACCAGACAAGTGTGGCTGATGGCCTGCACGGTCCGCGGAGTGCATGATCATGGCATGTGATTGCCGTTCGGGCCGAGGAAAACGTGGCTAAGTGGATCAATGGGGAAGCGACTCCTCACTTCAGCCACAGCCTAGACTCCGACGCGATGCGGACTACCAAGAGCTGAGGTGGGTTGTATAGGTACTGACGTGGCTAAGGAAAGCGCAATATCGACGGTCCGTTCATCTGAAGATGGTGGAGATGCGCTTGGTGCGCTGCCGGACACGCGAGAGCATGTTGGCTTTGTAGGGCTCAGCCGACATGGAGATGGACGAGTGTCGCATGCTTGCGCGGTCGTTGCTTGATGTGTCGCTTGGGCTGGTCGCGCTGCTGCTCTCGGCGTCGTCTTCTCGTACAGCGGGGTAGGGCTGATCAGCCGAGGGGAAGAAGTAGGCGTCGAGTCGGGAGTTCATTGCGCGGTTCTTCTCAGAGGCAGCTGTGACCAAGCTGCTCTTGCTGCCTACGCTGGTCGCACTGTCGGTTCGGGTGATGTTGTCGAGGCGGATGTCCCGGCGTGCTGCGTTCAGAGACGTCGAGTGTGCGCGTGCGAGGCCTGAGAGGGATCCGACAGGTGGTGCTGGTCCGTCGCCGATGAGCTTGTACTCAAACTCGGAGACGTGGCCGTGGCAGTAGGGGCAGTGGTCGCACTTGACTTCCCAGCCGGAGATTCCCAACTTCTTGCCGCATGTGGAGAGGTTGCTGGAGGGGCTGCATGGGCGAACCAGGTGGTACCAGCGGTGCTGGCACGGGAGGACCGTGACACAGAGTTCGGCGACGCACATTGTGGTGTTTTCAAGTGATGTCGAGGTAGATTCGTTTTCGGGGTGTGGTTCCGGGAAACGTTGCGGGTGATGGCGACGTCGTGGTGGGAGACGTGGTGTCGGTCTTGGAGGTGACGGGCGGGATGCAGTCACGAGGTCAAAACGGGTGGCAATCTGGGGTAGACGCTAGTGGCCACTAGTGAATAGGTGGTAGTGAAGCGGTAGTGGTAGAGTGCTGGCGTAGATGGAGTCTGCGGTGATGTCCAGAAAAGCGGCGGGTCCGATTATAAGGGCAGGAGGGCCGTGGAGTGGAGATTGACAGTGTAGGATGCCGTGCGCCAAGGTTTGATGGCTGATTGGGACGCGCGTGGTCGATCACCCCTTACCTACTTGTTTAGGGAATGGCGGGCGGGGAACGACAAGTGCGGCGGAGTTTAGAGCGGGCAAGCGCGATGGGGGACGACAGGTGCGGCGAAAAGCAACGGTGTTATGTAGACTCAGCCCAGGCCGGAACTTGGTGGAATGACGATGGGGTCGGTGCCGGCGGCTTGGTAAGGTTGCTTACTGCAGCGAGGGGACGGACGAGCAAGGCAGCCGGGCGATGAGTCAGGACAGCTGCGGCAGGGTGGTGATCAGGTCAGGCTGATCTAGCTGGTAGCTGGCAGCTGGTGTTTCTGAGTAAACCTTGGAATGGTACGACGACGTGGACTGCTAGGGAGACGCCATAGTATTTAACACAACGGACCACTCTGCTGGGCGGCGGAGGCGGCAGGGGTCGAGGGTTCCAGCTTCTAGCGCGCAGAGGATTGACCAGGTGTGCCCAAGCCTAGCAACGCCCGTGATGCCAAACAAGGCGACTCCTTCATGTCCGTCGCGGCACCGGGACACAAACGCGGGCTCTGGCACTAACGGCGGACCAAGAGAGTTTGCAAGCAGATCCGTGCCAGGCTGCTGGATCCGTGTGCTATCGACTCTCACCGCTCTCAGATAACGAGGTGCGCCGTCCGCCATGAGAGCCCTTCCAAAGCCTTCACCTCGCAGCGTGTCGGAACCCATTGGCGCTGGACCCCTGTGCCACCCTGTGCGACAATGACAATCATAGAAATTTGCCCTGACACGACTGCGCTCAGACGCTCTGCTAATCAGCGCCGCGACAAGGGGTTTGCTATTTTGCCAAAAGCCATCTCCTGCCTTCCATGCCCAAACATTCGCTGCACTGTGCTACACTATGGAGACTTCCAAGGCTATCGGACCGGTAGCGAGCGGAACATATTGAATCCCAGGTCAGCGCCAGCGGGTGAGCATGCGCATCGCCCGTACAGGCATGGCCGGAATGCGCTTCAGATGAAGTCATGCCTCGTGGTCTCTCATGTACTCCACTTTCCGCTGCGATTTTTCACCCGTCATCACCAGATCGCAATCAAAATCGTCAAGTCGACACTGTGCTTTGCGAAGCAAAAGTCCCCTCGCTTCGCTTGAGCAGGTGCCGCTTTCTCCCGCCCTGCAGCCCGAAATCAGCTGTTTATGCGAAGAAGCAACCAAAAAGTACACGGCACTTATCTCGGACTCTTACCACGGTGTGTAACAAGACGTCAACAGTGGCCCCATGCTGGGATGCCGCTCGCGTGCATCGTGATTGACTAGAAAGGCGGCTACACATGCACCTCTCCGGTAAGACATGCTCTATCACAGGCTGCACAGCAGTACCCTGGCCGTGGGTGCATAGTAGCAAGCCTCCGATAGTGCCATCAATCAGACAAGTCCCGTATGCAGCAGGATACCCGTTACGCAGCGCAGCGCGCTAGCACATCAGCCCTGTCGGTTGATCTTCATCCCTTCATCTATCCTCCCGCCCACGGGCCTGCGAAAACTTCTGCTACCCGAATCAATTCAGGCACTCATATTACATGCCGCCCAAGGGGGTGGGAATTCACAGGAACGCCAGATCAGAGCTAAATTGTCAGTGTGTCAGAACCCATGACAGGAGCGCCCTAATCGAATCGGCCCACCAGCACAGCCTCAACGCCTTTATGCATCAGCTCGCCTCGCGATTCGCTCCGCTCCTCTCACGCGTCTCTCACGCCCCTTGGCACCAACTAGTCCTCTTGGCCCCGGCTTGGCTCAGGTTCGATCTTCGTCCACACACGACCCCGCTTCATGACCAACTCCAACATCCGCCTAGTATCACGCGGTCTGATATTATCGCAGGCCCATATACAAGCTACTAAAATTGCGCCACACGTTCTGCTTAGCCAAATAGTGCTTCCGCAACTGCGAGGCATTTCTTGACCTATCGCAAATGCTTGACAAGCGCCTGCCCAGGCCATCGTGTAACTCTCACAGGCCCAGCAAGACAACAATGGTTCCAATCCCGTGGTTATGACACCTTTCCAAGCTTTCAGCACGACTCCATGGTGCCGGCGATCCTGTTGGCGGTTCCAGCGCATGGCACTGGTGCCAGCACAGATACACAAGCCACGCGACACAGATAGTATGGCTTGAGTCTGATCGTGATGGAGTCCGATGCACCTCTGCTCGGCGCTGTCGCAGTGCCAGTTTGACTTTGAATGACGGTTTCTAGGTTTGACAACGTCCCATGCACCTTAAGCATGACTGAGACCGGCATTGTTCGTTCCCTCCTCGTTCTGACCCGCTCTACGGAGAAATCAGGAAGCGCATCAGCTTAGCAATCATGGTAAGTAACAAAAAGAACACCACGAGATTCGATTCAAGTCAATTCCCGCATGTATTTAAACTCTTTGAAGTGGTCAATGACAAGCTCAATGACTGAATATTCCCCATACCCACAAAACGCGGCAGATCCACTAATGCTAGGCACACCCCTCCTGCGTGCTCTGCTCGCCTTACTGAACCCTGTGTCCTGAAAAAACCATCAACTGTGAGTACAGGGTACTTTCGCTTTGGCAAGTCTCGCGAACCCTTTCACACTGAGAACCTACTCACACTTCCTAGCCGCCTCCAGTGTGACGTATCTCCAGTGACGCACATAGAGAGCGCTAGCACACTAGACTACAGTGCCACCACATTGATGAAGTCTCGTCACGCAACTGGCAATCCATGCTCTCTATCCTCACGGTTTCTTCTTTCACTATAAACAAGGGCATTCGGCAGTAATGTGGCTGTCAAGCCACAATCACATGCCGATTCAGATCCGTAAAGAGTAAGCTCACCGCTTGGCTATGCTTTAGCGCTACTCTCCAGCTGTGGTGTGGCTGCTTCGTCCGGTGTCTGTGGAGAAGCAGTGAGGGGTTTAGTCCAAGAGTGGAGTTTTGCTTGCGCAGTGGGCTACAGTTCTATATGATCATCACTCCCGATCCTTCCGGTGTTGTTGCACACCGATCGATGACGGTCGAAATCTGAACATGCTTGATTCTCGAACGTACGCTGCATCGACTAAAGCGTTTGGGTATTCTACAGACCGAGCCAGACTCCAACAATCGTGCCAACCATCGATGCGAATACAACCCTGCCACTCCATCCAATGGCTCTCTCGGCACTAGACTCGTCATCCTGAGCATCATCCCCATCCTGAGAGTCTTCTCCATCCCGTGGACCGAATTTCTCGTCAAGCACCGCTTTCGCACTTATCGGAGCCCGACTTCCGTCCTGCACCTTCCCAGGTTTCAAACATACGACTTTTGCATGAACGCTGCGACCGGTAATACGGTTGGTGACGGGAGTGGTGGGATAGAAGTGTAGGATGTCCACAGTGGGAAAGTTCAGTGCCACGTCGTAGTCGGTGTGAATAGGGAACCTGTTACCCCAACCGCTGCTCAGATTGCGGTCGTCGCAGGTAGGTACGGTGAAATTCTCAGTGTAGGTTTCGTTGTCATACTTAGCCCACTCCCGTATGCGGACGTGGTCAGAGGCGTTGAATGGTGCAGTGTCTATAAGCGCCATTAGTTAGATCTCGCCCTCTTTGTTGCCACGAATCCAGGACTTACCAACTGTCACAGCTTCGGCCAACATGCCTTCACATTCGGAAGGTATTTTGTGGTTGATAGTGTTGCAATCCTGAGATCCCCACACAAGGAATGTACTTGAGTAATGAGCCTGGAGAGCTTGCACACATTCTTCTCCAAGCATCGTCTTACAATCCCCATTGTCATCTTGCGCCCTCTCCAAAACTTGTCTACTAAACGTCAGATTCGAGCTGGTGAAGTCCTGCAACGGGACAACGTTGTGGCAGAAACTCATCCGATTCACCAACGTCGAAACATAGAACGGATTGAGTGTCGTTCTCGCTGATTCCACCTCCAGGCCAGATGTAAGGCCCGATATAAGATGAGATCTGCCAATTGATCCCGTTGTCTTCGGAGAACAATGGCACTAATTCGCTTCCGAGCCAGGACATGCTTAGAGCAGTTGTGTTGTGGGTGACGGAGGCATTGTATGCGAGGCCATCGGAGAGATCATCGCATGTCAAGGACTCGGGGTCAGAATCAGAAGACGATTGTGCGTACGCTGTCGTGCCTAGCACAGAAGCAAGAACTAGGTGTTTCATACGAGGAAGCATGTTGGATGGACGTCGTGGAGAACTCGTTGGGGTTGTTTTTCTCAGGCTGTAGAGCCATAGCAGTCGGGGTGACCGCCTCTTTCTTTATACCGCTCCAGTCATCATCACCCTGCTACATTCGGCCAACTCACAGTATAGAACCATGACATCACATCCGATTTGCCGTGGTGGCGGTTAGGCATCCTACATACCGACGACAGAGTCCTTGGCAAATGAAACCACGACACCAGACATACACATTGATCCGCGAATTCGGCATCGCTTGTAAAATGTAATACACGAAGCAGCCATACAAAAGCATGCGATGCCTTCTTCCGAATCCAATATAGGTAGGATGCTGCATTAGTGTTCCTGCTTAAAATACACTACAAGAGAACGCCTGAGCCGAGATCCGAAAACATGCGGCACCCGGGCGTGTGATCAACAACCACCACGAAAGACGGTGAAAGACCTGGAGGTGCTATGGCGTGTAATCTTCCTCAGCCTTCCAATGGAGTGTCAACGTGCGAACTGAATAGTAGTTATATATCGATCATATGGTGTGGTATCAGAGCATATACCTCAGCAAGCCTGCTTCTTCTTAATCATGCATGCGATCCTATATAATGTACAATGAACTAGCCGATATCTTCAGCGAATGCGATGATACTCGCACTCAGAATGATGTACACAAACGTTCTCCAACCGCTTCAAAGAAGTCTATTTCTTCGATGCTTTGCCCTGATATTCGATGTCGTACTGAAAAAACGAATCCCATATGCTTCCCTTCCTCGCGAGCGGCGACTTTCGAGAGTCACTAAGAGGACTCCTCAGATCGCCTTGACTTCCGAGTCTGCTTTTGACGGGAGATGTATCCGATCGTGGATTTGATGGGCTTGATATGGAGGTTTTGCGCAGAGCCTGGAGCTGGGCGATGGATGACTGCGTAGTGTTAGCGATGTAAGCAAAGGTTATGGTTCGGGGAGCTTAGATTTACAGAAAGCGAAAACCTAAGGTCCCCATAGTAGGTCGCGCACATTGCCTCCAGTTCCATCGTCCGCAGACTTGTCTACGCCGTTCGTTGATGACTCCCTGAGATGACTAGGACCATGTGTGCCAGCTGGACTCGCGCCTCGTGTTGCTGTCGCAGAGTTTGGGTTCGAGTCGGGGCGTTCAGCTGGCGAGAGCGCTTCAGCTGAATTGTGACGGCCAACTAGGGGCGCGCTCTTCTTGCTTGTTCCGCTGCTGCGGCGACTGTCGAGTGATTTCCCAAGTTGAGTTGCCGGGTCCATGGAGGACTTCTTCTTCGCTTTCTGCATCTCACCCAGTCCGGTTTCCAGGCTGCTCTTCACCGTGACTGCACCTTTGATACCGGGGGTGCCTGGAGCCATCGCCTTCTCTTCAGTCGCCTCCAGCAGGTACCATCTTAGTCCATCAGATAGATCGAAAGGATTGTCGTCTTCGAATGAGATGGCATTGCTAGAGGCGACAGATCGACCATCTAATGATGCTCGAGTTGCACCATCCATCGTCTTGGAAAGGTCGACGACGCGCTCCTCCACCTTTGAAATGCGCGCCACAAGCCACTCTTTCCCACCCAATCTATGGGTGTCTTGCTCACGAAGGAAGAAATGTGGTGCACCAACGTTGAAGGCAGCCCAAGGGCGATGCGCATTGTTGCGGGTCGGCAAGAAGAGTGCAAGGTCGCCTTCCTTGAAGGAGCGATAGGCGATCTTGTCGTGCGAGTCAGCCTGGAAGCGATGGGCCTTGTCGCGATATGCTCGGGCTTCTTTCTGCCACTTTCGTGCAGTGTGCTCCATGTCACGCATCCGCTTCGCAACAGCGTCGCTAAAGGTTTCAGTGTTGAAGAGCTCGAGCTTCTGGATAAGTTCCTGGTACCGCTGATCTTCTTCCTCTGGGCTTGTAGATTCGGTCCATTGAAGGAAGTGAAGATCTCCGACGTCTTCCAAGAAACGCTTGAGGGGAGTGGGCGAGGGCGTTGTTGTACTTCGACTAAGTCCTGCACTAGTGTCTGTCATGATGGTGCTATTCCCAAGTCTAGACGCTCGCTGGAGGATCATTTCACCGTTCTCATGAGTGATGACGAATCCAAGTGTCTCGACTAGACGGATCAGACGCTCATGCTGCGTGTATAGCCGTTCACTAAGGTCCTTCGCCCGATGCATACGTTGGTGGGTACGGGACGAGTCCGCTTCCTCAAGCTTGCGGAGTTTCTTCTCTACGCGCATAAGCTCGACATCGAGGCTGTTGGCGTGCGAGCTTTTTTCTGCGAGCTCGGTTTGAAGACGACCGACCTTGGCCTCTTCCTCCTCAACGCGCTTCCGCAGAGCTTCGGAGCCGGTCTCGCCTTCAGCGAACTTGGCGCGGAGGCTATGTAGATGCTTTCGTTCCTCTTCAAGTTCTGCAGTGATAGAAGTGACACGGGCCTTCTCCACGTCAAGCTCTTCGCGGACAGCTGCAACTTCCTTCTCGTGTTCGGCAAGCTTGGTGTTGAAGTCTTGTTCTTGCTCTTCGATCCTAGCATGGGCATTTTCGTTGTCTGACTTTGCCATCGCCACAGCCTGTTCTAGCTCTTTTTGGTGGTTGAGTGATCGCGCTGCAAGATCTTCAAGTTGTGCGACAAGCGTAGCGTGATCGTCCGGTACGTTGGTACCTGGCGACAGGTGGTTGAAGGTTGCTGTTAGCGAGTCAAACTCCTGCGTCTTGACTGCTGCGCGTTCACGGAGCTCCGCTTGAAGAGCTTCGATGCGCTTATCTGCTTGTTTACTCTGTTCGGCAGCATCTTTGCGGGTTGTTTCGAGTTGCGAAACCAGCTCCTGGACTCTAGCATCTACACCTGTTCGCTCATTATCCCGACTGCCTAGGACGCGATCAAGTTCATCTTCGGCTTCTTCGATCTTGGCCTTGCATGCGCGGATCTCGTCTTCTAGTGATTTGCGTTCGTCGGCAAATTCTTTTTGTTGCGCTCGCATGTTTTCCATGATGTTGTTCTTGGTTGACATGGCCTCCTCAAACTGGCGTTGCTGATCTGCATCCTCGTCTCTCCGTGCTTGCGCATCGCTCTCAAGTTTGGCACGAGCCTCTTTCTCAGCCGCGAGCTGTTGTTCAAGGCGAAGAATACGACGCTTGTCTTCTTGTCCTGTATTCGCCGAGTAGCGCCTGGAAGAGATCGAAGAGCGACGGGATAGCTCTTCTTGGGGTCTCGGTGAAGCGACTTCTGCTGTTGGCGTCGCGGGGTCGGTTGGGTCAGGTATACCGAATGAGGGAGGCGCGCCACCTATTGAGAGTCTGTTGGCCGTATTCTGGCGATGTACCAGATCCTCCAATCGTCGCACCCGGCTCCTGTAGCCTTTCAGCTCCTCCTCGAGTTTTGCATTGCCCTCTTTGAGTACACGTAGCTCATCGTCGCCTCGCATCATGAGCTGGGAGCCTCTGCCGAAAGCTGGCTCATGGACACTACCCATCTTGAAGTTCTTTGCGCGTTTGATCTGTTGCTTTGTAGGTCGGTCAAGATCCTTAATAGCTTGGGCAAATAATTCGGCTTCCGATTGCTGTCCATCCAGTCTCTGCAAGTCCTGGAGGTAATCTTGGAGCTCTTCTCGAGTGACCATCGGCCAGACGGTCTTTTCAGGTTGCACGTTCAGCTCGAATCCTAATGAGCCACCTTGCAAGGCTTCGAGGTTTACAACATCTGATATTGGCTTCAGCCATCGCTTGCGCCGACGCTCTTCCTCTTCCTGAAACGTTGCCATTTCCTCAGCAAGCGAGGATGTATCCTTCTCCATCCTTTCTGTCCACTCTCGTCTTCGGACGGCTTCGACTAGCAGTGTACCGTATACATAAGGCAGCCGACCGACGAGGGAAATGAGCTCAAAGGCAGCGACACCATCGTCTGGGATACTGATCTGCTCAAGTTGCGCACCGACGCTCGCAATGACCGATTCGATGTTTGCGATACCCTGCATGCTCTCGACCGAGTTCCTGATGGAAGCGTTCTTCTGCTCCACCGCCCGTCGCACGAGATCGCTCATCTCCACGCTGTATTCTTGTATGGCCGGTAGAAAGTTTCGCGTATGAAGCAAGGCCATTTTGGACACCTGCGCGACCGACTTCGGGTTTGCTTCTAGCCCCATGACGTGTTCAAAGTCCGACTCGACCTTCTTAACGACGGCATCGATCTCGTTGTACAGGCGCGTGGGCTCTTCGGAATCATCAGCCATGGAACGGCTCTGGCTTTGGCCGACGGCGCTCAGGAGTTGGTTGTAATCTGTCTCGATATTCTCTAGCTGCATGCGCATCTTATCCATGTGTTTGCCAAAAGCCTCCCGAACGCGCTTGCTTGTGGATGTAGCCTTTTTGATCGCTTCGACGTCGAGGAACTCTTGGAGGGTCTTGCGAACAAGAGTACTACTGGGAATGCTCTGGGGAGATCTCATCTCCTTGGCCAAGAAGCGCGCGAAGTTCAAGGTAGCAGGCACCGTTCCCAGCTGCTCAAAGTCGGCGTCAAGCCGCCGGATGTTGTCCCCGGCTTCCTTCTCGACCCCATCGTACCATTCCCTCGCTGCCTTGTACTTCTGGTCCAAGCCCTTGATGTGCGCATCGTGATTCCCGACGGCGACCTGGGTTGCTCTCTCGATGGTGGCTTGTTCGGCAAAGTGCTTCGAGGCGATCTGGGACATGGAGAGCGACCTTTCGAGCAGGCCAAAGGCCCAGTCGCGGCGGGCCTGGAAGAGGGCCTGCCATGCTCCGAGGTCGGTGTTCTTCGCAAGGTGGTTCGGCGCATCGTCGGGTTGGAAGGCATCGGGCAGTGGTGTGGAGGATATGGCAGCCTGCGGGTTGTTGGAGAGTTCGCGACTGAAGACGAATATCTCTTTCTGTGGCACAAGTATTAGTGTGTGTCCTACAAATCCCACAGTAGACGCGTACCTCAGTTAAGAGCGCCTGGAGCTTGACGTGTTTGCCCTGTGTTGTGAGTAAGACCTGTTGCTCAGGCGCTATCTCGGTTGCCCTCGAGATCCAGTGCTTGAGCGCATCGACTGTAGTAAAGGCGACGGGATCAGCGTCGAGGCGCTGGCCCGTATGAGCTACAGCGATCTGTAGCGACATTCGGCCTTGCCCTCCGCTTGGTGGAGTTGTGTCGAAACCGTGCGAGAGCGGATTCGAGGCTTGGAAAGTTGAGGCGTGAGCACATGCGTACCAGATACCGCCAAGGAGGGTTAATGCAGGGATCGGCGCATGGGCCCCGCGAGGCTGCATCATAGCAGTCACCTAGAGGAACCATCGCGTGCCGTCAGGTGAACACGGTCTCGGTCGCAAACTTGAATCTACGTCAACACCGTCTGCGAGCATTATGGCGGCCAAAGGCGATGTTGGCATGGCAGACGCGACGGCCAAAACACAAGATCCAAACGACTACGCGGACTTGCTGCAAACAAACCATAGCGACGCGTTCGCGTTTTCAGATACCGAGGAGCTAGCCCTACAGCTCTACGATCAGCTCAAGGAACTTGAACTGCAGCAAAGCCTGCTACAAGCACAACAATCAGGCACGTCTCGCACATGGTATGATATAGCATCTTCGTATATTAATCGCCTTCTGTAGTGCACGCGCATGACTTTGCATCACTTCCAGATGACCTGCTGGAGGAGCGCCTGACTATTGCGCAGCGCGAGGCTATGGAAGCGAGGGCAGAGTACGAGATAAGGAACAAAATCGTACACAATGTTCTAGTAATGGATCCCGTTCTGAAAGCCGTTCATGGCGGCGAACAGACTCCATTCGCCGAGAAGTAAGTTCCTGGGCAGATCGCTCTGAATCATGGTCTGATGTTGTGTAGGCGCATACTGCCGCTGGTGACCGAGAACGATGCTGTTTCCATGATCCATGGCTCACTGACGTCGAAGCTTGCTTCTACGAATAAATTTCTGAGTGTGGCCGAACAGAACAACATTGTCGCAAATCAAAAGAACCGAGAGCTGGCGCAGACCATGCTTGCTCTGGCCGAAGAAATGAAGGCGCAGTCGGTGCAGGACATTGAAGATCCGCAATTACGTCAACGCGTCGATGCGGTCGATAAGGAGCTCAAGGACTCGCGACGGAGGGTGAGGACGTTGAAAGGTATATTATCAGCCATGATCGTGGGTAGCGGGATCAACTGGGCTGCGGACGAGGGTCTGACGGAGCTCGTCATGGAGGATGAGGACGATTGAGTGCCATCCATCCTTTCGTCTGCTGCTGCGACTATGGATGGATGCGAGCTGTATCTGAGACCAGCCGTATGTACACATTCAATGACTTGTTGAGGTGGCTGCATGCTGCTGCACGATCTTGCGCTTCATGATGTTTGTTGATGATAAACGTCATGGCTGATGCGAGAGCGGTGATGCCCAACGTCGTGCGTCCTATTTACATAGATGCAGACGGAACTTCTTCAGTAAGATGAGGGCCTGACAGCTATGGGTCACGTCGGGAGGGTACGCGAAAGTCTGTAGCCCTCGGTGGCTTTTGAAAGGGCGAGTCTGAGCGTCTGCTCCGCTGTTAGGGGCTTGAGAGGCCGATGGCCGAACACGTCCGCCACGATTCCAACGTGATAAGCAGCCAGGAGGAACAAAGAGTGTTTCTTGAGGCAAGTGGACGAGCAGTATTGGAGCAGTGTCTCGCATTAGCCTAGCGACCGCTTCCGTGCTCGGTCGGGCGAAAGTGCAGAGCCAGACCGCTGTGGCCGGAAGCGGGTGCAGAGGCCGCCGCCCATCACCATAGCGTGCCCAGCTATGACAGAAGGCCAGAGTCACGGCTTGTGCGGCAGAGTCTGCGACCAGACGTAGGCTGACATGTAACTCTGCTGCTCTGGGCTTGCTCAGAACACCAAACGGGCTGCAGGCGGATGCTTTGAGGGGTGGGCAGGTTGGGCGACTGGGACTGGATGCTGGGTGCTCTGGTGCTCGGGGAAGAACATCAGCCAGCCGCGCTATGAATGATAACGTCAAGGGCCGCTTCTGATGGATGCGTCCAACGAATGGTAGACCGTGTGCTTCTGCGTGCAATCTAACCAAACTTGAAACTCGCCAGGAAAGAACGAAGGGCAGCGCCTCCGCGCCCAGGGATGCGCCGTGTAGCCCGCAGCAGTGCGAGCACCTCGGAGCATACCTGGGCGACACCGACACGTCTGCTAGAGACTGGACGGCAGTGCGAGTAGCAAAAAAGCGACGATGAAGCTGTCCACAATCGCTGGCATCTGCATCGGGCGCATGCGGTGAGGGAGCGCAGCATCGGCTGGGTGGAGGAGGGGTCGTGGTCCGGGTGCGTGTGCTATGGCAGTAGCAAAACAAGCGTGCCTGCCTCGTTCGCACCTTAGGTAAGCGGGGCCTTGTTGTTGGGGGAGGGCGCGCCTTCCCTCTCACAAAATGTGCTGCTGAGCCCTCACCCAATTCCTCCCCTAACAAATCCGCCGCCCATACAACTTTCGCCCGCAAAGACGTTTGGTGAGTCCGCCTGCATTTTGACGAAGTCGCAACATCACCAGCACCACTTTTCGCAACCACACCCTTTTTCCACGCGTTTCCCCGGTCCAATTGCCCCAATATGGACTCTCCCAGCCTTCTTTCTTCCGTCTTCTGAACGTCATTACCTTCAGTCGATTCTTCATCGCCGTCGCCAGCACCCACTGCCACGCGCACACTGACCGCAAAACAGACCTCAGTCAACACTTCCAATTTGCTCCCATCTAGCTACTTCTGTAAGTACCCGCACCTTCTCTTACCCGAAAATCGCGCATCATCGCGTTGTGTTGTGGTGTTTTGCGACCGCGTCACCTCACGCGCATAGCAGCGCTGCACCACCATTACCCACTCACCACAACACTACTCCGTTTGCAGACGAAAACACTAGCTGTGGCCTATACTCGCATTCTCAATCTCACCAGCAGCCATTGTGCCTTCCTGCCACGCTACTCTTACCTACTCGCTGCTTGCAACCCAAACAGCAGCTAACAAGGAACCACAGCCATATACACCACTCAACCACCACCATGCCCAAGGAGAAGACCACCCGCAAGGCCGCGCCTAAGTCCAAGGCTGACGGCGGCAAGAAGAAGAAGGGTAAGCAGCTCACGTGCATCTGCAGACTCGGGTACTGACTCCAGCAGACCCCAACGCGCCCAAGCGTGGTCTTTCCGCGTACATGTTCTTCGCCAACGAGCAGCGTGAGAAGGTCCGTGAGGACAATCCCGGTATCAAGTTCGGTATGTTTGCGCTCTTTCTCCATCTTTGACTCCCCTCTAACATTGAACAGGCGAGGTCGGCAAGGTTCTTGGCGAGAAGTGGAAGGCCCTGAACGAGAAGCAGCGCACTCCCTACGAGGCCAAGGCTGCCGCCGATAAGAAGCGGTACGAGGAGGAGAAGGCCGCCTACCAGGTATGTTGATGCGTGCACTTCAAATTGATGATCACTTGACTAACCATCACCAGAACGCCGAGGAAGAAGAGGAGGAGTCCGAGTAGAGGCTATCGCCTCATTCGTGCTTCCACCAACAGCGTTGAAGATGTCTTGTCATGGGCGGCTAGGCTACCAAGCCTGTCTCGATTTCATTTGTGATCTTCCTACTTCTTAATGGGTTCGTTATCTCTCGCGGAGGAAGGTCTTCGGCTAGCCAATCTGTGGTTCATTTCGAAAAGGACGCTGGCGGTCAGTGCAAACCACGCTGATGGCGGGCGGTCATGATGTTTGGGCGTCTTACCCTCGACGTCGTGAAAGGAACATCACGAAGCTCATGACCAAGTCTATGTACACTAGCAATTGCGGTATGGAAAGTCTTTGCTGCTTCTACAATGTTCCCTCTGCTGTGTGACCGTGATGTTGATGCGATCAGGCTTGGGCGTAGCACTACGCATGCTGATGGTAGCTCAGGTCCCAGCTCAGCCCCTGACATTGAAGTTTGTGTCTTGCCTGCTGTCAAAAGTAGGCCATGACGGCGTGATAGACCCTTCCGTTCGTAGCAACCGGAAGTTGGCCCTCTAGCGACAGGTCTTTGACGTTTCCTCACACCGCCGAACCGGGTGCCCGCATTCACGGTAGGGGTTGTTTCCCTGGCTTCACAACCACACTTTCACAAACCCCACCCCCTCAATCCACTCACTCTATCTCAAGTCGCCTATATAATGTCTCTAACTCGTTCCTAGTCCATCAATCGATCATTGCATCAAAGCGCCGTTGGGCTAGTGGTATGCTATCGCCTTCCCATCGTACATCGGACGA